>JAABUN010003602.1_pt1 | contig 23553 bp, 22 predicted proteins | sample 5559311 | NCBI WGS metagenome assembly JAABUN01 (sample SAMN10711877, study PRJNA513370) | rock metagenome | isolation source: Antarctica rocks | place: Antarctica: Victoria Land, Siegfried Peak sud
GTCACTCACTGGCTCGAAGATCGTCGAGAACGTGCCGTCAAGATCAACTGGCAGTTCACCACTTCCGACGCGCGCATCAAACTCAAGCGGCTTTACCCAGAAATGACCGGTTGACGATGCACTAGCCAAGATAAATCTTACCATGCGAATATGCCCCACGAAGACGCTAATTACGTCCTAGATTTGTGTGATGACATTTTGGCTCAAGCTTCTCTTAGGGAGCACAGATTTCCTTTTCTAGTCGGCGATACCGGCAGAAAGCTTCCGGTAGATTCCTATTATCCTGAGCTAAAACTGGTGGTTGAGTACCATGAGCGACAGCACACAGAGGCTGTAGATTTTTTTGATAAGCCCGATAAACTAACGATCGGTGGAGTTTCAAGGGGAGAACAACGTAAACTGTACGACCAACGAAGAAGAGATGTTTTGCCCGAACATGGAATCTCCTTGGTGGAATTTTACGTTTCAGATTTTCCCTACGATAGGCGAAAGCGTCTGAAGCGCGCTCCCGAGATAATCCGTTCTATTCTGCAGACACGCTTAGAGTCGCTCAACAAGGCAGAATAGCTACAGCCAGTTACCGATACGAAGGAGCACGTTTCGGAGCCGAATATTGGGATAAACTGGAGGAAATTGCTTGAGCATCTATACCTGTTCGCACATTTTCTCAAGGCTTTTCTACAAGTAAGTCATTACTCCTTGAAAAGTGGTGAGAGCACCGCTTCAGGCTTAGCGAAATGACGAACTTTTCACTCTACAGGCAGATAACGCGAATTTGACCACAGCTCGGGCGTCGTACGTTCTATTCTCTCCCTATGTTCAAGACCGACGCCAGCTATATTCTCAACCTCTGCGACCTTTACCTGGGGGAGACCTCGTTTCGAGACTACCGGTTCCCCTTTTTGGCTGGAGACAAGGGCAAACCGCTTCCGGTCGCCGCTTTTTATAAACGCCTAAACCTCGTGATCGATTATCACGAGGGCGCTTACGAAAGCGCCTACACCGGATTTAGCGCGCCGAACCTCACCACGTCCGGCGGCGACCGCTACCGACGGCGCAAACGTGACGTGCTGCTCGAGCAGGGTATCTCGCTCGTCGAGCTCTACACCGCCGACTTTCCCCGTGACGCGCGCGGACAACTCAAACGCTTTCCGGAACCCGTACGCTCGATTTTGCAAGAACGTTTGGAACCGTTTGCCCGCTTCGAGGAGGCGGTGCTTCAGCACTAGATGCTATTGGCTTCTCGAGCGGTCTAAGCCGGTTTTTGTTCCGGGGGGCTTGTAGCAAGTAGCGCGTAGGTTCGCACCTACAAGCCACACGCCACAGACCACTTGCTTACAAAACAGCGTCTACGGAGCATAAATAGCGACAAAATCTAGCGCCGTTCGGCCCTGCTCCCGCACAGTTAAAACGCCCAAAAATAGCCCTACTCGGGAACCGAGGCGTAGACGCGGGTGCCAGCGCCCGGTTGCGAGGTCGCCTCGAACTGCCCGCCGCGCGCCTGTACCCGTTCGCGCATCTGCCTGAGACCGAGGCCGCCCGCGCTCGTCACCCGGTCGGAGACCCTTACCGGATCGAAACCCTGACCGTCGTCTCGCACCTCGATAAAGCCGCTTTCGCCCGCACGCCCGACGCTGACCGAGACGTGGCGGGCGTGCGCGTGTTTGGCCGCGTTGTTCATCGATTCCTGGAAGATGCGGAAGAGCACCGCTTCGGATTTGGCGCTCAGCTGCGGCGCGCCGTCGACGGCGAGCGCGACGCTGAGGTCGTTTTGCTCCTCGAAGTCCGAGCAGTAGCGGCGGATGGTCTCGGTAAAACCGTGACGCTCCAAGTCGATAGGCCGGAGCGCGAAGATCGAGCGACGCACCTCACGGATGCTCTCGCGGATGGTGGTCTGCGCGAGCCGGAGTTCGGTGGTGGCCTGCTCGAGTCGCGGTGTGCGCTCCCCTGTCGCATTCTCCCCCGTTGTGCTCCCCACAAGCCGCGCCACCAAGTCGAGCTTGAGCGCGCTGAAGGCCAGCGCCTGCGCCACCCCGTCGTGAATCTCACGGGCGATGCGGGCGCGCTCCTCGGCAATCGCCAGCTCTTCAGATTGCAAATACGCGCGGGCGTTACGCACTGCCAGACTCACATGTCCTGCCAGCAGGTTTAGGAAGGGCAGGTTCGCCTCGCTGAAGTGCGCCGCGCCGGGATGGGCGAGCACCACCTCACCCAAAAGCTCATCTTTGCTCCAGAGCGGCAAGCTGACGGCGCTCCCGGCAGACGCCAGCACCGGCCCCCGGCGCTCGCCCGCGCTCAGTTCGTGAACTACGCGCGCCTCGGTCGACTGCCCTACGAAACCCTCACCCGGTCTGAGCGTACTCAGCGCGGCTGCCCGTCCTGAAGTCCTATTCACTCCCGGCGGTTCGCTGACGCCGTGGGCGGCGCGCAGCTGCAACAAACCATCTTCGTCGGCGAGGTAGACGCCGCCCACGGCGGCGTCGGCGCGCTGCATCATCTGAGTGAGCAGTTTCTCCAAGAGTTTTTCCAGATTACCTTCCGCGCGGATGCTGCGATCGGCCTCGAACAGCGTCAGCAGGTCGCGGGTACGGCTGCGGCTCGCCTCGGCAGCGGCGGAAAACTCACCGGACAAGATAGCGAAGCTTTCACGTTCGTCGGGGCCGGGGGGCGCGCTGAAGTAGCTGTGAACGCTGCCCTCGAGCTGCCCCCCCCAGAGGAGCGCAAACGACAAAGCCCACCGCTCCCCCACCTTTTCAGCGAGGTCTTCCCCGCGCCGGAGCGCCTCGTGACGGAGAGCTGCGGGCAAACCCGGTTGCCAGCCGTGCGTATGCGTAACCCGGAGGCCGCGCCCGCCCAGCAAGATGGTCGTACCTTCCGCGCCGGTAACGGTCGTCAGACCTTCCCCCGCGACGCCTAACACCGCGTTCAGGTCGGCGGCCGAGGCGAACTGTTCGGTCACGCGCTGGATTTTGCCGAGCAGCGCGTGCGAACGGCTCAGCGCGTGGTAGAGTTCGCGCAGTTCGGCCTGCGCCCCTTCGCGGCGGCGCACCTCAGCGGCGATCCAGTTAAGGGTAGCGGAGGTGACCGCCGGACCCAGCAGGCCGTAAAAGAGCAGTTCGGCCCAGAACTGCGCGCGCGGCCCGCCCAGCTCGGCGACCACGAGCTGCTGCGTCAGCACCACCCCGACGATCGTCAGCGGCAACCACAGCCGCGCCCGCCGAATCTGCTGGTACAGGCTCCGGGGCGGCGCGTCGGTAACCGCTAGCCGGTCGGCGTCGGCGCGGGTCAGCGCCACGTCAGCGCCCGGAGCTGCGTTTAGAACCTACCGTAGAGCTATTTTTAGGGCGAAACTCGCTCATCAAAAAGGGATATGCGGCGATGTAGACGAGCAGCATCAGCCCGAACTGTAGCCAGCGGTTCCCCAGTGCAGGCACACTCAGAGCGCCCAGCAACGTGATGAGCAGCGATACGATCAGGGCGAACGCAAGCGTTTTGAGAACGAGCCGTGCGACCTTGCCGGGGGTGAGGCGGCGGGCGTCGACGGCGGCGCGGGCGGCGGCTTTGCGCTGTTTGGTGTCTTTAGCCATAAGGCCAGTTTACGAGTTTTAGGGCTCGAGCCGGGTTTTGTAGCTCATAGCTTGTGGCAAGTAGCGAGTGGCTTGTGGGTTCGGGTGAGCGGGCAGAACTCGATTTGGACGTTGGAGTTTTGTGAAAGCGCGACGGGAGATTTTTAGGTCGTTGCCCAGAGCTTTTCATCTCATACGCCTAAACTGAAGGTATGAAATCTTTTATAAGTCATTTTATAATTCTCGGCGGTCTCAGCTTAGGGTCAATTTTAAGTAGCGTTCAGGCCGAATCTTCGGTCGGTTGTGGGGCCGTGCCGCCGGACGTTCTAAATACTGTCGAGGTAGGGGGACGAACACGCAGCTTTATTCTCGCGCTGCCGGACGCCTACGACGCCGATACTCCACACGCGCTCGTTTTCGCGTTTCATGGTCGCACCAGTCCCGCCGAGGAGGTGAGGAATTACTACGACCTCGAGCCCCACCTTCCAGCTACGCTCGGTGAGGCCATTCTGGTCTATCCGGTCGCCCTGACGCAACCCGATGGTACCTTCGGCTGGTGGAACGCGGGCGACACTCCGGATGCGCTACGCGACTTCGAACTTTTCGACGCGCTGCTAAGGCGGCTCGGCGAGGTTTACTGTATCAACGCCGAGCGCGTCTACGCGGTGGGTCATTCGCTCGGCGGGTCGTTCGTCAACGCGCTCGGGTGTCACCGGGCCGGGGTGCTGCGGGCTGTCGCCAGCCTCGGGTCGGGGCCGGGAGCGGCGTGTGTGGGCGAGGTGGCGGCGATGGTGCTGCATCATCCGGACGACAGGCTGGTAGCGTTTAGCTACGGCGTGGCGGCGAGAGACCAGTATTTAGACCAGAACGGGCTAGTCGGCCCACCAACCCCGGCTGAACCGCGCAGCCTCAACTGCGAACGCTACGGCGTGGCGGGAGTTGCTGATCCGGTGCTCTGGTGTCCGCACACGCAGAGTTACAGCTACGGTGGGCGCTGCTACCCGCACAACTGGCCCGCCGCGACCGGGGCGGCGGTAATGCGTTTTTTTGCGTCGCTGCCCTAAGCCCTGGCCCCCAACCACTCGAGCACATCGGCGATGACCTGCTCTTTACCGTAATCGTTTAAGATTTCGTGATACGCCCCGTCGTAGAGCTTGAGGGTTTTGTCGCTCGAGCCCAGCGCCGCAAACACCGCCTGGGTTCCGGCGGGCGACGCCATCTTGTCCGCGCCGCCGTGTTGGAGGAGCACCGGCAGGTCGATACTCGCGGCCCGCTCGAGCACGTACGGCCCCGAACGGAGCAGTTCGTAGCCGAGGCGCGCCCGGACCTTACCTTGATAGACGAGCGGATCGTTTTCATACGCCTGCACGACCGCCTCGTCGCGGGCGAGCGCGCCCGTATCCAAGCGTTGCACCGGCAGGTCGGGCGCGAGGCGGCTTACGGTTTTGGCGGCGCGCAGAAGCGGCGGCGAGAGCTTGACGGCGTTTTCCAGATACGCCCCGGTTACGACCAGTCCTTCGACCTTTTCAGGGTGCTCGAGCACCAGATGCAGCGCCACAAGCGCGCCCATGCTGTGACCGAACAAAAACCGGGGTGAGTGCGGCCGCGTTTCGCGCACCACGTCGATAAAACGTGCGAGGTCGCCTACATACTCGTCGAAAACCCGGATGCTCGCCCGACCGCCACCGGACGCTTCGCTCTGCCCATGCCCCCGGTGGTCGAGCGCGTAAACGGCGTAACCGTCCCCCACCAAACGTTCGGCAAACGCCTCGTAACGGCCCGAATGTTCGGCGTAACCGTGCGACACGATGACCGCCGCTCGAGCCTCGGCGTCCGGCAGATAGCTGCGGGTAAACAGGGTCAAACCGTCAGCTGTCGTCATAGAACCGTTTTCTACCTTCAACCTGTTCTCCTCCCGAGTAACGCGCCGCCCTGAATTACCCCAGTCTAACGCAGAGCCCCCAAGGGCTGCCGGTGGTGAGGCACGGCGTTAAACTGGACGCGTGACAAAAACAACACCTGAAACGACGAAAAAAACGGCGCAAAAGAGGTTTCCGCTAGCCACCGTGGGCGCGCTGGCAGTCTCACCGGACGGGCGCGTGCTGCTGGTAAAAACGCACAAGTGGCGGGGCAGCTGGGGCGTTCCCGGGGGCAAGCTCGAGTACGGTGAAACGCTCGAAAAGGCGTTGCGGCGCGAGTTTCTCGAGGAAACCGGCCTGACGCTAGGCACCGTCTACTGGGGGCCTGTACAAGAAGCGGTGCGGAGCCCGGAGTTTTACCGGGACGCCCACTTTATCTTGCTGAACTTCGTCGCCCTGACCCGGAGCACCACCGTCACCCTGAATATCGAGGCGCAGGCGCACCTCTGGACGACGCCGGAAGACGCGCTCACCATGCCGCTCAACACCCCGACCCGCGTGCTGGTGACGTTTTATCTGGAGCACGGGTTGGAGGGGCTGACGTGCCTGTAGCCCTCGTCACCGGCTCGGCTGGAGGTATCGGCCGGGCGCTCGCGCTCGCCTTCGCCGGAGTCGGATACGACGTGGCGGTGCATTACCGCTCGAGCCGCGCCGCCGCCGAAGACGCGGCTGACCAGGCCCGCGCCGCAGGGGTTCGCGCCGAGACCTTTCAGGCCGACGTGACCGACGCCGGTGACGCCGAACGGCTCGTACACGCCGTACACGAAGTGATGGGTGGGCCGGACGTACTCGTCAACAACGTCGGCGACTATCACTACGGCCCGCTGGCAGACGTAAGCGTAGAAACCTGGCTCGAGCTGTTCGCATCGAATTTGCACAGCACCTTTTACACCTGCCGCGCCGCCCTGCCGCTGATGCAGCGCGCTGGTTGGGGGCGCGTCATCAACCTCGGGTACGCGGGCGCGGAAACGTTCAAGGCGCGGCCCAAGATCGCGCCCTACAGCATCGCCAAAACCGGGGTGATTTTGTACAGTAAGGCGCTCGCTTTGACCTGTGCCGGGGACGGCGTGACCGTCAACGTCATCAGCCCCGGCATCATGGAAAACAGCGTTACCAAACCCGTAGACAGGATTCCCCTGGGGCGTACCGGCAAACTTTCGGAGCTTACCGGCGCGGCGCTCTATCTGCTTTCAGACGAGGCCGCGTACGTAACTGGAGTAACGCTCGAGGTTGCCGGGGGCTGGAATGTGTAGGTTGGGTTTGGGCCGAGTGGCGTTGGGTCTCAGGTAGGGCCAGTTCTGGTTTTTAGGTGCGGGAGTGGGGAATGCAAGAGGGAGAAGGGAGAATGAGCATCCGCACCGGTGGAAATGGGCTGTGAGCTGCGAATTTCATATTCTTTACTCGCCTTATAGTCACTGTGGTCCAGCTTGACCGAAAGCTGAGACCTTGGTAATTAGAAGTTAGGACTCAGGAGTCGCAACCCCTTCTGGCTTCTGACCCCTTCAATCTCAGCCTACTGCCCTGTCAGACCTTGCTCTGCGTAAGGCGGGTTCTTTATTCTCTCTTCATCACTTCCGTATTCTTTGTTCCTTGCTCTGAACCTCACGCCTAAACCGAGTTCTCTGAACTATTTCTACCCAGGTTTAACGCCCGCACCACGCCCCGAAAAACGTTGCAACCAGCGCGGCGGAGTCGTTACTCGTATGATCGGCTCGGCGGGCGCGGCTTTAGTAAACGCCGTCGGTCCCCAGTCGATAATGTCGCGGTAACGCGTCATCAGTACGCTCAGGTCGTCTGTTTGGGCAGACGCATGGTCTTCAAGGTCGAAACGGAGGTCTGTGCCCTCGAGCCAGACCGTATAACCGGCCTCCCGAAAGTCTTCGATCAGCCGGGTGAGTCGGGGGCAAAACGCAGCCGATTTAAGTGTCGCTTGTCCGATGAGCATCTACGCTCCTCCTCAGCGGCTGCCTGTGTTCGCTTTTGCACGCCCCCCACGGGCTCCGCGCCGTCAGAAAAACGTTTGCTACCCCTGCCGATCTACATAACCGATCTATAGGCAGGTACAACTCGCACAACGTGTAGTTTTAATTCTTGCTGGCGGCGCAGCTAAAAAGCGTTCTGCGAGTATAAGTTGCCGCACCCCCAAAAGCAAGAGGCGACCATACAAAAAGCGGACGTGCGCTCGGCATGTCCGCAGGGTTCTCGGCTGGGTTTTATCGGCACTTGCCGCTTAGAAAGCACGCTCGAGTTCTTGCTCGACAACATGCCGACGCTTTCCAAGCTTCTTTCTTGATTCTTACTTCTTCCTTCCTGCTCCTTTCCGTTCGATACAGCCTATTGCGGCACTCGACTTAGAACGTCAACGGAACCGGGTCTAGGTTCGTTCGTAGGTCAGGTTGGGTGTTCGAGACCCCCACTCGGACTATGAGCGCACACTCAGGCGATGAGCGCGCCGTCTCCTTCGTTGACTACCTGCTCGAGAGTTTCTTCGGCAAGCATCACCATCACTGAAACGACGCGGTCACCCTCACCGAGCCGCATAATCGTTACACCCTGCGACGAACGCCCGTAGCGGCTGATTTCGCCGACCCGGGTGCGAATCAGCACGCCGCCTTCAGAGAGCACCAACAGCTCTTCGTCACCGCGCACACTGCCCAAAGACGCCAGGTCGCCGGTTTTAGAGGTGACTTTAAGCGTTACCACGCCCTGACCCCCGCGCCCCTGTACCGGGTACTCTTTAAGAAGCGTTCGCTTGCCAAATCCACACTCGGTGACGGCGAGGAGTTCCGCGTCGTCTAAGTGCGCTTCAGCGATCACCGACAAGCTCACTACGATGTCGCCCTTTTTGAGCTTGATGCCGCGCACACCCTGCGTCGCCCGCCCCATCTCACGGGTGTCGGCTTCGGCGAAGCGGATGGCTTGACCGCCCCTCGTCGCCAAAACCACGTGCGCGCCGTCCCAACCGTGCCGTACCGAAACGAGTTCGTCGCCGTCCATCAGGTTGATAGCGATCAGCCCCGAGGCGTTGAGGTTGCCATACTCACGGAGCGTCGTCTTTTTAATCATTCCCTGCCGGGTAGCAAAGACCAGATAGCCTTCTGAATCGAAATTGCGGACGGAGAGCACGGTAGCGACCTCTTCGTCTTCGACGAGCGGCAAGATGTTGCGTAAGTGATTGCCGCGCGCGGCCCGCTCAGCTTCGGGCAGGTCGTAGATTTTTTCACGGTAGACGCGGCCCCGGTTGGTAAAAAAGAGCAGGTAGTCGTGGGTATTGCCGACGATCAGCATCGAGTTGATGTCGTCCTCTTTGGCCTTTTGCGCGGTTGCGCCACGCCCGCCGCGCGCCTGCGCCCGGTAGCTCGTCAGCGCGGTACGCTTCAGATACCCGCCCCGGGTGAGCGTTACGACCATGTTTTCTTCAGGGATCAAATCCTCTTTAGAGATGTCACCCTCGTTGTCGGTAATCTGGGTGCGGCGCGGGTCGGCGTAGTTCTTTTTGACCTCACGCAACTCGCGTTTGATCACCGTGCGAAGCTCGTCGGCGTCGCCCAAAATGCTCTGCAACCGTCCGATCTCCTCTTGCAGCCCGCGGTACTCGCCCTGCAACTTTTCGCGCTCCAAACCTGTAAGCCGCTGGAGACGCATATCCAAAACCGCCTGCGCCTGCACGTCGGACAAACCGAACTCGGTTACGAGACCGTCACGCGCGGTTGGGCCGTCGGATGAGGCGCGGATCAGCGCGATCACCGCGTCGAGGCGGTCGAGAGCGATCAAGTAGCCTTCTAAAATGTGCGCCCGCTCGCGCGCCTTACGAAGTTCAAAGGTGGTGCGGCGGCGAATCACGTTGGCGCGGTGGTCTAAAAAGTGCGCCAGCGTGTCTTTGAGCGGCAGCACCTTCGGCGATCGGTCGACGATCGCCAGGTTGTTGACGCTAAAGGTGCTCTGAAGCTGCGTGTATTTGTAGAGCTGATTTAACACCAGTTCGGGGTGCGCGCCGCGTTTAAGTTCAAACACGATCCGCATCCCCTGCCGGTCGGACTCGTCGCGCATGGTGGCGATGTCTTCGATGCGTTTGGCACGCACCAGTCCGGCGGCGGTCTGAATCAGCGAGGTTTTGTTGACCTGATAGGGAATCTCGGTTACGACGATCGAGTGGCGGTTGTTGCGCTCTTCAAACCGCACCTTGGCGCGTACCCGGATGCCGCCACGCCCGGTCTCGAACGCCTGCCGAATCCCTGAGCGGGTCATCACGCCGCCGGTCGGAAAGTCCGGCCCGTGAATGTATTTCATCAACTCGTCCAGGGTGATGTCCGGGTCGTCAATCAGCGCCAGCAAACCGTCGATAATCTCGCCTAAGTTGTGCGGCGGGATGTTGGTCGCCATCCCGACAGCGATACCCGACGCGCCGTTGACGAGCAAGTTGGGAACCGCCGAGGGCAAAAATTCAGGTTCCGTAGTCTGACCGTCGAAGTTTTCCTTAAAGTCCACCGTCTCTTTGTCGATATCGGTAAGAATGGTTTCAGCAATCGGCGTCATGCGCGCCTCGGTGTAGCGGTAGGCCGCCGCCGGGTCGCCGTCTATCGAACCGAAATTGCCCTGACCGTCGACGAGCTTGTAGCGCAAAGACCAGTCCTGCGCCATCCGCACCATCGCGTCGTAGATCGAAGCGTCGCCGTGCGGGTGGTACTTTTTGATGACCTCGCCGACGACCCCCGCCGATTTGGAATATTTGCGGTTGCTGAACAAGCCTTCTTGCTGCATGGCGTACAAGATGCGGCGCTGCACCGGTTTGAGACCGTCGCGTACGTCGGGTAAGGCGCGGTCGACGATAACCGACATCGCGTAGTTGATAAAGCTGGTTTTGATCTCGTCGGTGATGGCGACGGGTACCACATGTCCTTCGTTCAAGAAAACCTCCCGGCAGCAGCGCCTGAATGCTCCTCTCGAGCAACCCCTGCTAAACGCCCTGCAAACAGACTATTCTACCATTCAGAACGGCTTTCGCGGTTTGCGGGGCTGCCAAAACGCCCCGAAAAACGCCTTGCGAGCACGCCGAAACCGGAAATGCGTAGGGGCAACGACGACCCGAGCACGGTTTGAGAGCTGACCTGAAAGATCATAGGGCGTTTATGATGGGCGCGTGACGAAACCCCCGCCGACCGCCCGATCCCCGCACAAACCACCTCGAGAATCGAACCGGGTGTTCGCTCACGGACTCGCCCGCGCGTTCGGGGGCGCAGTGCTGTTCGCGCTGCCGCTACTCATGACGATGGAGATGTGGTGGCTGGGATTTTATCTCGAGCCCTGGCGTCTGGCGCTGCTGCTCGGTAGCAGCCTGCCGCTGCTGGTGGTGTTTTCTTACTATATCGGTTTTCGTGATTCGTTTAGCTGGAAAGAAGACGTGGTAGACGCGTTTGTAGCGTTGGCGGTAGGGTTTATAACCGCAGCGGCGTGTCTGCTGCTCTTTTCGGTGCTCGAGTGGGGGATGTCGGCAAACGAGGTCGTCGGCAAGGTGGCGCTTCAGGCCGTACCCGCGAGTATCGGCGCGATTCTGGCGGCGGCGCAGCTCGGCGGCGGGGGCGAGAAAAGTAAACGTGAGGCGCGCGCCCGTGGTTACTTCGGCGAGGTCGTCTATATGCTGGTCGGGGCGCTCTATCTGGCGCTCAACCTGGCCCCGACCGACGAGATGGTGGTGATCGCGCTGCAATTTACGCCCTGGCACGCGCTCGCGCTGATGGCGTTGTCGTTGGCCCTGATCCACACCTTCGTCTACCGGGTCGGGTTTAGCGGGCAGGAACGGTCGGGAGGCGCGACGTTTCAGGCTTTGTTCGTGCGCTTTACCGTCGTCGGTTACGCCGTCGCGCTGCTTACGAGCCTCTACGTGTTGTGGATTTTCGGTCGTACCGACGGCCTCGGGCTCGAGCAGACGGTGATGATCGTAAGCGTCCTCGGCTTTCCGGCGTCGGTCGGTGTGGCGGCGGCGCGGCTGATCTTGTGAGGGCGGTTTGATGAGCCGAGACGAGCGGGCGAGCGGAACAAAAAGCGACTCCGGCACAGACGAGCCCCGGCGTAATTCGGTGCTCGAGTACCTCGTCGCCGGAGCCGGGCTATTGCTGGTCGGGGCGGCGGTCGGGTTTATGCTGTGGGCGGCGTTTACCGGCGGGGACGCGCCACCCGTCGTACACCTCCGGGTTCTGGACGTAACGACCACCGGGGGCGGTTACCGGGTACGGATCGAGGCGCGCAATACCGGGGACGAGGCCGCCGCCGAACTCGGCGTCGAAGGCACCGCCGAGGTGCGCGGGGTACTCGAGACCAGCAGCACCACCTTCGACTTTTTGCCCCCCGACTCGGTACGTGAAGGTGGGCTCTTTTTTAGCGGCGACCCGCGCAGTTCGCTGACGCTGCGCGTGCTGGGCTACCGCGAACCCTGACGCGGCAGCTTGGCAAACTTCGCCCGCTTGCCGTGAACGTGACTGCAAGACGTTAGGAATCAGGAGTCATTGACAAACGGGGCAGCTGGATTTACGGCCTTCGCCCCGCTGTCAAAAGTTGTCGAAGCACAGTTGTCGAAGCACAAAGGTCGTCACAGCTCGAGGCGCTGAGTCAACCCTGGTTACTGATTTTGTAACGGGTTCCGTTGCAGACGCCGCTTTTAGGTGCTGCGTCACTTTTTTCTTTAGAACGTAGAGGACGCGGCTAGGGTCTAGAGGAGGCGTGAAACGTTCGGCGTAAGAGATTTGTAAGAGGCTTTTTTTTAAGCTGTGAGGCGTGAGGGGAAACCAATGATCCAACCTGCACCGAGCTCGAGTCGTAATCCTGTACCAGCCACGCTGCGCCGCCCTGAAGGGCGCGCTCAACTCATCGTCGAGCTGACCCAGCTTGCGCTCTCCGCGCCCGATATTCCCAGCGCCGTGATGCCCGCTCTACAAACGCTGGTCGATTTTACGGCGGCGGCAGGCTCGGCGTATTTTCAGGTCGGTGACGGGATGTTCCGGGCGCGTTCGGCGTCGGGTGAGATGCCGCAAGGCCCGGTAATGGAGGCGATTCTCGCACACGGTCTGCCCGCCGACACGCCGCTGATGCGGGCGCTTCTGGACGGTACCAGGCCGCTTTTTTTCGACGATACGCACGCCGCCCCCGAAACCGCCGGGTTTCCCGAACTGGGCGTCGCCAGCCTCGCCGCAGCGCCGATCAAAGACCGGCACGGCGTCCTGCAAGGGGCGTTTTTGATGCACACCTTCGACGCGCACAGCTGGGAGCAGCGCGAGTGCGACCTTTTCGGCGCGGTCGCCGCGACGCTGGCGTCTTTGGCGGCGCGTCTCGTCGCCGAAGAACGCGCCGTTACCGAAAAAGAGAACGCCCTGCGCGCCAAAGAAGCGGCGATTCAGGCGCTCGGCGTCGCCGTCGAGTTCCGCGATTCCGAGGTCAAGGGTCATACCGACCGCGTCACCGACTTAGCAGTTCGCACCGGCGAGATGCTCATGCTAAGCAGCGACCTTCAGGAGGCGCTGCGTTGGGGCGCGTACCTGCACGACCTCGGCAAGGTCACGACGCCCGACGCGATTTTGCACAAACCCGGCAAGCTTTCAGCGGACGAATGGGTGGTGATGCGCCGCCACGTCGAAGCGGGACACCGGGTTGCGGCGCAACTGCCATTTTTGCCCGAAGCGACGCTTCAGACCATCTTGTATCACCACGAACGCTGGGACGGCGCGGGCTATCCGCACGGCCTGGCGGGGTCGGAAATCCCCCTCACCGCCCGTGTTTTTAGCGTCTGCGACGTGTACGACGCGCTCACCTCGGACAGACCCTACAAAGAAGCCTAGTCTCACGAAGACGCGCTCGCCGAGATTTAAGCGCAGTCCGGGCGGCAGTTCGACCCGGCGGTCGTTCGGGCGTTCGTCACGCTCTGCCAACACGACGTGGAGCGGGTGCTGGTTTCTTAAAAGGATAGTTCGTCGGTTGCGGTGGTTTACGGGGCCTCGAGTCCGGTTCATACACGTACCGGCCCTGACACGTTCAGCTGTGAACGAAGCTCTATAGTTAAGAGCGTGAAAAGGCTTCCGCCGGAACTTGAAGAGATTACCGCGCGGCTCGTAGCCGAGTTCGAGCCCGAGGCGGTGTACCTGTTCGGGTCGTACGTTTGGGGAGAGCCGGACGAAGACAGCGACCTCGACGTTCTGGTGGTGGTCGCCGAAAGCGACCTGTCACCAGCTAGGCGTATGACCAGGGCGCACCGGGCGCTTCGCGGTACGGGGGTTCCCAAAGACATACTCGTTAAAACACAAGCTGAATTCGAGCGTTACCGTGAGGTACGAACTACACTGATGGCGCAGATATTTTGTGAGGGGAGAAAACTCTATGAACGCACGGGAAGAGGTCGTCTCGAGTTGGCTCCTAAAGGCCGAACGTGATCTCAAAACAGCTCTCTGGCTGACACGTTCGCCAGATTCGCTACTGGATACAGCCATCTATCATCTCCAACAAGCAGGCGAAAAAGCAGTTAAAGGGTTTCTGGTTTTTCACGACGTTCCCTTTCCAAAAATCCACGATATCGCGGTGCTCGTCACCGCTGCCGCGCAGGTAGAGCCGGAGTTCAGCAACTACTTGGACACTGCGGAACTGCTCACACCGTACGTCGCTATCTTTCGCTACCCCGATGAAATTTTAGAACCTACCCCCGAAGAGTTCGAGGAGGCGTTGCGCGCAGCCCAAGAGCTCTACACCTTCGTCCTCTCCAAACTCCCCGCCGCCAGCCACCCCTGACGCGCCAGCTTTAACGCGGTAGATTAAAACCGATGATCGAACGCTACAGCACCCCCGAAATGACCGCCCTCTGGAGTGAAGCGCACCGCTACCAGACGTGGCTCACCGTCGAACTCGCCGCTACCCGCGCCTGGGAAGAGCTGGGCGTGGTACCCGCCGGAACCGCCGACACCTTGCAAAAGAAGGCCGACGACGAACCGCTGGACGACGCCTTTGCCGAACGCGTCGCTGAACTCGAGGCCCAAACTCGCCACGACATCGTGGCCTTTACCCGCGCCCTGAGCGAGCGTTTCGGCGAGAGCGCCCGCTTTATCCACCAGGGTTTGACCAGTACCGATGTGGTCGACTCGGCGCAAAACCTCGTTTTACGTGAGGCGCTCACGCTTATCTTGAGGGACGCGCACGCACTCTCCAGCGTGCTCAAAGACAAAGCCGTCACGCATAAACACACGCCCTGCATCGGCCGCACCCACGGGATTCACGCCGAACCGATGACTTTCGGGCTTAAGTTCCTGAACTTTTATGCGGCGTTGCAAAGGGACATTTTTAGGCTCGAGAGCGCGCGCGAAACCGTCTCGGTGCTGATGCTTTCGGGTTCGGTCGGTACTTACGCGCACGTACCGCCTGAAATCGAAACCCGCGTCGCCGAGGCGTTGGGGTTGACCCCCGACCCGGTGACGAATCAGACCGTCGCCCGCGACCGTCACGCTGAAATGCTGAGCGCGCTGGCTATCTTCGGGACGACGCTGGAAAGGGTGGCGCTCGAGATTCGCCACCTTCAGCGCAGCGAAGTCCGTGAAGCACAGGAAGGTTTTGCAAAAGGTCAGACCGGCAGCTCGTCGATGCCGCACAAAAAAAACCCCATCGCTACCGAAAATATCAGCGGCGTCGCCCGTTTGTTACGTAGCAATCTGCAAGCAGGACTCGAAAACGTGGCTTTGTGGCATGAGCGCGACATCTCGCACTCCGCCGTAGAGCGTGTGATTTTGCCCGACAGCATCACCCTGGCGAGCTACGCCTGCCGCCGCCTGACGCGGGTCGTACGCGAGCTGATCGTCTATCCGGAGACGATGCTGGCGAATATCGACGCGCTTCACGGCCTCGTCTGTTCGCAGCGAGTGCTGCACAAGCTGTTGGACACCGGCGTAACGCGTGAAGCGGCGTACGAGGTGGTGCAGCGGTGCAGCTTGGTGACGTGGGAATCAGGGGAGCATCTGCGTGAGGTGTTGACTCGAGACCCCGACAACTCGCTCAGCGCCGCGCAACTGGAAGAGGCTTTCGATCCGGGGTGGTATCTGCGCTATATTGGTGACGTTTACCGACGTTTCGGGATGTAGCCACAGGGAGGCTTTAATGGTGAAGCTGCGGTTTGTTACTACGATGCTCGTTCTGATGCTCGCTGCTTGTGGAGGGCCGACCACCCCGCCGCCCGAGCCGAACCCGACTCCCGATCCAGTCCCGGCTCCCGTCCCAGACCCGACACCCGGACCCGGCGCTACCGCGAATAATTCAGCGGTGCTCTCCGGCGCGGCGCTCGGTAGCGGCATCACACCGAACAGCGAGCTACGTAGAGAGATAAGCGCGAGTGTAACCGGCGAGAACACCGCTTTTAGTCTGGATAGTGCCTACGTGACGAGAACGAGCGCCGATTCGGAAATGCTCGACTGGTTTATCGCAATTACAAATCAGGGCAGCAGTTTTCAGTGTTTTATCGAAGCTTCAGTGCTCGAGTTTAGAGATAGTGCAGGTCGAACACTGACCACAGACGATTTTACCTTTGTCAGTGGTAGCGTTGGTGTAGACCAATCGCTGGATACGTATACCGACACCTGTTTGGGCGGCGGAGAAACGGGATACCTTTTCGGCGTCGAGTTGGAAGATGACGCAGCCCTCTACTCTTCGGTCGATAGCATCGTTATCGCTACGCTTGAAAGTGATGGAGGCTTCGACGCGTCCGCTGCGCGCATCCTCCCACAGCGTTACACCGTCACAGGCGGAGGGCCTTCCGTCACCGTACGCAACGAAGGAACGAGCGCGGCACGAATCGGTGACTTTTCGTATTTCTTCTTTTTAGATGAAAGCAACCTTCCGCTCACCTGGGGTTTCTTTGACAATGATCTTAATTCTTTGAATGACAATCCGGTTGTCGATCCCGGAGAAACCCACATTCTCGAGGAGCCTTTCTCATTCTATGGCGGGTTTTCAAGCAAAGTTCAGGTACAAGTAAACTTCGGCAACCCGACAGGTCCGCTTAGCGCCGGAAATCTAGCCCGCTTATCGGGAGCTTCGGACACCGAGACGGCAAAGAAACGGCATATGGAGTGGCGGTCTCAGCTCGAGAGGGTCAAGCACAAAGCGGTAAAAACTGGGCGCACCCGCTGACGGTTGACTTTTCAGAGGCGTAACCTACACCGGCTCGAGCCTGCTATAGTCAGGCCGTGACGGTTCCTGAAAAACTCGAGCAGCGCTATGAGGGCAAGGCCAAACGGGTCTACGCTACCGCCGACCCCGAGCTTTATCTGGTCGAGTACAAAGACGACGCTACCGCCTTCAACGCGCAAAAACGCGGGCAGATCGCGGGCAAGGGCGCGGTCAACAACGCGGTCTCGGCAAAGCTTTTTACGCTGCTGGGGCTCAAGGGCGTCGAAACGCACTTCGTTCAAAAGCTAGGTGAACGCGAGCAGCTCGTCCGGGCCGTGACGATCATTCCATTAGAGGTCGTGGTGCGCCCCTACGCGGCCGGGTCGTTCGCCAAACGCTACGGTGTAGACGAAGGCGTGAGGCTCGAGCCGACCGTGCTCGAGTGGTGCCTCAAATCCGACGCGCTGGGCGACCCGCCGCTAAACGACGACACCGCGCTGGCGCTCGGATGGGCGACCGCAGACGACCTGAGCACGCTGCGAGGCTCGGCGCTGCATATCGGCGCGTTGCTGTCGGGTTATTTTGCCAAAGTCGGGCTTACCCTGATCGATTTTAAGCTCGAGTTCGGTCGTTTGAGTACCGGCGAACTGGTTTTAGCCGACGAGATCAGCCCCGACACCTGCCGTTTGTGGGACGTTAAAAGTGGCGAACGCCTGGACAAAGACCGTTTTCGCCGCGACTTAGGCGGCGTCGAGGACGCCTACCGAGAGGTCGCGCGGCGGGTGCTGGAGGAGCTGTGAACCCTGTGGACAAACCCAAAGCTACTACCTGTACCGCCTATAAAGCCGAAGTCAAGGTGCTGCTCAAACGCGCGATTCTAGACCCGCAGGGGCGCGCGGTCGAGACGACGCTCCGCCGTTTGGGAACGGACAATGTAGAGGGCGTGCGAATCGGCAAACATATCGAGCTGACGCTCACCGGCGAGCGCGCCGAGGTCGAGGCGCAGTTGGAGCGGCTGATCGAACAGGTGCTGAGCAATCCGGTGCTCGAGGAGGCGACCTACACGCTCACCGAAAGTACGGTGGCGGGTACCGATCCACAAACAGCAGGAAACACAGAAACCGGCCCAGAGACCAGCCCCGAACACAACGCCGGGTAGTCCGTGCTTTTTTGGCCCGCGCTGCTCGGCGCAGCTCTCGTGGGGGTGTGGCTCCTCAGCTGGAAACCACGGGCGGTACCGGGGATTCCCTCTAAAACACTGCTGCTCGGACACCGGGGCGTACGCCCCGCCCCCGGAGACCGGCCGCCCGAAAACAGCGTGGCGGCGTTTCGAGCGGCGCTCGAGGCTGGACTCGACGGTGTCGAGACCGACCTTCAGCGCACCCGTGACGCTCACATCGTCCTCTATCACGATTATGAGCTGCCGGACGGACGCAGCGTGACGGCGCTGACCTGCGCCGAACTGAGGGCTACCGACCCGGATATAGCGACGTTGGAAGACCTTTTCGTGCTCGCGCGTGACTATCCCGGCACGCTGCTGAACCTCGAGCTGAAAACGCGTGGCTGGCGCAGCGGCGGGCTCGAGCGGGCCGCCGCTGCCGCTGTCCACACCTCCGGTTTAGGCGAGAGGGTGCTGGTCTCGAGCTTTAACCCGGCGTCGCTCGCACGCCTGCGCGTCTACGCGCCCGAACTTCGCGCCGCGCTCCTCACCAGTCCAGAGGCTCCCCGCTGGCTCCGCGGGGAACGCGCCGCCCGCTTCTGGACGCGCGCGCTTCACCTCGACGCGCTGCACCCTCACTTTAGTTCGGTGGACGCGGCGCTAGCGGGTTGGGCGGGGCGTCGAGGGGTGACGCTCAACGTTTGGACTGTCAATAACGCAGCGGAAGTAACGCGGCTTACTAGGCTTAATGTGAACGGTCTTATGGCAGACGACCCCGCCAGCCTTAAAAATACGTTTAAGGAGGCCCAGTGGAGCCTAGAACCCCCAAACCCGAGGCCGTAACGCCGCGCCCGACCGGTAGCAAGGTCAAACCCGGTGCCGGACGCCTGGTCGTCGCGGTAGACGATGAACCCGGTATTCGCAAACTGCTCGAGCTGACCCTCACCGCCGCCGACTTCGAGGTGCTGAGTTTCGACCGGCCGCAGAGTGCGCTGACCGAGCTGCGAGGCGGCCTCCATCCCGACGTAATTATCTCCGACATCAGTATGCCGGGGATGGACGGTTTCGCGTTTTGCGAGGCGGTGCGCGCCATGAGTCAGCTTCGCGCGATCCCCTTTTTGTTTTTGACGGCGCTTCATGAGCGCGCCCACATGCGTCAGGGCATGGCGCTCGGCGCGGACGACTACCTCACCAAACCCTTCGACCGACGCGAGCTTATCGGCGCGGTCGAGGGGCGTATCGCCCGTTTTGCCGAAATTCGCAAACCCGCCGCCGGGACGTTACGCGTAGGCGGTTTCGGCGCGCCGCTCGTCGAAAAGAGCGGCGTCCGCCTCGAGTGGGATTCATCAAAGGCGCTCGAGCTGTTTTTTTATCTGCTCGAGCACCGCGGCGGCGCGACCACCTTCGAGGTCGCCGAGGCGCTCTGGCCCGGCAAAACCGAAGCCAAAGCGAGCAGTTCGTTTCACACCACGCTCTACCGGCTGCGTAAGGCGGTCGGGGGCGAGATCATCCAGTCCGCTAACCGCCGCTACTATCTGCACAGCGCCTACGAGCTCGAGTACGACGTCGACCATTACCGCACACTCGCCGCTAAAGCCCGTAGCGGCGGCGCGCTCGCCGACTTTAGTCAGGCCACCGAGCTCTACCGCACCGACTTTTTACTGGATACGGACTCCGCGTGGGCCGAGAATATCCGTTTGGACCTGCACGCCTCACACTTGGAGCTGCTCGTAACCGCCGCCGAAAGCGCCGCCGAAGGTGGTCACTACGAGACCGCCACCCGTTTTTACAGCGCCATCACCGAGCACGAACCCTACAGCGAAAGCGCCTGGGAGGTTCTCGCCGACCTTTGGGAACGGCGCGGACACCCGGCGCGCGCCGCTGAAGTCCGTGGGCGTTTCGGCAGCCTTATGGACGAGTTTTCGTAAGCACCGAAGCGAGACGATAACTGTCGCGCTCTCCCAAGCCGCTTCAGAGTGCAGATCATGTTCCGGGCAGCGCGCGCAGGGCGAGTTACGCGCATCTCTTTTCGGTCTACTCTACCGGTCGACCGCCAAGCACCGAGCTAGGCTTACTTAAAGCTAGGCCCGCACATTTCAAGACTTTTCAGCAAGTAGCTACGTCCCGCCGGATATCACGCCTCCCGACCGGCTCGAGTCGTTATACTTGTGCAGGTTTTAGCTACACGAGTTAGGGAGGTACGTTTTGTGAAAGCTTTGCTGGGCGTTTCGCGTGGGATCGACGCCCTTACGACCGCAGTGGGCCGGGTGATGTTCTGGCTGGTTCTAGTCATGGTGCTGATCGGGGCGTTTAACGTCGTGACCCGGTATGTAGGCCGCTCGCTCGGGGTGTCGCTCGGCGGCACCTTCTACATCGCGCTGCAAACGCAGCTGTTCAACCTGATTTTTTTGCTCGGCGCAGCGTACGTCTTTAATAAAGACGGTCACGTACGCGTCGATATCTTGTACGCCAACGCCAGCGAACGGGTTCGGGCGTGGATCGACATTTTCGGTACGCTGATCTTTTTGTTTCCCTTTTGCGCGCTCGGGCTCTACCTGAGCTGGGGCTACGTCGGGCGTTCGTGGCAGCAGGGCGAGGTCAACCCCAACGCCGGAGGGTTTCCGGTCTATCCTATCAAGACAGTCATCTTGATCGGTTTCGGGATGCTGATCTTGCAGGGGCTAAGCGAGCTGATCAAGCGCGCGGCCTTTTTGCGCGGACACCCGGTAGCGTACGGCAATCCTGCGGGCACGTCGGTTCCCGTCGTTCAGGCTCCCGTCGTTCAGGCTCCCGTCCAGACCTATCCGGTTCGGGGCGAGACCCCGGCTAACCCGGACGAGAACGGGCGCTGATGGAATACCTCAGTTTGTGGATGTTCGGCGTCGCTATCTTGCTGCTTTTGATCGGCTACCCGGTCGCGTTTAGCCTGGGCGGCGTCGCGGTGCTGTTTACCCTGATCGGCAGCGACTTTTTGCCTTCGCTGGGGCTGGCGCTACCGTGGGAACCGATGTTTCCGCTCTCACGCCTGAACATCTTGCCCAACCGTATCTACGGCAACATCATGGACAACTACACGCTCGTAGCGGTGCCGTTTTTCGTCTTTATGGGGGTAATGCTCGAGAAATCCGGGTTGGCTGAAGAGTTGCTCGAGACCATGGGCGCACTTTTCGGCACTCTCCGAGGCGGGCTGGCTATCTCTGTGGTCGCAGTGGGGGCGCTGCTCGCAGCCTCGACCGGCGTCGTCGGAGCGTCGGTCGTTACCATCGGGGTGCTCGCGCTGCCGGTCATGCTTAAATACAACTACAGCAAAACGCTCGCTACCGGTGTGATCGCCTCGTCAGGAACGCTCGGTCAAATCATCCCGCCCAGCATCGTGCTGGTGATTCTGGGCGACCAGATCGGCGTCCCGGTCGGCACCTTGTTTTTAGGGGCGCTGATCCCCGGCCTGATGCTCTCCGGACTTTTTATCTTGTACGTCATCTTCGTGGCCTACACACGCCCGCAAGACGCCCCCGCACTTCCACCCGAAGCGCGGACCTTGCACGGCGGGGCGCTCTTCTTCAAGGTGCTCAAAAGCCTCGTTCCGCCTCTTTTTCTAATCCTGCTGGTGCTCGGCACCATCTTTTTCGGCTTCGCCACCCCAACTGAAGCCGGGGCGATGGGCGCGCTCGGCGCGATGCTGCTCGCGGCCCTTAACCGCCGCCTAAACCTCGGCAACCTGATCGAGGCGATGCGCCAAACCGTCATTCTGACGAGCATGGTTTTTATCATTCTGATCGGCGCGACCACCTTCAGCATGGTTTTTACCGCGCTCGGCGGCGACCGCATCGTCGACAGCTTTTTGCTCAATCTGCCCGGTGGACAGTGGGGATTTTTGTTCTTCACTATGCTGGTGATTTTTCTGCTGGGTTTCTTTATCGACTTTATCGAGATTTCGTTTATCGTCGTGCCGTTCGTCGCGCCCATCGCCGTGCAGTATTTCGGTCAGGACATGATGGCGTGGTTTGGCATTCTGGTCGCCATGAACTTGCAAACATCGTTTCTAACGCCGCCCTTTGGTTTCGCGCTCTTTTACCTCAAGGGGGTCGCGCCGCCCAGCATCAAATCGCACCACATCTACCGAGGCATCGTCCCCTTCATCTTTTTGCAGCTGCTGGCGCTGCTGCTGCTGGTACTGTTTCCCGAACTCGTCAACTGGTTGCCGTCTTTAGCTAACACCAAAGGGTGATGGGTCGTTGGGTTTTGTCGGTGCTCACTTTCCGCCGACGCTGTTCTATAAGCGAGTGGCTTGTAGCCCGTAGCTTGTAGGTTCGTACCTACAGACCACTCGCTGCATAACCTAAACCGGCTTAGACCGCCTGAAAACTTAACAGAGCTTAGTTGTCACAACGAAAAAAGCCCCCGCACCGGTGCGGGGGCTTCGTGTTCAACAGGAGCGGGGTCTAGCCCCCGTCTTCCTGACCGTAGGTAAAGCTCTCAAAAGCATACTCGCCCTGTTTATGCCACGCTCTCACACTGTCGCGGAAGGTCGTAAAGCTCTCTAGAGTGCGGGCGTAAAACTCGTTGCCTTCGGTGTTGGCGGTGTGAACGTCCGCCATGTGACCGCTAAGCGTCGCCAGAATCTCCGGCGAAAAGCTCCGCAGTTCGGTACCCGATTCGGTCAGGCGTTGCAAGGCGGGGCCGTTGGCGGCGTCGTAACGCGCCAGCATGGTTTTGTTGGCGGCGCTCGCCGCGAGCCGCACCGCTTGCTGAATCTCCGGCGGAAAGCCGTTAAAGGTGTCCAGATTGACGTACACGCAGAGCGTCGCGCCCGGTTCGTGCCAGCCGGGGCTGTAGTAGTAGGGCGCGGCCTGGTTGAGGCCCAGAATTTCGTCGTCGTAGGGGCCGACCCACTCGGTCGCGTCGATGACCCCGGTATCGAGCGCCAAAAAGATTTCGCCACCCGGCAGGTTCTGCACGTTGACCCCGGCGCGCGACATCACTTCGCCGCCGAAACCCGGTATTCGCATGGTCAGGCCGCGCAGGTCTTCGGGGGTGTTGATCTCACGGCGAAACCAGCCGCCCATCTGCGTGCCGGTATTGCCCGCCGCAAACGCGATCAGGTTGTCGCGGGCGTTGATCTCGTCCCACAGCTCCTGCCCGCCCCCGGCGATGATCCAGGCGTCGTGCTGCTGCGCGGTCAAGCCGAACGGCACGGCGGCAAAAAAAGCGTGCGCCAGGTCGCGGCCCGTGTAGTAGTAAGACGCGCTGTGACCCATTGCAAACGCGCCTGAAGACACGGCGTCGTAGACCTCCAAACCGCCCACCTGCGCGCCCGCCGGATAGACCGTGACCTCGACCTCGCCGTTGGTCAGGTCGCGCAGGTTTTGCGCCACCGATTCGCCGCCACCGTAAATGATATCCAGAGACGAGGGAAATGAACTCACCATCTCGAGCCTGATACTGCCCTGGGCGCTCGCAAACATCAGCGGCGAAAATGCGCTGCTCGCCGCGACGACCCCGGTTCTCTTAAGAAAATCCCGACGCTTCATCCGTCAACCTCCAAAAAATTATGCCTTACGAGAACAGTATACGCAGCCGACTGGCGTACTGGCAACAAGCAGTTCGCAAAGGTTTTACGGAAAACTGCGCCACTTCATACCTTTGTACAATCTTACCTCGACTGCTAGGGGGTAGCCCTACAGAGACAAAAAAGCGAAGATAGCGAAATGTCTAAGTCCCGCTATCTTCTGGCGCAGCATACCGTAAGCGAGCTTTTCACTATTGTTTACGTGCTGGT
>JAABUN010003603.1_pt1 | contig 23553 bp, 19 predicted proteins | sample 5559311 | NCBI WGS metagenome assembly JAABUN01 (sample SAMN10711877, study PRJNA513370) | rock metagenome | isolation source: Antarctica rocks | place: Antarctica: Victoria Land, Siegfried Peak sud
TCACGTTCGACCAGAACGGCTCCGAGATGGCGAGGCCAATCGCGGGGATACCCGCCGTCGCTCGGTAGGTCACGAACGCCGTCGGCACGTTGTGCTGCGTCACGTCGTCGAAGCCGCCGATGTTCGCTTGACCAAAGCTCGCACCAGTGGCAAAGGTGGTCAGCACCCCGGCAGGGGTAAGGGCCAGCGTCACCGGCGCACCGGGCGTGGAAGCGACGGTCACGCGCAACTGCGCGGCGTTGCTCTGGATGGCGGCATACGTGGGGCCAACATTATCGGGGTCGCCCGCGATGGAGATCGTCGCGGCCCCGAAGTTCTGGAAGGCGGTGTCGCCCAACTGTCGGTTGCCGGTGATCAGTTCGGTGGCCAGCAGGCCGTTCGTGACGGTGCCGCCGACGTCGATCTCCATGCGGGCCTTGTCGAAGTACTGCACGAGGCGCGACCCGCCCGTCTCGACGTACGGCTCCTGCTGCCCGTCTTTGGCGAGGCCGACCGGCCCCCAGAAGTTGAGGGCAACCGCTTCGCCCGCGTTCCATTGCGTCCCGAAGGCGGGGGCGGCGAAGCCGCTTGCCGCTTCCACATTGAGAAAGGCCAGCACGGGCGTGAGCAGGAGCGCGGCGAGCAGCGGCAGCGCGACGAGCGAACGATGAATGCGCCCCTGTGCCGCCCGTCCCGTCTGCTGCTGTGTCTGTCCCTGAGAACTGCGTTGTCCGTCCATGACTGTACCTTCTTGCGATTCATCACGCGGGCGAGACCACGATGCAGCCCCCACGGATAGTTGTCCAAGAGGCCCGTGAAGGAGTGAGGCCATCCAATGCACTATGCGGTTCGGGTGATGGCAGTACACACCCATCTTATACTACCTTGGTTTCGTTGGCTATCATTTTAGCGTAATTTTCCGTTGAGTTGTCTATGGCTTCGAACAGTAAAAACATACAAATTGATTGCTGTGAATGCGGTGCCAAGAAGCGCGAGGTCTCTCATGCGATATGTTGCGACCGCGCAGAGGGTTTCGTGCATTGCGTCTACTGTGCGCGGAGTCCGAGCAATTCGTCAAAATCGAACTCGTCCCGGTAGGCAGGAGCAAATGCCGGGGAAGTGGGTACGCTCGTACCGCGCCCGTCCGGGTGCGTACACATCACTACATAGCAGAAGTGGGTAGGGGTGGATGAACGGATAGATGTTCCGCATTCCTTGCCGCCTACCGCCTAGCGGAGGACGCTGTTCACCGCGTCGGAGAGCGCACCGCTGCTCACGGGCTTGGTGAGGTAGGCGTTGACGCCCGCCCGCATCGCCCGCTCCATCGCGGTACTCTCGCCCCGCGCCGTGAGCACGATGATCGGCAGCGTTGCCCCGCCGGGGAGCGCACGCACGCGCTCGGTGAGGGCGTAGCCGTCCATCACCGGCATCATCAGGTCGGTGATGAGCACATCCGGCAACGCCGCCTCCATCATTTCGAGGGCGGCTTGCGGGTTGGTCTCGCTGCTCACGCGATGTCCGTACCGCTCAAGGATGAGCCGACAGACGCGCACGTTCATCGGATTGTCGTCCACCACGAGGATATGGGCCATCGCAAATCCTCAGTTCCGCGTTCCAAGTTCCGCGTTCCAAGAAATAACCGCCCCGATGCCCATTTCGATGGCGGTGTGCGGAAGTATCTCCCGGAATGCGGGACGTGGCACTCATGTCGCCATCGCGTCTATCGCCGTCTGGGTGTCGGGGAAGATGCGGAAGGCCCGGTCAAGCATCGTGAGCGTGAAGACCTGCAACACCGAGGGCTGCACGGCGGCGAGCACGAAGTCGCGCCCGTGCGCCCGGAAGGTTTTCAGGCCGGAGATGAGCGCGGCGAGGCCGCTGGAATCAATGAACGTCACGCGGCCCAAATCCACGAGCGCGTGGAAGTTGCCGTCCCCCCCGTACTGCGCGAATGCCTGTCGCACCGCCTGCGCGGTCACGGCGTCCAGTTGCCCAACCAGCGTCACGATGGCGATCTCCCCCTGATGGTGCGCCGTTACCTGCATCGTCGGTGCCTCCTTGTGGCGTCACGCCGCCGAACGGCGGAAATGCTTCTCCAGATGCCAATGATTGCGGGCGTCCGCCTCTCGCGTATGCGTCATCACGTCCATCGTCTGCCCGATGATGAACAGGCCGTAGCCCCCTTCGAGCAGATCGTCCGGGTCGGGCGGCGCGTCGGGTACCCGACCGGCGACGTCGACATCCGCGAATGGTTGCCCGGTATCGTACACATCTATCGTCACGCGGTCGTCCCCATGCGCGGCGGAGAACTCGATGGTGCCGTCCGCAGCACCGCCGTATGCGTGCGTCACGATGTTCGTCACCAACTCCGACACCGCGAGCTGCACCTGATAGAGTTCGGACTCCGGTGTCTCGCTCGCGCAGATCGTCACCACCACCTGCCGCAGCACCGCCACGAAATCGAGGCGGGCCGGACAGCGTATAAACACGGTTTCGTCGTTCACGAGGTCGCCTCCGCCCGCAGGGCCATCACGGTGATATCGTCGCGTTGTGTGGGGGCGAAGGCCCGAACCGCCGCGACCACTGCCGCCGCAATCGCTTCCGGCGGGGCGGTCGCGCCTTCGGTCAGCACCGCCCGCAACCGCTCCACGCCGAATTGCTCGCTCGCGGCGTCCATCGCCTCGGTAACGCCGTCGGTGGTGAGCAGGAGCACGTCTCCCGGCAGGAACGGCACGGTGGTATCCGCAATCCCTATGCCGACATCCACCCCCAGCGGCAACCCCGTCGCGGTCAGCAGCGTGATCGCTCCCGTGGCGGCGTGCCAGTGCAGTGCCGGGGTATGCCCTGCGCTCGCGTAGTGCAAGGTGCGCGTGGCAATGTCGTACGAGGCCACCGTGCAGGTGACGAAGGAGCCGACGCGCTCCAGCTCCCCCGCGATGAACGTCCCCACGGCCCCCAGTGCGGCGGCGGGCGACGCGAAGTGCCGCATCTCGGTGCGCAGTGCCGAGAGGCACATCGTCACCACCATCGCGGCGGCGATCCCCTTGCCCGCCACATCGCCGACCCCGACCACGAACGCCCGGTTATCGTCGTGCGGGGCCGTGCCGCCGTCCGGGTGGACGTAGAAATCCCCCCCCACCTCGTTCGCGGGCAGGATGCGCACCGCGAGTCGCGCCCCCGGCACCCCGGCGAAGGGCGCGGGGAGCAGGGCCGTCTGCATCTCCACCGCCAGTTCGAGGTCACGGGCGAGGCGGCTGCGGCGAATCTGCTCTTCCTGCAATGTGAAACGGGCCACGATGGAGATGCACTGCTCTACCACCGCCTGCATCAGCCGCCGGTTGCCCGCCGTGAACCCTATCGGGCGCGACGCGCCGAAACAGGCCGCAGAGGCCGTCCCTTCCGGCCCGTGGATCGCCGCCACGATCATGTTGGAAACGTGGATTGCGTCGTCCCACGCCTCGACACGGAGAACCTCGCGCACCTCGCTCGCACTGTTCGCCACCAGCGCATAGCCCTCGCGGATTGCCGCCGCGTGCGCCGCCAGTGCCAGTGCCGGGGCGGGAACAACGCCATCGGTGAGCACAATCGGCACAACGAGCGCGACCGGCGCGAACGCCGTGCCGGGTGCCGACCGCTGCACCACGGTGAGTACGCACCCTTCCGCCCCCACGATGCGCCGCGCCTGTGCCAGCACCTGTTGCAGGGCGTCCGCGAGGGTGTCCGCCACCGAGAATGTCCGGGCCGTCTCGTAGAGGAACGTCAGTTGATCGTACGTGTCCACGAGTTCATCGGTCATGGTATCGAGTTCTGCGTCGCGGGCGGCGGCGTCGCCGATCAACGCCGCCACGCTCTGGAGCCAGACGGCCCCCGCCGCGTCGGGCGACTCGCCCACGAGCCACGCGGCGGTTTCGCCCTCCACCATCACCGGCACGGCACACCCGGTCGCGGTTGCAGTCGCGCTCGCCGCGTCGGCGGTCAGCACGAGGTGGCGACCGCCGCTCTTTCGCCACGCACGAGCGACCGCGTCCCACGCCTCCGCGTGTTGGGCCTGCCACGCGGCGATGCGATGCGCCCCCTGCGGCGGGGATGCTGCGCTCTGTGCCGCAGCCAATGTGTCCGGCGTCATCGGTCGCCCGCTCCGCCGCGAGGCTCGACACCGCCGCCGTGCGCCCCCTGCGCGAGATGACGCTCCACGATATCGAGGAAGGCCCGCCGATCCTCGATGGGTTTGGCGACGTAGTCGCTGCACCCCGCTTCGAGGAACATCTCGCGGTCTCCCGGCATCGCGTATGCCGTGAGCGCGACGATGGGGATGTGCGTCAGATGCTCCGCCTGCCGGATGCGGCGCGTGATCTCCAGCCCGTCAATGTCGGGCAGTTGGATGTCCATCAGGATGAGATCGGGCGAGATGTGTTGGAGCAATGCCAGTGCCTCCGTGCCGTTCGTCGCCTCGTGCAGCCGACAATTGAGGGGCCGGAGCATGAGGCGCATCAGGCGCATGTTGCGCTCGTTGTCCTCCACGATCAGCACATCCGCCATCGCCATCGCTCCATTTCTGTCTCGCCGCCAAAAATACCTTTCTATGGCGTAGTATACCGCAACGCGCCGACATTTCACGCCCTCGAAGCCATAGCGTACACGGCAATCGCATCTAAATCTAAGGGCGAACCTTCTCACGCTGCCACCGACATTTGCCGATAGTTCTCAGGGTTCTTGCCCTTTTCTCCGAGGTCGTCCGCGACCACTCTCTGACGAGCGCGAGCGCAGGGGCAAGAAACCCGGCGATTCTCAGGCGAAGCTGCAGGTATGCGGAAGTATTCGCGGACACGCGATTTAGATGCGATTGCCGTGCCATAGCGTACGGGGTATTCATTGTCGTGGTAGACGCTGTGGTGCGGGGAGGGGGTGACGTGCACCAGCATTGAGGCGTACCGGGAACAGCACAAAACTCGCCGCACGTCATTCCCTTCCCCGTAGGGAAGGGGGCCGGGGGGTTAGGCGCATCTCGGCTTCAGCGGCGTCCGGCTCCTCCTCCTCGCGTCGGAGTCGCGCACTGAAGCGCGTCGCCACTTCGTATGCGATGGTGCCTGCGGCGGTCGCTATATTGTCGAGGCTCTGGGTCGTGCCGCAACTCGTGCCGACGATCACCACAGGTTCTTCCAAGGATATGTCAAGGTCGTCGGGTAAGGCAATCGTGCATTGATCCATCGAAACGCGCCCGATGATCGGGCAACGCCGCCCGCGCACGAGCAACGCCCCCCTGTTCGATAGCGCACGCGGCAGGCCGTCCGCGTATCCCAACGGCACGAGGGCGACCCGCGTCGGCCTCTGCGCGACGAATGTCCGCCCGTAGCCGACACTCTCCCCCGGCTGCACGACGAATAGCCGCGCCACGCGGCTCACCACCGAGAGTGCCGGTCGCAACGCGAACGGCAACGGCGTCGCGGCGTCGGGCGGGATGCCGTAGAGCGCGACGCCCACGCGCACCAACTCCCACGGCGCGACCCCCTGAAGCGTCGCGCCGCTGTTCGCCGCGTGCGCGAGCGGGGGCCGGATGCCCTCGCGTTCGAGGGAACCGACAATCGCCGCGAACCGTGCCGCCTGTGTGTGCATGAACGGATCGTCCGGTTGGTCGGCGGTGGCGAAGTGCGTGGCGATCCCCTCCACCGCGACACCGCCGTGCGCCCGCGCCGCCCGCACAAAAGCGACCGCGTCCGCCGCCGCGACGCCGTAGCGTCCGAGGCCCGTGTCCACCTTCACATGCACGGCAGGCGGCGGCAGGCCCGCTGCCATCGCCGCCGCCGCGAGTGCCGCGATCCCGTCCAGCGACGCGACCATCGCCCGCAGGCCGAGCCGCACGATGCGCGGTGCTTCGCCCGCCGCCGTCGGCGAGAGCACGAGTATCGGCACCGATGTCGCCGCCACACCCGCCGCCCGCAACTCCGCCGCCTCGTCCACCGTGGCGACCATCAGCCACGACGCCCCCCCCGCAAGCGCGGCGCGTGCGCTCGTTACGGCCCCGTGTCCGTAGCCGTCCGCCTTCACTACGGCACCGAATCGGGTAGTTTCAGGGATATGTCTAATGAAGTCTCGCACGTTTGCCGTGATCGCGCCCGTGTCCACGCGAGCGACGCTCATGCGTGCGTCGCTCATGCTGCACCCGCCGCAACGGTGACGGCGACGGCGGTGGCGATGACGGGCATCGCCACCCTCACACCCCCATGATGTCGTGGAGTGCTGCGGCTATCGCGGGGATGAGGTCCGTCGCCATCGTGCCGTACACGCCCACCCGGTCGGCGGCGATCCAACCCGCCCGCGCCCCCAGATGCACCCCGCACACCGCCGCGTCGAGCGGGTCAAGCCCCTGCGCGAGGAAGCCGCCGATGATCCCCGCGAGCACATCGCCCGTACCCGCCGTTGCGAGGGCCGCGTTGCCGCCCGGTGCCGCCCAGAACGAGCCGTCCGGCGCGGCGACCACGGTGGGGCCGCCCTTCAGCACCACCACCTTGTTCCACTTCGCGGCGCAGGCGGCGGCGGTGCCCCACGGATCGTGCCGCACCTCCTCGATCTCCATCTTGGCGAGGCGGGCCATCTCGCCCGGATGCGGCGTGAGGATCATCGGGCGCGACACCCGCGTCCACCAGTCGGGCATCTCCGCCAGCCAGTTCAGGCCGTCGGCGTCCACGAGCAGCGGCAACGACGCGGGCAGGATCGCCGTTCCGGCGTCGCTTGCCCGTGCGGAACCGCCGAAACCGAGCGAGGGGCGGCTCTGCGCCTCGCCCGCGCCGAGCAGCCGGTTGAGGAATTGCGTCGTCTCCGGGTCGCGCCCCAACCCCGGCCCGACCACGGCGGCGGTGTAGCGGTGCATCGCCTCGGTGAGCATCTTCATCGCCCCGCTGCCGTCGTCCGGCAACGGCAGGAGCGTCGCCTCGCGCACGGCGGCGGCGACGACCCCCGCGATGGCACGCGGCACCGCCATCGTGGCGAGGCCCGTACCCGCCCGCATCGCCGCCTCCGCCACGAAGCCCGGTGCGCCCGTGTACGTCACCGCCCCCGCGACCACGAGCAGCGTGCCGCAATCGCTCTTGTGCGCATCGGGCAGGCGGCGCGGCAACCGGGCGCGAAAATCGGCGTCGGTCGTCATCCGTGGCCCCGGCTCCGGCGGGTCGCCAAGCCCCAGATCAACGACCTCCACGCGCCCCGCGTAGCGGTTTCCCGGCGGCACGAGCAGGCCACGCTTCGGGCTACCGAGCGTCACCGTGACATGCGCGACGACCGCGTCCTCGTGCGCGTCCCCCGTGGTCGCATCCACCCCCGTGGGGATGTCGAGGGCAACCACACGGGCGGCGCGAGGCGGGACGGTGTTCACCAGCCTGGTGATCGCCGCCGTCTCCGGGCGCAACCCCGCCCTGCCCCCCGTGCCGACGAGCGCGTCGAGCACGATGTCGGCCTCCCGGAGTGCCGCTTCGAGGTCGTCGCGGTTCTCCAGCGCGATCAGCCCGTGCCGACCGGGGCCGAACAATTCGGGGCGCGGCGTGGACGACCAGACCGAGACGCGCACCCCCGCACTGGCGAGTGCCGAGGCCGCGACTTCCCCGTCGCCGCCATTGTTGCCGCCGCCGAGCAGGGCGACAACCCGCGCTCCGGGCTGCGGTGCGAGGCGGCGGATGATCTGCGCCACCCCCGACCCCGCCTGTTGCATCAGCGCGGGAGCCTCCACGCCACGGGCAAACGCGGCCTCTTCGAGCGAACGCATCTCGGCGGCGGTTACGATACGCATAGGGTACTTACTCCGTTCGCGGTGTCGGGTTTCGGATGTCGGATGTCGGGTGTCGTCAACCTCGGTGCATGTCACCGGCGCTATTGTACCCGCATCCGCCGGATGGCAACTGTACCCGCATCCGTCGGATAGCGACCGCTACGCGACCACGTCCCGGCGGTACGCGACCACATACGCCACGGCGAGTGTGCGCGTGTGCGAGAGGCTGACGTGCCACTCGTGCAGATCGAGCGCACGGGCGGCAGCGGCGGCGGCGGCGTGCAAGGTGAGCAGCGGCTGACCGCTCTCCCGCGTGCGCACCTCGATATCCCGCCAACTCACGGCACCGATGCCCGTGCCGAGGGCTTTCGCGGTGGCCTCCTTCGCGGCAAACCGGGCGGCGAGCGACGCGACGCGCCCGCCGCAATCGGCCCGCTCCCCCGCCGTGAAGACGCGGGCGAGGAACCGTTCCCCGTGCCGTTCCCACGCCGCCCGCACCCGCTCCACCTCGACGAGGTCAACCCCGACTGCGAGATGCATCGCAACGGTTGTAACGATCACGCGCCCTCGTATTTCACGCAGCACACCGCATAGTACCCATAGGACACCCACACACGGCACGCCGCACGTTGCTTTACCGGCCCATGCCGGCATAGGTGAAGCCGAGGTCGCGCATCGCCTCGCGGTCGTAGATGTTGCGCCCGTCGAACAGCACCGGCGTGCGCATCGTCTCCGCCACCCGCCCCATGTCCGCCTGCTTGAACTCGTTCCAGTGCGTCAGCAGGAGCAGCGCGTCCGCCCCCCGCGCCGCCTCGTAGGCGTCGCCGACGACGTGCAGCCACGGCATCTCCGCCCGCGCCGTCTCGCCCGCCTCCGGGTCGTAGGCCGTGATCTCCGCCCCTCGGTCGCGCAGCGTGCTCAGTATCTCCACGCTCGGTGCCTCGCGCATGTCGTCGGTGTCGGGCTTGAACGCCAGCCCCCACACCCCGATGCGCTTGCCCCGCAGCCCGCCGAGGTGCCGCTCCACCTTCGCCACGAAGCGGTACCGCTGGAACTGGTTGATCTCCAGCACCGTGTTCAGCAGTTGCGGGTGCAGGTTGTGTTCCTTCGCCATATGCGCGAGGGCTTTGACATCCTTCGGGAAGCACGAGCCGCCGAAGCCGATGCCCGCCTCCAGAAATTGCCGCCCGATGCGCCCGTCGTGGCCCATCCCCTCCGCCACCACGCGCACATCCGCCCCGTACGCCTCGCAGATGCCCGCGATCTCGTTGATGAACGAGACCCGCGTCGCCAGCATGGCGTTCGAGGCGTACTTGATCAGTTCCGCCGTGGCGAGGTCGGTGCGGATGATCGGCACCGCCAACGCCTCGTACAGCCCCGCCACCGCGTCTATCGCCGCCGCGTCGGTGCCGCCCAGAACGATGCGGTCGGGCTGCATCACGTCGCGCACCGCCGCCCCCTCGCGCAGGAACTCCGGGTTCGAGACCACCGCGAACGACGTACCCGCCGGGGCCGCCTCCGCCAGCACACGCCCCACGAAGTCGCCGCTGCCCATCGGCATCGTGCTCTTGTTGACGATCACGGTACGGCCCGTGAGGTGGCTCCCCACGGTGCGCGACGCTGTCTCGACGCGGCTCATGTCCGCCTTGCCGTAGCTGCCGGGGGGCGTGTCCACCGTGATGAACACGAAGTCGGCATCCGGCACCGCCTCGTCGTAGCGCGTGGTGAAGCGGAGCCGCCCCGCCTCGGCACCCCGCCCCACGAGTTCCGCCAGCCCCGGCTCGTAGAACGGCACGTCGCCCGCCCGCAGCCGTGCCACCTTCTCCGGCACGATGTCTACACACGTCACGGCGTTGCCCAGATCGGCGAACATCGCCCCCGTCACCAGCCCCACGTACCCCGTCCCGATCACCGCGATGGTACTCATGAACCTCTCCCCGTGCGCATATAGCCGCGATCCACCGTGCGGATCGCGGAAAGCACCCATTCCGAATTCCGTGCAGTGTCGCACATCGCACCGTCAGCGGTCATTACCCGCTCGTTCTTTCAAGGGTTTATGCGTGTTCGTCAAAGGCACCTAACCCCCCACCTGCCCAGAGGGCGCCCGCCTTCCCCATAAGGAAGGGGGTGACGCAGGGCAAGGTTCGTATCTGCCCCGTACGCCGCGATGTTGCGGCAAGTCACCGCCTTCCCTATGGGGAAGGCGGGCGCCCTCTGGGCAGGTGGGGGGTTAGGTGCCTTTCCGCCGCGTCTGTGCCAGCCGCGAGAACGTATAAGCCCGTTCGTTCTTTCGCCCCGCCTACCCGTTATTTCGCCACGATTGCTACATTTGCCACGGCGGCGTCGAAGTCGTGGCCCGACGCATACACGTCCACCTGCACGAGCCGGTACGGCTTGGGGAGCAGTGCCGCGACATCCCATGTGTGCGCCGTCCATACCCCCGGCTGCACCTGAAACCCCGTGTTCGTGTCGCTGACCGCTCGGTACCGACCGTCGTTGTAGGCGTAGAAGGCGTGTCCCACCTCCTTCTGGTCGCCATTCGCGTCTTTGTAGCGGAGCAGGAAGATCAGGGGGTACTCCGAGCCTCTCTCGCCGCCCGCCGAAAGGTTGTGCGAAGAGACCTTCACATCCGCCGTGAGGGTCACGGTGTCGAAATCGTCCAGTTCACCGAGCGCGAACACTTGCCGGAAGCCGACCTGCTCGTTGTCCACATTGCCGCCGTCCCGCGCAAACCGCAGCACCCGCGTTGGTTGCCCGCGCACCGGCTCCGTGAGGATTTCCGCCCACCCCCGCTTGATGCCGCGACCGTCGCTGCCGTCGTTGGCGATATCCACCCAGTGGCTACCGGGTTTAACGATGTCATCCGCGTCGGTGTAGGGGAAATTGCCGCCGACGAGCAGATCGCGCCCCTTCGCGGCGGGGGGGGTGGGGGGGAACCCGGCAACCACGGTGCTCTGCTGCCCGTTGCTTACCGGCACGATCTCCTCCACCGCGCCGGTTCCCGTCACCGCCACGGTGCCGCCCGCGAGCACGGACACACTCGTCGTCTCCGATGTGCGCTCGTCGGCGGGCAGCACGAGCACGCGAAAGCGCGTGTCCGCTTGCCGCGCCTCCACGCCGCCGCTGTTTGTGCGCACTTCGAGGGTGGTCGCGGCGAACCCCGTAGTTGGGCTGGTCGTGACGATCACGCGCCCGCGTGTCTGCTTGAGGATCACCGTAGCGCGGCGATTAACGTATTGCTGCGTGCGCAACTGCTCGAACACGACCTCGGTGCCGCCGCTCAACTCCACCGTGGTATCGTTGAACAGCCGGATGAACACCCGCCCGTCACGGGGGGTCTGCACCGTGTCGCCCTCGCTCACGGTGCTGCGTTCTTCGAGTACCTTGAAATTGATCTGCTGCCGGGGCCGCACCGACGCCCCCGGAACCGCCGCGATGCGCACCACGTAGGCACCCTGCGGTCGGGTCGCGCTCCACCAGTAGCGGGCGAGGCCGAACCCCGTTCCCGCCAGCAGCAGGGCAAACACGAGGAAACTGCCGATCAGTACCCGCCACGCCCGACGCATCGCCTGCGGTGCGACCAACTCCCCGGAGGCGACGCGGTGGGGGGCGGCGGGAGGTATCCGTGTTGCCATGCGCCTCCTTGCCCGTTTCCGGCACTGCCGGGTGCGCCGCGCCCGCCGATCCGTGGCGTACGTACGGCTGACACCGTGCGCACATTCTACGAACTCCGCGCCGTGCGGTCAAATCGCGGGGTAATCGGCGGTCGGCGGTCGGCACCCCTTCCGCTGGCACCCGCCAAGAAAACACGGGAAGGACTCACCACAAAGGCACAGAGGACACAGAGGAAGAGATATAGAGAACATGGCTTCCCAATCTTCTGTTTTCCTTTGTGTCCTCTGTGCCTCTGTGGTGAATCCTTTGCCACTTCCTCTCCGGTGGTGTTGCTGCGTCCGCCCCCCCTATAGGGTGGTGAATCGGGGGTTTGACGCGGCGGCGGGGGCAGGGGTGGGTGGGTGGGCGCAGCGACACCTCGAACCGCTCGCCCGTTTCGGCGTCGGCGGCGAGCGGCACCACGGGCCGGGAATAGAGGCAGAAGCGGTTCCCGTCCAGTGCCGCAACGATCTCCCGCGCCTATTGCGCGTCGCCGCGCACCGCGACGATCTGCGCGGCATCCGGCTGATACACCGAGACGCGGTCGCGCCCGCCGTGCTTGGAGACGTAGCACGCAGCGTCGGCGTCGCGCAGAGCCTCCTCGGCACCGACGGTGGCGGCGGTGATCTCCGTCACACCGACGCTGCCGCTGACATGGAACTCCCGGCCCTCCCACACGAACTGCAGCCCGCGTATCGTGTCGCGCACCGCCGTGACGACGCGCTCCGCCGCGACCGCCGTGCAGTGCGGGAGCATCACGGCGAACTCGTCGCCGCCGAGCCGCGCCAGCACATCGGCCTCGCGGATGTGCATCCGCACGAGGGTGGCGATCTGCCGGAGCAGGGCATCGCCCGCCGCGTGTCCGCAGGTGTCGTTGACGACCTTGAAATGATCGAGGTCTATGGCGCAGAGGGTATGCACCTCGTTGTTGGCACGGGCGGTTGCCACGTAGTCCGCGAGCCGCCGCCCGAACTCGCGCCGATTCACGAGGCCCGTGAGCGCGTCATGGCTCGCCTGATGGGCAAGTTGGGCCGCCATCTCGCGCAGCCGCTCCTGCGCACCGTGCATCTCGCGCAGCGCGTCCCGCGTCTGGGTGTGGATGAGGATCGCCCCGATCTGCCCCGCCACCTGCGCCGCGAGCAGGCTGCCTATGGTGCGAAACTCGGTCGAGAACGCACCGGGACTGGCGGCACTGAGGCAGAGCACGCCGAGCACGCGCTCACCGATGGCGAGCGGCAGCAGCATCAGCGACCGTGCCGCCTCGCACAGGCCGATATGCGCCGCGTCCGGCTCGGCCTCCGCAAGATCGTGCGCGAGATCGAGCAGATAGCGCGGCTTGCCGTCCGCGAGGACGCGCCCCGGCCACCCGCCGCCACTGCCGCTACCAGTGAGGGGGACGTGTTGCGGCACATGGTTCAGCACCTGCACGGGGCTGGTGATGTCGAACAGGGTGTACTGCGCCTCGGCGGGGTTCGGGTAGTAGGCGAGGGTGCAGCGGTCGAACGTCAGCAGCCAGCGCAATTTGCGGCTGAGGATCAGGCGCAAGGTGTCGAGGTCGAGCGCGGTGTTCAGGTCGCTCGTCATCTCCGCAAGCAGCCAGAGCGGTTCGCGGGCCGTCTCGATCCCTCCGGTGCTACTCACGCTGCCCTCCTTCGGTAGCCGGTAGCCGGTAGCCGGTAGCCGGTAGTGGAATGCGGATGCAGACTCGACCTGCCCCCGGTTGTGGTCTTTCGCTACCGGCTACCGGCTACCGGCTACCGGCTCTCCCGCTACCGGCTGCTGGTGTGCGTTATGGGTCGTTCGGATCGAGCGCGAAGGCGCTGGCGAGGACGCATATCTGCGTGAACAGGGCCACCGTGAGCACGAGTTCCGCCCGCTCTGCGGCGTCGAAATCGGGCCGTGCGAGGGCGTCCGCCGTGCGCTCGCGCAGTGCGATCCACCCTTCCGGGCTATCATCGGCGGCGGCGGGGGGCAAGGCGTACGAGGCGTTCGTGCGGGCGGCGAGGGCGGCATAGCGCAGGGCGTCGCGCATCGCGTTGCTGAGATGTGCGTGGGCATAGTCACCTCGCGCCACCGCGTCGAGTTGCTCCCGCTCCACGCCCTGAATCGTCAGGCTGTGCAGATGCACGGCCCGCACGTAGTCGCAATGCATGGCGGTAGCGACCACGGTGCCGATCATCTCCTTCAGCACACGCGGCAACGCCCCTTGCAGCACGACGCCGCGAAACTGGCCCCAGATATGCGCCAGCAGCACGGGCTGCCCTTCGAGCAGGCGAAAGAGGCGCGGAACCATGCCAGCCCCCAACTCCCGTTCGATCTGCGCAAAGGTCTCCGCCGCGCCCATGTCTGTAGTCGCTGTCGTTGTCTCGTGCCTCACGCGCCCCCCTCCCCCTGCCCTGTTCACGTCCGTTCACTGGCGAACTGTTCCCTCGCGCAAGAACCGCGCCACTGTCGGTAGCCGGTAGCGGCTGGCCGATAGCCGGTAGCCGGTAGCCGGTAGCGAAAGACTACAACCGGGGACAGGTCGAGTCTGCATCCGCATTCCACTACCGGCTACCGGCTACCGGCTGTGGGGTTAGGCGCATCCCATGAGAACGCATAAAACCTGACCACGAGAAAGGCGATAGCGCGGAACCTATGAATGCGATAGTATCATCCGGGGAAACGCGATATGTGGCGGTTCTCCATGGGGGGTTGTACGCACCGCGACTGCGCGACAAAGGAGCGTATCGGTGGAAAACACGGACGATGCGACGCTGCCTCACGTTCTCATCATCGGCGGCGGCTTTGGCGGGCTGAACGCGGCGAAAACGCTCGGCGGCAAGCCGGTGCGCGTCACGCTGATAGACCGCACGAACCATCATCTCTTTCAGCCGCTCCTCTATCAGGTGGCGACGGGTGGCCTCTCGCCCGCCGACATCGCCACCCCCTTGCGCATGATCCTCCGGGGACAAGGCAACGCGGCGGTGCTGTTCGCGGAAGTCACGGCGGTTGACCTCGCCGCCCGCACCGTGTCGCTGGCAGACGGCACGCGCACCTACGATTACCTGATCCTCGCGGCGGGGGCGGGCAATGCCTACTTCGGACACGACGAGTGGGAGGCGTTCGCGCCGGGGCTGAAGACGCTCGACGACGCGACCGAGATTCGTCGCCGCGTCTTCACCGCCTTCGAGACGGCGGAGCGCGAGGACGACCCCGCGCTCCGCCGCCGCTCCCTCACGTTCGTAGTCGTCGGGGGCGGGGCAACGGGGGTGGAGATGGCGGGGGCCATCGCGGAGATCGCCCGCGACACGCTCCCGGCGGAGTACCGCGCCATCCGCACCTCGGAAGCCCGCATCATCCTGCTGGACACCGCCCCGCGTGTCCTTGTCGCCTTCGCGGAGTCGCTCTCCGCACGCGCCCGCCACGACCTCGAAACGCTCGGCGTCACCGTGCGCCTCAACGAGCGCGTCACGCGGATCGCACCGGGGGTTGTGGAGATCGGCGACGAGCGGATCGAAGCCGACACGATCATCTGGGCGGCGGGCGTCGCACCCTCGCCGCTCACGCGCACCCTCGGCCTCCCGCTCGACCGGGCGGGCCACGTCTTTGTGGAACAGGATTTGTCGCTGCCGGGACACCCGGAGGCGTTCGCCATCGGCGACCTCGCCGCCTTCCCCGGCCCGCCGGACCGGAAGGGGGAGAACCTGCCGGGGCTGGCCTCGGTGGCGATGGAGCAAGGCACCGCCGCCGCCCGCAATGTGCTGCGCCGTGTCGCGGGGGAGCCGACGGCACCGTTCCACTACCGCGACAAGGGCATCCTTGCCACCATCGGGCGCAACCGCGCCGTGGCGCAGATTTTCGGCCTGCACATCGCCGGGGTGGTGGCGTGGTTCCTGTGGGCACTCGTGCATGTCGCCCTGCTGATCGGTTTCCGCAGACGCGCTGCCGTGATGATCGAGTGGATGTGGGCCTACTTCACCCGGCAACGGCGCAGTCGCCTCGTCTCCATGAATAGCGGGGTAGCCGGTAGCCGGTAACCGGTAGTGAAAGACGAATGCAGACTCGACCTGCCCTCGGTTGTTGTATTTCACCACCGGCTACCGGCTACCGGCTACCAGCTACCCCGCCGCCCGCGTTGTGCGCTATACTTAGGCTTCGGTGCGATTCGCGCCACCGTGCCACGCGAGGGGGTTGTTCGCCGTGCCAGTGCCATCGCCGCTCCGCTTCCGCCCGACGACGATGTTGATCTCGATCACCCTTGCCCTGCTCGCGGGGCTGCTCCTGTCGGCGTGCGGTGCCGAGGCGATTATCACCGTGACGCCGATCCCGCCCCCGACGGTCGCCCCCACCGCCACTGCATTGGGGGCGATGCCCGCGACACCGCTCCCCGTGCCGACGGCGGCGGGCATGGCAGGCACGCCCGCGATGCAGACCACGACCACCACCCTCGTGCCTTCCGCCACGCCGCGTACGGGGGCAATAGTGGCGACGGCGGGGAACGCGACGGCGGCGGCGGCTCTCACGTCCGCGACGCTTTCGCCCATCGTTGCCGGGGCCACGGTCGCCGGAGCCACCGCCGCGTTCCCCGCGACGGTCGTGCCGACGCCCGCGCCCGTTGTTCCCGTCTCTGCCGCCGCCACGGTTGCCGCCGTCGCCGCTGCCCCGGCGCGTACCGCCATCGCCGCCGCGCCAGCGAGTGCGCCGACGAACGCCGCCCCGCCCACATCCCCCGTTGCCGCCCCCACCGCCGCCCCGACGCGCACGAGCGGGCAGAGCGGACAGACGGCGCAGACCGGGCAACTGCGTGCCACGAAGACCGGGCCGCTGGAGCCGCACACGCTCCCCGGCGGGGTTGTCTCCATCCCCCCCGGCTGGACGATCAGCGTCTACGCGAAGGACCTCGGCGGGGTGCGCTTCATGGGCGTGCGCCCCTCGGACGGCACGCTGTTCGCGGCGGACGCGGGCGGTCGCCTGCTCGCCCTTACCGACGGCGGCGATGGTTCCGGGCCGCAGACGCGGATTTTCGCCACGGGGCTGAACCGCCCCACCTCGGTCGCGTTCTACAACGACTGGGTGTACGTGGGCGAGACGAACGCGATCACCCGTTTCCGCGCCCCGAACAACGCGCTGACGCCCGTGGGGAGCCGCGAGGTCGTCGTGCCGGACCTGCCGGGGGGCGGCAACCACTGGACGCGCACCGTCGCCTTCGGGGCGGACGGGCGGCTGTACGTCTCCATCGGCAGCACCTGCAATGTCTGCGAGGAGCAGGACAGCCGCCGCGCCGCGATCATGGTCTACGACCCGGACGGCAAGAACGGGCGGCTGTTCGCCACCGGGCTGCGCAACGCCGTGGGCCTCGCCTTCGAGCCGGGGAGCGGGCAATTGTGGGCCACCGTGAACGGGCGCGACGGCATCGGCGACGACACCCCGCCCGACGACCTGCGTACCGTGAACGACGGCACGTTCTACGGCTGGCCCTACTGCTACGCAGGCAAGACGCCGAACCCGGAATACCGCAACGTGGCGGCGGAGAAGTGCAAGGACGTACCGCCGAACGCCCGCAGTTTGCAGGCGCACTCCGCAGCACTGGGCCTGACCTTCGGGGACGCCCTCGCCGCCCCGCAGATCTACCGCGACAGCATCTATATCGCCTACCACGGCTCGTGGAACCGCACCCTGAAAACGGGCTACAAGGTGGTGCGCATCCCCTTCGTGGACGGCAAGGCGGGGCAGGCGGAGGATTTCGCCGTCGGCTGGCTGCCCGGTGGGGCGGACAACCCCGGTCGCGTCTGGGGCCGTCCGGTCGGCGTCACGGTCGGCAGGGACGGCGCGTTGTACGTCTCCGACGACTCCACCGGCACGATCTACCGCCTCGCGGCATCGGGGGGATAGCGGAATAGCCGATAGCCGGTATCCGATAGCCAGTAGCTGGTAGGAGTATAGCCGGTAGCGGGTGGTGAAATCCAACAACCGGGGGCAGGTCGAGGCTGCATCCGCATTTCACTACCGGCTACCGGCTATACCCCTACCGACTACTCCGCTGGCACCGAACGTGCATCATCTCCGTGCCGGGTTCGCGGCACTCTATCTATGCACGGGGGCGGGAAGATGGCGACGATGCCACCGGAAATACGGGGCGAAGTGAGCGACGGCACCGGCGGGGCGGCGGTCGCGGGGGCCAACACGGGGGCGGGTGCGGGGATATACGCCCCGATGCCGAGCGCGTCCGACCTGCCGCCCGTGGTGATCTTCGACCGGGCCACGAAGAAGTTCGGCAAGGACGAGGTGCTGCGCGGCCTCACCTTCACGGTGCCGCAGGGGCGCGTACTCGGCGTGATCGGCCCTTCGGGCAGCGGCAAGAGCACGATGGTGCGCCTGATGCTCGGCATGTACCGCCCGACGGACGGCCTCGTGACGCTGTTCGGCAAGGAGCCGTGGAAGCTGCGCCGCACCGACCGCGAGCGCATCGGCTACATGCCGCAGGATTTCGTCCTCTATCCGACGCTCACCGCCGAGGAGACGCTGCATTTCGCCGCCTCGCTCTACGGCGTGCCGCCCCGTCGGGCGCACGAGCGGGCGCGGGAGTTGCTGAAGTTCGTGGAACTGGACGACGCCCGCAAGCGGCGAGCGGACGACCTGAGCGGCGGGATGCGGCGCAGGCTCTCGCTCGCCGCCACACTCGTGCATGACCCCGATTTCCTCATCCTCGACGAGCCGACCGCCGGTATTGACCCGATCCTGCGCGTGAGCATCTGGGACGGGCTGAAGCAGGCCCGCGACGGCGGCAAGACGCTCGTTGTCACCACGCAGTACGTCACCGAGGCGGAATACTGTGACGCCGTGCTGCTCGTCTACGAGGGTGCCATCATCGCGGCGGGGACGCCGGACGAGTTGCGCCGCTCCGCCACTGGCGGGGACATGCTCGATGTGCGCCTCAACGGGGCCATCGAACCCCACACCGCCGACCGATTGCGCCAACTCGACTTCGTGACGCATGTGGAGGGGCGCGAACGGCCCGACGAGATTCGCGTCACCGTCAACAGCGTGCAGGAAGACCTGCCGATGCTCACCGCGTTCTTCGACCTCGAAGCGGGGGGCCACGCGGAAGTGCAGCCGTACGTCCCCTCGTTCGAGGATGTGTTCATTCGCCTCGTCACTCAGGCACGCGAGGCACCGGGAGGCACGATCAATGGTCATGGCGGCGACGCGGCGCGATAAGCCCACCCTCTTCAATCGCGTGGGCCGCTGGATCGTGCGCAACCTCGCCTTCACGGGCAAGGAACTGCGCGAGGCGATCCGGCAGCCGCAGTTGCTGCTCGGCCTCGTGGTCGGGCCGTTCCTCATCCTCTTCCTGTTCGGCTCCGCCTTCAAGGGGCAGATCGTCGCGCAGCCTACGGTACTCGTGGTGCCGCCGAACAGCGGCCTCTCGGCGGACGCGGAGTTCTACCGCAAGCAATTTGCCTTCCCCTTCAAGCTCGCGGGCGTCGTGCCGACCCTCGACGAGGCGCAACGGATGGTGGACGACGCGCAGGCGCGGGTGATCGTGGAGTTGCCCACGGACAGCCTTGCCCGTATCCAGTCCGGGCAACACCCGCTCATCAACATCATCTACGACGAGTTGGAGCCGGTGCGGGCCAGTCAGGTACGCTTCTACTCGTACGTGCAGACGAACGAACTGAACCGCGCCGTGCTGATTGCGGTCGTGGAGCAGGCCCGTTCGAGCAACGAGGAGACGGCCCGCGTGCCATTGCAGGACTACGTGCCGGGGATGCAGGCGAGCCTGACGCGCTACGAGGGGGCCGTTCGCGCCCGCAACGCCGGGGGTGCCACCGAGCAATTGCTCGCCATGCAACAGCAGACCCTGAGCGGCGTCAGCGACGTGCGCACGCGCATCCAGTTGTACGACGGCACCACGACCTACTTCGGCGGCAAGACCGACCCGAAGGACGAGGTTCACACGCGGCAGGGGCAGGCGAATCAGTCGCTCGAAAATGTCCAGACGATCCTCGCCAATATGCAGATTACGCTCCCCGCGAAGCTCGCGGCGGGCCAGCCCGTGGCGGGCGAGAGCACCGACCTGCTGGCCAACGCCCGCGCCGCCAGCGACAATGCCAAGGCGATCCGGTTGCCCCCGGCGGAGGTGCTCGTTGCCCCGTTTCAGGCCGAGGTGAAGAACCGCGCCCCCGTGATCCCGAACTTCATCGCCTTCTACGCCCCCGCCGTGCTGGCCCTGCTGCTGCAACACATCAGCATCACGCTCACCTCGCTGACGCTGGTGCGGGAACGCACCGTGGGGGCGACCGAACTCTTCCGCGTCTCGCCGAGCAATGCATGGGAGATCGTCTTCGGCAAGTTCCTCGCCTACGCGGTGGTGGCGGCCTTCACGGGGGCAATCCTCGTGGTGCTGTTGCGCTTCACGCTCGGCGTACCGATCCTCGGCAGCTACTACGAGTTCGCAGCCGCCGTGGGGCTGCTGATCGCCGCCAGCCTCGGCGTCGGCCTCATCATCTCCGCCATTTCGAGAACCGAGACGCAGGCGGTGCAATATGCGATGATCCTGCTCTTGGCGTCGGTCTTCTTCGGCAACTTCTTCCTGCCCACCGACACGCTCTATGCGTGGGCGCAACCCGTGTCGTACGCCCTGCCGATCACCCACGGCATTCAGGCGTTGCAGCGCATCATGCTCCGTGGTACACCTGTCGAGCCGAACAACTTGCTCGCCCTCGGTGCCTTCGCGGTCGGCGCGTTCGTCCTCGGTACGCTGCTCTTCCAGCGCGAGTTGCGCCGCCGCTAGGCAGTCCGCAGTCGGCGGTCGGCAGTGAAACATGCGAGTGGCACGTCAGAGTTTGTGCATTGTCCGGTCGGCGGTCGTTGCAGGGGGGTGGGCGCATCCCCCCCTTGCGGGTAGCCGGTAGCCGGAAGTGAGATGCAGATTCGACCCGCCCCCGGTTGTTGTATTTCACCACCGGCTACCCGCTACCGGCTATCGGCAGGGGTAGTGGGCGCATTTCGCACGAACGCATAACGCCCTCGCATACACCCTGAGCAGTATATACTGGCGTTTGCATTCGCTGCCGACTGCCGACTACTTAGGAGGTGCCGTGTGCTGAGAGAGTTTCGCCAGTTCGTGCTGCGGGGCAATGTTATTGATCTGGCGGTTGGCGTGGTGATCGGGGCCGCTTTCACCGCCATCGTCACGGCGTTCGTGAAGGACCTCATCACGCCGCTGATCGCCGCCATCGGCGGGCAGCCGGACTTCTCCGGCATCTACTTCACGATCAACAACAGCCGCTTCCTGATCGGCGACTTCCTCAACACCGTGATCTCGTTCCTCATCATCGCGGCGGTAATCTTCTTCTTCGTGGTCAAGCCCGTGAACACGCTGATGACGCGCTTCAAGAGCGAGGAGCCGGAGCCGACGCCGCAACGCGAATGCCCCTTCTGCATCAGCAAAATCCCCCGTACGGCGACGCGCTGCGCCTTCTGCACGCAAGAAGTCCCGCCCTTCAGCAGTGCCGCTACCGCGACAACGAGTATGGGCAGTACCCGTCGGGGCTGAGGAATCGCCACCGGAAGCACTGTAGGGACACCCTCTCCATGGGGAGGAGCCGGGGCGCAGTACCCAGGGCTTATGCGTTCTCGCGTCAGCGGTCGTTGCGAAGTAGATGCACCTAACCCCCCGGCCCACTTCCACGCATGGCAGAATCGCGGCGTAGGGGGAGATTCGCGGCGTCGTCCTCTCTTGCTCCCCCTTCCCTACGGGGAAGGCGGGCGCCCTCTGGGCAGGTGGGGGGTTAGGTGCATCTCGTGAAAACGCATAAACCCTGTGCTTTCCCCCGAATCCCTTGACCCGCCCACCCCCCCAGTGCGATACTGCCGCCCATGCGAAACCTGCTTATGCGCACACTCCGCTTCCGTCTCGACACCCGCGCCCTGCACGCCCTGCTCGCGTGCGCGGTGATCGGCGCGACTGCCCTCGTGGGGCTGCTCACGCAACCCGTCTCGACGCCCGTGGCGGCGCAAGCGACAGCACCCCCGTTCCGGTTGCCCTTCGCGGACCCGCCGGGGCCGGATACGTGGTTCGTCACGCAAGCGTACGGTGCTACGGTCTCCTCGAACCGCAACTGGCCGAACCTCTACGCGGCGGGACAGGGAATCCACTTCGGCATAGACTTCTCCACGCGCTGCGGGCGTGAGGTCGTCGCCATCGGCGACGGCACCGTGCTCGGCATTGACGGGCCGTACGGCTCCGCCCCGCACAACCTCGCCATCCAGCACGCGGGTGGCTACGTCTCGATGTACGGGCATCTGCTCGAACGCAGCACCGTGGTGCGCGTCGGGCAGCGCGTGCGGGCGGGCGACGTGGTCGGTCACTCCGGCGACCCGTACAGCGTCACCTGCGACCGCGCCCCGCACCTGCATCTGGAGATTCGCACGCGGGGTACTGCCGGGGCCACAAACCCGATGGCCCTGATCGCGGCGGATTGGGATCGCCTCTCCCTCGGCGTCGGCGCGGCGGGTACGAGTTTCGCGCAGGACCTCACCGAGCCGCGACGCTGGGCGACGCTGCGCGACCAGCCCGATATCGCCTTCGGCGGCGGCATCATCGTCAACTACCCCACATGGGAGCCGTATGGATAGGGCGACCACGTTGAACCACAAAGACACAGAGACACAGAGAGAATCGGGGGAACGCTCCGTGCGGCACGATACGACGATTGGTGCATCTCGTACACGTTTCTCTCTCCCTTCGTGTCTTCGTGTCTTTGTGGTGTGTTTGTCTGCCCTTGCCCTGCTGACCGCGTGCGGCGGCGGGGCGACACAACGGCTGGCGACGGCGCAACCGGCGGGCGCGATGCAACGCTTCGCCCCCGCGATCACGCGCCTGACGACGGGCGGGTGCTGCCGCGACCCGTTCTGGCACCCGGACGGCTCCCGCGTCCTCTACGCCGACAGCATCCCCAATCAGCGTCTGGCGGGGACGTATGCGGTACCCGCCGAGGGCGGGCCACCGATGATGTTCTGGAAGGAGATCGCCACCCTCTCGCGGGACGGTGCGCGGGTTGCCTTCCCGGACTTCGCGGCGGGCGTGACGCGGGTGCAGGAGTTCGGCAAGTCGAGCATCGCCACGGTGAGCAACGGCGCGGCATTCGTCTGGTTCTCGCCCGACGGGCGGCAGGTCGCGTGGATCGAGCGGCTCGACGCCCCGCAGACCACGAGTGCCATTGACCGCCTCTCCCGCGTCTGGACGGCGAATGCCGACGGCACGAACGCCCGCATCCGGGCGAACAATGTGCGCACGAGCGAAATCCAGTGGTTCCCGGACGGGCGGCGCATCGTCTACACGGGGCGCGACGCGAACGGCACGAACCCCGGCATCTACGCGCTCGACCTAAACACCGGCGTCATCGCCCAACTGGCGACGGGCTTCTCGTCGCGTGGCGTGCGCCTCGCGCCGGACGGGCAATCGCTCGTCTACCTCGCCACGCTGGAAGCGAATGCCGAGGCGAACGGCATGTGGGTCGTGCGCCTCGACACGGGCGAACGGCGCAAACTGCCGCTCTATGGTGGCGTGCGATGGCTACCGGATTCCTCGGCACTGGTGATGCTGCCCACGCAGAGCGACGGCGGCGCGGATGCCCTCGTGCGCGTGGACACGATTACCCTCGCGGTCACGCCGCTCACCGACCGTGCCGCCCTCCCCTTCCGCGTCGCACAAGACCAGTGGCAACTCTCGCCGGACGGCACGCGCATCGCCTTTGTGTCGCTCGACGACGGCAACATCGCCGTGCTGCGCTTCGCCGCGTAACTCCCCGCTACCCGGCCCCGAACTGCCGCGACATCACCGCGTCCCATGCGCGGTCGGGCAGCACACGGCGCATCCCCGTGAAGACGTATGCGGTGATGCCTACTTTGTAGCGCGTACGCGGGCGGCGCGACTGCGCGGCGTGCAGGATCGCCCGCGCCACGTCCTCCGGCTGCACGATGCCGGGAAGCGCGAAAACGCGATCTATCGTCCGTGCGTAGTTCGTTTTGAAGGTGGCGTAGGGGCTGTCGCACGCCTCGCCGTATGAGTCGTCCCGTATCCTTGCACCGAGGGTGGCAAGCGTGTCAGCGCGGCATTCACTCGAACAGGACTTGCTGACGGGGCGGTTCGCGGCGCGGGCGACGCGGCGCGTAGG
>JAABUN010003604.1_pt1 | contig 23548 bp, 17 predicted proteins | sample 5559311 | NCBI WGS metagenome assembly JAABUN01 (sample SAMN10711877, study PRJNA513370) | rock metagenome | isolation source: Antarctica rocks | place: Antarctica: Victoria Land, Siegfried Peak sud
GTTACTAACTAGGACTAGTTAGGGGGTCTTAGTAGACTAGTAGAGATTTCTTATAATAGTTATTCTATTCTATATAGCTATATCTATCTATTAGTTATTATAATACTATTATACTATACCTAAATTACATATAGATAACTTATTAATATTATACTATTTAATACTTATTACCTAATTTAGTTACTATATTCTTTTTATACTAATTTTCTAAGAATTTTTTATTTAATAATAGTATAGATTTTATTATTCTTATACTAAGGTTAAAGTCCTATTTTATAGTATAGTATTATCTATATATCTACTTCTATTATATTATATCTAAAATCTTTTACTAACTCTATTTAATAATACCTTAATATGAACTTCTATAAGTTATACTAGAAAATACCTGTAAAAATTCAAGATTTTTACGTCGGAAAATTACCCCTACTACCTGGCGTTTAGTAGGTAAGATGAATAGCGGGGAGTATATTAGACACGTTAGTAGGTAGCCGCGATAGTATTAGCTATATTATATACATGTACTAATAGACTAATATAGATTATTCTAATAGCGTTATATACCTAGTAATAAGACGGATATTTCCCCCTATTCAGGCCGATATCAGACACGTTAGTAGGTGAGGTAAATAGTAGGGAGCATATTAGATACGTTAGTAGGTGACATGAATAGTAGGGAGTATATTAGACGTTTTAGTAGATAGGTAGCTTATAAATGCGATAGTATTAGCTAATAGACTAATAGACTAATATAGATTATTCTAATAGTATTAGATAGGTTTTATAGTAAGATTATTTAATATTTATTTAATAATTTATACGGGTCTAGCTGTATACTAACCCTAATCTAAATTTACCTAAGTATAAACCGTTACTACTTAGCCCTACCTATCTAGGATTTACCTATAAAACCCCTTTTAGTAATTATCTATTTATCTATATTATTAATAATAACGTACTATAGATATTAATTCTAATAAAGAACTTATATATAGCGCTACTCTAGCCCTCCTTATCCTTAGTTTATATTATATTAGCTAAGTCCCGCGCTACGCCTATATCCTACTAATTAAGTATTAGAGTAAGGAGTAGAGTCTTAATAATTTCCTACTTAAGTAAATAAGGTAGATATTTAGATTTACTAAGGATAAGATATATTAATTACTTACTTATTTTAACCTTAAAAGTATTAACTAATAATATAGTTATTAGCCTAGCTTAAAGCTCACTTTATATCTTATTCTAATGAAATTCTTATACCTATATCCTTTATATAAGTTATTAATAATATTTAGCTAGTCTCCCTCCTTTATTTCTACCGTAATTAATAATATCCTTAAGTACCTACGTAATTATTATAATCCTATCCTATACTAGTATCCTATTCTTAAATATAATAGGATCTAGAGGTATATAAGGGTAATTAAATACGTAGGTAAAATATATAAGAGGTCTATAGTTTAGGGGTTTATTAATAGAATATTTCAGCGCTTCTATTAACTAAAGGAAGACTAGAGGTTCTTCTACTCTATATATAAAAAGGTATATAGCATAGTATAATTAGGGGTAATATACCTAGACGGTTAATTAATATACTATACGGCCTATTTAAGGGAAAGGCGAATAACCTAATAATACTATAAACTTCTAGTATATAAGACTAGCTATATTAAGTATTCTAGGGGTAGCGAGTTCTATATCTATTTAGTAATAAAGCTTATAAGTATATAGAATTTATTATATTATTATATATAAGCTACTTAAATATATAAAAGAGAAAGTTTAATAAAAGAATAGCTAGTATATAGATTACTATTAAATATAGTTTTAAGATAATATAGATACTTTAGGTTATAAATACCTTTAAATATAAAATAAAATTAGGACTAATACCCGTTAGTAATATCTATTAGGTAGTAGTACTATTAATAAACTATTTTACCTATTTATAAGGCTAAAATATAGTATCTAGTTAATTTAGAATAAGGCCTTTAATAATCTACTAATATTTATTAGTAATTAACTCCGCCTAATAATTACTTAGGTATATTTCTTTATATAAAGCCTTATAGTATAACTAAAGGGATTATAGGCCTATAATCTATATATAATTACCTAACTCTAATATTATAATACTATTAATTTATAAACTATATTACTAATAAAGAGCTTATTATTAAATTTAAGATTATAGAGAAGCTTATAGAGATAAGTTATAAAGTAGCCTAAATCTATAATATATATAAGAAATATAAGAAACCCGCCCTTATTAAGTAATATAACCTATTTATATAATTACTATAATATAGTAAGTATCTTATAAGGCCTTATTTCTTTATTCTCGCCTAAAGTTTCTACTTCTATATTCTATTCAGTTTTTCTACTTCTTATTCTAAAATATCCTAATCTTAAGTCGCCTAAATATTAGGGGTCTATACTAATAGTTATTCTATTATTCTATATTATTTCACGTATTAGAGTTATAAAATATACCTAAGTATTATATCTACTAATCTTATAATATTCCTACTATATATTATTAACCCTATCTTTACTAAGCTCCTTATTAATTTTTATATAAAAATCCTTAATAGTATTTCTCCTTTACTTACTATTATTATTATTACTTTTAGAGTCTCTACTATTACTTACTTAATCTATATCCTTAATACTATTAAGCCTATTAATACATAACTATACTATACCTATAACCTCTCTATTAGATATCTAGGGACGGCTTAGTATATTATTATTTATAGAGATAGTAAGACTAATCTTACTAGCGATATTTTCTAGTATTTTTTATATTTATTCTATCTCTTTACTTAGGTACTATTAATATAAGACTTAATTTATATAAAGTATTTAAATAAGGTCCTTTTAGGCCCCTATTTACTTTTATAATAGAGTTATAAAGGCCTATAACTCCTTATAAAGTATATTTAATATATTATAAGTCTATTATATTCCTTTAATTAAATATTTAAGTTCCGCGTTAATACTAAGTTACTACTTATAAATAAGTTCTAGCTTCTTAATTAAGGCTAGGTCCTAAGTACTAGTTATTATAAATATATTAATTAAATAAGTAGAGGGGCCTAAGTACTACTTATTAATATAGGCCTACTAATATTTATAAGTATTATTACCGGAGTTATTATATTACGGGATTTAAAGAATTTTAAACTTTACTTTATAAAATTAACTAAAATAGTAGCTATATCTTAAGTTAGATAAGACCTTTATACTTATTTAAGTCTTTACCTATCCTTTTATAACCTTATCCACCTATTCTTTTTCTTATTCTACTATTATAATTATTATAGCTAATAGATAATACTATTAGTAGAGTTAGCTTTATCCTTAAGATTACTCCTAATATTAATACTACTCTAGTAGCTAGTATTACTCTAGTATTAAGGACTTAGGCTTTACTACTAGTAGGGGGAACCTTTTAATATAATACTTATACTAGAGGGTAATAATAATATTATTATAAATAAGAGTAAGATATATAAACCTTTTAAAGAGAAGTCTTATTTATTATTTTCTTTATAAGAAGGAATTTTATTAAAACTAGTATTCTCTATTTCCCTTATAACCTTTTTACCCTAGTAAGTAGAAAGTATATCTTATCTAGTATTATAATCTTATATTTTCTCCTTTTTATCTTTTATATCTTACTTTTTTTTATATTTTCTAGCCTAAACTTTATTAGCTATTAGTTACTACTAATCTAATACTTATATAAGGTTATTATTAGTTATTATATACTTAGATCTCCTACTATATTCCTTCTTATACTTATACTATTTAAGTAGTACTACTACCTTTTATTAATAACTATTCTAAGAGTAGGAATAGTAGGTATATATCTTAAAGTCCTACTATATATCCTTCTACTATAAATTTATATTAAAAAGTCTATATATACCTACTTTAATAAGTATATAATTAATAAGTATTATTATCTCCTTAGTATTAAGAAGTATTCCTTTATATATACTTTATCCCTTCTACTTACCTCTCTTATACTTCTTATTATAACTATCTAATTATAAGATATCTAAGCTCCTAGTCCCCCTTCTCTTATACCTCCTTAAATATTATAATAGCTTTATATTATATAGCCTAGCTTTCCTATAGCCTTTCTCTTTATAAGAGGACTTCTACGGGGTAGGTTAGGAGGAATATAGGGGAAGGATATTATTATTATTAAGAGGTTCCTAGGGTATAAGAGGTATATTTATATAGAGGCTAGTAATAATATCTTCCTACTAATTATATAAATATATAGTAATTATATATTTATCGCGCTATATTAAGATCTTTAATTAAAGGGTTATAAAAGGAGGATCCGGCGTACTAGTAATAATAATAGTAAAGGTACTAGTACCTAGGATATCCTTAGAAGACTTTAAAGTACGCCTAGGAGGTATATAATAACTATTAATAATAGTAGAGGAAGGTTATAAGAGGGATAGAATAGATATAAATATAAGTAAGTAATAGATTAACTATAAAAGATATTAGAATAATAGCCTAATTAGGCTATTATTTATATTAAATTAATAAATTAATAATTAAATTACTAACTTAATAATCTATATAATTAGTAAATATTATAGCCTAATATAACTATTAACTATTAAATAATATTAAATAATTACTTAAAATTAGGACTATAAAACCTGTCTATTATATACCTAGTAATAATACGGATATTACCCCCTATTCAGACTAGTATCAGACACGTTAGTAGGTAAGGTAAATAGTAGGGAGTATATTAGACACGTTAGTAGGTAATATAAATAGTAGGGAGTATATTAGATGTTTTAGTAGGTAGGTAGCTTATAAATGCGATAGTATTAGCTAATAGACTAATAGACTAATATAGATTATTCTAATAGCGTTATAGACCTAGTAATAAGACGGATATTTCCCCCTATTTAGACTAATAGTAGATACGTTAGTAGGCGTTATTATAGAATAGGTAAAATATAAATAATATCAGGATTTTTATTATTCGTAATCTATAATCTAGCTGTTAGCGCATGGAATCAAGTAGGTAAATCTACTTATTCTAATATATCTTTTAAACTACTACACTAATTTTCATTATTTTTAAGGCGTTAAGTAGGCTAAAATAAGCTATATAACTTTATTTAAGTAGAAAATATTATAGAGCGTTAGTATAAACGTAGGTAGAATAGGAAGAATTATTAGACTTTTAATATTCGCCGTAGTTAGCGCTAGTCCTAAGGAGGTAATTTAGGGGACTTTAGACTAATTAATAAGCTGTAATAAGCTTAGGGTCCTAAATTACATATATTCTATTATAGTAAAGAAGATATATATAGTACTTAATATACTACTATATAAATCTAATAGTTATTTATAATTAAACTAATTAGATTAAAGCTAATTAGAATTAGATTTAAATATAAGTTAAATAGCTTTAACTTACTTTACCTTAACTTATTTAGAATTAGATAGTAGTAATTTAATAGATAACTATTATATTAGTAATATATAATATAATTTAAATAAAAAGGAAAAAGTATAGTACTTAGTAGTAGTAAAGAGCTATAATTATTTTACTGCTACTTAAGACTTTTAGTATTAAACTTTATATACTATTTTATATTAGTTGTACTAGAAGTCTTAATAATTTTAAGGCTACCTTTAATTTATAGTAATAGTATATTATTAAATATATAATACTACTAATACTACTACTACTACTATTTAAATAATTAAGATTATTTAATATTAAGAAATACTTATATATACTATTTATATATTATACTCCTTAGTATTATAATTTATAGGTATAAGAAATAGTGAATTAATACTTTAGATTAGTATTAGGAATTTAGGAATAGAAAATTAACCTTAGTAACGTTATACGGATAAATTGCCGTACGGGTAATTTACTACCAAGGTTTGGATACTATTAGCGCTACAACCCGCTTTCGTCTCCAACCTCTCACACTAAAAATTCTTGCTGCAAAGCACTAACCTTTCGAACAGCCGGATTGTACATGTTGTCTACAGTCTGTGATGTGCTGAGCCCTATGCGGAAGACAGTGATCCTTGGAATGGTACTTCTCCACTCTTAAGAAACAGCGGATTAGGCAATGTCTTGAAGCCCGTATAGCGCTCTTATGCAATTTTCCTGACATAGTCCGAGTAACTTTGCTGTTGAATATCCTGGTAAGTACGAGAGGAGACCTCAGATCGTTCATAGCAAAGCTGTGCAGGATCTCGTCCTAATCTGCGAGTGTTACCGCGTGGAGAAGATAATACTCGACACACGCCTGGATAGGCCTTTTGTTAAAAACTAACAAGTCGTGTGTAGCGTAGGGCAATAACATAAAAGCACGATCGATCTTGTTAGCTTTCACCATTCTGACCCCAAGCTTGATCTTTCTCCACGTTGTAAGAGGGTTGATATTGCCTTATACAATTGTACACTGCCATAAACCCAGGGTACGGACTTCCACCTGTATTCTACATCATGAATGTTAAGCCGGTTCTTCAGATCAATGGCATCATGTGTATAAGATACTAACGAGTTTCCCGCTATTAAACACAGGTTAAACAAGATTTCCGCATTTGGGTAAAGACCCTTATTAACACTCACTTTTCTTTGTTTAACCCACTATCATCCATCACTACCAATTCCGGTCAATACAATACATTGCTCACCTTCGCAAAATCTATATGTCATCTTTCTCTAACTCACCATCCCCTCTCCTAGTCAATTACGCAAAAGCAAACCCCCACCTAGACTTTACAAAAATCCTCCACTCAACCATGGCCACCCCTCTCACCATCCCGCCAGAATGCGAGATTATCTTCCGTCAAGACCTCCGCCCAGGCGACACCATCATACTATTTCAATCCCAAATCCTCCTCACAACCCTAGCCGACGACACACCTTCAGAACTGCAACCCATCGTGGTCATGCCGCAAGATCACGGACACGCAAGAATTGCTAACACTAATACGACAATCTCTCCAATGGAATGGTTCCGCAACGATTCCACAGCAACCACGTCCTACCGACCAGCTGAGCCTCCATCACCCGCAGAGACAAGGGAGCGAAAACCCTCTATCGTCAAACCTTCGGCTGCCCCTATTGACACGCACGCACAAGCTCAAGCTACGATCATTGGGAAGACGACACCAGCACTCAAGCCAGCGCTGAAGCTGCAACCTAGGGGCGATCGTATCAGGCGATCGAGGCGTCAGCAGACCCCAGACAAGTCTTGATGATGTCTCAGGGCGGAGAGTCGGCAGATCATGAAGAGAGCGAATCGAGCGGTCCACTTTTTCCTATTGTTGAGGCGGGGATTGCTGATATCAAAGTAACGATTGGATATATCCCGCAAATTGAGACATCAACTCAACCCAGGAAACTGACACTACCATCTCTCAGCAAAGAGAAAACTACAAGACTCAAGGCGTTCAGGACTCGAAAAGTCTCAAGACTCGGATCCCCCCTAGTTCAGAGACTCGATCGAGAATGGGGATCAAGTCATCAAATATAGAGAATGCAATCCAGCGTAAGCCTCACACTTGCCAGTCACCGCAGCCAAAATGTGCAAATGGAAACACCCTCTACCTTGATCATGCAGATAGGTATGGAAATGAAACCCATTGCAAGCCTCACACCCCACACCTACACCCCCCTTAACCTTCCCCTACCCCTCTCTCCCAGCCTGCATTCCCATCTCCCCAACATAGAAAGCCCCCTCCCTAGAATCCCGGGCTCTGCCTTCTCCCCCTCTCCTCCTCCACCTCGCTGTCTAAATCCCTCAGCCTCCATCCCCACCCTTAAAAACATCCACAGATACCTTCACTTCCCATTCCCTTCCGACCCACCACCACACCACCCTCTACCTCCAATCACACCCCCTTCTCCATTCCCCTCCACAGCCACCCCTTCCCACCCTATCTGCCTCCATCCCCACATTCCCAACATCGCAAAACACTTCCCCAAACCCAAGACTCAACTTCCCCTTCAGCCTCTTTCCATCCCTCGCCCTTCACCTCCCTTCCTACATTCCTAACGATGGAAAGAAAGACCCCTCTTCCAATTTCCAGATCGAGCTTCCCCTTAGTCATACCCTGATCCCAACACCATACCAACAATCAATGAAGGATACCTATAGGAGGGCAATCCTCTCATAAGCGATAAAATGACCCTTCTTAGCTGCGAACGAGTCTGTCGTACGAGATTATGCTTATCGATGAGTGAGAGGGAGAGTGAATGACTGCGATTGGTGGTGGGAAGATTAGGTTTTTGGGGGTTTCCTTGGGTTTTCTTGGCTGTGGTTCGATGCTAGGTTTCTGGGAAATCGTGAGCGTGGTATGGTGATTTAGATATCGGTGGATCGAGTAGTCACCTATAGCAGTCAAGGTTTTGTGGGTTATCATGCAATTGATGGCGTGGGATCCTCGCAGGGAGTGTTCTCTGCAGCGTCAGCTTCAGCTCAGCTTCATAGACGGTAGTGAATCATAACATCCAATCTCAAACCCAAGTTTTTGTCATTTCGTTAGTAGGTACCGAGCGAGTGATAGAGCAAGTGACGGATAAGTAGCGTTGAAAACTTGTATCTAGGGGGACCACAGTCACCGTCCTTGTTGCTTTTAAGCCGGGACCCTATTTAGAATGACGATATTGTAGTGGATAACGGGAATTCTACCATGTTCCGCAAGCACATCTTGTGGCAGAAGGATTTGTTGCAGGGTGATAGAGTGATAGGTGGTAGTGAAATTTGCTTGTCAGCCTCAAAAGCCCAATGTGAGGAGCCGGGGCTGCATGGAAGCTAACTTCAAGACCAGCTATTCGTCTCATAATCATACAGTCATTCCTCCTGCGTGCTGCGTATACCGGCCCACCTTCTCGACCTGTGTATTTCCTTCTACATGAGCCACCAAAGCGCCCTACGCCCCTAAGCCTCACGAGCCATCACCACTCCTCGACCGCAGAAAAACCTCAACAACACGCCGCCTCCGGGCCTCACCACCCTTCCTCGCCTTCGCCGTCACCGTAGCCGGCAGCTTGATCATCGCATCTGCAAAGATCGCCGCGTAGGCTTCCTCAACCTCTGTTCTCCGGGCCTGGGTAGGATTCTCTTGAGAAAGCTCAACAGCCTCCATTTCACCAAACGACGTGGCTGTTCCGTGCCGCTTGAGGGTACGGTATACGGGCGCGAGCTCGTTCGCTACTTGAGAGAGCATGAACGTGATGAAGGTGAAGGAGACGCTGTGGGCGGGTGCAGAGGAGAGGATGTCGAGGATCCATGTGCGCTCGTCTTCGTCAGAGAGCGTCGTCTTGGCTTTTTCCCGATCGAGCATGCCTTTCTCCAGCTCTTGCCAGAGAGACTCGGTAATGATGCCATCTTCTAAGCTATGCAGGAATTGTACTAATGTCTCACTCACTGCTTCTAGTCTTTGCAGCGATCCAGCTTCTGGTGGGAACAGTTGGGCGAAAGGGGTATCAGTATCCAGGCCCTCCCTCGCCCTCTCACGAAGAGACTTTCTCTCTCTTTCCACACCAATCCAGCCTTCGAACGGCCATCCATTCACCTTTTCCTGTTCCCACGGCGGCTTGCCGTCCTCTCCTTTCATCCCCCACTCCGCAACCGATCTCTCAACGAGTTTTTCTATCGTTTCCGTCAGTCGAAATAATTCCCGAGGAGCCGACCACTTTACCACATCATGATCTGAATGACTGCTTCCACCAGGCTTTTGATGCTGCAGCTTCCTGACTCCCCCCTCTGGAATGCGTACTAATTTCTCAATAGAGCGACCGAAAGCTGACTGCTGCCAATTACCGCGGAGTGGAAGGAAGTAGTCGCGACCGTTTTTGATGCGAAGGACGAGAACGTCTTCAAGCTTCTCTGGACCTTCAGTCAGACGGCGGACAAGGTCAGGGTCAGTGATGTGGATGGTCAACTCTACATTAGCGGCCTCGTCGGGCTCAAGAGTGTATAATTGCGGCGCCCTGGGATCTGAGTCGTGGTGGTCGGCAGGACGATCGAAGCCAATTTGCAGCCATGGTGGACAGATACCGTTAGGTTGATTGGGGTCGATGGAGCGATCTACAAATCCGACAGTGGCAGGGACACGGCCTGTGTTCGCGATGGTGATGCTGCGAATTTTGACGTGATCATATTTGACATTGCCGAAATTAACGCCTTCGTAGTTTTGGGACGCTGGATCCGTGTGGCTGTGGCTTGGGTCAATGTCGCGATGACGGTCTACCACGACTGTGACAACCGGCCGACCTTCATTCTCTGCTTTGTCAAGTTCTCGAACGACTTCTTGGTGTACTTTGGCTTTGAGTTCAGGAACGACAGCGTCATAATCTAGAGTGAAGACAGCGTCTAGCGGCTTGTGATCAGACGAGAGGACCCTCTGATGGGAGGTGTAGTAGTCGAGTTGAATCCTTTCTTCATAACCCGCTCTCGTCACGAATACTTCGTCATCAGTAGCAGAACCAACGACTGTAGCGCCACCAGGCTCATCTGTCTCATTGTCGGCACCATCTGTTTCAGGGTCGTAGTCGAAGAGAACCGCTTCGTTCGTCGCTTCCTCGACGACACCACGCAGCTTTAGTTCGTTATCCTTCTTCCTGGCTTGCTCCTCGACTTGAATTCTCTCTTGGTAGTCCAGCCTGTCTTTCCGTGTTCTAAACAATATTCGATCACACCAGCTTGGGCCGCGCCGTTTCTCGCTCGAGTCAAACATGCCGACGCTGCCAACGTCATACTTGTAAGTCGGTAGGAAATCAATAGGACCTTCCCTCCAGCCATCATGGAACGCCTTCCCAGTGCGCATCTGAGTGTGTAGTTGGTCATGGGGAAGTAGGGACGACAGAGTGGTCTGAAGAGAAGTAGGATCTGAACCCGGGCCAGGCATATCAGCGTCTGGTAGGGTTGCGGAAGAAGCTATTGAGTGATGGGTCGATTCATTGCCAGTAGAGTTTATCGACGAGCGGTCATCTTCGTGAGTGTGGCTGGCAGCTTCACGGTTGCGAGCGAAAGTGGGCGTTTCAGGATTACCTAGCTCACGCTGGATTTTCCGCACCGAAGCCACACTCTTACTATACACATTCCGTGTATGTAGCATCAAAAGCCTCCGTACATCTTCTCCTGGTATGTCCTCCAGCCTGTAGTTAAGGTCACCAAACCAGAAGGCGAAGTCCTCGTTGCCTAATCCTTCGCCAAACTCCTCCACGACTCCTCCCCCATCATAGACAGGGTCGAACTTTGTACGACTCTGAATCTGTGACGCATCCCAGTTTCTCCGGTCTAGACTCCCTTTCTCGACCCCAGCACTCAGATGACAATTGACGAAGACCATACGGGTGGTCTCGCCAAGTATGATCCTGGCAGTCACAGCACCCTTGTTGCCCATATACCCCATCAACCCAGTGCCGACACTCGTGGTACTGACAGATGATATGGTTGGGGCAATTGCAGACGAAGCGTAAATGACGAGGAAAAGACCAATCAGCTGCTGCTCTGCTACTAGTTGATACCCCTTCGGCAGAGCTTCTGCAACTGCCTGCTTCCACTTCCTAGAGGGATTGGGATCACTAAATGGTCGTAGAGCTTCCGCTTTTGAGCCAATGTCAACAATCTCTTGTAAGCCCAGAACGTATATCCCAATTTCCTCTCCGCCAGGCAAGAGACCAGGATCGTTTCTGGGCAGTGTGGTTGTCTTCTTCGAACGCCGGTTCTCTTGTGCTTCTACACTCTCTGTTCCTGCTAAGGACTCGCTCTGATTGTTTGATATGCCATTTTCCTTGCCGATTGACAGCTCTGACAACGTTTCAGAGACGCCCTTACCGCCCACGAACCATCCTCCAACGTCCTTTTCTGTTCCAGTGAGCGATGCAACGTTCCACGAGCCTACTTTGATCTTAATTCGATGAGACCGTGTGTATTCTGCTCGTCTTTCATGGACCGCTTGCGATAGGCTCAATTGGGAGGAGATAATCGTTGGAGATTGAGCATCAGCTTGGAGAGGAGTGGAGGGAAAGGCTCCGGGCGTCGTCTCTGTCCGAGTATTGGGTATTGGCAGGGCACTGCTATTGCTGGCGGCCATAATCAACACTGATCACAAGAGCTCCAAAAATAGCTAGTTGGGAGTAGGCATCCTTAGAAGCTTTGACTTTGAGCACGAAGCCGGGTGGGCTGCCTAGGATCCCCGACTGGAAACTTGTCTTCGTCCTCCATACCATTCCATCAAGACTGTGGTAAGGGTGCAGGCCTCTACTGTGGTATGAAGCAGGTCCAGGCTTGATCGTCATTCATTCCTCTGTTCAAGGACTATTCTAGTGGCAGGGCTGAGTGCCAAGAGCACGTTCTCGTCACTGAATACCGTGGTTCACGACCTGTCACTAACGGCTTGTTAATTCCTTCGTCTACCCGAATCCTAAATGCATATGTTGTCCTGGAAGCCATTGCTACGATTACTAGGTTCTGCTGAACTGGCTCACTCCAAATCCAATAGCTTTCTTCCAATGGAAGCCGTACAACGGTTGAATAGGGATGTCTGGACTTGGATTCCAGAGCCAAACAAAGGACATCAACTGAGTTACAGTCCAATAGATGACTTCTCCAAGTACCCCCGAAGGCATGCATTTACGCAGTACGGCTATAACGATTACTGCAAGATAGGAGATATAGAATTCAACTCTTCGCCCCCTCTCCAATCGTAGCAGTAGGCATGTACTGCTAGCAGCAGTAATCGATGTACAATTCCATTCGGGACAGTGCCCCTGGACAGTATCCCTAGCCAAGATGAAGCTATACGTATATTCACTTACTCGTCTTCCTATCGTTGCTGATAGGGCACCTAGTCATACATGCACGCGACAGAGTGAAAACCTGTGCGCCTGTTCTACTCTTAACAAACACATCTCTCTCACGTGGCTAGACTGGGGCAGGTAGCGATAATAATCTCTTGACAACCCTCCACAGCTAAATGCTACCTCTATAATACATTCAACAAGGGCCATAAAAGGGGTGAAACCCAGGAAAACGAGAAAGTCAGTCGTAGGGGCGGATGGACAAGGCGGTCGCAAAGCAGGAGGCTAAGGAAAAGCATGTAGAGTGATCAATCACAAAGCTGGGAATAAGAGGAAGGAGGATATGAGCCAGCTCGCAATTTTATAACTGAGTTCATTGCTGTGGGTAAGAACAGAATCACTCGCGTGCATGGAGGACTACATTATTAGCAATAACGCTAGCGACAGGAAGTCGATCAAGTAGATATGTATAACATCACGACAAGGAGGTATGCAGCTGTGCCATTGGTGGCTTGGGAAGGGGACACTAGCGTCGTCTTCGAACTCCAACCAATTCAACGAATTACTATTCAGCTACTCCACCAACATCAAATACACAACCCACCCCCAATCCCCCATCCTCACAAACTCCCACAACAACAATGGTCCGCATGCGCTACCCCCCAGCCCACCACCACACCCACTCCTCCTCCTCCTCCATCCAACCCCCCACCACCCCCCTCCCCACCACAACCCACACAGCCACCTCCCTCAACCACTCCGTCCTGCGCCGCTACCTCCCCTCCCTCACCACAATCGTAACAACAGCCGCCTATACCGTAATATACATCTTCCGCCCCGCCCTCTCTGCCTGGGAAAAATCCGGCATCGAAGGCACGCTTTTCGTCGTCCGCCTCGATGATGATGATGATGGCGGCGGCGACACACATCAACATCAGGAGCGCTACGCCATCATCGTGCTGAATCGACGGGGCTTGGATAATTTCGTGTTGTATCTGAAGAGGAGCGAGGAGGTGGAGGTTACGGATGAGTATGTTATTGTGACGGAGGAGGTGGCGGGTGAAGTGAGGATATGGGGCTTGTGGATCTTTGAGGAGGAGGGGGGGAGTACGAGGGGGAGTCGGGAGAGGGTTGGGAGGGTGGTTTTGGAGTGTGCGCGGATGGTGGAGGGGGTGGGTGCTGGGAATGGGGATATGGATGGGCGGATGGATGGGGCTGATGAGGGTGGGTGGGAGAAAGCGGAGGAGGAGCAACAGCATACGGGAGTGGAGAATGGGCGTGGGGATGAGTTGATGGCTATGTTGAATGGGTCGGTGGGGCAAGGGGGAAGTGGTGGGCATGCGGAGAGGCATGCGGCTTCGGATCAGAGCCAGGCTTTGCTGGATCTCTTCAGGAAAACTGGGTAGGGTCTCAGATCCCTGGGCGAGGTGGTCTATTTTCTGGACGCTACGGGGTGGAAGAGAGGGGATGATGGGGTTGGCGAATTACCAATTGCTGCATTTGCTGAGCGTGGCGTTTTGCACATATGGTGCATGAGAGATACCCAGTATGCATTCTTGATTCCACTGGGAGTCAATTGCGTACAGTCAATGCTTGGAAACACTTTCTGTTCTTATACGAACAAGCTTTGAACCGATGTTAGCTGATCGTGACATGCAATGCACAAATTTCCGTGATAAAGCATTCCATTTCCTAATTCATCGAGGTCATTAATCATATCGGTACATCTGTGAATATGGTTCAGCCTCTGTCGTTCCGTCGTCACATACTCAACATTAATCATGGCCTCAGGCATGTCATCCATCGTCGGCAATCGACTAAGTACTCCCACCCATCCGCTGACCCCAACCCGTCCAGCGCCTAATAACATCATCGACATTCTTGAGCCCTTGCCGACTACTCTCGACCTCGAACCACTCCCTATGTCCCTTTCCACAGCTTTCGCAGTCCCGCTTGACACGTTGATCCGCTAGCTCAAGATGGATCAGTCGTTCCACCTTATGAGCGTGCGGCACCTTTGCAGGACCATTGGGCAAGCCAGGTGGCGACCCTGGGTTTGGATGCGGAGAAGATGAAGAGATGTGGGGATAGAAGCGAATGAGTGAGAGGTTGTAACCGCACTGGCGAGTCCACTCATTCATACGCCGTTGGACGTTCGACGCCCGTCCGATCTTCAGGAGGAGAGTGGCTTGCTTCACTGTTGTACCATCCTCCTGTAAGTGTGCTGCTTGAGCTCGGAGGACATCACTTTGCCGACGTCCTTTTGGGGTAGAAGGTAAAGGGTCTGTCAGCAATGAGGAAACCGCGTGGGGGTTTGGCGTCGACGCAGTACTGTCAGTGAGCCAAAAGATGTAGATGAAGCCTTCGTCGTCATGTGGAGAAACAGGCTTCGAAAGTTCTGATAGTAATAGAGCCGTTGTTTGCGGTGAGAGTGTCCTTGGGATTAGCGATAGAAAGCGCTCGGTCTGAGAAGGGCGGTCCCGCCCAACAGACGGTCTCCTACTATTCGGTGGAAGCACATTCGGGAGAGATGCACGTGGCGGCAGTGGGCTGCCAGATCCCGTGGTATTGTGCGCTGGATTCTGTACGAAATGCGAGGAAGATTTCCTGCGAGTTTGGAGCGATGAGGGAATCCTGGAGCTTTCATCCTGGGCATGCTTTTCGGAATCTCTTCGTTGTCGAGGTGGAGGCAGTGGATCACTATTCACTGTTGTACCACAACAGAACAGACCCAAGTATGATGTTCTCTTCGACTTTGTCTTCGTCTTTTCGCTATTCACGGCCAACAGTGGTCCATCCACGTCCTGCCACCTCTGTGGCAACGTCTCTTTCCTTGCAGGTCTAGTATGTAGTCTCTTTGCTTTCGGCTTCGTGGGTGACTCGCCTCTCTCGATATCCAGCACACCCAGGCGTTCTACCAGTGTATCAATACTCGTTCGCGGTTGAAGTGGGATGATATTTGCTCTTCTCCCGCTCTGGTCACCACTCGTCAATCTCACTGCTTGCTCTTGATGCTGCCAGCAAAAGAAAGCTGCCGCACCGTCATGCTCATCATCCTCTTGCTCGAGTATAGCGACGACACCATTCTTGGACTTTGGAGAAGCGGTGGGAGAGCACTGCGCAGAAGTCCCGAGAGGACGCCGGCAAGGACGACCGCTAGAAGTGATCCCTTTGCAGGTTGTAGCAGGGTCCTTGGAGTCGGACCGCCGGACCAGAGACTCAGGAGTATGTGGTATGAAAGGCATTGTGGGTCTCAAGTCATTCATTAGCACTTGATGAGAAGGAAGTGACACCCGAGTAGGAGCCAAGATAGGTCAACTGAAGGAGATATAGAAATGAAATGATGCTCGTAGACACCTGTAGCTGTGATTTGCAGCCTCACATGTGAAGTTGGATTCTCTCTCGAGTCTGCCCTGACAATGATGATTGTCTGGAGGGATAAAGGAACCCACAGCACCAAGTCTTTGTGTAACTTCGGGGCTGTACTCCCTCAGAGAGCACGCAAGGAAACCCAAACGTAGAGATCTTCATACAAACGATGTCAATGCAATCACCACTTGAGGCCATCGTGTTATCAGTAGTCGAGCGTCGACCATACCATCGCAAGTACGGAGGGGGCTGTACAATTGTAAATGTGGCTGGGAAAGTCGACGCGATCTCACGTGACACTGGCCTGCGCCATCAGCCCTACAATCTAAATCATTTCCGTCTTCGAGTCCAGAGGTCTGCGCGCATCTAAATAGGTAGCTAATTCATCGCGTAATACGCAGCTTATTTGAAATCGCATGGCCTGCTAAGTCTTTCCTTACTCTGACCATGGATTCTAAATCAAGCGTGGGGCATGACTCCGACCCTCGAGCCGCATTAGACCCCAGCACCAGAGTTAGTCAAAGGCGTATCAGCCTATATCTCAGCGCTGATCAGATACTACGATCTCTGGCTGATAGCTTCAGAATTGCATCATCGGCTTCTATGCTCTAATCTTGTAAACATGGGCGAGTCATCGAACCTTCTCTCGCCCTGTGGTGGAGAGCCTGAACGATTGCAGAGATACACAAGCAGAGCAGACAATCACGTGGCGACTTTGTTGTTCGATGCTTGCGATTCACTGCCAAAAAATCACGGCAGTCATGGGGAGCAAGTGTGATCCGATCTTCTCGAGGCCTGCCCGCTAGACGCTATTCTGGGTACACGATTCCGTACCCAAGGTCATCTACTAGAAGAGATCCGTCAGCCTCTTAAAAACGACTTCAACATTCTCTCTCCGCTCGAGCTTAGCCCCCGTCTGGCTATCTTATCATATCTCACCCGCCGGATTCGGGAGGTGGATGGAGTCCTAGGAGATCCTTCTGACTACTCGTTCCGGCTAAGCACGAGCGGACATCCAGTTCCAACCATTTTGGCATAGCTACGACTTCTGGCACGCCGCAGATGGATCCATTTATTCATCACTTCTCCATCAATCTACCCCTCGAATTGGAACGAGGTTCGTTCCGCAGTATGCATTCCCGCTCATTTGTTCGTGGGGGTAGAGCCAGGGTTTTGGCCAGATGTCCACCTTCAAGTCCACAGGGTTGACCTATATTGCTTGTCTCGTTCAATAGCTTACTGCAACGGCCACTTGATCAGAAAATTCTGGGTCAAGATGCTTTCGATGTCACATCCGAAGCTGTGACTCTTTACGTTCAATCAGGAAGGGGAAGTCCCTATACCCGACCACCATGAGTCTAGGTTGATTGGGGACTTGGAAATATGACGGGTGTCGCATACGCAGAAGGAATGCCCGAGGTTATCGCTGAGCAATTTGCAGACTTTCTCCAAAAGGGAAGCTGGAGTTAACGCATTCTTCACCGGAAAATAGGAGATTGAAGATGCTGTACTCCATCTTGTTCGGCGAAAAGTCTCAGTGGTCAAAGCTACTTGAACAGGCAACATTTCGATTCATGCGCCCATCTAGGTCGCGATGATGATAATCTCAAGCTTGTTAGAGCTTCACAAACTAGCACCTTCTACTCCTTGTCAAGCCAATTCTACACGGCGCTCATCTCCAGCCATCAGAACTGGGATGAACTATTGAATTGATTCAGAGAGGTCCCCCTTTTATCCTAAATTACAGACCATAGCGATTGTCAAGCTAGTCCGAACATCTAGATTTGCCACTACTTGACTGGCCTCAAAGGTCTTGCAGCGTGTTCACGCCTCGAAGAAGTAATGGTGCTGGACCATTAAGCCCATTGGGAAGGAGCAAACATCGTCGAGCCCAATAATCGACCATCTGTTGTACATCTCTATTCCCCCAAAATCTTTCAAAGGTTACCTTCTCCAGTGATCTTCGAACCTCTCTGACCTCACTCCTTCATATACCAAAGCCACATTGCCCAGCTAAGAATGAAAGGAATGTGATCAAAGCCCATCACAACCCACACCTGAATTTGCGATTCACCATAGCTATGTCTCTTTCTGCGTTGCACTGGGAAGTGCCTCTTGAAAAGAAGAACTGTTGATGAGATGAGCGTACATCATAGCCAACAACTTCGAGAACAGACCTATGCGACGAATGTCTTTGGGAGAGAGCTCATATTGGCCGTAGCTATTCCCTTTAACAAGATGCTTCCTCTTTTGCCATCTCCAGCGAGCGGTCTCAAGTCTCTTGCACTCTTAATCCTTGTGCGTTGGCACTCTTAGCGATAAGGTCGAACAGCCCGGGACTTCAATCACAGCCTTTCTTGCGCCACGAGCCCATTTCCTGATTCAATGGAGTACCTTCAGGATATCATATTGTTGTCTCGAGCCGTCTCGAAAGCGATTCGTGGCACAGCTCGTGCATAGTGACGAAACTCCCTCCTTCCTCAGTCCGCCTGCTGTTGTAGCCAGGCTTTGCCACCATCATTGAAAAGCTGCATAGCCCATCCTGACCGAATACAAGTCGCCCTCAAGTCTTGTCGAGAGCTGGATGGTGTTGGTAATCCGTCTGGCACGAGTGAAGTGGTACCAGCGTCTTCATTTCCCACCCCGAGTTTAAGCATAGTAAGAATCACCTAATTCCCTTCCAGAGACAAAACGCGTGGCCGGCGATGATATCCTATGAGGGCGACGCCAGCCAACGAATCCATTGCCTAATCCTAGCCTGTATGTTGTACCTCTTGCTGGGCTGGGCCCGTTCTGGAAAAATGTTTGTATGCCACCGCATCCAACACAGGTCCGAATTCCATCATCGAGTCGATCGAAAGGTAACGCCTTCGGAGCATATCTGGCCAAGAGTCACTACCGACTTTTAGAATTCCTGTTATAATTACAACATAAGCAAATCGCCGATATCGAAATCGAAAATTACGGGTTGAGTTGTCAAAAAGTTCGGCATGGCATCTTCAACCCCGTCCGACATCCTCCACAGAAACAGTATTTTCGGAAGAGGAAATACCAGTCCCAGCGACAGTCTGTCTTCTCGATTCGAAGCTTCCAACGGCCACCGTTCCTATCTCATCTACCACTGCTCGCTCGGCTGCGAGTCCCCCAACCTCTCTCACGTTTCTACTCATCTACTCAAGCCATCCAGTTCCATCAACCAGCGAATCCGCGCTGCCACAAGGAAACGCTCTGCTCGCAAATTAGGAGCCTCTCATGTACACCCGACCTACGCTTGCGAACTGGTACAGGGGGACAGCATCGCACGACTGGCTGTATGTGTGACAGACATCGCAAGCCCCAATCCAGTCGTCAAAAGCCAGTCACATCAACAGCCTCTTCCACCGCTTTAAATTTCCTCTCAGCAAAACCAACGCTCCTCCTCAAGCCTCGTGGCCTCTATCTTGTCTCAAGCCCCCCGAAGCAGCACCATTGCACTATTCAGTCAATACGAGTTACATCAGCACCCCAATCAAGGCCTTGATACCTTCTCCACCCGAGTAGCGCTCCTCCTTGAATACTTCACACCATTATCAACGTTCCCACCAAGTCTCGTGGCGACGAGCTCCCCAAACCACTCCAAGGAACCCCTACACAGCTTGATACCCCAGAGGGCTGCAGCCTCATCCCCTCCTACGCCCTCAACACTTTTCGTCTCCCGTGTCCTCAGCCCAAACCAGGTGCGCTCAAGCAACTCTCCAAAACCGACCCCAAGAACCCCTATATCTCAATCACCCACCCCTAACCCCTAGGTAACGCAGCCTACTCTCCTCACCTCCCCTTCTATTCTTCTCCGATCCTCTTGTTATCACATCCCAGACCCCTAGCCCCACGCCTGTCCTCACTACAGAACCCCCCTCCCCTCCCCAATACCCATCAACAAAACCCTCCCCTCATACCTTCTCCTCTTCAACCAAGATTCCTGCCTCTATCTCTACTCCTGCTCCTCCATCTACCCTAGATACATCATAAAACTCCCCTTATCACCTCAATCGCCACCAGCAAAGGCCTCTCAAAGCCCAATAGCCTAGCCTCTTCATCCTGAATCCCTACCTCTGCCCCTCCCCTTGACCCACCCTCAAAATAAGCCCCATGATAATCCCGTTCGGCAGCGACTTCCCCAAACCTGACTCCGCCTCTTCAGCTCCCATCCACAGCCCCAACAGCTCAATCATCCACAACAACCTAATTTGAACAGCGTTCCCATTCTCAATCTATCGCCAATCCGGCTGAATCAGCCAATGCAGTGTCTTGGTAGTCTTGATAAATGCTGCATATGCAACTTATCCTCCTAGAAGATCAATCAGTCAATCAATCATGATGGTATTACTCCCATCAACAGCCACATTTCCAAAACACTCCCCACCTCAAGTCCAGAAAAGCGCGGTGGCATGATATGTTGTACAACACAGCACACGTACCGACTCTCATCTCATCTCTACAGACTATTGCAGACCATTGCTTACCGTCAATACTGGACTTGAGCGATGGAGCTAGGAGTTCTGTTGGTAGGCTGGTCTAGGGAATGTTAAATAGTTGATGATCAATAAGTCATCTACACGTGATTTGGGTGTAGTACAATAGTATTATGATAACTAATAGATGGATATAGCTATATAGAATGGAATGACTATTACGAGAAAACTCTACTAGTCCGCTAAGACCCCCTAACTAGTCCTGATTAGTAACTACTAAGGTTGACCTAGCCTAAGTTCTAATACTCCCTCTTAGATTAGTAATAACGAGGTAGGCTACCTATTATTAACTACTATATCTAAATATCCTTATACTTTACTTAGAGCTAGTCCTAATTATTATCTAGCTAGGCTAAAGTTAATAGGGCTAATAGGTTTTATTAGTAGGTTAGTATATTATACTTTAATATTAACTTATTAGAGATAGATTTCTTTAGTTTTAGAAACTAGTTATTAAATTAAATAATATCTTATTTAGATATATTTTATAATAGTATAATTAATTAGGTTAGTAGCTAATTTTATAGCTACCTAGTTATTAATACTTAGGAGTACTAGTACTACTCCCTTATTATACTCTAACTCTTTAACTATAAGGCCTAGATATAGAGCTTCTTTATATACCTCTATTACAATAATATATTTAGACTTATATATAAATATTACTACTAGCTTTTATAATTTAAATTACTAGGTAATAGGGCTATTAAATAGTTTATAAATATACGCCCTAGTAGAATAAGATATCTTATAATTATTATAGTATAACGCGTTAGTAAAACCTTCTAGGCTATTATTATTACCTAGTTAATAGATAAGGCTATTATTAACTATTCTTAATAGATAATATAGTACCCTTTTCACTATATTTATATATTATAGAGTATAGTTATTAAGTAAATAACTTAGGTTACTAATAGCGTATATAATATCTAGCCTAGTTATAATACTTAGCTAATTAAGTACTCCTATAAGGGATTAATAAGCCTCCCTTTTAGATAAGGAGGTTATATAGCTATTAGGGGTAATAGTAATATTAGCCTATTCTATAAGTAACTTAGCTAGCGAATAATTTTCTATACCTAGCTATTTTAATAATTAGTTAATATATTTTATTTAATTAACCTAAATAGAATATTTATCTAGATTTCTAATAATATTCATTCCTAAATAGTCTTTTAAGTCTCTTATATATTTAAAGTTAAACTCCTTATTAAGTTCCTTCTTTATCTAGGTAATTAAGTCTTAGTTACATGCTATAAATAGTAAGTTATCTATATAAGCTGTAATAATAACTTTTATAATAGTATTAATAATTATATAATAATTATACTTAAGGCGTATAAAACCTAGAGACTTAAGTACCTTATAAAGGGTTTTATACTATTTATAAGAAGCTTATTTAAGGTTATATAAAGCTTTATTTAATTTATAAGTATATTCTTATTAGCTATTAGTAAAGTAGTAGGGTTACTTTACCTAGATTTCTTCCTAAATAAGTAATTCTAAGAAGGCCGCGATAATATCTAAATACTTAATAACTAGCCTATACTTAGCTATTAGGGCTAGGAGGAGTTATTATAATAATACCTTTAGGGTTAATAAGAATATCTTATTAAAATTAATCCCCTTAATTTAGTAGAAGCCTTTAAGTACCTATTATACTTTATATTAGCTAATTTCGCCTATTAGCCTATATTTATAGGATAAGACCTACCTACCTAGTAAGGTATATACTTTATAAGGTAGTTAATATAGTTCTTATTATATTATCTACTTATTATAATTAGCTAATTCTTCTTTAATAGTAGCGAGCTATTTATCTTTATTAGGTCTACTAAGAGCTACATCTATTAATATTAGGTAGGGACGCTCCTTAGTACTAGTAATAATATAGGTAAGTATAGCTCTAAACCTATTAGGGTTATTAGAAGATTTTATACCCCTCTTATTTATTTAGTTATAATTAATCTAAGGTTTATTATAAATAGAATAATGTGATATATTAGGAATAATTCTCTAAGATTTATTATTTTAAGTTAATTATTTATTAATAATAGCTAATAGTATTATAGTAGTAATTTAGTATATTAAACTATTATAACTATTCTAATATTAATTAGTTAGTAATTCTAACTCTACTTAGCTATTTTTAGTAGTCTAATTATTTAACTTATTCTAATTTAATTTAGGTAGATTATTCTAATTACGTCTATTTAGACTAGTAGGCCTACTTATATTATTAGTTAGGCCTAATATTAATTAGCTAGATAGAAAAGTTATTACTAATCTATTACTAGTATTACTAGTATTATTAGTATTTTTAGTATTATCTAATACTCCCTTAATATCCTATTAACTAGGGGTAGTTACGCCCTTTAAAACCTAGTTACTACTATCTAATTAGTTAGTTTAAAGCTAGCCTAGGAGGTCTATTATATTATTATTATTACTAAAGTCGCCCTCTATTAGGAGCTTATTATTATCTATTAATAATATGGCGGCCCTCTTATTAAATACTATATATACTAATTAAGTAACACGTTATCCCTTAATATATTATATATAGTAGACACTCTTACTATTATAGCTAAGGAAGTAGCATTTAATAGCCTTATTATCTAGTTTCTTCTTATTTAGTAATATATTGAACGAGTAGTACTAATACCTAAATAGCTTTAAGTATATTTATTAGGGTTTATAACTATACTATTTCTTAAAGGGGGACTTCCTATCTTTACTAGGTATAAGGTTCTTAATATAATTAATATAGTAGATAGCCTTACCCTAGAACTCTTATAGTAGTCCGGCGTTAATAAGAACTATTCTAACTTTA
>JAABUN010003605.1_pt1 | contig 23537 bp, 28 predicted proteins | sample 5559311 | NCBI WGS metagenome assembly JAABUN01 (sample SAMN10711877, study PRJNA513370) | rock metagenome | isolation source: Antarctica rocks | place: Antarctica: Victoria Land, Siegfried Peak sud
CAGCACGAAGCCATCGCCGCAGCCGTCAACCTCACCCGGCTGGCTGCCTGGTTCGATCATAAACCTCGTGAGACAAGGCGTATCTCACGCTTCGCTAGGCTAGCTGCTTGATTCGGAAACAGTATCTCAGCGAGAGGGTTGCAGCTCTTTACCTTATGTCGTGTGACGCTCTCGAGGTGCGACAGACCACGACAGGCTACAGTTGCACCTGTACTGGTCGGCTTTCCGTCAGCGACCCGGAGTGTGCCTTGAACAAATCCTCAACCCGGCTACGCTCCCAAGAGCGGGCCAAAACGTTTTTTCATCCCCTCTGGCGCACTCAGCTTCCTCTCCTACGGATGATTACGTTCGCTGTGCTTGTACCCGTCTCGGTTCTCTTTTTGGCCCTACCGCTACAGCAGCTCGTACCGATGAGTGAACTTCTCCGCGACCCGAACGCGACTGTCTATGACGCTCAGAACAGGGTGATGTTCTACCGTGGCACGATCTCGAACGTAGGCATCTTGCTCTGGTGGGCTGCGGCCAGCGTCTACGCCTTCGCTGCGTACCTCTACCGCCCGCGTTCCGGAATACCTGCTTTCAGCCCGCCACGCGTGTTCCTGGGCTATATGGCGGTTTTGACGGGCCTGCTGGCGCTTGACGACCTGTTCATGATTCACGAAGAGCTGCTGCCCGTCCGTCTAGGTATCCCGGAAGTCTCTATGTACGTTCTCTACGGCGTCCTGGTGGTGGGGCTGGCTATGTTCGTCCGCGTGCTGCTGAACACCGACTTTTTGGTGCTCGGGTTGGCACTAGGCTTTTTTGCGTTCTCGATGGTGACGGATATGGGCTTATTGCACGCTTTGGTCAGTCTACCCGACGGGGCTTTTCTACTCGTTGAGGACTTAACAAAAATGCTCGGCATCGTCTGCTGGTTCGTCTTCTCGTTACGAACCTCTGCCCGCCTGTTGAGGCGTGACGCTTCAACCTGATCGTCCATTCTTGTAGCACGTGCAACCGAGCACGCAAGGGTGTTTCAGTCTCAGAGACCCACTATAGAATCTAGGAGTGATTACGCTCCTGCTGCTTATTATTTCCAATATCTTTATGACCGTAGCGTGGTACGGGCATCTTAAGTATTTGCCCGAAGGCCGGGTCTCGCTCTTTGTCGTCATTCTCATAAGCTGGGGCATCGCCTTTTTCGAGTATCTCTTTCAGGTACCCGCTAACCGCATCGGCTACCGCTATTTCAGTGCGACGCAGCTCAAGATATTTCAGGAGATCATTTCGCTAAGCGTGTTTGCGATCTTTGCTGTATTTGTATTGGGCGAAAAGCTGCACTGGAACCATCTGCTCGCCTTCTTGCTGATGGTGATCGCAGCCTATCTGGTGGTGAAGCCACACTAGCCAACCGAATAAGAAAGCGTGTTGCATCATGCAAACATCGGCACAGCGGCCCCCGCAAGCGCAGTAAGGACAACCACCAGCCACGCGGGCCACTTCCAGAACGCCAGCAGTAGAAACGCACCCAAGGCTAGCGCAAAGTCCGTGGCGCTGAAAATGGCGCTCGTCCACACCGGGGTATAGAGCGCCGCCAGCAAGATACCGACCACGGCAGCATTGACGCCGCGCAGCGCCGCCTGAATAGGCGGCATCACCCGTAACCTGTCCCAGAAGGGCAGGACGCCCAGGAGCAGCAGAAACGACGGCACGAATATAGCGATCAGGGCCAGCAGCCCCGTTCCCAATCCTGCTAGACCGGGTTGGCTCGCTGCTCCCAGAAACGCCGAGAAGGTGAAGAGTGGTCCTGGTACGGCTTGGGCCGCGCCATAGCCAGCGGTAAAGGTCGCGTTATCGACCCAGCCGGGCGGGACGACTTCGGCTTGCAGGAGGGGCAGGACGACATGACCGCCGCCGAATACCAGCGAACCGGCGCGGTAAAACGAGTCGATGATAGCCACACCGAAACTGCCGGTCGCTTCTCTCAGCAAGGGCAGGCCAAGCAACAGGGCAAAGAACACGACCAGCAACACCGCGCCGACCCGTCGCCGGATACGGAAGGGTTGGGCTTCTCGGGGAGCCGGGGCGGATTCGGGGAGCAGCCGCCAACCGATCAGACCGCCCACAAGGATAATCAGCACTTGGGCAAGGCTGGTCGGCCATATCAGGGCTGCCGCTGCCGTGACGATGGCTAAGGTGATACGGGGTCGGTCGGGGGTGAGTCTGGTGGCCATGCCCCAGATAGCGTGGGCGACGACGGCCACGGCGACGATCTTCAAACCTTGAAGCCAGCCCGCGCCGCTTACGTCGCCAATCGCGTTCACCCCAAAGGCGAAAGCTATAAGGGCAAAGGCTGAGGGCAGGGTAAAGCCCAGCCACGCCGCAAAGCCGCCCGGTATCCCGGCGCGTGCGATACCTAGCCCAATGCCCGTTTGTGAACTGGCCGGGCCGGGTAGGAACTGGCAGAGGGCGACGAGATCGGCGTAGCTGGCATCGTCCAGCCATTTGCGACGTTCGACCAGCTCCGCCCGAAAGTAACCGAGGTGGGCGACGGGGCCGCCGAATGAGGTCAGGCCAAGCTTTGTAAAGACGGCGAGGACTTCTAAAAAGCTGCCTTGGTGGGGGTTGGTGTCCGAAGGGCGCATGGTGCCAAAACCATAACACCGACGCATCAAGCGGTCGTCAGAGAATTAGCGGTGAAGCGAAATCGCTAAGAGTGTTACGTGTTGCGGCTCCCTGATACCGAAGGCTCGCCGGGCCTAGCGTCTTAAGCAAGGTAGGTCTTCTGCGACCGCTCTGACATTGCGCTGCCACCCCGACCTGGACTTTCTTGTGACCCTCGTACCCAACTAGCTCATCCGGCTTTACTATGTTCGGTTCATGAGAAGACACATAGTAACCTACACGGGGCTAGTCGGCTTAGGATTCTTGCTTCTCGCGGCGTGTCAAGACGACACACGACCCGCTGCAAACACGCCGGAGATCGTCCGGTTCGCCGTTTCACCAACAAATATCGTGGCAGGTGAACGCGCCACTTACAGTTGGAAGTTTAACGGCGATCCTGGAGCGGTGTGTGCGCTCGATATCGGCAGCGACGGCGAGGCCGAGTACACCTTGGACTGTAGCGCGCTTACACAAGCTCACACCTTCGACGCTCCCGGTAGTTTTCCCGCTACGCTGACGGCAACCGTGAACGGGCAGAGCGGCAGCCATAACGCGCCGGTCGTGACCGCCGAAAGCGGGAGTGTAGACCGGGATAAGCCGGGTGAGGGTGCAGAGGTAGATATCAACACCTTTACTAAAATCCAGTGGCGACCCACGACGCCGCTAAAGTTCAGCCTCTCCGAGTCGCAGTCGGAGACCGTAGGGGATAAGTTCTACGTCTTCGGCGGTTTCGACGGCCTCAGTCCTTATCCCTGCTGTCGCCCCACCGACCGCACCTTTTCGTTCGACCCGGACACTGAAACCTGGGAGAGATTAGCGCCGCTGCCACCTATGAACAACACCAAGTTCGGCGGAGTCAATCATTCCGGCTTCGTCACCGACGGGGAGAACATCTACTTCGCCGGGGGTTACACCTCAAACACAAGCTACACGCAGCACCGTTTCGGTACCCAGGAGGCGTGGCGTTACAACGTCGCCGACGATTTTTACACTCGCCTCCCCGACATGCCCGACGTCCGGGGCTCGGGAGAACTCGAGTACCACGACGGCAAGCTCTACTTTTTCGGCGGCAGTGGTCATCGGCGCAAACCGGATACCGGCAACCTCTTTATCCTCGACCTGGCCTCCGGAGCAAAAAAGTGGCGCGAAGGTGCGCCGCTGCCGAACCCCCGCAATCACCTCGCTTCGGTGACGCTGAACGGCAAAATCTACGCGATTGCCGGACAACACAAACACGACGGCAACCTCACAACGCAAGCCGACGTTCACAGATACGACCCCGAAACGGATATCTGGGAGCAGGTCGCCAGCCTGCCCAAAGCTGTCAGCCACCACACCCACGCGACCTTTGTGGTCGGCGAACGCATCATCGTAATGGGCGGTGAAGTCGCCCACCTCAAGGCCGTCGCCAATGTGTACGCCTACGACCCGAAAACCGACGTTTGGTCGGAACTGACGCCTATGCCTGTAGCCACGGTGTCTCCTGTCGCCAGATGGGTCGACGGCAAGATCATCTTTGCGAGAAAAAAGCAAGCGTGGATCGGAACGCCCGTCAGGTAGTGACAGCGAACGGTCTAGCGGGATAGGGTTGTGAACCTCACCTTGAACAGCTACGGGACCTCGTACGCCCTACCGGTGATACGAACGGTCGGTCTCTGGAGTGGTTTTGCCTTGGTGGTTTGCTGGCTCAGCGTAGCGAGAGGCCACGAAAATCAGGCGTTCCATCTGGCGGGCGCGAGTTTTTGCGTCGACCCGGCGTCGGTTCAGGTTGTCCTTGATTTGCCCGGCCCGCAGCCAACCGCGTCCGCGCAAAAGGTGTTGAAACGCGACCTGTCGAAAATGCTCGAGACGGCTTTGAGCCGCAGTCAGGTTGCCTACCGGGTTTTAGACCGCTGCACCGACGCCCGCGACTACACGCTGCTGGTCGCTGACGTTCGTTATCTCGATCCGGAGACGTACGTCGGGTTCGGCACTCAGGCGTACAACTACAATCTGTTTTTGCAGGTCGGCGACTATGACAACGCAACGTCGGTCCAACGCACACAACAACTCCCTACGGACCGCTACAACGCTTTTTTGAGCGAGATTTACGTCGAGGGCGACGGGGGCGGACCGTTCGAGCCGTTCGTAGTCCGTGAAGGGTCTGAACTCGTGCAAGGGCTGGCCACTTACTGGTGGGAGGACAATCCACGCCGGAGCTTCCGGGCTACCGTATTGCCACCACTGTTGGGGACTGTGTTCGCGTTATTGAGCAGCGTGAGTGTGGGGTGGGCGCTCCGCCGGGGACGAGCAACAAACGCGGCAGTGACGACTCGAGTGGGTGAGGTACCAAGGCCTTATCGCTGAGCGCAACCCTAAAAATCGAGTGAGCGGCGCGCCAGTAGGGCGGCGGTTTGCTGCTTAAAATCCGCCGTTCTTTTGGAAAGACCCAGCAACCTCATGAAGTAACGCGGTCACAAATCAATGTCAACGGCTCAGTTGGGGCTAATTCTTTTCGCAACAGGACTTCGCATTTTTGTTTGTCATATGGGAGTTGCTGACGCCACTATATGTCATGGCGGTACCGTACAATCCCCCCGATTTTGTACAGTGAAAGCACACCTATTTTTCTCGCTGGAACAGACCGGTAAGGTCAGAGCCTCAAGCTGGCTCGAGCACCTCTGCTCGTCTCACTCGTAGCGGGCAGCTTTGCGGCACACAGAGCGGGGTACCGCTTACAGGGTCGGGTACGACGCTACACGCAAGCCCGAACACGGCGCTGATGAGCCCTGCGTCGATGATTTCACGTGGACTCCCTTGTGCAATGATCTCACCTTCTTTAAGTGCAATGAGGTGATGCGCGTAGCGGCAGGCTTGGTTGATGTCGTGGAGCACCATGACGATGGTCCGCCCTTCACGTTCGTTGAGTTCATCTAGAAGCGACAGCACCTCGACCTGGTGAGCCATGTCCAGAAAGGTCGTGGGCTCGTCCAGCAGCAAAATAGGTGTCGCTTGAGCCAACGTCATAGCGATCCAGGCACGCTGCCTTTGACCGCCCGAGAGCGCGTCGAGAGGTCGGTCGGCGAGATCGAGCATACGGGTGGTCTCGAGCGCCCAAACAAGCGCCTCTTCGTCCTCCCGTGACCATTGTTGAAAAAAGCTCTGGTGCGGGTAGCGCCCCTGCGCGACGAGTTCACGCACGGTAAGACCTTCGGGCGCAGTCGGTCCCTGCGGCAAGATACTCAGCTCTTTAGCGATGGCCTTGGTCGAGAGCGTGGAGATCGCCGCGCCGTCTAGGTACACCGATCCGCCTTTAGGTTTTAGCAGCCGCGCCAGACCGCGCAACAAGGTAGATTTGCCGCAGCCGTTGGAACCGACGAGCGCGGTGATCTTCCCCTGGGGGATGGTGACGCCCAGCTCTTTGATAATGACATTTTGGTCGTACGCGAGGGTCAGGTTTTGGGTTTGCAAGGCTGCGTTCATACGTCTCCTAAAGGTCGCGGTAGCGCCAGAGCAGGTACATGAAATAAGGTGCGCCGATAATCGCCGTGATAATCCCCGCCGGGAGCTGGCTCGGCGCGATGACGGTGCGTCCGATGAAGTCGGCGCTCACCACCATCAGCCCGCCGGTGAGCGCGGTGGCCGGAAGTAAGCCCTCATGACTCGGGCGGCTGCTTGCGGGGTATCGGCCTCGATATGATCGACGAAGACCTCGTTGTCTGTGTAGACACCTACGACGGTGTAGTTCAAGACTCCTCCTTTTCTCTCAAGGTGTTCAGCCCCTCTTCTTCGCGGTACCGTACCCAGTCGTCTTCGGTGTCGGCTCCCTCGGTTTCCTGTTGCCGCACTTCCGATTGTGCTTGTATACGCTCGCTCGGGTAAGGTTCCTCGGGATCGTATACGTCACTGCGGGACTCGTCACCGCCGCCGACGTCGAGCTGCTCGTTTGATGAACTGACCAGAACCAGCTTGCCGTTTTCGATGCGGAGCGCGGCAAAGCCCACTAGGGTGTAGTCGTCGCCCAGCGAATAGTCGCGGACGTTGATATAAACGCCGTCGTCCCGCACGTCGATGTCGGCCTCGAGGGTGCAGGGGCCGAAACGCTCCTCCGCCGCGTCGGTTCGGGTGATCCCTTTCAGGGTGTGGACGAGGGTGGTACCCATCAGAACTCCGTTTCGGAAGTGGTCACGTCATCCCCCTGCCGGTGTCCCTCTCGGTCCCAGTCGCTGTCGTCCGGGTACTGCGCTGCCGAATCGTGCTCAGCGCCCTCCAACCACTCCTTAAACGCTGCTGCCGCTGCCGGGGTGTGCGAAATCAGGTGCAAAAGAACCTGTACGGCGTCTTTAGAACTCTCAAAGTTGGCTTGCATCTCCTTGTCGAACCGCTCGAGTTCAGTTTCGGTCAGCGGCGTACCGGGCTGCCCCCCGTCAGGCGTCACGTAGCTGGCTTCAAACGTGCTGGTGTAGGGCTCACCCACCCTTTGCTGGTCGGTGTCGTTGATCGTGACCTCGATACCCGGCAGGTTGGCCTGCACATCTTCGACTACGCCACCACTGACGACGATTAACATTTCAGGTTTCATCGGTTTCCTCCTCTGCCGGATCGTCCCAGGTGTAGAGCACGGATTCGACGCCGCTTGATTCGTCGTCGGCTTTGTAGAGCCTGACGCGAAGTTCGTTACCCTTAACCTCGAGGTGAACAGCTCCCAGAAAAGAGCCGGTTTCGTGGTCGGACAACGTTAGCGTCACTTCGTCCTGGTAATGGTTGACCTCGAACCCGGCTTGTCGAAAGGTTTCGGGGTCTTTTTCGCCGGTGGTGATGGTGCCGCTCAGGGTCATAACGCCTCCTTCGCCACACCAACTGCACGCCCCTAAGGGCGTGGTCGTTTTAGGGTTCAGGCAGGCTCAGCCTATGGTTGGTTGGATGTGGCTAAAGGAATGCTCGAGGCGCATTTTTGGTGTCGGTGGCAGTAGCAACGTCGCGCTGAACGGGTTTAAGCGTCAAAAGGGGTGCCCAGATTGAGTGTTTGGATAATTCCGACGAGTTCGTCCGCCTGATCTGCCGGGAAGATACTGTCGAGCCCACCCTCATTGATGTCGGTAAAGGGGCGGTCGTAGAGCCCTTTGAGGTCAACGAAGCCGTTACGGGTAAACTGTTCGACGATAAAGCCCACAAAGGCGATCTGATCGGCGGAAAAGGCCTTGCCGTCGAGATAGTCGGCAAACGCCGCCTGCGCCGCGCGGCGGTCCATACCGGTCAGCCGCCGCACGAACACCCCGAGGTTTTCTTGCTTGCCGTAGGCACGCTCGAAGCTTTCACGCGACTCGAGCGCCTTGGCGCTAAAGAGCAGCTCCTCGAGCCGGGTCAGCTCGGCGGGCGTGATCGGTTGCCCGGAACGAATCTTCCGGACGACCTCATCGCGCAGATGGGTTTGGAGAAACGCCTCGACCTTTTTGCGGTATTGCGCGACGTTTACACCACCGGTCAGGTAGGGCGCGGCTACCTCAAGTGCTTCGCCCAGCTCGTCCTCGAAGTCGCTGTAGATCACCCGGCGCTCGGTCGGGTCGATGTTCAGGGTCAGCCCGCGCACGTTTTGCCTTAACCCCTCTAGGCTTGCGACGTCGACGTTCTGCCAGAACTCTTCCTGCTGGACATCTTGCAGCAGGTGAAGCTGCGCGGTCACCGCGGGAACGCTCGTCTTGAGCGCGAGCTTCTCGGCAATCTCGACCAACCGGCCCAGCTGTCGCTGCGACGGTGGAGCCCCCTGAACGCGGGCCAGCATCAGCTGAAGCGTCAAGGCGTCGAAACGTTTGGCCGTCTCCTCATCCTCCGGCTGCTGTGAAGACAACCCGGACACGTGGCGGTCCAAGTCGGCGACGTCGGTCGGGGAGAGGGTGTCCCACCGACTTCGCTGTCTGAAGGGTTCGACGTATTGACGGTGGGGTCGGACGATAAAGTTCTCCAGCGGCGTCGCCGCGACGCGGGCATGAAGCGTGTCTTTAAGATCGGCGATGAGCGTTCGAGTAGCGTCGTCTTGTTCGGGTAAGTCGGCAAGCCGCCCGAGCAGCTCGAGCCGAAGCTTGAAAAGCTTTTGACTCAAAGGTTCCTGGGGCCGCGTCACGATACCTTTGGGATGCTGGTTGAAATACTCGAAGTTCTGACAGTAATCGAAGACGAAAAAGGTTTCCTTGTCCATGCCGGGGCCGAACAGGTGTGGGGACAAGCGGGTGCCGCGCCCCAGCATCTGAAAGAACTTGGTCTTCGACCTGACGAGCTTGAAAAACTAGATTGACGACCTCGGGGATGTCGATACCGGTGTCGAGCATATCGACTGAAACCGCCAGGTGCGGCTCACCGCCGGGCTTTGCAAAGTCCTCGATGAGGCTCTCCGCTTTGGGCTCATAGGTGTCGATAACGTGGGCGAAGTGTCCTTTGTAGTGCGGGTAGTTGGCGTTGAAACGCGCTTCGATAAAGACCGCGTGCTTGTGGTTCTGGGCGAACAAGATGGCCTTGCCGAGCCGGTCGCCCCCCGCGACCTTCTGCCCCCGTACCATCAGGTCTAAGAGCACCTTGTCTACCGTGTCCTCGTTAAAAAGCCACTTGTGGAGGTCCGACGCGCGCACCTCGTCTCTGGGCTGACCGGTGCTGTCCCATTCGATAGCGTCCCAGGCATCTTTTTCGTCTTCGCTGAGGTCGTCGTAGTGGTTACCCTCGCGCATAAAGCGGGTCCCCATCGAGAGCGGGCTGGGCGGTACCAGATAGCCGTCGGCGACGGCCTGTTCGAGCTCAAAGGCAAAGGTCGGTACGCCCTTCTCGAGCTCGAACAGCTCATAGGTGTTGCGGTCCACTTCGTCTTTGGGGGTGGCGGTTAGGCCCACCAGCAGCGAATCGAAATAGCGAAAAATAGCGCCGAACGACCGGTAGATGCTCCGGTGCGCCTCGTCTACGACGATGAGGTCGAAGGGACCGGGGCCGAACAGCCGTGCTCCACCCTCCTGCCGTTCGTCGATCAGTCCCATCATGGTGTGATACGTCGAGACCATCACGTGCCCCTCGCCGCGCTTGTCCTCCAGGAGGTTTACCGGGCTCGAGGTGGGTAGGTGCTTCTTAAACGCTTTAATGGCCTGCGTCACCAGAGGTTTGCGGTCGGCTAAAAAGAGCACCCGCTTGACCCAGCCTGCACGCATCAGCAGGTCGATAAAGGCAATCGTCGTGCGCGTCTTGCCGGTTCCCGTCGCCATCACCAGGAGCGCCTTGCGGTGACCACGGCTCAGGTGTTCGTTCAGGTGACGGATGGCGGCCTCCTGGTAAGGGCGGTCGGCAATCTCCTTATTGACCGCTAACTCGGCGGGGTCGGTAGTGCTGCTGCGGCGCTGGATAAGCAGTTCCAACTGATCCTTGGTGTAGTAGCCCTGCACAGCCCTGGGCGGATAGCAGGTGTCGTCCCACAACCACGTCTCGAAGCCGTTGGTATAGAAGATGACTGGGCGCTGGTCGTACAGCATGTGCAGAGCGTCGGCGTACTGTTTGGCCTGCTGCCGCCCCTTGGCGGCGTCGGCGCTGGTACGTTTGGCCTCGACCACCGCGAGCGGTTTGCCGTCGTCGCCCCAGAGCACGTAGTCCACCCGGCCCCTGCCCGTTTTCGTTGGTAACCCGGCGACCTCGAACTCGCGTACCCAGGGCGCGTCTACGTCCCAACCCGCTTCGGCAAGCATCAGGTCGATGATGGTCTCGCGGGTCTGCGCCTCGTTGTAGTCGTGGCGGTCGGGGGTGCGGACGTTTCGGGCTTTGACCCGCTTTACTTGGGTCTGGAGGTCGGCGACCTTCGCCTCGTACTCGGCGCGAAGGGTCTCGTTAAGCGCCCGCTCCTGCTCACGCTCCCGGCGCTCGGCCTCGAGCTTATCTTCGGACGCCTCCAACTGCTTGCGGCTCTGTCTCGCCACGTCGTCGGCAGGGGGCGGCAGGAGGTAGGGGTCGAACATCTCCTGCAACGGTGCCTGTAGGTCGCGCCGGTAGGTGCGGACGAGCCAGTAGGCGATCTGAAAAAGGTCTTGCAGTACGGCCACGGCGTCCGTATCGCGGACCGGGCGCTGGTCGTGGACGGCGCGGTTGCCCTGCTTGCGGATCAGCTCGGCTTTGAGCACGATCCCCTGCGGTACGTTGCGCTTAAAGCTGCCGTCGCTGAGAAGGGTGTTTAGAGAGGTGTCGTAAGGGAGCCGGAACGCGCCGTCGTGGTCGTAGAGCCAGCGCACCAAGCCCTCGAGCGTGCGCCGCGCGTAAAAGCAGCTGGTGCGGGGGTCGGTCTTGGCGTACCCCTCGGCTTGTCTTGCCGAAGCGTAGAGGCCCGCCCACTCGTCACGTAAAAAGTCGAAATTGCTGTCCGGCTCACGCATCACTGTCCCTAGTCTCCCCGGTAAGAGATGAGGATAACGTAAAGAGCTTCACTACGAGCCAGCGGCGACCGCTTCCACTTCATCCAATGTGTCCGGCGTGAGGTCGCCGGAGAAGGCTCGAGCTTGGAGGGAATCGAATAGGCTCTGAGAAATGCTTGAAGCTGAGACGCCCTTAATCTTTGAGTCCTCAATATAGTCAAGAGCCGAGACATACTTAACTTGGAGAGCTAGAGGTGGTAGTCGTACCTCAAAGCTCTTAACGTCGCTTTGATTGATGCTGCTTTGGTTTACTGCGTCTTTCGACCTACCAAGAATTTGGTTCCGCATATAGTCATGTTGCAGGAGCGAAACTATAAACTGTGGGTGAACGCGAGAAGCATTTACGGAGAAACGCATCATGTTTGACTCGAATATTATAGGCTCTGAAAGCTCTGGTACAAGCGCACTTTTGCCTAAGTATTCCCGAGAATTGACTCGATTGATAAGGATATCGTTTTCGGCAACCCCGTACTTTTCCCGTACAGAAGGCTCTACTCGAACACGTTTAAGTTTTTTGAGTCCGGTTATCTTACCCTTGTAAAACGAATCTATCCGAACAATAGGCGTGCCGTTCCCATAATCAGAAGCAGGACGGTAGAGCCCATTTTGCGGTCCAACGGCAATCAGGTCGGCTAGTGAAACGGTGTCCCAACCCTTCGGGTTTGTTGCAGGGTCACCGAACATCTCCAAAAACACACTTTTCAGCAGCTTGTCGAGTTTTTCTATGGCGCGGCGGCGTTTGGCGCGTAGTTCGTCCGCCTTGTCCAGAATGGCGGCGAAGCGTTTTTGCTGCTCGAGGGGTGGGAGGGGGGTTGTAATTTCCTGACAACGCTTTATGTCCATGTTGGAAATGTTGGTTGTTTGTCTACCGCAGTTACGGGCTTTCAGTTGAATTTCCGGTGAATTGAACCAGTGGTAAAGATATCTTGGTAAAACGGTCTCGGGATCAGCACGCAACGCAGAAATAAAGCCGCCTATAGTCGCTCGGTATTTTAGATCAGGAACCCAAGAACATTTGCCCACCAATTCCCAGCTGTTCGCCGTTGAAACCAAAATATCGCCAGCCTGCGCGAACTGCTCACGTCGTTTTACAAACTTACTCGGCACGGCGATCAGGTCTTGCTCGTTGAGTATGCTTTGGACGTTAGATGTCCGAAAGCAAACGATAGATCCGTCTGAAAAAGGCTTAACTTTGTCGTCCGGCTTGAAGGTAATGCCTCTTATGAACTTTGCCGCGTCTCCCAACTTCACCTGCTTCATACTCGTATCCCCTGCAAGCCCTTGAGCCCCTTCTGCACCCACGTCATGACGCCTCCCACGGGTTCAGAATGTTGACGCCGGTAGCGGCGAAGTCCTTGACGTTGCGGGTGACGACGGTGAGGTCGTGCGCCCGGGCGGTCGCGGCGATGAGGGCGTCGGCGTAGCCGAGAGGTTCCCCCCGCGCGTTAGCTGATGCGCTTAAGGTGGCCCAGCTGTGGGCGACGCGGCGGTCTACGGGCAAGACGCGCCCGGTGAACTGCGTTTCCAGCTGCGAGAGAAACGCCCACAATGCGGTTGCCCTTCTCGTATTACCCAGCCTCACGATGCCCCCCTCCAATTCAGCGACGGTGATGATGCTCAGGTAGGTTTCGGCGACGCTATGCGCCCGTAACCAACCCCGCACATTGGCGTCGGGCTGCGGCCTGGTGCGCTCGCTGACGACGTTCGTGTCCAGCAGGTAGCTCACTCAAACGTAGTGACGGGAACGTTCTCGCGGTTGCGCCCCGGCTCGAGAGGTTCGGGCGCACCCGACAGGGCCTCGTCTAGTGAGGTGCGGGCTTGCGTCAGGGCCAGATAGGACTCGTGTGAAAGTACCACCACGGCGTTCTCGCCGCGCCGCGTCACCGCCTGGGGGCCGTCTCTGAGGGCCAAGTCCACCACCTCGCTAAACCTCGCCTTAGCCTCTTGTAGTTGCCACGCTTTCATCTCACAACCTCCTGACCAGTGCAGACTAGTTTAGCGTACGAGCGCAGGGGTGTAAAGCTCACGACTGCGCGCTCGAGCGGGTCCGGCTGCGTTTCCGCTTCGCAGGCGACCGAGCTGCCAGCACTCAGCTGGGGCTCTCGAGGTGTAAGGCGTTATCTCGTTCAGGTTCCGCCAGCATTCCCCGCAGCTCTTCCAAGCCCTCCTGAATCTCGCGCTCCAATGCGTCCAGCTCATCTAAAATCAAAGCGGGTGGGTCATAGGCGGTCTCGGTATACGCGACCTCTTTGTAGCGGTTGATCGAAAGATCGTAGCCGTTTCCGGCAATTTCATCCTTGGCTACCATGGAGCTTTGCTCGGTACGTGCGCGCTCCTTTTCAGCGTCCCGGCCGCTCCAGCGCCGCACGAGGTCGGGCAGGTTGTTGTACTCGTGCTTGGAGGCGTATACCGTTCGTTCGGCGGCGATGTCGTCACCCAAGTTGCGGTAGTCGTCGACCTTCAAGTCTTCATAGGCGACGCGCGCAGCACCGTCGCGTAAGGCGTCGAGCTTGACCGCAAAGACCGTGCCGTCACAACGGTCGCCGTAGCCTGCGAGGGTAGTGACGTGACCCCTGTGGTCGATTAGCCCCAAAGATTTTGGTCGTCTGAGCGCATCGTAGACTGTTTGCGTCGGGACGCCCGTGGCGAGATGGATCGTTTCAGCCGGGAGAAAGAAGCTGATCTGAAAAGCCTTGAGGCTCTGTCCCTTGCTCAGGGCGTGCGAACAAGCGTACAGATGGAGAAACCCGAAGACCTTGCAGCTCTGGGGCGTCAATGCCGCTGATACATGCTCGAGTTGCTTTTGAGTAAGCGGCTCAGCCTTCTTGACGGCGCTTCTGTACGCCTGCTGCTCCGGCGACAAGACAGCCAGCGTCGTCGGTGCTCGAGCGACGAGCTGGTCCCGGCTGGGTGTGACACTTTCCGCTTCAGCGGCAGTGCGACCGCGGTGGTCGGCACCCTCAGCCTGAAGGTCGTCTAAAGCCTCACTAAAGGCATGATCAGATCTATGGGCGTCGAGCTGCTGCTCGAGCCACCACTGCGCGGCACGCTTGCCCTGGGTCTGGGTCATCCCAGCGACAACGCGGGCAAGCTCGAGTTTGCGTTTTTCGGGGAGGTCGTGAAAGATTCGCTGGTACACCTGTGAGTCGGGCCGCGTGTTCTCACTCGTTTGCTGCACCGTCATCTCGTGAATCGCTCGTGTTGTGTCGGTGAACCGGTAAAACGGCCTTGTAACGTACCGCCAGCAATAGGCAGGTTTTTCATATTCGCATCCTTTGTGTCAAAACGGTTGACGACACCTCTTGGACGCTGTATCCTGACTTTAACTGGTTGTCAGGGACGTCGCGTCCAAATTCTTTAGAAATCCTGGTTGTTACTAGCAACCGGGAATTTCTTTCTTGGATTGTTCAGCTACGTCCGGCGTAGCACTATCTAAGATGAGTCTCCAAAAGTGTAGTTATCCTAACACGCCTGGGTAGCGAGGTAAACTCTTTTGCAGGTTGTCGCCATTCAATCGCGTGGTAATCCGTTGTTGTCGACGTGGTAGCGATACAGAAACTCTCGGGCAAGAACCTCATCAGCCTCACAGAGAACGTGTGTGACGACGTTGTAAGACAGGTGCGCTAAGATAGTACCTTGCTGAAAAATTAGTATTGGTGTGGTGCTTGGGGAAGAGATGGTGGAGTAAAATCATAAGATTCTCTATGAACTTTTGTGTTTGTCACCTACTAGCGACGTGTACGAGCCCCCTTCGCGCCTGTCAGTGACGACATCATAGATCCGTGCTGCTCGCCGACCTTGTTCCTGAGACCGTTTGATGCCTGAAGCGAAACGCATTCCACTAGACCTAAAACAAATGCGTGAGCGTTCAGGTCGAACCCGCTCTGAGTTGGCTGACGACCTCAGGTTATCTGTCATGCTAGTCGGCAAATTAGAAAACGGTCATGGTAATCCACGGCTGTCGACGATTTTTCAGTTGTGTTCGGTCTTAGCCAAGTACCTCAGACGGACGCCTCGTGTAATCTTTGATGAGCTCTTATCAAAGGAGTTATACGACGAATTTACTGAGATTCGCGTTCAGGCGGTAGGTAAGCTCGAGGCTGCTGAAGACCATCCGGGCAGCTTTAAGGCAAAGCAAAAGTTTCTTGAACATGGCGTCTTATCTGAAGTAGAAACGTCGTTACGCCACCTCAGCTACGACAAGTTCCAGGAACTCTACGCTACCTCACAGTTTTCTCAAATGGAACTCGTCCGCTTGACCGGGCTCAGCGAACGCCGACTAAGCCAGATTTTCGGGGTGAGCGCAGGGCGTTCAGGCAATATGTCTTTGTGGGTTTTTTTGCGTCTGGCGGCCGCCCTCTCCCCTATTCACGGCGCGAGTATCAAAGAAACCGTCTTCTATCTCATTAACCGTGAGCTAGACGAGCTCACTCAGCTCTACGAACGCGAACAGCAGTCTTGCAATTAGGTTCTTAAACTGCAACGCCTGAAGACCGTATGCCGCTGGACGCAACAAGACGGAGTTCGCCAGCTCGACGCCTCCGCTCATAGCTGACAATGGCTACGGAAGCTGCTTAAAGGCTTGTAATAAATGTGGGACGTGTGTTACAACGTAGACGTGTCGACAAAGCATACCAGCCTTCGCCTCTCCCCTATTCTCGAGGAAGCTCTGAGCGCTTACCGTAAGAAGCAGAAGATACCCCCCTCGAAGACAGCCGTGATCTCCAAAGCTCTAGCCGAGTTTTTGGCTCGAGAAGGCTTCTTGCAAGAATCGCAGTCGGGTGAGGAGATTTTATCAAAATCGTCGCGGTAGTGAATCAGAAGGGTGGCGTGGGTAAAACCACAGTGTCCGTGAATTTGGCCGCCGAGTTAGCAAAACACGGTCAGACGCTTCTTCTCGACGCCGACCCGCAACGCTCGTCTAGTGGTTGGACCGAGCGAGCGCCACGAGACAAGAGCTATCCGGCCGAAGTCCGTTACGCAGACTCCGACACCACGATTTTAGCTGCTCGCGGTCTCCCCTACGATTTCGTGGTGATCGACGGACCGCCGTCTCTTCAATCTTCTCGCATGGACGCAAGTCTCCGGGTGGCGCACGTCGCACTCGTACCGGTTACACCTTCAGTCATTGACCTGATGTCGATGATGGAGACCACGGTATCGAACATTCAAGATGCAATGAGAGCCAACCCCGACCTTCTCTATGCGGTCCTTATCAACCGTAAATTGCCGGGTACGACGATGGCGCGTGAGGTGCGTGGCGCGTTGGAAAGTGAAGGTGTGCCTGTGTTTGCAGCTGAGTGGAGTCAGTCGAGCGCTCACGTCAACGCCGCCGCCGAGGGTATTACGCTCCAAGCGTATCGCGGTTGGAATTGGCGAACACCGTACCGTGAAGTTACAGCGTTAACCGAAGAACTTCTGGAGGTTTTGTCATGACGTCTAAAGTAGGGAGTAACCTGCGAAACGCCATGCAGCAGGTGAAACGTGAAGCCGTGACGCACCGGGCTAGTGAACGTGGACAGTTGGCGCTCAAGCAAATCGCGTTGCCTTTATCGCAACCCAGACGTTATTTCGACGAAGGTGCAATGGAAGCCTTGACCGCTTCGGTAAAAGCGTATGGGATCTTGCAACCGCTTCTGGTTCGATCTCTGGGGGATGAGCGGTACGAGTTGGTCGCGGGTGAACGGCGTTTCCGGGCGGCGCGAGCAAATAAACTCGAGAGTGTGCCGGTTTATATCGCAGAGCTTACTGACGTGCAGGCTCGAGAAGCGGCATTAACGGAGAATCTGCAACGCGAAGATGTCAATCCGCTCGAGGAGACCGAGGCGCTTCTTGAACTCTTGGCGTTAAAGCTCGAGAAGACGCAAGCCGAGATCGTTTCGCTGCTCTATGCCAGACAAAATGAGCAAAAAAGTGGAGCTACCCATAACGTTATGGGTAGCTTGGAAAACGATTTTACCCATAACGTTATGGGTAAGGACTACGCCACGATAGATGATGTTTTTTCGGCGACGACCAGGATGACTTGGACGTCGTTCGTTGCCAACCGTTTGCCGCTACTGACGCTCCCGGAAGATGTCCTTACGTCTCTGCGACGAGGTGAGTTGGAATATACAAAAGCGGTGCTGGTAGCCCGTATCAAAGACGATAACGAGCGGGGGCGACTCCTAAAACGCGTAGTCGAGGAAAAATTATCGGTAAGCCAAGTCCGTATGGAGATAGTCAACGCGCAGACCTCCCCAACGCAAACCCACCGCTCACCCCTAGAAGAGAGAGTCCGTCACTTGCCGAAGCTGGTAAAGCGGGCTAAGGTGCTTGAAGACGTTTCAATCCGCGAACGAGTAGACGGGCTGATTTCGGAAATCGAATCGCTTTTATCGTCACCTGAAGACCAGGGCTGAATGGCTACAACCGCAGTCATTTTCCTGAGTACGTTTCCACCGAGCTCATTTACGCATGGGATAGGAGAAATATGAAACGCTCATCATCTCACTGCTACTTTATTTCCCTGCTGCTTATCGCTCTACTTATGGGGTGTACTCAGGTGTCTCCAGAGCTTACCTGGGTCACGCCAGGCGAGGGTGATAACGTCGCTGGCACCGTGGAGTTGCGGGTAGAAGCGGTAGGGGAGACCCCTCCGGCGAATGTGGTTTTTAAGGTAGGAGGTAGGCCCGTGGCCAAGGTCTACGTTAAGGATGGCGTATACAGCGCCCTGTGGGACAGCAAAAAGTTCGACCGGGCGCTGTCACCCTCACCGCTACACCTTACGGTGGGACGGCGATAAGGCGGGAGATTACGGTAGCGAGTAAAGGTAGCGAGTAACGATTATCAGTCCTTTTGACGTTTGCCTCTCACGGAATCAATTACGGCTCATCGTGGCCTTTTATGGTGACTCTCATGTCTGAAATGGAACCTGCCGCTGTCGCACTCAATTTACGCAGCCTGCGAGAACGCGCCTTGCGGAGTCGAGCTGAGATGGCTAACGACGTTGGCGTGTCGACGCAGCTGCTGGCTAAGCTTGAGCTTGGTCACGGAGACACCCAACTGTTGCTGATTTTTCAGCTTTGTGTTTTGCTCGCTCGCTATTTAGGAATGCGACCGTCACAGGTCTGGAACGATCTTATTCCGTCTGAGATGTACGACAGTTTTGAAGACGTTCGGGAGTACGCAACGTCCAAGCTGAGATCGCTGCACACGCAAGGGGGAAACCAACGTGCTAAACGACGCTTTCTGGCGAGGGGCGCGGCGAAAACGGAACCAGAGGAGCTGCTGGAGTCGATCAGTTTTTACCGGTTCCAACAGCTCTTTGCCAGATCGAACTATTCCCAGGTCGACCTGAGTTTAATAACGGGTATCAGCGAGCGCCGTCTGAACTACCTCTTTGCTATCAGCGCAGAAAAAACAGGTCAGCTGTCACTAAAGATATTTTTGCGTTTAGCGGCGGCGCTAGCCCCTGTTTACGGTGCCAGTATCAGAGATACAGCGTACTACCTCGTCGAAAACGACCTCGAGCGGCTTGATGCGTTTGACCGGGCGAGGCGACTATAAACCGACGTAAAATCCCGACAAAACAGTTGGCGTCTCGCCGGTGGCGAGACGCCAACGAGAACGAACTGCTAGGTTTCGTTTACTGAGTTTCAGTCAGTGATTGTGACAGCACGACGACGCTGACGTTCGTATCAGCCGGTACCTGGGCTAGACCTGTGGGCACTTACCCGGCAAGCCGCGACGGAGGAGCAGCTCGTGCCTGAGCTGTTAGGAGCCTTGACATGGGTAGAAAGCCGCTACTGCGTCGACGCCGTGAGTCCAAAAGGAGCTCTCGGTCTGGGCCAACTGATGCCCGCCACGGCTGTGGAGCTGGGCGTCAATCCGGCTGTACCCGAGGAAAACCTTGTCGGGGCAGCGCGCTACCTACGGCTTCAGTACGACACGTTCGGGGATTGGGAGCTGGCGCTCGCGGCTTACAACGCGGGACCGGGCGCGGTGAGGCGTTACGGCCGCGTTCCTCCCTACGCGGAAACGGAGCGTTACATCGTCGAGGTCAAAAAGCATTACGCACGTTTTCTCGAGCAGCGGCCGCCGAGCGCCCCTGCGCCGCCCCTTCGCGTCGCCAAAAAAGCCAGCAGCGACCTTCGGGTCTATACCAGGGGAAGATAGTATGACGGTCCTAACAGCCCCGCCAGCTCTCCCTAACGGCATCGACGCGTTTGAAGAGATGCTCGACTGTCTGCCCCCCGAGGTGCAGCGCCTGACGATGAAGCACACCACCGGGCTCGAGGAGATCTACCTCGACGCCGGACGCGAGCTGATTTTTAACTTGGGTAGCGCCGAAGTCGAGACCGACTACTTCGCCAACCTCGACGACGTGCGCTACGTCCGCGACAAGCTAGGGGGTTCCGGAGCGACCTGCGCGCGGGCATAGAAGGAACGTTGCACCGCTTTGCCGGGATTCAAGACGACCACGAGATGCTGGTGGGCATGACCGTCCGCTTGGGGCGGCACGTCTACGACGTGGCCGAGTGTTTGCGGCCCTACCTCGAGAAAAGTGGCAGCATCATGGTCGTCGGCCCGCCGGGGGTCGGCAAGACCACGCTGCTTAGAGACATCGTTCGCATCCTGGGAGGGCTTCACGGGCGGCGCTGCATCGCCGTCGATACGAGTAACGAGATCGGTGGCGACGGAACCCGGGCGCACCCTGCTATCGGCAGGGCGCGGCGGATGAAAGTAGGCGACCCCAAGCGGCAAGGCGAGGTCTTGCGCCAGGCTATCGCCAACCACGGCCCCAAGGTCATCGTGGTCGACGAGCTGGGCTACCACGGCGGCGACGTGGAGATCATCGAGACGTGTTCACGTCGGGGGGTTCGGGTGGTCTCGACGCTGCACGGCTACGTGCTAAACGACGTCATGCGTAATCCGACCTTTTGGTCACTTTTAGGCCACGTTCGCTTGTCCGAAGGCCGCCGCCTGACCGGTCCGGTTTTTGCGGCGGCAGTAGAGGTAAGAGGACACGGCAAGTTGCTGTTACATACAAACCTCCAAGAGGCGGTCGACAGGCTGCTTACGAACGAAGATCCCGGCGGGGTCAGGTTGGGCAGTGGATGGGAGAATTTATGATCGGCGGAGCGCTGCTTTTGGGCGACGTGCTTCCTGACAATATCCAGGTGCTGCTCTTTGTGGGCGGCGTGGCCTCCGTGGTTGGGCAGGTGAGGTGGCGACAGTCCCGTGACGAGAGCGCCGACTATCCCTATCCTGCCCAAAAAAGTATGTCCGGGGGGCGGCGGCGATGAGCACCTGCTCGGTGCCTTCCGGGGGCGGCGCGTCGCCGACACTTCCGTGCAAAAAGATCGTTTGCGCCGTCATCAACGGTTTGCAACCTGTTCAGAAAGGAGCTGAGTGATGAAAGGTTTATGGTCTCTGCTCTTGGTGCTGGCGCTAAGCGCGTGTCAGGGAGCTGCCAACGTCCTCTCGTGGCTCACCCCCGCCTCTGAAGACACCCTGACCGGCACCGTCGAGCTGTCGGTCGAGGCGCAGGGCGTGTACGCCGATACCGTAAAGAGCGTGATGTTTTATGCGGGCGAACAGGAGCTGGGCCGCGCTGAACCCGAGAACGGCGTCTTTACGCTCGACTGGGACACCTCTCAGATGGAAGCTGGCGACTACCGGCTGCGCGCAGTTCCTTATGGCGGGCGGGGAATCACTCAGTTGGTGACGCTAGTAAGGGGCGGGAATAACGGCGTCGCTACGACGCCGAGAGACCCTGACGCCGGGGGTGGGGGAGACGCCAGCGAAGACGATCCTCTAAACGTAGGCGGCATCATCGACCTCTGGCCGGGTGGGGCGGAGAGCGCTGCCGGGGAGGCTGCTCTTCATATGCCTCCTGGTTTCCCTTGGGGGTCGCTCTACCCCGCCGAGGTCTTGCGCGCGCGGGCGCGCGCCACCTTCTCGGAAACGCAAACCCCTGAAACGGTGCGCTTGCCGCGCGGCAGCTACGCTTACGACGAGGTTAGCCAAAGCTGGGAAGGAACACCGGTGGTCGAGGGCGGGTTTCAAGTCGAGTTCAGTTATCCCGACCCGGAAACGGGGGAGACCCACGACATCAAGATCAATGTCATCTGGGACAAGTACGCTCCCACTACGGTCGTCACCGGACCGAACAGCCTTACCGAGGTGCCGCAAGGCGCGTGGTTTTTCGTGCAGGACAACGAAAAAGACATCTTAAACCTAGACATCGAGGCGGCCTGGTTTACGCCGGACGGCTGTGCTGAACCGACCCTCTTTCCTGAGACGCTCACGCTCACGGGTTGGATCAACAGTCCGCGTCCGGTTGAAACCGAACCCGGCGTCTCACCGGCGCAGGCGGACGGAGATACGCCCGAGGCTCCTGAGAGCAGCTTGGAGTCGAGCGATCTGCTCCTCGAGCTGAGCTTCGAGGACATGAACCGAAGGCAAGACCCCTACACCCTTACCTCGTCGCTTCAGATGGGCGCGCTGACGAGCGAAGGGTTCGAGGTGTTGCTGTCATGGGTAATCGCTTTGGTCGGTGACGTCAACTTCGACGACTGCTTGGTAAGTGGTGCGTCGCTGGGCGAACTCAGCCTCTATACCGACGCCATGATCGGCCCCGAAGCCGGACCCTACCGGGGCTCGAGCCTGAGTCTGAGTCTGATCGACCTGGGCTACAACGACGACGGCGTACCCGTCGCGGGTGAACTCGGGGCTGAACTGACGACCTTTGACGAAGAGACCTCCCAAGAGGACCTCACAACCGCAGAGGCGACGCTCGGTTTTGACGAGCAAGACGGTTTTACCGCAGAGGGTGACGTGATTTTGCCTGACGGCAGCACTATGTCCGTTGCCGAATACGTGCAGATGATCGTAGACCTCTATACCGAGCGTGCGCTCGAGCAGGCACCGGCAGATGGGGGTTGATGTGCGAGCTGAGAGGTTCCGGCGCGAGACGCGCAGCGTTCGTATCAGAGGTTCGCCGGGAGGGAGGGCAGCTTGACGACGGGGTTCGTGCAAAAAGCCGACTGCACGAGCAAAATCGGTAACGTGGAGACCATTTGCTCCGTATCCCGCAGCGTGCCGGAACGGAGCCTTTTTGAGGGAGGTTGATATGCGTGTGCGGGTTCCGATAACGCGACTTGCTCTACTTACGGTGTTGGTTGCGTGCACCTATGAGCTGAGTCCGACTGCGCCGCCCGAGCAGGGCGACGAACCGCTCCCCGGCGACGCCGAAGATGTGGGCGAGCGCGCGCCGGAGGTGGACGTCACCTTGAAAATCGACTGGCTCGAGGTCGCCGACGCTCCGCTGGCCCGCTTCGAGGAACAGAGTGCCGTCGTCGGGGGCCAGCTCTACGTCATCGGCGGCTATACCGACGGCAGCGTGATCCCCAAAACCTTCGAGGCCGATGTCTACGACCCGGTGGCGAACACGTGGGAGCAGCTGCCTGATATGCCGAGACCGATCACCCACGCGGGCATCTCGGCGCACGGCGCGGACATCTACCTCGCCGGGGGCGTGGTGGGTTCGGACGATCCCGCCGACCAAAGAAAAACCTCCGCCACGACCGAGGTCTGGCGTTTTGATACAGAGAGCCTCGAGTGGTCTGAAGGGACGCCCCTGCCCATACCTCGTGGTGCGGGGGCGCTCGCCGTTTTAGGTGACACCTTGCACTACTTCGGCGGTACCGGCGAAGACCGTCAGCAAGAGGTCGGCGACCACTGGCAGCTCGACCTGAACGACCCCGGCGAATGGCTGGAGCGCGCCCCGTTGCCCAATCCCGCCAATCATCTGGCAGGCGTGGTGGCGGGCGGGTCGATCTACGCCGTCGGGGGTCAGCACGGACATAACGAGACGCTCGAAACGCAGCGCACGGTACAGGTCTACGACCTGGATTTCGACGGCTGGTACGAGGTCGCGCCGCTGCCTCAAAGCCTCGGGCATATCAGCAACTCGACGTTTGAGCTGGACGACCGGATCGTCGTCGTAGGAGGGGAGACCGCGTTCGGCAGCTTTATCGACGAGGTGCTCGTCTACGATCCCGCCCGCGACCTCTGGACGAACGCCACACCGTTTCCCGTCGCGCAAAACTCGATGATGGGCGGCGTCATCAGCGGCGACCTCTTCCTGACTGGGGGCTCGGAGCGCGCGCTCACCACCATGAAGGGAGTTGTCGAAGACACGCCGTAGTTCTTTCGTTCTCAAAAGCAACCCCCTCATCGGACTCGACATCTCACGAGGGGGTGCTGACCCGCTCCAGGAGACTTCATTGAAACGAGTTCACTTAAGCTACACCTTTTTTGCTTCACTTTTGTTAGCCATTTCACTCTCGGCTTGTGGGTTGCAAACCCCTCAAGTAGAAGACGTTACCCTCACCACCCAAAGCGCCGCACCGGAGATGCGCGTGCGCTCGGTCTCCCTGGGTTCCGACAGCCGTTCTTGGCTTTCAGAGGTCAAAAGCACCACGAACTACCGGAGCA
>JAABUN010003606.1_pt1 | contig 23536 bp, 23 predicted proteins | sample 5559311 | NCBI WGS metagenome assembly JAABUN01 (sample SAMN10711877, study PRJNA513370) | rock metagenome | isolation source: Antarctica rocks | place: Antarctica: Victoria Land, Siegfried Peak sud
GCTTAAAGGCTTCCTCATGCCCCGGCGGTGTTACGACACTCTTGAGCAACTCAAAGCCGCTCTCACGCTCGGACTCAAAGCTCTGGATGTTATCAATGTCTAAACCTTAGCCGGGAGATACTTAGTCCCCGACATGATTTGCTCGAGCCGCACGCCTATCTTGCTGGCAACCTGCCTAAATTGCCTATCGACATAGCTACCGTCATAAGCCTGTGCGGTGATGACGCCCGCTGGACAAACGAGGCAGCGGCGATGGACAGCACTCAATCTGTGGGGGCTTCTGAAGATGCGAAGGCATTAAGGTGGCTGGCTGACGAGTTGCTGACGCTGCTCGAGACAGAACGGCCTCACTTGGCAGTTCGGCCCGACGCGTTCTGGCACGCCCGCCTGCACGCCCGAACGGCTCAGGGCTTGCTGCGTTACCACGCAGTAATGGCGGACAGCTCCCCCAACCGTGTGGCGCGGATGCTAAGTTTGCGGGACGTGATGATGGCGGACAACCTCACCGCCATCGCCGAACGGGAAGCGCCGCGCGGCCCGACGCTGGTCTTCGCGCACAATTCGCACTTGCAACGCCACTTCAGCCAGTGGACGTTCGGAACCATGAACCTAGCGTGGTGCCCCGCCGGGGTACACCTGGCGGCTCGAGTGGGTGAACGTTATGCGTTCATCGCCACTGCTATCGGTCAGGGGGCTGGCCTGCCCGTGCCGCCGCCCACCACCCCGGAAGGGTGGCTGAACCAGCAGACCAGCTCACCCCATCTCTACGCTACTCAGGCACTGATGCGCGTCCTTCCTCCGTCGCTAACGAAAAGAACGGATATTTCAGGGGATCCCGGCTATTCCCCCCTGAAACCTGAACACCTTCAGCAAACCGACGGGGTGTTTTTCCTTCCCACCCTGTCCATAGAGGAGTCAAACCCATGAGTCGTGCCTGAGATGTGTGGCGCACGCTAGAGCAACACGAGAATTAAGCCTGAACATCCCTAAAGGCACGTTGGCGGATTTCTCCGGCGTGTCCTAGCCCGACTGACGGCGACCTCAAGACGGCGCGCCAGGTACCCGTCGAAGTCAGGTTTTCGGTTCGGCGCAGCACCACGTCGATCCACGCCTGACGCTCGAAGGCCAGCACGTGCAGTTCCCACACGCACATAGCGAGCTTCGTGTAAGAAAAGTCGGTAAGCTCGAGAGGCCGTTCCAGCGGGGACGCGAAAACCTGATGGTGCAGCATATTCTCGCCCGCCCAATGGTCGAGAAGCACGAAGTTGGCGTCGTTGCCCTCGTGAACGATGAGCGTACCCAAACCGTAACGCTCGGGGCTGAGGGCCGGTCGAGGCAGATTTTTAGCGGCTACGTCCTTGGCCGCAGCTACGAGGTCGGGATCACAAAATTCCCCCTTAACAGAGATGCTGTAAACCTTGAGCTGCCACCCTGCTTGTGACCAGACCTCCAGAAACCTTATGGGCCGCTCGGTGTAGGGGCTAGAAGTAAATCGGGACGTGTTCTCAGCGTAACGGCTCGCCATTTAGTCCAGTCCCGCGCTCTCCCGCACCGCGCGAGCGATATTCGACACGTCTTCGTCGCCATAACCGCGTTTGATAAGGCCGGTCTCGAGTTGCTCTACGAGCGCCGCTACCGGCAAAGGCACGCCCAGCTCACGGGCCGCCGAGAGCGCAATACCTAAATCCTTGCGGTGTAGCCGCGTCCGAAACCCGAGCGGATAGTCGCCGCGTACCATGTTGCCGCTGCGGTTCTCCAACACCCACGACCCCGCTGCGCCACCCGAAATAGCCGAAACCACGGCGTCCATCTCCAGCCCGGCAGCCAACCCGAGCGCCATCCCTTCAGCGACCGCCGCGTAGGTTCCGGCGATAACGACCTGATTGATAGCCTTGACGAGCTGCCCACTACCCGAAGGCCCTACATACGTCACGGTTCTGGCGAGGTGCGAAAGGGGCTCCCGGACGCGCTCCAAAACCTCGGCCTTGCCCCCGACCATCACCGCGAGCGTGCCTTTTTGCGCGCCTTCACTGCCGCCGGAAACGGGCGCGTCGAGCATCTCGACACCTTTTTCGGCAAGCTGCGCCGCCAACGTCTGCGTGACGCTCGGGCTGATGGTGCTCATATCGACCAAAATGCTGCCTGCGACCATCCCGCGCAGTGCGCCGTCTTCGCCGGTGATGACCGCTTCGGCGTCCGGGGTGTCGCTGACCATCGTAAAAACGACGTCGCAACCTCGAGCCGCCTCTTGCGGGCTGTCGGCGCGTTTCGCGCCCGTTACCTTCTCCTCACGTTCGCGGGTGCGGTTGTGGACGGTTACGTCGTAGCCCGCGTCTACGAGCCGCTGCGCCATCGGCGCGCCCATCGTACCGAGACCGATAAAAGCGAGTTTCACAAGTGGTTCCTCTCGAGTGCCGGGTCCGAATACCGAGTTGAATCCTCACCACTCATTGCTCGGCACTCGGTACTCATTGCTCCACTAGCACCACATCCAGCGTACGCGGACCGTGAACACCCTCGACGCGGTTGAGTTCGATGTCGGACGTCGCCGACGGGCCGGAGATCAGCGTCAGGGGCTGCTCCGCCGACGCCCGCAACGCCGCTACCGCTTCCGGCACCGTCCCGACGACCTGACGCGCGAAGACGACGCAGAGGTGCAGGTCGGGTAGTAGTGTGAGCGCCCGCCGCCCCTGATACGCGCCGCCGTCCAGCACCAGCGTGCCGGTCTGCGCCACCGCCAGCGCGCACCCGCTCAGCACACCGTCTACGCGGCCCAGCTGATCGTTGCCGATCCGGCCCTGAACGTCGCGGATGAACTCGACCTCCGGGGGCAACCAGCTTTCGGGCAGGTCGGCAGGAACGGCGAGCGTCCCGGCTCCACGCAAACGGCAGACCTCCAAAACCTTTTCTTCGAGTTTCGCCTCGGTCGTGCGGTAGACCGTCGCGCGGTAGTCGGTCACGCGTTCGACAAAGCTCTCGAGCTGTTCTTCGTGGGACAAGCTCGACGCGCGCTCGTACGCCCTCGGTACGGGGGGCTCTTCGCGGCGTTCACCCAGGGCGCTGCGAATACGCCTCAGAACTTCAGTTTTGTCGCTAGCCACGCGTTTTCGCCTCGTTCCGGTGGTTGCCCTGACTTTTGCCCCGGCTTTTGTCACGCGCCCGCCACCAGTCACGAAACGATGTTTTGGGAACGGCCTTGAGGTCGCGCGTCGCCGACCAGCCCGCGAGCGGCCCCGGCAACCGTTCGATAAAACCGCGCCGTACGAAGGGCGTTTGGGCGACCCGCGCCAACCGCTGCGCCTGCTCGTACCGGCGCGGCGCGGCGAATACGCGGGCAGCGGCCCGCATCGCCAGCTGTTCGGGCTCGAGCCCCCCCAGAGGTTTTTCAGCCTTCGCCTCGACCACGTCCGCACGCAATTTGACCAGCACCTCCGGAATATTGATCTTGACCGGACACACGTCGTAGCACGCGCCGCACAAAGACGACGCGTACGGCAGCGACGGCGCGTGCTCGACGCCGCGCAAAAGCGGCGTGACGATCGCCCCGATCGGCCCCGGATAGACCGACCCGTAGGCGTGTCCACCCGCGCGCTCGTATACCGGACAGACGTTCAGGCAGGCGCTACAGCGGATGCAGTGGAGTGACTGCCGCCCCACCTCGTCGGCCAACACCTGGGTGCGACCGTTGTCGAGCAAGATCAGGTGAAACGCCTGCGGCCCGTCCCCCGCCGTGACGCCCGTCCAGAACGAGGTGTAGGGGTTCATCCGCTCGCCCGTAGACGAGCGCGGCAAAAGCTGTAAAAAGACCTCCAAGTCGCGCCACGTCGGGAGCACCTTTTCGACGCCCATCACCGTAATCAGCGTCTGCGGCAGGGTCAAGCACATCCGCCCGTTGCCTTCGGATTCGACCACGCCGACCGTGCCGGTTTCAGCGACCGCAAAGTTTGCGCCGCTGACGCCGACCGGGACGCTCAAAAACTTTTCGCGCAAGTAGCGCCGCGCAGCTGCTGCCAGCGCTGCCGGTTCGTCGGACAACTCCGTCAGCTCGAGCTTGTCCATAAACAGCTTCCGAATTTCGGCTCGGTTTTTGTGAATCGCCGGAACCAGAATGTGCGACGACGTTTCACCTGCGAGCTGAATAATCAGCTCGGCTAAGTCGGTTTCTATCGCCCGAATCCCGGCCCTGCCGAGCGCCTCGTTAAGTTTGATCTCATCGGTCGTCAGCGATTTGACCTTGATGACCTCGCCTGCGCCCTGCGCCCTGACGAGTTCGGTAACGAGGCGGTTGGCTTCGGCGGCGTCCCGCGCCCAGTGAACGTGTCCACCGGCGCGTTCTACGGCGGCTTCCAACTCGAGCAAGTACCCGTCCAGATTCGCCAGCAGCTGCGTTTTGACGGCCTCGCCCGCGTCTCTCAGCGCCTCCCAGTCTGGGAGTTCGGCGACGACCGCCGCACGTTTTTCACGAATCGTCGCGGTCGCCTTGCCCAGGTTGCGGCGCAGCTGCGTATCGGCGAGCGCCCCCTTGACGGCCCGCTCGAAACGCATCGGCAGCTCGAGGGGTTTAGGTGCGGCTTTGCTCGCCTCAGCCACGCGCCACCTCTTCGGTCGAAGCCAGAATTTCCGCAAGATGCACCACTTTGACCCCCGTACGACCGCGGTGAAGCCCGCCGCCGATATGGAGCAGGCACGAATTGTCGGCGGCGACGCAGACCTCGGCTTTGGTGTTGAGGACGCAGCGCACCTTGTCCGAAAGCATCGCCATACTGGTATCGGCGTTTTTAACCGCAAAAGTGCCGCCGAAACCGCAACATTCGGCGTCGTTTTCCAACATAACAAGCTCGAGCCCCCGCACCCCCCCTAGCAGCTTCATCGGCGCGTCGCCGACCCTGAGCCCGCGCAGCGAATGACAGGTCGGGTGGTAGGTGACGCGGTGCGGATAGTACGCGCCCACCTCCGTCACCCCTAACTGCTCGACTAAAAATTCGGAGAACTCGAACACTCGCCCCGCCAACGCTTCGACTTCGGCGACGAGTTCAGCGTCGCCGGTACGCCGCGCCAGCGACGGATACATTTCGCGCACCAGACCCACGCAAGACGCCGACGGTGACACGATAGTCTCTGCGCCGCGAAACGTTTCGGTAAAGTGCCGCACCAGCGGCAACGCCTCGAGCTGATAGCCGCTGTTGACGTGCATCTGCCCGCAACACGTCTGCGCTTCAGGAAACGCGACTTCGTGACCCAACCGCTCCAGAACCTCGACCACGGCCTGTCCGGTTTCAGGAAATAGTGTGTCGTTGTAACAGGTGATAAAGAGCGAAACGCGCACGTCTGGATTCTCCTCGCCGGGGCTGCCCTACAGTGTACGCTCCCTACCCGGCGCGCGCCAGTGCGGGCTTTTCAATCGGCGCAAACGGTCGGTTGGAAAACTGGCTGGGGCTCGGGTTAGTCGGCACGTCGACTTAGCCGACGGTTGCGAAGCTTCAGGAGATGACCCGGGCTACGCGTCCTACCGGGTGAAGCGTAAAAAATTGCTTTTTATCACACCCTCATACTTCAGCCGCTATAGTAAGTCATGGGTAACTTGTGTTTGGATCAGGTCGGGATGGTAGCCGGTTTTAGAGGCGGGCGAGCCTAATCAAGCGCACGCCTAAACCTTTACCGAACCCTGTCAACACAACCTTGTGCGTTACGACGTTTTAGACCTGCTCGGTGGTGCTCAGGACGCCCGCACAGCTTGCCCGCCCCAGGGGGGGTGGTACGCCGCTTTGATACAAGGTCTTGAACCAAGGGAAACCGTACCTATTACTGTGAACGTTGCCGAGAGGATGAAGTGAGCCTGGAACGGCTTGCCGGTAACGATCAAATCACGGCTATTAAACGCGCCGTCTATCTGATCGCTCTGCCCTTCGCGGCGGCGGCTGGAGTGTTACTTTTCCAGCTCGAGTCTGGGCAGGGTTTACGCCTTATCAGCGGTGTCGGTCTGCCCCTGCTGACCGGGCTCAAGCTCGTGCTATGGCTATTTTTTTGGCGGCGGTGGGGTACGTTTTTCGTGCTCGAGCTGCTTCTCTTTGCCGACATTTCGCTCCTGCTTTTGAGCAGCCTTATCGACAGCGTTTTTGAGCTTTCGTCAGGCAGCGTCGGCAATCTGGCCAGTATCGGTTACTGGACTTCGGTACTCTACACCCTGGCGTTTCTCGTCTTTGGGGTGCGCTACGGACTCAAGCTTTCGCTGGCTGTGTATCTGTCGGCGTTCGGCGTTTGGATCGCTGCGGTGCTGAGCGGCGTCAACAATTCGGGCGAGCAGTCGTTACTGTCACATCTCTTTGTGGCGAACGGCCTTTCACTGCTGCTGCTTTACGCGTTCGGTGTGCTTGTGCAGGAACAGACGCGGCAGGCTGCGGCGCACAAACAAGAAGCGAACACCGACTTGCTGACGGGCCTGCCCAACCGCCGTTTTTTGCAGGCTGAGCTCGAGCGGGAGTTTGAGCGCGCCGTTCGCTATCAGCAGACGTTCTCGGTGGTGATGCTCGATATCGACGGGTTCAAGGGCGTCAACGACACCTTCGGACACCCCGTCGGCGACCGGATTTTGCAAGAGGTCGCCGAGCTGCTAAGAACGCAGGCGCGCACGCTCGACAGCGTGGGGCGCTGGGGTGGTGAAGAGTTTTTGCTGCTCCTACCCGAACTGCCGTTGACACGAGCCTGCAAGGTCGCCGAACGCTTCCGGCTACTTATTTCTGAACACGATTTCGCTCACGGCGGGCCGGTCACAGCCAGCTTGGGTGTCGCCGAACTCTCCGCGCAAGAGACCCTGGACGCACTTTTGGCGCGCGTCGACCGCACGCTCTACGACGCCAAGACGGAGGGCCGCAACCGCGTGATGCCGGGAAACCTCAATCAAACACTTTATTGACGTTGGCCGTCCAAAGCTGGGGAGCAGCGTTTGCCGCGCGACTTGCGGGAGGGGTCAGAACACAGCATTCAGAAGTCAAGCATGAGCTTTTGGGACGAATCTTACATGATAAAAGTACCCTATAAAGAGCAAACGACACGATCTGAAGGTTTAGTCGCCGGGTTGTGGAAACGACACCGCTGAAAACTAGGGGTTTGGTATTTGCCCACGGCTACTAGCGCAAACCTCGAGCCGCGCAACGTCCCACGCAGGTTATTCTCTTTACACTTAGGTCTCGGCGCGGATCGTTCGGTCGTCCTCGAGCCCTCTATGCCACCCCAGGGTTACAGGTCATAGGTACGCCTCGACAGATCAAAGGCGACCCCAACGCCAAAAAGACCTTAATGCTAAAGACCTCAATGCTAAGGAGAAACCCATGTCTGAAGCTTCAGAGACCACCTCACCCCCGCTTTTAGAAACCGGCTCGACCGAGACCCGTTCGGGCTTCGTCGCTATTTTGGGAAAACCCAACGTCGGCAAATCAACGCTTCTCAACACGCTTTTAGGCGTCAAGGTCGCGCCGATCACCTCCAAGCCGCAGACCACCCGGCGCGGTGTACGCGGCATCTATACCTATGACGAGCGACAGCTCGTATTCGTCGATACGCCCGGTTTTCACCGCGCCAAAGACGCCCTCGGCGACTTTATGAACCGTGAGGTCAGGGCGGCGGTCGCCGACGTAGACCTGATCTTGTGGGTGGTCGATCTGCGCCGTCCGCCCGGCGACGAAGACAAAGACGTGGCGCGCCTCATGCGCGGCCTCGACCCCGACACCCGCATCTACTTGGTCGGCAACAAACTCGACGCCGCTAAATATCCGGACGAGGCGCTGAGCCTTTACGGAGACCTTCTGCCGACGCTGAGCCGCAGCTACAGCCTGAGCGCCCAGTCCGACCCCGAGGCCGTGTACCGCCTGCGCGAAGAGCTGTTGAGTGAGCTCGAGCCCGGCCCGTTCTTTTTTCCCGGCAATATTCGGAGCGACCAGTCGCGCGAAACCTGGGCCGGTGAGATCGTCCGCGAGAGCGCGATGATGCATCTGCGGCAGGAACTGCCCTACACGGTCGCGGTGCAGGTGATGGAGTGGCGCGACCCCGAAGAGGGTTCGGACGACGCCGTGTATATCCTCGCAGAGGTGTGGGTCGAACGTTCCAACCACCGCATGATTACCCTCGGCAAAGGCGGCAGCATGATCCGCGAGATCGGCCGGACGGCCCGCAAGCAGCTCGAGATTTTTCTGGACAAAAAAGTGTATTTAGAGCTCGAGGTCGCCGTTCATAAAGCGTGGCGCGAAGACCCCGAATCTCTACGCGAACTCGGTTATGAAAGCTAGCCTCTGTCGGTCAGGGTGGACGTGAGGCTTTTTATGGGGGCGCACAGGAGAATACAGAACACAGAGTTCAGAGTCCGGGCAGCGACTACTCACCCGATTCCCAAGTGCTCGAGGCGAAACATAGAGAGTCGTCGGGGCAGATACACATACGCAAACGAGCAGAGCTTCCGTCAGCGGCGCACCTGCCCAAAACCCGCCTTCGGTTTCATTCTCCCTTCTGCCTTCTCCATTACCGCGCCCGGAACATCAGCCTCATCGCCAGCCATCGGCGACGCCAGCTAGTGCCTATCTCGGCCCGCTGGCGACGACTGGACGCGCTGCCTCCTAAACGTGGGCGCGACGCCGAACCCGGTGTTTACGAACTCGCCGACGAACACAAACAAGTGATCTATATCGGTCAGTCGGCGCGCGACGTCCCCAACCGAATCCGGCAACATCTAGGGAAAAACGACTGTGTGACGCAGCGAGCCGTCTACTGGCGGAGCCGTTACAGCCGCGTTCCGCAAGCCGACGAAGCTGCGCTGCTGGCGCACTATCAGACCCGGTACGAGGCGCTGCCGCTCTGCAACCGGGCCGCGCAAAGGGAGCGCGACGCAAAAAAACGTTACCTCGAGCGCAGCCGCAGCTAAACCCGTTTTCCTCCGGCACGCTTTAGTTTTCTCGGCGTCTGCATACCCAAAAGAAGGTTGCACTTCGTTCCAAACCCGGGATAGACTGACGCAGCTGAACCCAGGAGGTACAAAGATGAAGCGTCTGATCAGCACCTTTTTCGCCCTCGCACTGCTTTCCGGTTGCGCCACCCAGTCCTTCGACATCAATCCGGCAGTCGGCCCGACAGGTGAAGCCACCACTGACACCAGCCAACCGTTCTTTGTTGGGGGCATCGGTCAATCTTCGATGACAGACGCTGCTGAAGTTTGTGGGGGCGCGGCTAACATAGCTCGAGTTGAAACCGAGCTGACTGTTCTGGACAGCTTGCTCTCGGCCGTGACGGGCGGTATCTACTCCCCGAGAACGGCGCGGGTCTACTGCTTGTAAGATTTTTGGTTTATGCAAAACCCGTTTGACTAAGGTTTGCTCGAGCAATCCTACTCCCAACGAGAGCAGTAAGGGGTTACTCGAGCTTTCCCTTGCCCGACGCCACTCCGCAGGTCGCCGCAGATATTTCTTGGGTGGAATGTAAAAGTGTTAAACCGGTGATTGTAACAATTTTACACAAAAGCTGTAGCCTTTCCTACTTGTACCGTACCGAAAGCCCATGATATAACCTTCATGAACGTGAGCACTGTCATGAACATGCTCACATGAACACTGGAGGTTTTTTAGTATGAAGAAATTGTTTGCTGTTTTGCTCAGCGTTCTCGTCTTAGGTCTCGGCGTAAGCTTCGCTCAAACCGACGCCGACGTAAGTGAAGAGGGCGTCTCGGTCGAGATTGCACCCGAAGATGGTGTAGATTTTGATACCACCCAGTTCGTAGGTGCTTCGCTTCCCTTCCCCGCAGGCGTTCACTACGGCTTCGAAGAAGTTCCGCTTCTAGGTCTAAATCCTGATCTGCGCTTCCGCTTCTCCGGCAACCTCATCAACCGTAGTCTCGGCGTGGGTGTAGACGCCCTGTTCGATATCGCTCAGCTTGAAGATAACATTCAGCTCTACGGTGGCCCCGGTCTCGACTTGGGTACGGTTTTCCCCCTCAGCCCTAACATCGCACTGTCAGGCTTTGTCGGTGGCGAGTACCGCTTTAACAGCGAGTTTGGATTTTTCGCCGAACTCGGATCGGGCATCAGCTTCCCGCTCGACCTCGCGGCCCGCGGTTCGCTCGGCTTCAACTACCACTTCTAAGTTTTAACCCAAAACCAAAAAGAGCGGTTAAAGCCGCTCTTTTTTATGCCTTCGCCGACCTAGCCGCAGAGGTAGAGCACGTCGGTAATCGCGTTCAAAAGCTCGTCACCCTTGATACCCCGTTTTTTGATGCTGAACCCGGGTGGGTAGCGCGTCGCTTCGGCGGTAAAGGACAGGCTTTTAAGTTTGCGCGCGTCGTAATCGAGGCGTTCTTGTACAAAGGTGAGCTGTACGTCGGTCATGTATTCGGAAATGGTGGCCACACCCTTTTGCGCCGCCAGCAGCCGCAGTTTGACCAACTCGGTAAAGACCTTGACCTCGGCAGGTAGCGGCCCGTAGCGGTCGCGCATATCACGCTGAATACGGGCGACCTCCGCGAGGCTGTCCGTTTCCGAGAGCTTGCCGTAGTACGCGATGCGGGCGTCGTCGTCGGCGATGTACGTGGGGCTCAGCCGCGCGTCGAGACTCAGGTCGATAGCGACGGTTTTGCGCGCCTCTTGCGCCGCCTCGCCCTTAAGTCTGGCAATCTCCTCGGCGAGCATTTCGGTATAGACCTCCAAAGACACCGCGCTGATCTGCCCGTGTTGCTCGGGGCCGAGCAAGTTGCCGACGCCGCGAATCTCCATGTCCTTTTCCGCCAGCAGGTGTCCACTGCCGAGGTCGTTAAGTTCGGCTAGCGCGTAAAGTCGGCGCTGCGCCTGTTCGGTCAGGCGGCCCGGATAGAGCAGATACGCCCACGCCTCGGTGGAGCGCCGCCCGACCCGGCCCCGGAGCTGATAGAGCTGCGCCAGACCGAGTTTGTCGGCGCGTTCGATCACGAGGGTGTTCGCCCCGGCTACGTCGAGACCCGATTCGACGATGGTCGTCGCCAGCAAGATGTCGTACGCACCCCCCGTAAAATTGAGCATCACCTCCTCGAGCTCGTCCCCACCCATCTGCCCGTGCGCCACGCCGATACGCGCTTCGGGAACGATCTTTTGCAGCCACAGCGCCTTCGAGCCCATCGAGCCCACCCGGTCGTGGATATAAAAGGTTTTGCCACCACGCTCGAGCTCAAACATAATCGCCTCACGCGCGACCATCGCGTCGAAGGGTTGCAGCACCGTCTGAATCGGTTGGCGGCCCGCAGGCGGCGTCATAATCTGCGACACGTCGCGGAGCCCCACCAGGCTCATATAGAGCGTTCTGGGAATCGGTGTAGCGGAGAGCGACAACACGTCGAGGTTCGCCTTCATCGCCTTCATCCGCTCTTTTTGCCCGACGCCGAAACGGTGTTCTTCATCGACGATCAGCAGGCCCAAGTCCTTAAACTTGATCTCTTCGGACAACAAACGGTGCGTCCCGATGACGATATCGACCGTGCCGTCTTTGAGACCCTTGACGATCTCCCTGGCCTCACGGTCACTTGAAAAACGCGAGAGCAGTTCGACGCGAACCGGCAGCCCGCCGAAACGCTCCCGATACGTCTCGAAGTGTTGCGACGCCAGCACCGTGGTTGGAACCAGCATAGCAACCTGTTTGCCGTGTCCGACCGCGCGGTGCGCCGCCCGAATCGCCACCTCGGTCTTACCGAACCCCACATCGCCAGAGATCAGCCGGTCCATCGGCACCTCTTTGACCATGTCGCGCCAGGTCGCAATGACCGCGCTCTTCTGGTCAGGCGTCAGGATGAAGGGACAGTTCTCCTCGATAAGTACATCCCACTCGGGGTTAGCAGGCATCGACAACCCCGCCTGCACCTGCCGCTCGGCGTAAGTGCGGATCAGCTTGCCCGCGAGTTCGTGAGCGTTGACCCGCGCCCGTTCACGCGCCCGCCCCCACTCGTTGGTGCCGAGCGTGCTGAGGCGTGGCGGGTCGTCGGTGGTACCGGGGTGACGGCGCAACAGAGGCAGCTGTTCGACCGGCAGGTAGAGCTTGCCTTCGCCCGCGTATTTAAGAATGAGATAGTCGCGGGTGACGCCCAGAACCTGACGCGGCTCGAGCCCCAAAAAGCGCCCGATCCCGTGGTCGGGATGGATGAGATAGTCGCCGACCGAGAGTTGCACGGTGTCTTGCACCCGCCGCCCCGGAAGTTTTTTCGACCCTGTGCCGGGCCTCGAGCCCTGATAGCCGTACAACAGGTCTTCCGTCAGGACGATCTCTTTACGTTCAGCGTCGCGGTAGCCGCCGCGCGTGTCTGCGCCGACGACCAGCGCGAGCTGCCCCGGATGCGTGGTGACGGTGTTGCCCCAGGTCGCTTCGGTACCTTCCAGCACTTTTTCCTGCAAGTAACGACCGGTGCGCTCAAACCGCAGCAGCAGTGTGACGCTGTAGCTGCCCTCGAGCCACGTTTTCGTGTCTTTGGCAAAGGTCGACAACTTGCCCCGGTAGTAACCCAGCGGTTCCAGCGTGCTCTTTTCGTCCGGCAACTTCAGCGGATCGCGTCCGAACGACACCACTTCGCGCCCACTCTGGTTTTCTGATGACAAATGCGCCCACAACCACGCCAGCTGTACCGGGTCGGTTTCTCCGGCGAACAACTCGGATGAGTCCAGAAAGACCGGGCCGGGCAGGTGCTCTAGCAGTCGGCTCGTCCAGGCGTCCTCAGCGTCGCCCAATTCAGCGGTCTCGAGGGGGGCCAGCACATAACGCTCTACGGCCTCACCCGAAAGCGTCAGGGTGTCGAGTTCATCACCGAAAAACTCGAGCCGCAACGCCTTTTCCTCGTCGTCGTCGAGATACACCGTCACCGTGTCGCCACGCACCACAAACCCCGGCAGCTCGTCGCGGACGAACCCGAAACTTACCAGCTGCGCCAGAAACGCCTCACGCGGGTAGTCTTGTCCGAGCGTCAGGGACAGCGCGTAGCGTTCCGGCGACACCGGAAAGGGCTGGAGCGCACGGTTCAGGTCGAGGACGACCTTTTCGCGTTTGTCGGGCCAGTCACTCAGCGTCGGGTTGACGCTCGAGGGTTCAGCAAAAACGCCGCTCTGCTTGAAAAGCGGCAGCCGCTCCGCCGTAGTCAGCAGCACCGCCGGACCCTCATGACGGGCGAACAGCATCAAGCGGGCTACGGCGGGAAGTCCGAGCAGGCGTTTGGCGGTCGTTTGGATGAGCGTTTGAGACATAAAAATAGCCCCTCCGGGCGTCTGTAGTATTTTATCCGGAATGGTTCCCCAAAATCTGCGCCCGAAAGACAGCTTTGCGAACCAGAACCTTCAAAACTTAGTGTGAACCTGATCTGAACATCGCAAATAGTCAACAAATGCAACAAAGACCAACGTGTTCAAGTTATAGATTCTCCAGATCAGAAAGCCATTCATTAAAGTGAGGACATTTTTCTCTAATTACTTGCAATGAAATTTCGAGGGCAATGATTGGCCCATGTAAAGTTTTCTGATAACGATTGTCTCCGACGACATCCAAAATACGTCTGGACGGAGCGCCTTGAGGCGTCTCATTAATATCTTCCGGCGATACGAACTGGCGAGCAATCTCCGATAGTCGTTGAACTTGATCTTCAGGAAAAGCATAGCCGAATTTATTCACGTCACTAAAGAGTAAAGCCTCAAATTCATGAACCTGAATATAAGGGATTAATTTGTTGTTGCCTATATCTTCTAAGAGTCCCTGCTCTAGCTCTAGAGCTTTTGCCAAACCTTGACTAGTCGTTACTTGTATTCTAGGAAAGTTGTTAGGCAAAGCATAAAGATCAAGCATTGTAGTCACTTTGTGTATACTCGAATTGCCCAACAACGCCAACAAATCTCGCTTTACATGATCGTAGTTAACAACACCGCCTCTGTAATGTGGCCCTTTTTTGACTTTCTTTGTTTTTACAATCGTCGGCACCAAACTGACATCAAAACCATACAAGTGGTCTACGAGAACTTCTTTCACGAATGTCTCTTCCGTTTGTCCCTCAACCAAGATGCTTACGTACTTCATGCGCCTGGTCTAGCACCAATTAGATTCTTCGCCCAGATTTCACCAAGGCTGTAGTTTTCAAGCCAAACTTCAAGCTCTTCTTCTTGTACCCTCTCAAATCTAGAAACACCATCTTTCTGATTGACAACAACAATATCAACAGCGTCGAAAGTGTCTACTAAAGGCACTGACTGTGTTGAGATGATAATCTGAGATTTTGTAGATGCTGCTTTTAGGAGCGAAGACAAAACCTCTATCGCATAAGGATGGAGGCCGAGCTCTGGTTCATCTATAAGAATAGTGGCAGGTGGGTTTGGTTGAAGCAGTAGCGTTGCCAAGCTAATCATCCTAAGTGTTCCATCTGAAAGCTGTGAAGCATCTAGGTATATGTCGCTGCCTTGTTGGTTCCATTCTAATCGGATTTTGCTGTCGTTCAATCTCGAAGGTTGTAATGCGAAATCTTTGAAGAAAGGGGCGATCAGACGAACCGTATAGACAATCCTTCGATAGTGCTCTAAATGTTTTTGATTGAGGAAAAACAGAAAGGCAGCCAGGTTTGAGGCATCCGGTCTAAGAAACTTGTTGTCTTCAACTTCTCCTGTTTGTTTAACCTTCGCGCTATGGCTGGTATCATGAAAGTGATAAACTTGCCAACTTCTGAACGCTTCGATTACGTGATCTGCGATGACAGTTTTACCGATTGAACGGGAGATGCTTAGTAGGTTCGTCTCGCGCGTTCCAGAAGGAAGGTGTTCTATGTAAGGATCAGTATAACCCGGGCCTAGAAAAGACACTATCTCATCTGCGAAGAAGAGACCATCGTCATCTGTCGGTTTCAAAGTACAGGAGTAACCGTTCCGACCAAAGCTAAACTTGAACGTTATCTCATCGGTGGTTTGCCCACCGAAATGCAGAATATGACTTGCTCCTCCCTGTTGAGCAACAAAATTTTGTAGCTCTTCCTGAACAAGGCGATTCAATAGTCTGAAAACGGAGATGAAGTTACTTTTACCTGCTCCGTTGGCACCGATTAGAACGTTGAGCGGTTTCAAGGGCAACTTACACTCAGCTATCGACTTGTAGCCATATATTTCGATTTTGCGTACAACCTTTGCCACGCTTTACTCCAGATATAAATCATAGTACATAGCTAGGGATATCAATGCTCAATAATCTTTCCATCAGGTCAATTTTTAGTTGCGGTATGATAGGGCAAGCTCATATGCCACGTTGCGCGGCGCTCCAGCCTCTACCAGCGCCTCTCTAAGCGCCCGCCCCGACAAACCGGACGCCGAAAATGTCTCAGCTAGACCGGAAAAATCTACAGTTTCAGCTTTTTCGCGCGGTCCTACCACAACGACGCATTCACCCTTGACCTCACTCGACAGCTGCGCCTTTACCTCAGCCAGAGACCCCCGGTAGGTCGTCTCGAAGCGTTTGCTGAGTTCGCGGGAGACGCTGGCGGAGCGCGTTTCGCCGCAGGCCAGAATCAGATCGTCCAGCGTAGCAGCCAGGCGTTTGGGCGATTCGTAAAATGCTACCGTCTGCGTACTTGCTGCGATGGCGGCGAGGCGTTCGCGGCGCGCGCTGCCCTTGCGTGGTAAAAACCCCTCGAAAGAAAAGCGGGCGAGTGGCAGGCCAGACAACACGAGGGCGGGAATGAGCGCGGTCGGGCCGGGAAGAACCTCGAGCCCATGCCCGCCCGCTACCGCGAGCTGCACCAGCTCTACACCGGGGTCAGACAAACCGGGCGTCCCGGCGTCGGTGACGAACGCGATGTGAGCGTAGCGTTCGAGCAGGGCCGGAGCGCGGGCGGTAAGGGTGTGCGCGTCGAGGCGCTCGAGCGGTTTATGAATCTCGAAGTGTGCCAGCAGTTTGCCGCTGTGCCGGGTATCTTCAGCGGCCACCACGTCGGCCTCGCGCAAAACCCGCAGGGCGCGCAGGGTGATATCTTCCAGATTGCCGACAGGGGTCGGAACTAACGTTACTTTAGCCATGTAAGGGGGACTCGAGCAGCAGGAATACGTTCGAGCTCAACTGCGCCCAAAGTTCTCGAGCTGCTGTCGAGCTATTGTTCTCGAGCTGTCGTTCCCAAACCGCTCTCTTCGGAGTCCGAACACTGAATTCTGTCTTCTTCGCAACGTAGAACACACCGAGACAGCGCCGAGACGCAAACGCCTAGACCGTCAGCGATTCAGGCGTGAGCACGCGGGCGCGGCTGCGGCGCGGGGCGTTGCGGATCAGCGCCACGCGCATCCGGGCGCGGAGCAGTTCAACGTCGCTGACCGTCACCGTCACCGCCACCCCTTCGGGCAGCTGCACACCCTCGGGCAACCTCACCACACCGTTTTTGACCACACCTTTATACGCCCGCATCGTTCTCCTCCTCGCGCTCGGCGAGTTCTTGCCTGAGCGCGGCGATCACTTCCCTGGTCGCCCGCTGCTCGCTGCTTTTGCCCTCGCCCCGCTCGAGTAGCCGACCGTACGCCTCGAACACCCGGAGCGCCTCGCGGGGCCGCCCGACCTGAGCGAGCAGGTCGCCTAAATGTTCACCAGCCAAAAAATAGCTTTCCGGGTCACGCGGCGCGCGGCTCCGGCGGGCTTGCAACATCCCGATACGCGTTTCCAAACGCTGACGCTGCTCGACGCGCCCACGCACCAGCAACCAGCCTAGCAGAAAAACCGCGCCGACCAGCGTCGTAACGATGCCCAGCGCCCGCGGAATTCCCAGCTGCGACGCCAGGTCGACCAGAAACGGCGCAACGAAAGCGAGCGCCGCGAGCAGGGCCAACAGCGCCGCGTAGTTCATCCTTCGGCGAGCGCCCCCAGTTCACGGTAGCGCGCCGCCTTGTCGGAAAAGCCGATGGCGCTGTACGCTACCACCAGTTTCTCGGCAAAGTAGCGCGTCGCCCGCAGGTCTCCGGCGCGTTCCGCCGCCTCGAGACACCCCAGATACTCTTTCACCACCAGGTGCCAGTCGCACGCGTGCTCTGCTAAAACTCCCCGCAACTGCGCCTCTCTCGTCCCCACGACGTTTTGCCAAGCCATACGTTCCCCCCGCGCAACGGTAGCATAGCCCACAAAAGTGCAGAGGGTGACATCTCACGAACGCGCCCGAACGTGATTGGTACGATAAACCCCATCTGGAGGCGACGTGACTGAAGTTTTTGCAGAGGGTTTACTAGAAGGCAAAGTGGTGCTGGTAACGGGCGGCGGAACCGGCCTCGGGCGGGCGATGGGCGAACGTTTTTTAGCGTTGGGCGCGAAGCTCGTTATTTCGGGACGGCGCGAAGCGGTGCTAAAGGAGGCGGCCGACGAGATGCCCGGCGAAGTGCTGAGCGTACCCTGCGACGTACGCGACCCGGAGCAGGTATCGGCGATGATCGACGCCGCCGAAACGCATTTCGGTCACGTCGACGTGCTCGTCAACAACGCCGCCGGAAACTTTATCTCGCCGACCGAACGGCTCTCACCGCGCGCCGTAGACGCGGTGCTGAACATCGTTTTGCACGGTACGTTTTACTGCACCCTCGAGCTCGGCAAACGCTGGATCGCCCAAAAGCGCCCCGGCGCGGTCTTAAATATCGCCACCACCTACGCCGCGTCCGGCTCCGGCTACGTGGTACCCTCCGCCGCCGCCAAAGCGGGCGTCGTGGCATTGACTAAATCGCTGGCTGCCGAATGGGGCAAGTACGGCATAAGGCTCAACGCCATCGCGCCGGGGCCGTTTCCGACCGAGGGCGCGTGGAGCCGCCTGATGCCCACACCCGAGATTCAGGCGCTATTTGAAAAGCAGATTCCGCTGGGACGCGTCGGTGAACGCACCGAGCTAGCGAACCTGGCGAGCTACCTGATTTCAGACGCGGCGGCGTTTATCACCGGCGACCTGATCGCTATCGACGGCGGCGAAACGGCGTGGAACGGCGGCGAGTTTAATATTTTGGATGAGGTGACAGCCGAGCAGTGGGACGCGTTGGAGGCGGCGCGAAAGAAAGGTTGACAACACCTCTGAAAGAGTTTTTTCAAACGCCCCCGCTTACATCGAGGATAGAACCCGTAACGTAAGAAGCTTCGGCGGACAACAGCCAAACGATCGCTCGAGCGACCTCTTCCGGCGTCCCGCCACGTTGAAGCGGCACCCGCACCTTGACCCGCTCGAGGCGTCCCGGCTCGCCCCCGCGAGCGTGAATCTCGGTACCTATAAACCCCGGCCTCACCGCGTTGACCCGGATACCCTCGGCCGCAACCTCTTTGGCCAGCCCAAGAGTCATGGTGTCGATAGCACCTTTTGTCGCGGCGTAGTCGATATATTCGCCCGGCGAACCCGTACGCGAAGCACCCGACGAAACGTTGACGATTCCGCCACCGCCGCCGCCGTACTTGCGAGACATCCGCCGCACCGCTTCGCGGGCGCAGATAAAAGGGCCGGTGACGTTCGTAGCAAAAACCCTCGCAAGACGGGCCGAGTCGAGGTGGTCTAAGCGTGTTTGCTGCTCGAGCACCCCCGCATTGTTGACGAGCGCCGTCAGCGTGCCGAAACTGTCGATTGTGTGAAATAATGCCACGACTTCCTTTTCAGAAGCGACGTCGGCCTGCACCGCGAAAGCCCGCCCGCCGCCGTCTTGAATGGTGGCGACGACATCTTCCGCAGATTGCCGCTGCTCGAGGTAGTTGATACACACCGTATAACCCTTTGCAGCCGCCAACCGCGCCGTCGCCGCGCCGATGCCTCGGCTCCCGCCCGTAACGAGCAAGATATTTGAGTCTAGCTGAGGTGCAGATTCTGACATGAGGTTCACCATGAGGTTGCCCTTCTGGAGGGTAGAGACGACCCGTACTGAAAACGCCGCACACAAATCGATTGCGTGCGGCGCTGCTCAAGCTAAAACTTACGCCCCGGTTTGCGCCTCCTGCCGCTGCATAATCGCCCGTAACACCGTCTGCAAAATCCCGCCGTTGCGGTAGTAGTCGATCTCTACCGGCGTATCGAGGCGGCAGACCACCTCAAACTGCACTTCGCTGCCGTCCTCTTTTTGTACGCTGACCGTGAGGCGTTCTTGGGGTTTTACGTCGTCCGACACGTCGACGCTGAACGTTTCCTGACCCGTCAGACCGAGCGATTCGGCGCTTTCGCCGTCGGCATATTGTAGCGGCAGCACGCCCATGCCGACCAGATTCGAGCGGTGGATGCGTTCGTAAGTCTCGGCAATGACTGCCTTTACCCCGAGCAAAAAGGTGCCTTTAGCGGCCCAGTCCCGAGACGACCCCATGCCGTAGTCGTTGCCCGCCAGCACCACCGTCGGCGTGCCTGCTTCGCCGTACTTAAGCGCCGCCTCGTAGATGCTCGTAACCTCGCCGGTCGGCAAAAAGGTGGTGTAGCCGCCCTCGGTGCCGGGGGCCATCTGGTTTTTCAGGCGGATGTTGGCGAACGTGCCGCGCGTCATCACCTGGTCGTTGCCGCGCCGTGAACCGTACGAGTTGAAGTCGTTGGCCGCGACGCCGCGCGCCATCAGGTATTCGCCCGCCGGAGCGGTTTTGGAGATCGCCCCTGCCGGAGAGATGTGATCGGTGGTGACCGAATCGCCCACCTTGACGAGCACCCGCGCCCCACCGATAGGTTTGATGGGTTCGGGTCCCGGGCTCATGTCCTCAAAAAACGACGGTTCACGGATGTAGTTGCTCTCATCATCCCACGCGAACAGGTCGCCGCCCTTGACCGGAATCGCGTTCCACGTCTCGTTGGACTCTTCGATACCCTCATAGAGCCGCTTAAAGACCTCCGGCGTGATGGCGCGGTTCATGCCTTCGGTGATGTCCTCGAAGGTCGGCCAAAGATCGCGTAGGAACACATCCTGTCCGTCCTTATCCTGTCCGAGCGGTTCGGTACTTAGGTCGATATCGACGGTTCCGGCGATGGCGTAGGCGACGACCAGCGGCGGCGAAGCGAGGTAGTTCGCCCGAACGTGCGGGTTGATACGGCCCTCGAAGTTGCGGTTGCCCGACAAAACCGACGCCGCTACCAGGTCGCCCCCGTTGATCGCTTCGACCACGGGTTCGGGGAGCGGCCCCGAGTTGCCGATACAGGTCGTACAGCCGTAACCGACGGTGTAAAAACCGAGCTGCTCGAGATACGGCGTCAGGCCGGTATCGTTCAGGTATTCGGTGACGACCTTCGAGCCGGGCGCGAGTGAGGTTTTGACGTAAGGTTTGACGGTGAGGCCCGCTTCGACCGCTTTTTTGGCGACCAGACCCGCCGCCATCATCACCGACGGGTTCGAGGTATTCGTGCAGCTCGTAATAGCGGCGATCACCACGTCGCCGTGTTTGAGGGTCAGCTCCTGACCCTTCATCGTAAGCGTGCCCGTCTGCGAGAGCTGGTCGTCTGTTAAACCGAAGCCGCGCTTTTCGACGGGTTTTTGCAAGCCCTCTTGCCACTCGCGTTTCATATCTGAGAGCAAAATGCGGTCTTGCGGGCGTTTGGGTCCGGCGAGCGAAGGTTGCACCGTCGAGAGGTCGAGCCCCAAGGTGTCCTGAAATACCGGGTCGGGGGTGTCGTCGGTACGAAACAGCCCCTGCGCCTGGCTGTAGTGTTCGACGGCTTCGACTTCGTCCTCAAGCCTGCCCGTCTGCCGCAAGTAACGCAGCGTCTCGGCGTCTACCGGGAAAAAGCCCATCGTCGCGCCGTATTCGGGGGCCATGTTGGCAATCGTGGCGCGGTCGGGAAGCGACATACTCGAGAGTCCCGAACCGTAAAACTCGACGAACTTGCCGACGACCCCTTTTTGCCGCAGCATCTGGGTCACGACCAGGGCCAAATCCGTCGCAGTAGACCCTTCAGGCAGCTTGCCGGTGATCTTAAAGCCGACCACCTCGGGTGTGAGCATATAGATCGGTTGACCAAGCATCACCGCTTCGGCCTCGATGCCGCCGACCCCCCACCCCACGACGCCAAGGCCGTTGATCATGGTGGTGTGCGAATCGGTACCGACCAGCGAATCCGGGTACATCACCTCAGTTCCGTCTTGCTCGCTCGTCTGCACACCTTTGGCGATGTACTCGAGATTGACCTGATGGACGATGCCCGAGGCGGGCGGCACCACGCTAAAGTTAGCGAACGCCTTTTGACCCCAGCGCAAAAACTCGTAACGCTCGCGGTTGCGCTCGAACTCGATAGCGGCGTTTGTAGCGAGCGCCAGCGGCGAGTCGTATTCATCGACCTGAACGCTGTGGTCGATCACCAGATCGACCGGAATCTGCGGGTTGATGGCCTGGGGGTCGCCGCCCATACGCTCCATCGCGCTTCTCAGCGCCGCCAGATCAACGACCGCCGGAACACCGGTAAAGTCTTGCAAGATGACTCGAGCCGGTTTGAAGGGAATCTCGACCTGCGCCGGATTTTTGGCGTCGTAGGCGGCCAGAGCGCGTACGTCTTCGTCGGTAACGTCGTAACCGTTTTCGTTACGGAGTAAAGACTCCAAAAGCACCTTGATCGAAAAGGGCAGGGTGTCGACGTTACCGATTCCCCCTTCCGCAAGAGCTGCCAGCCGGTAGTACGTCACCTCGCCTGCGCCGGTAGAGAGGGTGTCTTTCGCGCCGAAAGAGTTTTTATAGGTCGTCATCTGTGCCTCCTGTAAGGCTATCCTAGCGGGTTTCGGGGGGGTGGGTTCGGGACGCGAGACGTTGTATTCAGGTTCGGCCACGCCGTAAAGAAAAAACGTCTCGGTTTGTCCGACCGCAGCGCGCCAGCCCGACGCGCCGAGTTGCGCCCCCAGCGCCCCCGGCTGGTAGAACACCTTGACGATCTCGAAGCTTCTGCCGTCGTCGAGCTTTCGCGTCTCCGAAACGTTTTCCGGAAGGCCCGGCTGATGGTCTTTGGCGGTCGCCTCGGGGCTGTAACGCGAGTCGATAAAAAACACCCGTCCACCGGGCGCGAGGCAGCGGCGCACCGTCTCCCAAAACGCCGCGAACCGTTCCGGCGGGACGTGCGAAAGCCAGAAACTAAAAAAAACGGTGTCGAAGGTGCGTTCCGGTTCCCACACGAACAGGTCGGCCTCGAGGTAGGTAACATTTGACGTCACCCGCTTCTTGTTCAGCTCGAGCACCTCCGGCGACGCGTCGACCGCTGTCAGCGACGCCCCATGTTTGCTTAAACGCTCCGTCCACCAGCCCGTCCCGCACGCGAGTTCTAAAATGTCGCCGGTCGGCCTGAAGGCGGCTAGAGCCCGCTCGAGCCCCTCCACCTCGGCCTCCCACCGCGCCCGGTGCGCGTCACCCCGGTCGTAACGCCCCCGCCGCAAAAACCACGCGTCGTATTCGGCGGCGCGCGCCCGGTAGTACGCGCGCTGCCCTTCGAGCAACCTTTCAGTCATGTACAGACCTCCCAAAAGCTAGTGTGAAGCTATGCTGGGTGATATGGAAAATCAAAAATCACCTAGCTCGAGCGGTACACTCACCGTGACCGACCCGGCAGCAGCAGCGGCGCTGACCCATCCGAAAACCTTGCGGCAGCTCGAGCCCTTTCTAAACCGTGAACGCACCGTGCTGGAGGCCGCGCGGGAAAGCGGCGTCAAACCCAACACCATGCTAGCGCGTGTCAACCGTTTTTTGAACTTGGGGCTACTCGTCGTTACACGTGAAGTGCCGCGTGCAGGGCGGGCTGTCAAGGTCTACCGGAGCCGCGCCGAGAGCTTTTTCGTACCGTACGAGATCACACCCTCGGAGTCGCTCGAGGCCGCCATGCGGGAGCGCGAAAGGTACTGGGAGGAGCTTTTACGCAAAAACGTCGTGCGGGTTCGCAGTGAAGATGTCGGCAGCTGGGGCACCCGCGTGTACCGCGACGCGCGCGGGCGGTTGCAGGTGCAGGCCGCCGTGACCCCCGAGCGAAACTATACGCTGCTGGCCCCCGAACGCCCCGCCGCCCTGTCCGCGTGGCGCGACGCTTTGTACCTCGACTATGACGACGCCAAAACGCTGCAACAGGAAATGTTTGCGCTGCTGAAGAAGTATCAGAAAAAGGCGGGCGCGCAGCGTTACATCTTGCATCTGGGGCTGGCCCCCATCAGGATGTGATTCGCCTACAAGTTTCAGATAGTTACGTTCTGGGTTGGTAGGTTGCGATAATGACTCCTGTCCGGGTTGCTTTAGCGTCTAGCAAGTCTAAACGCTTCAGGTTTCCATCTTTGAAAAGACGCTCGCCTTTGTAGACAACGACATTGTAGATAATGAGTTTAAGTTCGTCGAGCAGGCCGTGTTGTAAAAGCGAATTGACTAGGCTTGGACTCCCCATAACAGAGATGGTCTTACCAGGTTGCGCTTTGAGCTTAGCTATTTCTTCAGCAAAATTGCCTTTGGCAAGCTGGGCGTTGGCAAACTCTCCCCACTTAACAGTAGTCTGTTGACACCGGTTCAATAAGATAGTAGAACAGGGGCAAGGAGGCGAGCGATGAGTAACCGTCTGCCTGTCACACCTGCGCCTGGGCTGCTTGAGGCTTATGCTCAGGCGTTCGAC
>JAABUN010003607.1_pt1 | contig 23535 bp, 26 predicted proteins | sample 5559311 | NCBI WGS metagenome assembly JAABUN01 (sample SAMN10711877, study PRJNA513370) | rock metagenome | isolation source: Antarctica rocks | place: Antarctica: Victoria Land, Siegfried Peak sud
GACCCGAGATGATCACCGGCACCGGGCAAAGCGGCACTATTGCTACTCACGAAACTGTCTCCTGTCACCACCCTCCACGGTGGACCCGGGGCTCCGGGGTGTCTCGCTACAGCCTGACAGGGAGGGGGCCGAGCCGCTCCGACAGAGTCCGCCCAGGCTGTCCCGAAGGGGATCGGCTACCGGGCGAGCCGGCGAGGCGCTACTCGGCCGGGAACACCCCGCTGGAGGTTCCTCAACTGGCGAGCCAGCCAAGCGTGGGACAGTCGGTGCGATGACGGAGCGAAGGCCAGAGCACCCGCCGTCGCGGCCGCACTTCCAGGTGCGCCCGGTCCGGGTGCAAGACGCCCGCAGCATCGGGGACGTCCATGCGGAGGCTTGGCAGAGCGCGTACTCCGGAATCTTCGATCCAGAGCGCCTGCAGACCGCGGTCGACCGGCGCCGGGGAACCGGGGCGGACCTCACAGCTCGGCTCCCTGCCAACCTCGACGGGCGCCTCGGCGATGGCTCAGCCGTGCTGATTGTCGAAGCAGACGGGCAGGTCGTGGGATTCGCACATTTCGGTCCCCTGTCAATCGAGGACCCCCAGCCGGAGATCTACGCCTTCTACGTCCATCCCGATAGCTGGGGCTCTGGAGCCGCCGAGGCGCTGTGGTCTGAGACCTGGACGCAGATCAAGCGCACCGCCGGCTCGCGGGCGGTGGTGCTGTGGACATTGTCGGGAGCCACCCGCGCCCGGAGGTTCTACGAACGCCACGGCTGGATTGCGACCGGACGACGTCGCGATCATGACTTCGGGATCGGTCAGCCAGCCTGCATCGTGGAGTACCGCAGCCCGTGATGCCGCGCTCGGTCGCTCACGGAACTCGACGTAGTCCGCGCGCCTCAGCGGTCATCGGGTGCGCGTCGTCGGCCAGTGGGCGGACACCTCATCGCCATGAAAGCCGTGGGAGCACGGCGTGAAGGCGTTCCTCGAGATGACCCCGCTCGCGGGTGGAGGCGACGAAGCCTTCTTGGCCCGGCGGTGGCAGGAAACCCACGATGTCCATGATGTCGAAGTATGGCTCCGCGGCTCGTCCGGTGCGCTCGGCGTAGGCGTCGGCGAACCGGTCTGCGGGCTGGTTGCCGTGCACTAAGGCAAGGTTGGTGCAGCAGTGCGCGACGTCGAGCCACGCCGGACCCAGAGAGGTCTCGACCCAGTCGACGACCCCGACGATCTGGCCCTCGGACCACAACACGTTGCGAGGCCCGAAGTCGCGGTGGATGAAGCACTGGTCGTGCTCGGGCGGGTCGCTGCGCAGCACCGCGAAGGCGTCCTCCCACGCCGAGGCGTCCTTCGCCCACTCCGGCGGCACGTACTTCGCCTCCCACGCCCAGGACTGATATGCGCGGACCTCGATCGTGGGCTCGACCTCGTGGATCGCCGCCAGCAGGTCCGCCATCTGGCCCAACGAGGCAGGGTCGGCCACGCCCGGGTCGATGCGCCCGGGGAGCAAACTCATCAGGTGCGCGGGATACCCGCAGGACCGGCCGCGCGGGTCGAGAGCGAGAGACCGGGGCACCGGGAGCGGCGTGCGGGCCAGCATCTGCTGAACCTGCGACTCCCGTGTCGTCAGGGCTTCGCCGTGCTTGCGCCATGGCTCGCGTGTCATCAGCCGCAGCACCACGTCCGGCCCCGAGGCACTCTGGAGCCGGAGCATGGTCGAGGTCATGCCACCACTCAGCTCGGTGACCCCCGCGATCGGCCCAACCACACCGGTAGCCCAGGCCCGGGCCGCGGCCACATCGACATCGGCGGCGCCGCGCACTCCAGCATCTCACCACGCCACAACGCCGCTAGCCGATCCGCTTGCGGTCGGAGCTCGTCACTGCCAAGCCGCTGAGGTCGCAGTTCGTCGGTAGGGTTCAGCAAGTGCCTCCCGAGCGGTTCCGTCTCGCTGCCGCGGTCTACGGCATCCTGCTCGACGGCAACAAAGTCTTGTTGATGCGCAGGGGCGGCTCGGGCTATCACGATGGAGAGCTGAGCCTGCCTGCCGGACACCTTGATGGCGGCGAAGACGCCCTCAGCGCGCTCCTGCGGGAACTGAACGAAGAACTCATGATCACCGTCGATCGAGACACCTGCGAGATGGTGGTACTCATGCACCGGCCGCCCGAGTCGCCCGGCGACCACGAGTACCTGGACCTGTTCTTCACCGTTGATCGATGGGCGGGGACACCGTCGATCGGCGAACCGGACAAATGCAGCGAACTCGTGTGGGCCGACCGCTCCAGTCTGCCGGGCGACCTGGTCGAGTACGTCCGTGTCGCACTGCGCGCTGCCTCCACCGACGAACTACTGGTGCTGCACGACTGGACCGTCTCATAGGCCGATCCGGTTGTGGACGTCCTCCCCGTTTGGGACTCCGCTGTCGGGTGGCGGCCTTGGTCGCCGCCGGTGACCGGGGCGTCGCCGCCGGGCCGGTGTCCTGATGGAGGTGCGTCGTGACGGCGCTGCTGATCGGGTACGCCCGAGTGTCGACGGACGAGCAGGACCTGACCGCCCAGCGGGACGGTCTGGCGGCGCTGGGCGTCACGCCGGGCCGGATCTACATGGATCACGGCTTGACCGGCACCACCCGGGAGCGACCCGGACTGCGCGAGGCGCTGGCCGCATGCCGCGAGGGTGACACGTTGGTCGTCACCAAGCTCGACCGGCTCGCCCGGTCCCTGCCCGACGCCCGAGCGATCGCCGACGAGCTCACCGTCCGGCAGGTGCGGCTCAGCATCGGTGGGGCGGTGTACGACCCGACCGACCCGGTCGGGCGGCTGCTGTTCAACGTGCTCGCCATGGTGGCCGAGTTCTCTGTTATCTGGACACGCCGAGATGTTCGCCTCCCCGATGTGAGGGCTGCTGCCTGATGCAGCGAGCACCGGCGAGGAGGCCGGTGTGCGGGTGGTCAGAGAAGTCGATGATGGGATCGTCCGAAGTGTTGTTTTGCTCGACGACGCGGGCGGTGCGATCGAGCCTGTGAATCGGTTCTTGGCTCACCTGGGCGATGCGAACTACAGCCCGAACACGGTGTGCGCGTATGCCTACGACCTGCGCCATCTTGCGGTGTTCCTCGAGGAGCGGTCGCTGGGGTGGAACGACTTCAGTCCGGCGACGGCGCTGGAGTTCCTGGGATATCTACGACGGGTGCCGTCGCGGCGTCCGGCTCAGCGGTTGGGGTTGACGGTCGCGACCGAGCAGGGGCGGTTGCTGTCGGCGGCGACGGTGCAGCGGGTGCTGGCTGCGACCTCGAGCTTCTTCGAGTGGGCAATCGCGGCCGAGCACTACACGGCGGGCGAGAACCCGATGCAACGCAAGGTCGATGACGCGCTCGGACGAGTGCCAGAGCGACACCTACCGTTCGTCGGGGCAGCGAGCCGCCAGCGACCTATGCGCCGCACGGTGCGGGTGCGACTGCCGCTGCGGCTACCGCGGCCGATAACCAGCGAGGACATCGACGCGATACTGGCCGACCTGACCGGAATGCGTGATCTTGCGATCTTCCTGTTGATGCTCGACGGCGGGCTGCGGCCCGGTGAAGTTCTGTGTCTACAGCTCGACGATGTCTCCTACGGGCGCCGGCGAGTGACGATCCGTAAGCGCGACGATCACCCGCGGGGAGCCCGGGCGAAGGCGCGGCGTGAACGCGTCGTCGATCTGCACGAGCCACGCACCCTGGATGCGGTCAACCGGTACGTGCTGCACGAGCGGCCGATCGACTCCGTCAGCCCGTTCGTGTTCCTGGTCGGCGGTTCCGGGCGGCGCCGCAACGATCCGCTGAGCTATCAGGCGCTCGCACGCGGTTTCGCCCGACGCCTAGACCGCCTGGGCATCCGCACGCCGGACAAGACACCGCACGCCTTGCGACACACCCACGCCACGGCGATGTGGGAGGGCGGGATGCGCGAGCTGGCGCTGCAGAAGCGGCTCGGGCACGCCTCCCCGGAGTCGATCCGGATCTACACCCGCGTCTCGGACGAGCAGGTCCTTGCCGACTACTCACACGCGCTACGGGGCCGCTCATGACCACGACGCGGCCGCTGCACCTCGTGTCGGCACCGGCTACTTCGCGCCGCGTCCACGTGGACCGAGCCACCTACGAGGCCTGGGTCGACGAGCATTGTTCCAGCTACGCGGTGCGGTGGTCGCGGCTGGACGACTACGACCGGTTCGTCGACCGGTGGCCGTCGTTGCAGGACTGGTTCGACGCACCGCTGCGCCTGCGTCTGCTGGATAAGGAGAACTGTATTCGAGGGCAGAACCCGCATGGCGGCGCCAGCGTGATCATGCCGTACCTGACCTACCTGTCGCTGGTGCGCGGGGTCGGCTTGGACTACCCGGTGCTGCTGGCCCGGACGTTCACCAGCCCGTTCAAGAACCAGGCCCGCAACGGCGGCCTCGGCGTCGACGCGGACCTGTTCGACCGACACGTGGTCCGGCTGACCGAGCTCGGCTACGCCACCGCCCGATGGCAGCTGGTCTGGCCGCTGGGACGGATGCTGCTACACCGTGGCGACCCGGACCTGACAGCGCTCGGTGTGGACGACCTGGACGAGCTGCGCGCAGCGATCGACGCCTTCACCGACCGCTTGCGCCTCGACCCGGTGCGCGAGTTCTACTCGAGGGCACCCGTCGAACGGGCGCCCGAGGTGACCGCCAAGGGCTACCTGCGCACCGCGATCGCTCGCCTGCACGCCGTGCACGTGTTGCTGTTCGACCTCGGCCAGCTCGACCGGCCGCCCACCGGCCGGGTCACTGCGGGCAGCTGGATGGACAACCTAGCCCCGGCCGAGGCGCCGCCGAAGATCCGTGCGGTCCTCGAGCGCTACCTACGGCTGCATTTGGATGCCACCCTGGACCGGCCACAGACCGTGCGCCACGCGCGCGACGCACTGCGCCGGCTGGTGGCCTGGATGACAGCAGCGCACCCGGAGATGACCAGCTTGGCCGACCTGCACCGCGAACACGCCGAAGAGTTCCTGCGCTGGCTCGGCATTCAGACCAACCATCAGACCGGCGCTCCGCTGAGCGTGTCCTTCCGGCGAAGCGTCGTCACCCTGATCACCCGGTTCGTCACCGAGACCGCCGCCTGGGGCTGGGACGACGTCCCAGCCCGGGTGCTGTTCAGCCGCGCCGACATACCGAAGATCGCCAAGCCCCTGCCACGGTTCATCCCCGACCATGAGCTCGCCGCACTCATGGCAGCCGTGGACCAACTGGCCAACCCTTACCAGCGTGCGGCGCTGATCGCGGCCCGCTGGAGCGGCGCCCGACGCGACGAGATCCGTCGTCTCGCTGTCGACTGCCTCGACACCTACCCCGACGGCCATCCACGGCTGCGGATCCCGGTCGGGAAGGGCTACACCGAACGCAGCATCCCGCTCCACCCCCAGGCCGCCGAGGCGTTGCAGCCACTGATCGACGCGGCTCGCGAACAGCGTGGTCGCAGCCGCTGGGACCCCAGCGCCGGCCGCGAGGTCCAGCACATCTTCGTCGTGCGCGGCAAGCTGCTGTCCAAGTCCCTGCTGTTCGACATGGCCCTCGCCGAGGCCTGCAGCGCTGCCGGCCTGGTCGACTCGGCCGGCAAAGCCACGATCACCGCGCACCGGTTTCGGCACACCATCGGCACCCAACTCGCCGAGGGAGGTGCCCGCATCCAGACGATCATGGCCGTGCTCGGACACCGCACCCCGAACATGTCGATCATCTACGCCACCCTGTCCGACCCGACCATCAAACAGCAGTACCAAGACGCCCTCGATCGACACCTGGGTCCCGACGTCAGCCTCGCCGGACCCGCCGCCGATGCGCTACGCGAGCACCGCCTCGACCCTGAAGCCGTCTCCTGGCTACAGACCAACTTCCTCAAGACCGAACTCGAACTCGGCCACTGCCTGCGCACCCCCGCCGAAGGACCGTGCGAATGCGACCTGGTGCTGACCTGCTCGAAGTTTCTCACCACCAGCGACTACGCACCACGACTACGCGCCCGGCTCGCCGTCGAGCAACAACTGATCGACGACGCCACCACCCGCGGCTGGCAACGCGAGATCGAACGACACGAAGCGACCAAACGGCGGATCGAAAACCTTCTCATCGACCTCGACCAGCAACTCTCATCAGACAAGCGGAGGTAGCAGAGGCAGCCGATCACCAGTGATCGGCACCCGGCAGTAACGTGCGTCCCGCACACCTCGCGGCCAGAGCGTGCGTTTCGGCGGTCAGGTGAGCATGCTCCCCGGGACGCACAGGTCGGGGTGCTGGTAAAGCTCGGCAAGGGTGCGCTGATCGTCGGTGGCCGCGGCTGCGGCGATGGTGTCGAGCAGCTCGTCGTAGTCGGGACCGGTCTTCCCCTCGTACGCGCTGGTCATCTGTCCCCACTCGTCCCACGGGAGCATCTCGACCTTGTTCAGGGCTGCGAGGTCCTTGACCGCGTTGCCGCGGATCTCGGCCGGACCGAAGTTGGCGGTGCCGTACACGCCAAAGGTGCCGGCATCAATGTCGCCTCGACGGTAGGCAGCCCACGCCTCCGTACCCGAGATGAACTGGTCAGGCCGCAAATTCAGCGGGTCGTCCACCACAGTTCCGCCGAGAACTTCCGGATCGAGGCGCACCCAGATCTGGCGTGCCTGATCCCAGTACTCGACGATCCAGTGGTCCAGGGCCTGGCCCGGTTGGAAATAGGTGGCGAACCCACACCGCACCCGCGTCGCGACGGCGCGGTGCCGCAGCATCGCACAGGCCATCACGGCGAAATGGCGGCAGGTCCCCACGACTCGCCGTGCAGGAGGTCGCTCGACGGTCAACGGGGCAGGATCCAGGCGGCGCAGCCGGTCGAACAGGGCCGCAGCCGGGCGAAGCTTCGACTCGGCCAGCCTCGCAGCTGAGAATCCCTGGGCCTGAGCATCGTTCGGCTGAATCACGAAAGCGTGTACCGGGCCGACGATCTCGACGGGGTCGCCGCCGTCCGGCTCGAACGCGGCTCCAATCGAGGCGGGCATCGCCGTGAAAGGGCCCGGTCGGTTATACGTGATCACTGGTGCCATGCGATCACCGTATGCCAGCGGCGTGACAGCATCGGCGGAAGACCCGCCCTGCCTCCTCCGGGGTGCGAGTCGCTTGACTTCAGCCTCTTGTCCACATAATCGAGTCCGACCTGATCCGGCTCCGCACCCGGGAGGGGATGAAGGTCGCCAAGGCCAAGGGTCGACTGCGGGGCAAGCAGCCGAAGCTGAATGTGCGGCAGGAGGCGCACTTGGTCGCCCTGTTCGACGCTGGCGAGCACAGCACCGCCGAACTCGCTGACCTGTTCGGGGTCGGCCGGTCCACTGTCTACCGCGCCCATGCGCGCAGCAAGGCCAGAGTCTCGCAATGAGCCCCGCACGCAGCTGACGGCCACGCCCGTCCCACAGCGGCGTCCGTGCGGGACGGGCCGGTCAGGCCCCCAGCGGCGCGCACATCATCGCCGGTGAGCGTTCGGCTTAAGGGACGGCACAAAACCGTCGCGCGATTCGCGGCATGAGTAGTAGCCCTGCGCCAGGCCCTGGCAGCGTGACTTGGTCACTCGCGAAAGAGGAGGAGTTCATCGTCCCAGCCGTCGATGACCTCGCGCGTGTAGTCGTGCCCTCTCACCGCGTCGTACGCCGCGCAGCCGGCCCTGACCCGGGCGAACGTCTCCCGGATCGCGGCCGGGTCACCGTCAAGAGTTCTCGCCAACAGTGGCAGGAGCACGTCGGCGGGCCAGTGCGGGAGCGGGTGCTCGCGCAGCTCCCAGGGCAGGTACTTGTGGTACGGCCGGACCCGCCCGGCCAGGGCGAACACCACGTCAAGTAACCATGGCATCGACTCGGCCGCATCGAGGCGACGTTCCAGGCGGCGGTCATCACGGTCTGACTTGAGCGCCCGGTAGGCGTAGTTGATCCAACCGTCCAGCCGGTCGTGGTCGACCAACACCGCGTCACTCTCCTCGGGCGTCAGCGTCGCCTGCCGTCGTACCGCCGCGGGGAGCCGGCCACTCGTCCGGTCCAGCAGCGTCGGCGCCCAGGCGAACGACCAGCCCTGGCTGGCGAACGGTGGGACATTCTCCAACTCCGACAACGACACCGGAATTTCGTCCACGGACGTCGATCGGGTGCTACGACGTCCCCGCGCGGCGTCGTCGGTGAGCACGACGTACACGTCGAGGTCGGAACGCTCGGTGGCCATGCCGCGGGCCGCGGAACCCGACAGCACTAACCCGAGCAAACCATCCGCGTGGTCGGCGTCGTTGCGCTCAGCCAACTCGACGATCAGCTCCCGCTGCCCGGCGGAAAGCTCACTGGGCAACTCCAGGTCCACGGCACCTCCCTTCGTCGCCACCACCCCGGCGACTTGGAGGCCGGCCTGATCTTCTACTTTCCAGGTCTGGGCCACGTCGGCGAAGACTTCCGGGTCGGTGTGCACGGGAATGACACAGAGCAGGTGACCGCCGGGAACTCGGAGGGTACGACAACCCTGCCAGCTCGACTCCTCGACCGCGGGGGCCGCCGGCTGCATCGCGGGGGGCGTAGAGCTGGGCGTCGAGCACCTCGGCGGCCTTGCGGTACTGCCAAGCCAGCCAGTCATCGGCCAAGTGCAGGTAGATCTGAACCGCACTGGGTCTGATGGAGACTCGAGCTATTGGATTTCGACCAGGGGCTGGCCGGTCCGTTCCGTAGCGTAGAGCGCCTGCTCGAACTCTGCTGGTGGGACGTCGCCGAGGTAGCCGTGCAGCCGGTCATGGTTGTGCCAGTGGACCCACCCGAGTGTGGCGAGCTCGACGTCCTCGACGGTCTTCCACGGCCGCCCCTCACGAGCGGGACCGCGGATGAGTTCGGCCTTGTAGTAGCCGTTCACGGTCTCGGCCAGCGCGTTATCGAAGGAGTCCCCGACGGTGCCGATCGATGGCACGGCGCCGATCTCGGCTAGGCGTTCGCCGTACCGAATGGACGTAAATTGCGACCCCGCATCCGAGTGGCACCGCAGGCCGGCCAGTTGGGTGCCGCGCGACCAGCGGGCCATCTCGATGGCGTCGAGGACCATGGTGGTGCGCATGTGGGAGGTGACCCGCCACCCGACGATCATCCGGGAGTAGGCGTCAATGATGAAGCACACGTAGGCGACACCGGCCCAGGTCGGCACGAAGGTCAGGTCGGTGACCCACAGATGGTTCGGGCCGGTGGCGGTGAAGTCCCGCTTGACCAGGTCCGGGTGCCGCGGGGCACCAGCCTCCGGTCTTGTGGTGCGCAGCCGCTTGGTCCTGCGCACGCCCTCGATTCCCTGAGCGCGCATCAACCTGGCGACCTGGTCGCGGCCGACGTCGTGGCCGGCACGCTGGGCGGCCTTCCAGATCTTCCGGGCGCCGTAGACGCGGTAGTTGTCCTCCCACAGCTGCCGCACCACCGGCCTGAGCACTGCGTCGCGTTCTGCACGTGCCGACGGTTGGCGGGACTTCGCGACGTAGTAGACGCTGGGGGCCATCTGCAGCACCTCGCAGATGGGCTCGACCCCCAGCTTGCGCCCCGCGACCACGTCGTCACGGTTCGCGTCGACGAACGCGACTACCTCTTGTGTTGGCGGTCGAGCTCCGCCCCGAAGAAAGACGCCGCCCGCTTCAAGATCTCGTTGGCCCGCTTCAGTTCGCGGATCTCCTGCTCGAGGTCCTTGATCTTGGCGGCATCCTCGGTGCTCACCCCAGCGGCGAGGCCGTCGTCGACGTCGGCCTGACGCACCCAGGACCGCACCGACTCGATCCCGTAACCGAGCTGCGTCGCGACCCGATGAACGGTCCCGTGCTCGGTGCCCAACTCCACCCGCAGCGCACGGACCATCCGCACCGCAGCGGCCTTCTCCTCCGGGCTGTAGCGACGCGTGGTCGGCTTTCCCGGCGACTGTTCCTTCGGCATGACTCCATCCTCGTTTCCAAGGTCAGGAGCCTCCAAGCAACCCAGTGCGGTTCAATCCGGGTCGACTCGATCGAGGCGTGCCCGGCTTGGGCCTGCACCGCCTCCAACGCCATCCCGGCCTCGCACAGCCGGGTCAGACAGGTGTGCCGCAGCTTGTGGCAGGTCGCATGCGGTAGCCCGGCGCGGTGCCGTGCTCCGGTGAGGACTTCGTCCAATCCCTTGGCCGACAGCGGCCTTCCCCGGTGGGGGCCCTTGAGCACCACGAAGACTCTGTCGGTGTCCAGCCGCGGTGGTCGCTCAGTATCGAGGTAGGCCGCAACCGCAGCAAAGAACCTCGACGAGACCGGCACCAGCCGCTGGTGCCCGCCCTTGCCGTCGGCGACGAACACCCGCCGTTCAGCAACCCTGAGGTCTTCGATCCGCAGCCCGAGGACCTCGCAGCGACGCAACCCGCCGAACACCATCGCGGCCACCATCGCCCGGTCGCGGTGAGTGCGCAGCGCAGCGGTGAGCTGGTCGACTTCCGCCGGGGTCAGGATCCGCGGCAACCGACGCGTCCGGCGCGTCAGCGGCACCCCCTGCCCGGGCCGGGACCGCTCCCGCGGGGTCGGCAGCCCCCGCGGCACCGGGTTCGCGCCGATGTCGCCGCGGACCTGGAGATAGCCGAAGAACCCCGAGACGAGCGACAGCCGCCGCGCGACCGTACTGGTCGCAACCCCGGCGGCCTCATCCTCTCCCACCTGCACGACGGCCGCGTCGCGGCGTCCGGTGCGTTGAGCGGTGATGAAACCCAACACGTCCGCTGGAGCGACCTCGGATGGAGGCTTGCCGACCACGGCGAAGAACACCTTCAGGTCGTAGGCGGCCGCCAGCACCGTGTTCGGCCGGCACCGCCCTTCGAGGAACTCCAGATAGTCATCGTCTATTGGGACGTCCGCCGCGCGTTCTCTGCGGCCGACGCCCCAAAGAACGGGTGCTAGGCGTCCCACCGATCGAGCACGCGCAGCGCGTGGAACGTCAACCACTTCGAGGGTTCGCCAGGACCGGCATCGACGTCGAACCACACCCGGCCTTCGTGGCGCAACTGCTGCTGCCACGTCCCGTCCTCGTTGCGGGCCGCGCGGACGAGCTCGACGGCCTCGGCCATTCGACCATCGGGACCCCGGCCATCGTGCGAGGCTGCGGCGCGGAAGTAGTCCGCCGCCCGCAGCACGCTGTAGTACCACCGGTAGGGGTAGGCGAAGTGCGTGGCCCACGGCGTGTGAGTCTCCCCGGTGCTCAAGCGTCGCATCAGCTTGCGCTGAAGGAGGTACTCCTCTCCCTCATGCCGGGCAGAGCGCAGCGGCAGCGACCCGCCTGTGCGGATCTCATAGTCGAGGATCCCCTGTAGGGAGTTGAGCGTCGAGTGAAACGAAGACCGCTCGGAGCCCTCCACCCAGGAGCAGTTCCAACCCCCGTCGCCGAGCCGGTGCTCCACGAACCAGTCGGCGAGGGGCGAAACATCGACCCCTAGCCACGCTCCGTTAGCGAGCGTGAAGCCGTTGATGCAGGCGTCCACCTCGCCGCCCCAATACGGCAGGTCGTCGTACTCCCAACGGGCGTTCCGCTCGAGGAGCCCTGCAGTGTCGGGGCGCAACTCGTCTGCCTCGACACCCCACTCGCGAAGCGCGTTGAGCGACCAAGTGGTCGCCGTCCAGGGCTGTCCCGGCTCGTCCTGAGTCGCGTCGGCCGGGAAATATGCCCCGCCCGCCCACTGGCCGTCCTCGTCCTGGCGCGCCAACAGCTCCGCACCGAAGCCCTCCGTCGCGACCCTGGCGCGCGTGGCCTGCCAGACGCCCTCCGGCTGGTGTGCAAGGTCCCGCTCGACCTGCCACCGCAGGCTCGGATCGGAATCCACCAACCACGCGAGCAGTGCTCGGTCCACCATGCCAAGACCGTAGTCCGTGGGGCGGCGTCGGGGAATGGCGACGAGCGAGGCACCGCCCCGCTCCCTCTCCTGGGGATGCCCTTGACCGTTCGGCTACTGGGACCGATGCTGGGTCAGCGGTGGCCGAGCACGTTGATGACGTTGCCGTCCGGGTCCCGAACGAAGAAGCGCCGTACGCCCCAGGGCTCGTCCGTAAGGGGGTGCACGATCTCCGCACCCTCGCCGACCGCCGCCTCGTGCGCGGCGTCGACGTCATCGACCTGCACCGACACGCTCGGCACAACCGGCGCGGTCTCGTCATGGGTCATCACGCTGACCTGCATCCCCGGCCGGCTCGGGTCCGCCAGGCTGACGATCCAACCGTGGTCCATAACGGGCTCAAGGCCGAGGATCCGGCCGTAGAAGCCCTTGGCGTCCTCCAGCGACCGGCTAAGCAGATCCGGCACCACTCGCTCCACGCTCATGCGCGCCACGCTCCCACAGCCACGTCGGCTTGCAGCGGTGCCCGGAAGCCGATCGGCATCCGGGACGCGTGGCGGGCCATGCTTCGAAGCCGCCTATGCCTCTGGTCATGGGGCGCGATTGGTCTGTTGCGCAAGCTCGGTCATTGTGGAGTTAGGACAATCGTCGTTCGGCCTGGCGCGAGCCGGACGAATCTCGGCGACGGCACGCGGCTCAGGTGGGACGCTGCGCGGGGTGGAGGGCGGCGAGCGCGTACGTGAGCAGCTCGTCGAGGCCGGTGTCGCCGTCGATGGTGCGGGGTTCGTGCAGGTGCCCGGTGATCTGCAGCTGCGCGAGCCCGTGCAGGAGAACCCACACGACGGTCGCGAGTTCGCGCGGCGGGCCCGCGCCGAGTTCGCCGTCGGCTTGGGCGTGCTCGACGAGCTCGCGGATGGCGAGCATTCCGTCGTCAGCGGCGGACTCGAGCTCCTGGTCGGGTTGGTCGATGGGGGTGTTGCCGAAGATGAGCTGGTAGTGGTGGGGCTGCTCCAGCGCGTAGGCGAGGTAGGCGGCGCAGCCGCGGTGCAGCCGAGAGTGGCGGCCGCCGCGCTCGGCGGCGCGGCGGATGCTCGTGGCGAGTTCGGTGAGCGTCTTGGCTGCGAGCGCGCGCAGCAGGTCGGCCTTGTCGTCGTAGTGCCGGTAGGCCGCCGACCTCGAGACTCCGGCCGCCGCGCCGACCGAGCGGAGCGTAACGGCGTCCGGGCCGCCGGACTCGAGCAGCGCGCCCGCCGCGGCGAGGATCGCGGCGCGGGTTGGTGCGGGGTTGCGGGGGCTCACCTGAGCAGACTAGAACGCCAACGTTGACAGTGTCCACAATCGAGGTATGCTGACGTTGTCAACAATCCCGACAGGAGAGAGGCGAAACCATGACCGCGGACACCCCGAGCGAGTTCGACCGGCACTACCTCGAGACCTGGACCGAGCCTGACCCCGAACGGCGCCACGCGAACATCGATCGGATGTGGTCAGCCGACGGCCGCCTGGTGGTCTCGCCGATCGGGGTGACCATGCACGGCGTCGATGAGATCGCCGCGCACATCGCGGGCGTGCACGAGCAGAACATCGCAGAGCGCGGGCTGCGCTTCGTGTACGACCAGCACGCCGAGGCAGACGACGCGCTGATGTTGCGCTGGTCGATGCTCGCGCCCGATGGCGGCGCCGTGGGCCGCGGTGTCGACGTGGTGTTCCGCGATGCCGACGGCCGCATCCAGACCGTCTACATGTTCATGGGCATCAACTGAATCGCGCGGCACTCGCGCTGTCAGTCGCGACGAACCCGTCGCGGAGGCCGCGCCCTGATCGACGTCGATTCACTGCCCGCGGGTCCGCCCCGAGGCAGTAACCAATCACCAGTCATTGACCCACAGTCGAAGGAGGCACTGCCATGGATGTTCAACTCGCCGACAAGACCGCCATCGTGACCGGAGCCAGCCGCGGCATCGGCCTGGCCGTCAGCAAAGCACTCACGAAGGAAGGCGTGCGTGTGGTCGGAGCCGCACGCACGATCACACCTGAACTGAACGAGTCTGCCGCCGTGGCCGTGTCTGCCGACCTGTCCACCCGCGAGGGAGCCGAGGCCGTCGTCGCGGCGGCATTATCGGAACTGGGCGGTGTCGACATTCTCGTGAACAACGTCGGCGCCGGCGATGCCAAGAGTCTTAGCCTCGCCGGCTTCCTCGACGCCGACGATGAGCAGTGGCGGCGCCTGTTCGACCTCAACTTGTTCAGCGCGGTCTGGACAACCCGCGCGGCGCTGCCAAGCCTGCTCGTCCGGGGCGGCGTCATCGTGAACATCTCCTCGATCAACTCACGAGTGCCCGCGACCGGTCCCGTCGGCTACAGCGAGGCCAAGGCAGCCCTGACCGCGTTGAGCAAGAGACTGAGCGAGGAGTTCGGACCCCAAGGAGTGCGCGTCAACACCGTGTCACCCGGAGTGGTCGGCACCGCATTGTGGCGCGGTCCAGACGGCATCGGCGCCCAGCTCGCGACCGCCCACGGTCTGGGGCAGGAGGAGTTCCTCTCGGCGCTCCCGGAGCAGTTCGGGATGGCCTCCCCACGGATCACCGAGCCCGAGGAAGTCGCCGCACTCGTCACCTTCCTCGTCTCCGGTGCCGCGACCAACATCGTCGGATCCGACATCGTGATCGACGGCGGCACCATCAAGACCTCCTGACCCAAACGATCACCGCAACGAGTGTCCGATGCGATCGGCTACTGCGTGGAGGCGTCGGCGATCCCGGTCAACTCGGCGCTGATCCGCCAGAGTCGTGATGCGGCCTTCGGGTCGTCGGCCAGGCCGCCGGGTTCGGCGCGCCGGGACTTGCGGTAGTAGCCGCCCGTCTGCCCGGACATCTCGGGTGCGGTGGCGAGGTGAACCAGGGTGGCCGCCGCAGTGTCGGGCGAGGACTGGAACGGTGCTGCCAGTCGGATGAACGCGGCGAACACGCCGGCGGCGTCGCGGGCCAGGCGGGTGCGCACGAAGCCCGGTGACGCGCAGTTCGCTGAGATCGCCGTATCGGCGAGGGAGCGAGCCAGGGCCTGGGTGAACCAGATGTTCATGAGCTTGGTGCGGTTGTAGACCTGCAGCGGTTTGTAGCCGCGTTCGCTCTGCAGATCATCCCAGGGCACGGAGCGGATGGTCTTGTGGTTGTCGGAGGTCACGGTCAGCACGCGCGCCTCGGCGGGAACGGCAAGGGCCGGCCGGAGCAGGGTGGTCAGCAGGAACGGTGCCAGGTGGTTGACCGCGAAGGTCTGCTCGTAACCGTCGGCGGTCGTGCGGCGGGTAAAGTTGACGACTCCGGCGTTGTTGATCAGCACATCGAGCCGACCGTAGGACTCTTCGACGGTACGTGCCAGGCGGCGTACGTCGTCCATCCGTGCCAGGTCGCAATCCAAGACCTCCAGCTGTGGGCCGGGGTGCGCGGCCGTGATCGCTGCCGCGGCGGCTCGCCCGCGCTGCGGGTCACGGGCGACCAGCAGGACGTGAGCCCCCTGCCCGGCCAGCTCGGTGGCGGTCGCTGCTCCGATGCCGCTGGTGGCGCCGGTGATCAGACACAGCTTGCCCTTGATGGTCCACGGCGAAGCAGGGTCGGCGGTCATCGCGTCGCCGGGCGCGCGGGCGGCCACGTCGCCGGGTCCTGGAGGACGATCTGGCGGATCTGGTCGTGGTCGACCTCGCACAGGCCGACGGCGGTGGGTGGTTCGGGCAGCCGGAGCTGGGTGTGGTCGTGGAAGAAGCGGGTGACGATGGCCCCGAGCTGCGTGCGGTGCTCGTCGTGCAGCAGGGTCCACATCCGCCGTTCCCGGTGGTGCTCGGGGCCCCAGTCCTCCTCCGAGAGCGGCAGCGTCCCGGGCAACGGGGGTTTGCAGACGAGCCCGGCGGCGGTCAGCCGCACCTGGATGGGGGCGAACAGCTCGCGGTTGTACAGTCCGTACGCTGGCTCGCCTATCCGCTGGTAGGCCTCGCTGATCATCGGTAGGTGGTCCTGCCAGCTGGCCTGCCAGCTGGACGCGAGTTCCTGGGCGACCCAGTCCGCCACCGTCGCGACGTTGCGCCCGTCTTCGTGCAGGCACCGGTCGAGGTCTGTGCTCATTAGGACTCCTTCGGGTTCTCCGCGTGGGCCACGACCTGCAGCTGCAGGCCGAGGTGGCGGGCCGCCATCCCCTTGGCTCCGGTGACGCCGAAGTCGTACCGGTCGATCCGTGCCTGCGCATGCAGGCTCATTTCGCCACCGCTACAGTGCGCTCGATCGACCAGCAGGTCGAGGGGACGGCTGATCCCGTGGGCGCACAGCGTGCCGGACACGGTCCACTGTCCGCCGACGTGCTGCAGCCGATCCGAGGTGAACGTGATGTCGGGGTGAGCAGCGGCGTCGAGGAACTTGGCGGACCGGACGTCGTCGTCGCGTCGGCTGTTGCCGGTGGTGAAGCTGCCCGTCGTCAGTGCGGCCCTGACCGAGGATTGCTCGACCGGGCGGGCTACCCGAATCTGCCCGGTGCGCAGTGCGAGGGTGCCCTGCACCTGGGCCAGGCCGAACAGATGCCGGGTCGTGAACGAGACCGTCGAGCGGGTCGGGTCGATGCGGTAGCGGCCGACCGGTAGCTCGATACCGGCATCGGTGTCTTCTACGGTTCTGGTGGCCATGGCTGAGGCTCCTTGAGAGTCGTGCGCGGCCGCGGGGGGCACCCAGTCGGTTGAGTGGCACCACGGTGGTTATCCTCTATCATGGTAGTGAACCATCGTAGTTGTCAACCCATATCGGGTAGGCTTGGCCCTGTGACCCCCGCACCGCAACTGCCGCCGCCCCCCACCCAGGCGCTGCGCGTGGTCCAGGAAGCCGCCTACCTGGCCCTGACGCTGGCGCAACGGCTGCAAGACAACTACGCCCGGCACGCCGCAGACCTCGGCCTGACCGCCGCCCAGGCCAAAGTGCTGCTCGCCCTACAACCCGACCAGGCCGTGTCTCAGCGGGCGCTGGCAGATCAACTCGGCTATGACCCGTCCAACCTGACCGGACTCATCGACAAGCTCGAGGCACGCGGAGCGGTCCGCCGCCGCCCTGACGACCGCGACCGACGCGTGAAAACGCTGCTTCTGACCAGCGCGGGAACCCAGACCCGCACAGCATTCTGGACCGCACTGACCAACGACTCCGGACCACTCGCACACCTCACCGCCGGCCAGGCCCGCGCACTACGCGACCGCCTCACCGAAGCTCTCGCCTCGGAGCCCGATGAACCCGGTGGCGGCACTCCTGAACTGTCCCATTAGCCGAACCCTCACCGGCGCGGCCGAGCCGCTCCGACAGAGTCCGCCTAGCTGTCCCGCCGGGATCGCTCAGCGGAAACGTGTCGGTCCGGGCGCTCGTACGCTGGCAGCGGAACTGCTGGTTTTCTCTCCCTCGCCTTTCTGATACTCACGGGCATGAGAGTGCTGGTGCTGGGCGGAACCCGGTTCGTCGGACGGGCCGTCGTACACGACGCGCTGGCCCGGGGCTGGGACGTCAGCGCGGTGCACCGGGGCGTGAGCGGAGCGCCGCCGGCTGGCGCGACGTCGCTGTTGGCCGACCGCGCGGCTGCGGGCGAGCTGGGACGGGTGCTGGGCGGGGACACCTGGGACTTGGTGGTGGACACCTGGGACGGGGCGCCGCGCGTAGCGACCGAGGCCGCGCAGTTGCTGCGCGACGCGTGCAGCGGTACGGCTACGTGTCGAGCATGTCGGTGTACGCCTGGGGCAGTCACGTCGATGAGAGCTCGCCGCTGGTCGCCGGCGATGCCTTGGCCGACGCTGGCGAGTACCCCGCGCTCAAGCGCGGGACCGAGATGGGAGTGCTGGCTGCACACCCGGACGCGCTGTTGGCCCGCGCAGGTCTGATCCTCGGGCCGCATGAGGATATTGGGCGTTTGCCGTGGTGGCTGCAGCGGATCTCCCGCGGCGGCCGCGTGGTCGCTCCCGGACGTCCGGCCCGCCCGCTGCAGTACGTCGACGCGCGTGACCTCGCGAGCTGGTTGCTGTCCGCGCTCTCAGAGGACCTGGCTGGCCCTGTCGACGTTGCCAGCCGCTCCGGGCACGCCACCACCGAGCGGCTGCTGCGGGCCTGCGTCCAAGCCACCAACTCCGGCGCCGAACTGGTGTGGGTCAGCGAGGCGGACCTGCAGGCGCACGGCATTGAGCCCTTCACCCAGATCCCGTGCTGGGTCCCTGAGGCCGGCGAGTTTGCCGGCTTCCTCGAAGCTGACACCTCGCGGGCCGCTCGCGCCGGGCTGGTCTGCCGGCCAGTCACCGACACGGTCACCGACACCTGGCAGTGGATCTAGCGGGAGGGCATGCCGGCCCAACGACCCGACCGCGACGTCCACGGACTGCCCACAGCGCTGGAGCAGCAGATCCTGGCGTCGCAGTAAGGGAACCGCCTGCGGCACCATCTCCCGGCCGAACTGGAGGGACGACGAGTTCCTGCCTGCGGCCGTGTCGATTGGGGATCGACCTACGGCGCAGGTGAACGGTTTGAGCAACCTGTCCGGTCGTGAGAAGCCCCATGGAGGGTCAACAGCTCAGGTGTCGCGGCTTGGCAGAGGAGGTTCGAGGAGATCGGCGAGCTGACGGAAGGGGGACAGCAACTCACCAAGGACAACTCGTGCAGGGTGGTCGGCGAGGAGCCGCTCGTAGGCGGACTCGGCCCCGTCAAGCGCCCTCGCGGCAGCATGTCCCTTCGGAGCTTCGGATCGCGGCAAATCCGTCAGACGACGCCAACGCCACTCCAGCGCCACGAGAGGGGCGCTGCAGCCCTCGGAGAGGGTGAGGGCATCGGCCCACTGGTGGTGTACTCGATTTCTGGCGCAACGGACAGCGCTCACAAACTCTCCGCCAGCGATCCGACTCCGCCATGCCCAATCAAGCGGTTTACCGGCTCTTCGGAGTTGACCGTGGTCGTGTCGTAGCGCAAGGCGGCTCGTGGCCTTGCTGAGGATGGGTGTGTCGAAGCATCCAACCCTGAAGGACACGAGCCGTGAGCGAGCCTACGTGCTCGCAGCTGGTCGCTTCCCGCGACGCTGCGAGCCTGATCTTCAACCTGCCCGGATACCGCGTCATCGACGCCGCTGATCTGCCATTGGGTGGTCGGCGGGTCCGCGTCGAAACCGAGGACCGCGACGACGGCTGCCCGGACTGCGGGGTGATCTCGACCCGGGTGCACGCCTGGTCCGAGCAGCGGGTCAAGGACATCCCAACCGGCGGCGAGTTCGTGGAAGTGGTGGTCCGCAAGCCGCGGCTGGTCTGCGTCGAGACCGAGTGCTCGAGACGGACGTTCACCCAACGCACCGAGCAGCTGCCGGCCCGGGCACGGTGCCTGACCCGACTGCGCCAGACCCTGCTGGACGCGGTGATCGCCCTCGGGGCGCTGCGTGCAGGAGGTCGCCACCGCGCACGAGGTGTCGTGGTGGACGGTGCAGACGGCGGTCGACGCCGCGACCCTGACGCTGCCCGACGTCGACGCGGTGGCGGTGACCGAGCTCGGGATCGATGAGCACCGGTTCGCTCGAGTGCGGTTCTTCCGCGACCCCGACAGCGAGGCGTGGCGTCGGGTCGAGCCGTGGATGACCACCTTCGTCAACACCAAGTCCGGTCAGGTCCTCGGCGTCGTCGACGGCCGCGGCAGCACCGGTGTCCGGGCCTGGTTGGGGGCCCGCCCTGAGCCGTGGCGGGACCGGATCGAGGTCGTCGCGATCGACCCGTCGGCGGCGTTCCGCGCGGCGATTACCCGGGCGTTGCCGAACGCACGGGTCTCGGTCGACCACTGGCACCTGGTCCGGCTCGCGAACCTGATGCTCACCCACGTGCGGCAACGGGTCGCCCGGGAGCAACTGGGCCACCGCGGTCGTCGCGACGACTTGGCCTGGGCGCACCGGATGCTGCTGCTGCGCGCCGGGAACCAACTCTCCGAACGCGCCCTGCACCGCCTCGACCACGTCTTGGCCCACGACGACCCCACCAGGGAAGATCGGCGCCGCCTGGGGCGTCAAGGAACGACTCCGAATGCTGCTCGCCTGCACCGACCTCGCCGCCGCCGACACCGCCCGCGGGCTGCTCGGCCTCGCCGTTCTCGGCGCCGACATGGCCGAGACGTGGCGGCTGTGGGACACCGTCAACGCCTGGTGGACCGAGATCGAAACCTTCATCGACACCCGGATCACCAACGCCCGCACCGAAGCAGCGAACACCACGATCAAGCACATCAAGCGCACCGGGCGCGGCTACCGCAACCCCGAGCACTACCAGGCCCGTATCCTCCTGCACAGCGCCCGGCAAACACGCCGGCGCAGAACCTTGACTCAGCAAGCCACCACGCTGAACTGCGGATAGCCGGTTTACCCTCCGGCGCGTAGTGCTTGCGTGCCTGATCATCGAGGGCGGCCGCCCAGTTCAGCGCCTCGAAGAGTGGCGCGAAAACTTGACGCGCGTCTCGTATGCGGGAGATCTGGTCAAAACGCCCTACGGCCTGCTCGTAGCCAGCAAGCAGGACGTGGAACGTGACGATGTTCGTGGCGTACGGCTTCATGAGATTCAGCGTCCCTCACGGGGTTTGGGCCAGAGGTTGTGAACGGACCTACGATGCCGGCCGGTTGCGGCACGTCCTGCCCGTACGCCGATCCTCTGCGAGACGCGCGGGCCAAAACAGTTCGGTCGGCTAGAAGCTCACCGCGAGCGGTTCCCTGACCGGTCGCCGATGACACCCCTATCCGTCCTCGTGCTGCCCGGTCTGACCCGGATCCGCGAGTAGTGATGGGTTGACCCGCGTGTGAGACGACGAAGGTGCCTGTCCTGCTTGGAGAATCGAGGTTGCGAAGCCTTCGAGATTCCAGACGGGAGAAGCACCTTGTCGGTGAAAAGAGTACGCCGTCGTCGCCGTGCCCGAAAGCGTGTGCGCATCGGCGCGCCGGACCCGTCGTTGACCGCGACCTCGGGGGTCGCCGCGCTCGCGGAGTTCATCACCAAGCTCGATGTGGTCGGCACGTTCGACCGCGGGATCGGGTCGATCAAGAAGCGTGCTCGCGGTGTCAGTGCCGGTGAGATCCTGGTTGGTCTGGCCCAGTCCCAGCTGTTGGGTGGTGACGCCCTGGTCGCGCTGGATCGGCAACGACAAGACGTCGCGGCCGCCGAGTTGTCGGCGGTGCCGGGCATCGCCTCGACGACGGCAGGCAGCCTGGCCCGCCGCTTCGGTGCTGAGCAGGTGCGCGGGATCGAGGCCGCGACCGCTGAGCTGGCCGGCCATGCCTTCGAGCTGTTCGCGCCTCAGCGCAGGGCGGCGTTGAGTGGCCGGGTCACCATCGATATGGACTCCACCGATGTCGAGGTCTACGGGTCGCGCAAGCAGGGGGTGGCCTACAACTACGCCGGGCAGCGCAGCGGCCGTCCGCACCTTGCGACCTGGGCCGAGGGCGCGGTGACAACCGCCGCAGAGCTGTTGGCCGGCAACGACGACGTCCGGCCCCGTGCTGCATCGATGCTCCGCCGCGGGTTGGCCGGGGTCCCCGCACCGGTCCGGGCCGCAGCCGCGGCGAACGATCGGCTGCGGGTCCGCGCCGATGCTGGCTACTTCACCGCCGACCTCGCCATCGCGGCGGTCGAGCAGGGTTGTGACTTCGCGGTCGCCGCCAAACCCAACACCGCGATGTGGCGCGCCTACGCCTCCATCGCCGATGAAGCCTGGGCCGACGCAATCGGGATGCCCGGTGCGCAGATCGCCGCGGTCGATTACGCCCCGGCCGGCTGGCCAGATGGCACCTACACGATCGTGCGCAGGGTCCGGGTCGAGGCCGAGACGATCTCGGCAGACCCTCGGTCGCGGCGTCGGCGCACCATCGACCCCGAGCAGCTCGCCCTGGCCTTGGAGGGGACCGCGACCCACGCCTACGCGGTCTCCTTCATCGTGACCAACATTCCCACCCACAACGACGAGGCGAACGGCGAGACGGTTCTCGACGTCGAGGCCTGGTTCCGGCGCCGCACCGACATCGAGGACCGGATCCGCGAAGCCAAACTCGGCGCCGCGCTGAGGCACCTGCCCTCGGGACACCATGGCGTGAACACGGTGTGGATGTGGGCAGCGCTGCAGGCCGGGAACCTCTCGGTCCTCCTCCAAGCGCTCACCGGGATCGACGACCACGGCCGCGCCCACGCCGCCAGGGCTCCGCCACGAACTGCTCTGCGTTCCCGCACGCCTGCTGCGTCACGGCCGAGACCTCACCCTGCGGCTGCCACCAGGCGAGCAACTCCTACCCACGGTGCTGGCCAGGATCCGAGAACTCCCCACCGCGGCCTGACGCCGCCCCCCATCCCAGCGACCAGGACCTCGGAGAACCGCCACCCGGAGCGTCACCGGGAACCTCGCCGCGCGCGGGTTCACCGACATCACAGATCTGCTGCTCAAGTGCCTTCAACTCCACGCTCCGACAACTACCTGCGGATCCGGGTCAGAACGCTCATCCGGCGCAGCGCTTCACGATCTACGATCGTCGGCATGCACACGTCAGACACGAGCATGTCTCACGTCCTAGACCGGTCCCGCCAAGCGCTCGAAGGCGAGCGGATTCGGCTGCGGGAGTTGCGTGAAGGCGACCTGCCACTCCTGATCCGGTGGTGGCGAGATCCCGAGGTCGCCGTCTTCAACGACCGCATCCAGCCGCGACCGGACGGAGCGCTGGAGGAGATGTTTCGAACGTGGAGCGGAAACGGCACTTCTGGCGGGGCCGGGCTGTGCGTCGAGACGCTGGACGAGGAGTTGATCGGCCACGTCGCTCTCTGGGGCGCCGATGTGAGGAACCGGTGCGCAACATTCGCGATCGTCATCGGCCCCGACCACCAATCCCGTGGATTGGGCACAGAGGCTACGCGACTGATGATCAACTTCGGGTTCTGCGAGATGGGGCTGCATCGGATCGAGTTGTCGGTAAACGCAGACAACACCCGAGGCATCGCGGCCTACCGCAAGGCTGGCTTCGACCAAGAGGGGTTGCTCCTATCGAAGTTGTTCTACGGCGGCCAGTTTCACGATCAGGTGTTCATGGCCGTCCTCAGCCCCGTCGGGTGACGGTTGCTCCGGTGACGGATCCGCGACCGGGACGTGGCCCGTATCCCGCATCTCGGTCCTGGCCGGAGCGGCATGCGGGAAGATCGTGTGCATGTCGACCTTCATCAAGAGCGTCACTTTCGACTGTCGGGACGCTGTCGTCGCGGCGACATTCTGGGCCACGGTCTTGGGCTCGAACGTCGATGAGGACGCGATCCCGGAGAGGGCGTACGTCGAGGCGCCCGGATGGGGTGGCCCGAACATGTGGTTCGTTCGAGTGCCGGAGCCCAAGACGACGAAGAACCGGCTGCACTTCGATCTGCGCGCGCCTGGGCGAATCGAAGATGAGGTTCGGCGGCTCATCGCGCTCGGCGCGATCGTGCAACGTGAGGGCGACAACCTCGTCGTCATGGAGGACCCGGACGGAAACGAGTTCTGTGTCGAGTGACGTCCCGAAAGCCGAACCTTGGGTTCTCGCGGTGATCGCAACACCTGACTGAGTGGAGGTGTTGATCATCCGGTTCGCTAATCACATGATCACGGAGAACGTGCAGGTGTTTTGGGCTGAGCTGCAGCGTGGGGAGTTCA
>JAABUN010003608.1_pt1 | contig 23532 bp, 27 predicted proteins | sample 5559311 | NCBI WGS metagenome assembly JAABUN01 (sample SAMN10711877, study PRJNA513370) | rock metagenome | isolation source: Antarctica rocks | place: Antarctica: Victoria Land, Siegfried Peak sud
CCAGACCAAGGTGCTGGCGTTCATCGCCTACTATAATCGCACCATGGCCAAGCCCTTCAAGTGGACCTACCAGGGCAAGGCCCTCGCCGCCTAAACCAGGGGACGATCTCAGCCAACGTGTACTAGTAGCGCGGCCGGATAACCACTTGGTCGCCACGGGGCATAGTGCTGTTTCCCAGCAACTCCTTGAGCATCACTGCGAAGTAGTGCTCGACCCACCGGAATTTGGGATCGCTTCCCCCGAGGAGCGAATCCCGCACGCCGACTGCCCGAACACCGATGGCGGGAACTGGGCCCCGTATCAGTCGTGGAACGCGCTGTGGAACACGCAGCAGCAGAACTACCCGAGTGTCCAGACGACCATGCCGTTCTCCACGAATATTAGGGATCAGTAGCAGTGGTGCTCCTGGTGCCACACCCGACCCGGCGATCGGTATCTGATGACGCATGGATCGAAGGAGAGAGCGATCATGAAGAGACGCTATGGGATACTCATCGGCACGCTCGTCGCGTGCCTGCTCGCGGCGGCGCTAGTCCGCGCGTCCGCAGGGAATGCGGGCGGGGTCGGCGCGCCCGCTGCTCCCACCCCCCAGCCGCTCACGACGGCCCAGGCGGCGAACCTTGACGAGCATCGCGCGTTCGAGGCGACACTCGAGGCGCGGGAGCGGGCGGGGGCGCTCCGCGCCCCGACCTCCGACCCGCGCACCCGCAAGACCCCACCCGTGTCGTGCCCGCGCGCGGTGTCGGCCCAGTCGGTCATCACCGCCCCGCAGACGCAGGATCCGACAGCGCGCGACGTGCACATCGTCACCCAGGCAACGGTGGTGGTGGGACGCGACGAGTACTTCATCAGCAGCGGCGCCCTGAAGGACAACGCGCGGCAGGGGGTGTTGGTCGTGACCCGCTTCGCGACCGACCCTTGCGCGGCGACCGACCCGGGCACGACGGTCTTCCACTACGCCATGCCGATCGCCCACGGCGCGATCACCATGACGGGCATGAGCGGCACCGCCATTAAGTTCACGACCGATGATGGCACCGCCGGGACATTCGATCTTCTCGCCACGCTCTTCCAGTAGCGTGGTCCCATACTTGCGGCGCGGCGATCTCGTCATGAGATCGCCGCGCCGCGTGTCAGCGAAAGGGAGGCTATCGATGGGCTGCCTGCGCGTCATCCTGCTCCTCGGAGTTTGCCTCGTCGCGTTCGGCGTGCCATCACTGGCGCTGCCCACGGCGGCGGACGCCCCACCTTGCTTCGCCGCCACCGGTGCCTGCATCGATGGGGTCTTCACCGCCTATTGGCAGGCGCACGGGGGGCTTGCGGTCAACGGCTACCCGCTCGGCCCCGCCGACCTCGAGCGTCTGGAGGACACGCGGGCCTACCTGGTGCAATACTTCGAACGTGTCCGCCTGGAGTACCACCCGGAAAACGCCCCACCCTACGATATCCTCCTGGGGCAATTCGGGCGCCAGATGTATCCCGCCGACCCAGCGGCCGCGCCGCGCGCGGACGCCTCGTTCTTCCCGGAGACGGGGCACAATGTGCGCGCTGGCTTCCGCGCGTACCGGGAGGCCAACGGTGGCCTGGCGCAGTTCGGCCTGCCGCTGACCGAGGAGTTCGCCGAAACCCTCGAGGACGGCCGATCCTATACCGTGCAATACTTCGAGCGAGCACGCTTCGAGTATCACCCGGAGAATGCGCCGCCCGACGACGTGCTGCTCGGTCAGTTCGGGCGGGCGCGCCTCGCGGCGGCGTTCCTGGCCCCCGCCCCTGGCCAGCCGCCCAACTGTCGGCTCGCCGATCTCGCCTATACCGCCGGTTACGGCGTCGGCCACGCGAACATCGGGGGCGGGGTGACGCTGACCAATCGCGGTGCCGTTCCGTGCGCCGTCGCCGGCACGCCGACGCTCACGCCCGCCGACGACGCCGGAGCTCCGGCAGGACTGCCGTTCATCCAGCGGGATCTGCCTGCCCGGTGCAGTGGCGGGCCAACCGATCCAACCTCGGGCCTGCGCGACCCCCGACCCTGCCCCGCACAATGGGCCATCACGGTGCCGCCGGGCGGACGCGTCGTCGCCTTCTGGACCCTGGACAACTACTGCGCCCCGTCCACCGCCCCACCCCTTGCCTTCGCCGTGACGCTCCCCGATGGCGAACAGTTCGTTGCCCCAGTCGCGGACGCCGACGGGCATCGGGTTAGAGGCACCCCCTGCACCGCGCCCGCTGAGCCGGCGCGGCTGGACGTGGAACCGTTCGCGTATGACGCCGGGACGGAGTCGGCGTTCACCGGCGTCGTGAGCTTCTACACGGCGATCAACCAGCGCGACTATCGGGGGGCCTACGCGGTGCTCGACCCCGCGTTGCAGGCACGGCAGCCATACGCCACGTTCGCCGACGGCTTCGCGACCACCGCGCGCGTGACCGTGGCGGTCGAGACGATCACCCCAGCCGGACCCGAGCAGTGGACGACGGAAGTACGCATCGTGGCGCAGCAGACCGATGGCACAGTCCGCTCCTTCCGGGGCTCCTACACAGTCCGACGCGTGCCCGTCGGTGGTGACGCGCCGTCTACGCTGACGAAGGCCCTGATCGTCGCATCGGACGTCCGTCCCAGCTCCCCCTAACCTGGGGCATGTTCGGACAGTGGCTCGGGCGCAGGGCGCGGGTGGGTGACGATCGTCCCCTCGCCACCCACCCGCGCCGCTTCCACCACACGCGCGGCCACGTGAGCCTGTACGCATATGGGCCACGCCCGTGGCAAGAAGTGGGCTCGCCACAACACGACCCTCTCCTCGTACGCGGTCGATCTCGCCGTCAATGGGCTTGGGGACGTGTTCGGTCGAGCGCGGGTGGTGCCCACCGGGTATGGCCCGAGGGCCGCGTGGTCAGCGTGCCTTGCGCCACCTCATCCCACCTGGACGGGAGCGTTGGCACCCCCCACTGGGCTGGCGGTGACCAGTGCTCCCACCCTTGCTGGAAGAGTGAGCTCGCCGAGTGCCGCTGCCGGATGAGCTCCTCGCCCGCGGCACGAAGCCGCGCCGCCTTGGCGGGGGCGATCCGCTCGCGCCGTTGCAGCTCCGCGAAGCTCTCCTCGTCCTTCCACCGATAATCGCTCAGGTCGGGGCTGATGATGATGTCCAGTTCCTGGTCGAGGTAGTCGAAGCCGAGGGGGGTGCGCCGGAGCGGATCCTGGAGGTTGACGTACCACGTCGCCAGGCGCGCGTTGTCGTCACTGCGGAAGCCAATGACCATGTATGGCGCCCCTGGCCTACTCAGGTAGAGCGCCCCGCCCCGGTACCACGTCAGCTCCACGAGACGCCACGGGGTGTCGGGCATGATCGCGGGCACGCGGTCGGCCTCCAGGATGCGCGGGTGCTTGTAGACCGTGCCGGGCATCATGTAGAGCGCGATCAGCTCGTGGGTGTCCTGCACTACGGTGACGGGGCGTGCCGTCCACACCTGGCCGCACCACGTCTCGCGCATGACGATTTGGCTCCCCGGTCGCCACGGTTGTACGGGTGCTGCATTCATCGGCGGCCTCCCCTATCCGACGTGCTCGATCGAGAACAGTCTCGCCTGCGCCCCCTCGGCGAAGCGGTGCCCCTGACGCGGGGCATATGCGGGAGCGCGCAGCACCTTCATCCACTCGCCAGCGTCCAGCGCCCACAGGTACGGCTGAGGCGAACGGTGCGGCGTGGCGAAGAGCCGCGGCTCGTCCACCCGCCTGAAATGATGCTTGTCCGGCTGATAGTTCACGCGGTATTGCGCCAGCACCTCGTCCCGACACTCCACCGTCAGCGTCTGCTCGTAGCGCCAGATCGCCGCCTGTTCCCCCGCCAGGCCGCGCTCCCCGTAGACGCGCCAATGGCGGAAGCGCAGGTAGCCCAGCCGATCCACGACGCGCGTGAAGCGGGTCCGGTAGAAGATCCGGTGCAGCTCATCCGGCGCGACCTCGCGCCCCGGCACGAAGCCGAGCAGGGCCCCCGGACTCCGCCACGGCTTCGGGCGCTGCCGGTGGGCGAAATGCTCCTGCGCGTTGTCGTTGGCGGTCCACCGCGCGTACTCGTCCTCCAGCGCCGCCCAGGTCTCGGCGCGCGCGAAATCCCAGTCGGCCATCCGCTTCTGGACCCCGAAGAGCGCCTCCACGTAGTTCTGCCACGGCTGGCGACGGGCGATCGCGCGCTTGTCGATCCCGAGCGCCCGGTAGATCGCCTGCGCCTGCTTCGCCTTGAACACGCTGCCGCTGTCGCTGACGAGGATCTCCGGCGCGCCGTGCTGGCGGATCGCGGCGTAGAGCACGATGAGGTAGGCTGTCAGGTCCTGCCGCGGTGAGACGGCGCTGGCGACGAGCGCGCGCGAGTAGTTGTCCATGATCGCGATCGAGTAAGCGCGCTCCGCGATGTGGCCGTTGGTGAGGTACCGGATGTCGACCGACCAGATGTGGTGCCGGTGCCGGGCGGCGAAGGGCATCGGCCGGGGTTCCCTGGGCGCGGGCTGCTCGGCGACCAGCCCGTAGAGCGCGCGGTTCTTGGCGAGGAGTCGGCGGCAGGTGCGCACGCTCAGGTGGATGCCCACCTGGGTCAGTGCCGCGTAGAGCCGGAACGCGCCGAGCTCCGGGTTCTTCGCCAGCTCCCGCACGCGGGCCATGACCGCCATGTCGACCTTGCGCGGGCCGTCCCTGCGGGCGTGCGACTTGTCGTCGAGCCCGGCGATCCCCTCGGCGACCCAGCGCTTCAGGGTCTCGTGGACCGTGATCCGGCTGCACCTCAGGTAGGCAGCGATGCTCGCCTTGTTCCACCCTTCGCTGTGCAGCCTGATGATCGCCAGCCGGCGTTCGGCCGGATCGGCGATCTCCTGATACGGCGGGAAGCGCCGTACCGGCGCGAGCACCACCGGCCCCTCGGCGAGCACGCGCTTGACCGTGTGGTGGCTGACGCTGCGCCCGAAGCGGAGGTCGCAGATGGTGGCGATCTCGCGCAGGTTGAGCGGCGGGTGCTCCGCCTTGAGGGCGCGGATCGCCCGGCGGATCTCGTCCGGCAGGGTGTGGTGCTTGTCGGGCTTCGGCGGCGGGAAGAGGCTCGCCATCCCGTCGCGGTCGAAGGCATCCGCCTGCCGGTAGAGGGTCCGCTGGGGGGCACCGGTCTCCCGCGCCCGAATCGTCGGCGGGCACCCGAAGAGGACAACGGGCCGGATCAGCTCGTAGACCCGCTGCTCCGTCGAGCCGACCAGCAGCTCCAGTTGACTCCACTCCTCGGTGGGCGGGATGGGTGTTCGTCTCTGCCGGGGCATCGCGCGTCCTCACCGCAGATTTCCTCACGCCAGTGTGGGACGGAGTATACCCGTGGCGCCAATCGGCGTCCTCTCTGGCCACGGGCGTGGCCCATATGCGTACAGGCTCATAGGGCCGCGCGTGCTCCCTCAGCATCCAGTGTCGGCGTGGCACGGTACCACGCACGACTCGCAGCTTACCATAATCGAATGGGCAACAGTCTCAAACGTTGTGAAGGGGATCATCGAGGGGATCATCGAAAGGCGGCAAGCGCCAGTCCTGGTTGGCAGCAACAGCACGAACACCCGTATACCCAGGTGTCGGGCAGGCCGGTTTTAGGTGCGTACGAACGGGGCGACACCAGCCGATCCGCACTCACCCGTTACGCGTCCCGTCGCACCCCACGAAGGACCTGCTCGATAACCCGATCGCCGAATTGCTCGGTCAGCGGGGCGGAACGTAGCAGCAGGCGGTAATAGAGCGCGCCGAAGATCGCGTCGATCAGCAGCTCGGGATCGGTCTCGACCACGAACTCGCCCGTCGCTTTGCCGCGCTCGACGTCCGCGACCGTCTCGGCCCGCCGGGCACCGATATGCCGATCGTAGAGTTCTCGGAGGACAGCAGGATCACTCTGGCCCTCGGCGATCAGTTCGGCCATCACTTTGCCGTAGGGCCCGTTGAAGACCCTGATGAACTCCCGCACCGTCGCACGAATCGCCGCTTCCGCTGTCCCTGCCGTCGCCGGCTCCGGGCCACTCACGTACCGCTGTTGCAGCATGGCCAGCACGAGCGCGGCCTTGGTCGACCACCACTTGTAGAGGGTCGGTTTCCCCACCCCGGCCTTTTTGGCCACCGCTTCCATGGTCAGGTCCCGTACCGAGCGCTCCTGCAGCAACGCGTACACCGCGTCGAGGATGGCCTCGTGCGACTCCGCCGTCGCGCTACGCGGACGGCCACGCCCGCGACGACCCGGATTGTCGAGCATGTCGGTCACCTTCCTGTTTTAGCTGAACGCGGCGAAAAGACAATTGACAGGTCGTTGTTTGTAGTATATTATACGTAACGTATAGTAAGATAAAGTAAGGAGTGACACTGTGAACGTCTTCGTCCTGGGAGCAGCGGGCAAGACCGGACGCCTGATCGTGGAAATGGCCGTCGCCGCCGGCCACGATGTGACGGCCTTGGTGCGCGACGTCGGCCGGTACGACGCTCCACCTGGGGTGCGAGCGCTTCGCGGGGACGCCACCGACCCGGCGACGCTGGCCCGCGGGATGGCAGGCCAGGACGTGGTGATCGATGCGGTCGGTGGCAAGACGCCGTGGCGGGAAACGGAGCTCGAACGGACCGTTGCCCGTGCCATCGTCGCGGCGGCACGGCAGCACGGCACGCACCGCATCATCGCCATCTCATCCCTGGGTGTGGGTGACAGCACGGCGCACGCACCGCTCCTGTTACGGCTGTTGCTCCCCACCTTCTTGCGGGGATCGACAGCGGACAAAGCGGCGATGGAGCGGGAGATTGCACAGGCGGGCATCCCGTATGTCCTGGTGCGTCCCGCCGTGTTGAACGACCAGCCCGCCGGCGTGGTGCGCGTGCTCACCGGCACCGAGCAGGGTCGACAGATCGCCCGCGCCGACGTGGCCGCGTTCGTCATCGAGCAACTCACGACGGACACACAGCTGAACCGGGCGGTCACGATCGCCAACCGCTAACCGGTCCGTATTATAACGGTCCCGCGACAGCACGGCATAGACGCGCCCGCACGGCAATGGCAGCGTGGCCTTGGCGCACAATCCGCACGGGCCACGGCCAGCCGGGCTCGGGATCGCGACGGGACAAGAAGGCGGTTTCATCGACATGAAGACGGTGTATCTGGCGCTGGCGCGGGCGCTGCTGGTGGCGCGCGCGAGGGGCGGGGCGTGGCGGGCGGAGACCCGACTCGAGGGCCTGCAGCCGACCTGCCTCGCCGCCGACCGCTCGCGCCCGGGCGGATCTACTGCGGGACATGGGGACGCGGGCTGTGGGTAGTGGGTCAATTTGACCTGAAAGGCCGCGTTCGTACGCGTACTCCTGGATCAAATTGACCCACTACCGCGGCGTATTTGGGGAACCACAGGACGGCCACGCGCGGGTTGGCCGCCAGCCACTGGCGGACCAGTTTGGCGTCGTGCATGCGCACGTTGTCCAGCGCCAGGATGAGTGGCCCGGTCGGGTAGGCGGCGGCGAGTTGCCGCAGGAAGGCGACGAAGTGTGCGGCGAGCTTGCGGTCGCAATCGGCGGTGTGGAACACGCCGCTGGCCGCGTCGAGCGCCCCGAAGAAGGCGCGCTTGGCGTTGGTCCCCGGCGTGGGCACGCGCAGGCGAGGGCCTTTTTGCCAGCAGGCGCGCAACGTCGGCAGCAGGTGCAGATCGCACTCATCAAGGAATACCAGGTGGCAGGTGCTGCGCCGCGCCGCGCACAACGCTGCATGGATGGCGGCATTATTGGCGGCGGCCTCGGGGTCACGCTTGGGGGGCCGTGCGCTGGCCGGGGCCAGGCGGGGCCGCCGCCAGCGCCAGCCGCTGGCCTTGAGGTGGCGGCGCACGCTCGTGGCCGACAGGGCGAGCCCGAAGCGCGCCGCCAGGAACGCCGCCAGCAGCGTGACGGTCCAGCACGTCTGCACCAGCCCGGCGCAGCGCGGCGACTGACTCGCCTGCGCGTCAACGATGGCACCCGCCAGCGGTGCCCGTGGCGGGCGACCACGGCGCGGCAAGTCCTGCAAGCCCGCGATGCCCCGGGCCTGGTAGGCGACTAACTCGGCGCGTTGGCCCTCGGTGAGCGTGACGTACAACATCGACAGCACCTCCCGCCGATCAGCCCCGCCAGAACCATGCCAGATTTCTGGCAACATGCTTAGCAAGCGTCTGATCCCCAGATGGCCGATCTTCTGGGTGGGCTGGGTGGCAATGATCAGCGGCGTCCGCAGCAGGCGCGAGTCATCGATCAGACTGGAGATCTCGAAAAAGGTGGCGACCGCGATATCGTCGGGCGCGCGCACCCCGGCAGCGAGCAGCGCGTGCAACGCCCCCAGCGCCAACCGGCTATTGCCAACGCAGATCCCCTCGGGGAAGGGGCGCAGCTTCAGCAATTCCCCGACCAGTTCGTACCCCGATTGCTGCGTGTACAGGCCGATCTTGATCAGCGCCGGATCGGGCACGATCCCCGCCGCCGTCAGCGCCTCGCGGTAGCCGGCCAGCCGGTCCTGCCCGACCGAACCGGCCAGCGGCCCGCCGACATAGGCGATGCGCCGCAAGCCCTTGTCGAGCAGGCGCTGCGTGAGCGCCATCGCCCCGGCGCGGCTATCGCTGCGGACGACGTCGGCCGCGATCCCGGCGATCTTCCGGTGGAGCATCACGAACGGGAGGCTGTGCGTCTGGAGGCGCGTCAGCAGGGCGGTGCTGTTGAGGGTGGCCGCGATGGCGATCCCCGCCACGCGGTGCCGGAGGAGATTCTCGACGTAGCGCCCTTCCTTCGCCGGATCTTCATCGGTGTTGCAGAGGAAGAGGCTGAAACCGCTATCCCACGCCGCGTCTTCCGCGCCGCGCGCCATCGCCGTCCAGAAGGTGGTGGCGATATCGGGGACGACGAGCGCGAGCGTGTCGTTCTGGCGCGAGCGGAGGCTACTCGCCAGCTGATTCGGCACGTATTGCAGCTCGTCGATCGCGGCGAGTACGCGCGCCTGCGTCTCCGCGCGCACGTATTCGGCGTTATTGAGCACCCGCGAGACGGTGATGACCGAGACTCCAGCCCGTTTCGCCACGTCCTTGATCATTGGGGCCATCAGTCCTCGTCAGTTGTCGCGATAGCAGCGCGCAGGCCGATATGGTCGTGACCCGGATTATCGGCGGCGCTACGTACTACCCCGAGCACGCCGTCGATCAGCACGGGGACTCGATATCCTGGTCCAGCGCCAACTGAACAGAACGTCCACACAGGAGGTCTTTCGGAACCTGCTCAAGGGCTTGCGGTCTGTGCCGAGCGTGCTGATCATCGACAAGCTAGTACAGCGTGTCTGGTATTTCTCGGGGGTTTCACTGTACGATTTCCCCGCTATGTCGCCAAGAATACTCCCGAGGTATTCCGAGCGTGCTGAACTAGAAACTGTATGAGAAGGGTACGAACATGGCGGGGCTCGCCGATGCCCGCACGGGCGGGGCCGCGTCCGTACTTTGTCGCGATCCCAAACTGCGGCGATCCGTCGCTGCCAACACGCCCTGCGCCACCCCTTCTCGCACAGTTTCTAGTGAGCGACAGCGCTACCCAGCACGAAGTCGTCCATAGTGCCGAGCAGCGGCCAAGAACCTCACTTAAGAATGTCGAGTCAACAGCCGTTAGCCCGGTATCTCGACCAGGATATAGTCCTCCTCGACGGAGACCTGGTAGGTCTCGGCGACGTACGGCCCCTGGAGCAGGCCCGGCCCGGGCGCTTGTGCCTCGGCGAGCAGGGCGGTTCCGGGGGTGACGCGCGCCTCGTAGCTGCGTACCCGCGTGCGTACCGGGTCGAACCAGGATAGCCCCGTGCGGACATCGAATTCCCAGCCGTGCCAGGGGCAGCGGAGCACCTCGCCGCGACGGCTGTAGTTGTACTCGCCGGGGACCGAGGCCTAGAGGAAGCCGGACAAGCGCCCGGTACAGAGCGGCCCCCCCTGGTGCGGGCAGCGATTGCGGAGCGCGAAGATCTCGCCATCGAGATTGAAGACGCCGACCGAGCGCCCGGCGATCTCGACGATCGTGCGCTCGCCCGGCGGCACCTCGGCCAGGGGGGCGACCACGTATTTCGCCATACCGTATCCCTCCCGTCTCACCCCTATCGCGCGGCGCGGCGCCGGACGAGAACGCGCCCCTTGCCAGCACCGCGCCCTTGATCGCCGACACTTCGGCTTCCGCTCCGAAACCGTCGTCAGCCTACCGCGCGGCGAAACGATAGAGCTGGCGGGCGTTGTCGGCCATGATCGCGCGCTCCAGGTCCGGCGCGATCCTGGTCGGGAGCGCCTGATCGGGCGCATCGAAGTCCCAGTGCGGGTAATCGGTGGCGAACATCAGGCGGTCGTTCATGTCGAGGTGGCGCAGCAACTGGTGGAACTGCTCGCCCGTGGTCGGCTCCTCCATCGGCTGGGTCGTGATCCAGAAGTGCTCGCGGATATATTCGGACGGGAGTCGCTTCAGATGGGGGACCTCCGCGCGCAGATGGCCGTAGGCGCGATCGAGCCGCCACATCAGCGAGGGGAGCCAGCCGAAACCGCCCTCGATCAGGACGATCTTCAGCGTCGGGAACTGCTCGAAGATCCCCTCGGTCACCATGCTGATGACCTGGGACTGGAACGCGGCGGGCATCCCGGCATGGTCCTCGATGTAGAAGGAGGGCCAGCCCGCCCCGGTGATCGGGCCGCCGCCGTGCCCGCCGAAATGGATGCCGATCGGGAGATCGTGGCGCACCGCCGCCTCGTACATCGGCCAGTACTTGCGCCGTCCCAGCGGTTCGCTGGTGCGGATGGACAAGAGCACCTGGACGAAGGCGGGGTTGTCGCCGACACGGTCGATCTCCGCAGCCGTGAGTGCGCCATCCTCGTAGGGCACCACGACCGAGGCGCGCAATCGCGGCTCCGGCTCGACCCACTCGGCGAGTTGCCAGTCGTTGGTCGCGCGGGCGTGCGCGGCACCGTACTCCAGGTTCAGTTGCCCGCCCGCCCCGAGGAGCGGGTTCATGACGCCGTATTCGATCCCCCACGTATCGAGCAACTGCGCGCGCAGGAAGGCGAGATCCGAGCCGGGGGGCTGCCCGGACGGCGGCCAGGAGTCGGTGCGGGCGGCGTTCTGGTTGGCGCGCGGGTAGGAGGCCCCCGCCGGGCCGCGCTCGCCGAAAAGCTCGTGGTGTCGTCGCCAGCGCGCGGGCATGTAGCTGGCGAGCGTATCTTTCGTCGCCGGGGCGGTGTGGATGTCGCAGTCGATGACCGCCTGCTTGGTCCGTTCGCGCGCCGCTGGTCGGGTCGAGAGTGCGGTCATCGGTGCCGTCCTTTCTCGCGGATTAGGGGCTCATCGCGTGACGCGTCGGCGATCGCTGTGGCGTGAACGTCGGGACCGGTCAGAAGCGGTAGAAGGCCCGGGCGTTATCCGCCAGGATCTTGCGGCGCAATCCTGCGGGCAACCCGTCCGGCAGCGCCTCTTCGATGCGGTCGAAGTGCCGGTGCGGATAGTCGGTGGCGAACATCAGGAGTTCGTCGCTGTTGAACTGGCCCAGGAGTTCGCTAGTCTCGGCGGCGTCGGGCGGCAGATCGAGCGGCTGCGTCGTCAGGCGCATGTGCTTGCGGACGTATTCGGAGGGGAGCCCCTTGTTCCAGGGCACCTCGCGACCGAGCCCCTTCCATTCCTTGTCCATCCGCCACAGGCATGCCGGGAGCCAGGAGAAGCCGCTCTCGAGCAGGGCGACCCGCAGCGTCGGGAAGCGGTCGAACACGCCCTCGACGATCAGGTTCAGCACCTGCGATTGGAAGACCTGGGCCATGCCGACGTACTCCTCGATGTAGTAGGAGTGCCAGCCCGCGCCGCCGGGCGGATTGCCCGGCGAGCCACCGAAGTGGATTCCTACCACCAGGTCGTGCCGCGCCGCCGCCTCGAAGAGCGGGTGATAGTGCCGATTGCCGTAGAGCAGCGGCGAGCGGACCGGCAGGGAAACCTGCACGATGTCAGGGTGCCCCCCGAGGCGGTCGATCTCCTGTGCCGCCATCTCCGGCTGCTGACTGGGTACCACCAGCGACCCGCGCAGCCGTGGCTCGTGGTCGAGCCATTCCGCGACGGTCCAGTCGTTCACCGCGCTCGCCATCGCCGCCGCCGCATCGGGGTTGTGGACGCTCTCGACCGTGTACAGCGGGGAGATAACGCCGATCGCGATCCCCCACGGATCGAGCACCTGCTGGCGGAGCGTCGCGAGGTCCGAGCCGGGCGGCCCACCGCCGGGCGGCGTGGCGTCGGGCCGGGCGGCGATCGGCGCGTTCCGCGGGTAGTCGGAGTCGGTCGGTCCCTTGAAGGCCGACTGGGTGATATATTCGCGCCAGTGCTCCGAGAGATAGGGGAAGAGCGCCTGGACATCGGGCACGGCGGTGTGGATGTCGCAGTCGATCACCGCCTGCCCGAGCGGGGTGCGGCCGGGCGTCGCTGTCGCCTCTACCAAGAGAACCTCTCCTTCCCAGCGACCAACTCCCTGGGCCGGCCAGGAGTCGGCTGCATCGGGCGCTGTAGTCGCCGCTGCTGCAATCGTACCGCGCAGCATACGCGGGTGTTAGCCGTATCAGAGGCCACTCAGCGCGTCCTGTACATCCTTGTTCCAGCGGCTCATCTCGGCCTTGATGTCGGCCTTGTTGAACATCACCGCCTCGAACGCCTTCTGGAATCCCTCGGCCCGCTGGACCTGCGTGAGCACCTCGGCCTCGGAGCGCACGCGCGGGGTCGCCTCGTCCGCCATCTTCTTCCAGACCGAGACATCGGGGAGTTTGGCGAAGCCGGCGTACTTCGTGGTCCAGCCCTGCACCGGTGGCCCACCCCCCCCGTCGAACAGGTCGCTGCCATGCTGGTCCACTATGAAGTGCAGGAATTTGAACGCGAGCGCCGGGTTCTTGGATTTGGCCAGCACGCCGTGGCTCCACCCCGGGCCGCTCTCGTACAGCGGCTTGGTCGGGTCCACTTGCGGCGCGAGCAGGGCGCGGATGTTCTGCCAGGTGTCGGGGGCGAGTTGCTTAAAGGTGCCGTAGGCCCATTTGCTCATGGCCGTCGTGGACGAGGTCTCCTCCTTGGGTAACTTCGCCGAGCCGGACTCCTTATCCTGGGGCCGGAGCATCGACGCGCCGTCCCTGAAGACGTAATTGTAGAGATTCTGCATGGCCGCGACGCCCTGATCGCTGTCGAGCAGCGACTTCTTGCCGTCGTCGGAGAGGAGCTTGCCCCCCGCCTGTCGGAAGTAGGGCTCCCAGAAGTCGTAGGTCCGGTCGGGCCCGTAGCCGTGCTGGATCATGAAGCCGTCGCGGGTGGTATTGCCGTTCGCGTCCTTCTTGGTCATCTTCGCCGCCCACGGCCCGAGGTCGGCCCAGGTGAGCGGGGTCTGCTGGTACCTGGCGATGTCGCCGTCGATCCCCGCCTGCTGCGCATGCGCGCTATTGACGAACAGGTTATTGGGGATCGCGGTCCACCCGACCGGGACCGTGAAATCCTGCCCGTTAACGCGCAGCGCCTCGACGACCCCTTGCTGCCAGTAGCTCTCCCACTGCGCCTTGCCACCCCAGGGCGCGTAGTCGACGGGGGCAAAGACACCGGCTTTCGAGAACTTAAACCGGAAGCCCTCCGTGACCTCGAAGAGGTCCGGCCCACCGCCCGAGGCGAGCTGCGGGAGCATCGTCGTCTTATAGTCCGCGTCGCGCTGGACCTGGAAATCGAACTCGAGATTCAACTTCTCCTTCGCGTCCGGGAAGATGATATCGCGGTAGACTTTGTCCGTAGGCTCGTACTGGTGCTGCCAGAAGACCAGTTTGGTCGGTGCCCCGCCCGTAGCTGCCTGGGGGGTGCCACTGGCCGCCGCGCTGGACGCCGGTTGCGCCGCTGATTGCGCCGCCGGGGTGGTGGCCGTCCCGCCGCAGGCGGCCAGCAAGGTGCCGCCGAACCCCATCATGGTGGCCCCCAGCAGGGTCCGCCGCGAAAGGACCGGACCGTAATATCGTGGCATGATGCCCCTCCTTTTCAACTGCCCGAGAACAACAGCGGGGCCGACCTGGCCGCGCAGCGCGGTATCACTTCAGCCCGGAGACCGTCGCGCCCTGGATGAACGCCCGTTGCAACACCGGGAAGAGCACCAGCACCGGCAGCGTGGCGATGATGGCGACGGCGAGAAGTTGGCCATACTGCGGGGCGCGCTGCTCGCCGATGTAGAAGACGATGCCGAGCGGCATCGTGCGCATCGCATCCTGGTTGATGACCACCAGCGGCCACAGGAAGGAATTCCAGGAGCCGGTGAAACTGAAGACCGCCAGGGCCGACAGCGCCGGGCGGCACATCGGCAGCATGATGCTCCAGAAGATGCGCGGCTCGCTGGCCCCGTCGATCCGGGCGGCGTCCATGTGCTCGCTCGGGACCGACAGGAAAAACTGGCGCATCAGGAAGGTGCCGAAGGTGCTCGCCAGGCCCGGGACGATGAGCCCGGCATAGCTATTGACCCAGCCGAGTTCCTTGATAATGATGAATAAAGGCACAATCGTCACTTGCAGCGGCAGCATGATGGTGCTGAGGATGAACAGGAAGATCAGCGTCCGCCCCGGATACTCGAACTTGGCCAGGCTGTACCCCGCCAACGAGCAGAGCAACAACGGTGCGAGGGTCTGGACGAGCGCGACGATGGCCGAGTTGAGGAAGTAGCGCCCGAAGTTGGCCTGCTGAAAGGGGAGCAGATAATTCCGCCACTGGAAGGCGGACGGGAGCCAGTTCATCGGGATGGCGAAGATCTCGATCTCGGGCTTGAGCGAGCCGGTGAGCGCGAACGCGAACGGCAGCAACATGAAGAGCGAGAAGATGGCCAGGATCGCGTAGAGCGCGGTGTAACCGAGACGTCGTCGCACCTGCTGGAAGCTACGCGGTTGGAAGACGAGGGGGGCGGATTGACCGGTACTCATAGATCCCCGACCTTGAAGAACTTGAGCTGGATGACGGTCAACACCATCAGGAAGACGAACATCACCATCGAGATCGCCGCCGCCCGACCCATCTCGAGGAGCTGGAACGCGCGCAGGTAGACCTCGATCGGCAAGATGCGGGTCGCGTCGGCCGGGCCGCCGCGCGTCAGGACATAGAAGGCGGTGATCTGCTGCGCCGTTGCCGGGTCGCAGAGGGTACGGTGCAGCGCGCGCTCCAACTCCTCCGGCAGGCGAAAGAGGTGGTGCACCCGGCCCACACCAATGTGGGCGTCGTGCAGCGCCGCCGCCGCCCGCGCGACGCCCACACATTGTGCCAGCACCTGGGTCCGCCCAAAGACCGGGGCCAGGAAGGCCGGGCTTTGCGGACTGAAGAACGAGCTTTGCCACCAGGCGAGCTGCTCGCGCTCGCCGAGATAGCCCACGGTGGCACGCAGCAACGAAAGGTGCTCGAATAGCCGATCGCTCACAAGTGCCTCGCCTAAGATGCTGAACAGCGTTTTAAGGGGGACTGCGAGTGCCTGGTTAGGAGTATCGCACGGCGACCGTCAGGGGGCAAACCGCGGCACCGCAGTCACACCGCATCATCTGGAGCACCCTTTTGGTCAGCGTGGGGCGCGGAAGGGGACGTGCAGCAGCGCCACGGCGCGGCGCTTGACCTGCTCGCCACGCCGGTCGTAGCGCGCGGTGGTCGTCACGGAGGCGTGCCCCGCGAGCTGCTGCACGGTGGCGATGTCCGCGCCCGCGTCGAGCAGGTCGCCCACGAAGGTGCGCCGCAGGTCATGGGGCGACAACCGGGCGACCCCGGCCTGGTCGGCGCGCTTGCGCAGCATTGTGTAGACGGCCTGCGCGCTCAGCCCCGTCCCAACTATCTTGCCCCCTTTGTTGATCGCCCCCCACAGGCCCCCGGGCCCATCCCCGCGGACAAGCAGCCAGGCCGCCAGCGCCGCCGTCGCCCCCGCCGCCAGCGGCACGAAACGCTCCTTGTTGCCCTTCCCGATCACGCGCAGCCGCTCCTGCCCCCGCTCGTAGTCGGCGAACGTCAATTGCGCCAGCTCGTCGCGCCGCAGGCCCCCCGCGTAAAGGAGCGCGAGCAGTGCCGCGTCGCGTCGCCCGGCCGCTGTCGGGTCGGTCGCGCAAGCATCCAGGAGCGCCGCGAGCTCCCCGCGCGCCACGTCGCGCCCGGCGGGCTGGCGGCTCCCGCCCGGCGCTGTGATGTCGCGGATGCGCGCGTGCTCCTCGGCCGTGAGGTACTCGAGTCGCCAACTTTCCCTGGCGACGCCCTTCAGCGCGGCCAGCGTCGTTTGCAGGGAGGCGGGGGCGAGCCGCTGCCGCTCGAGCAGGGTGAGGATGGCGCGGAGGTGCTGGTAGCGCAGCCGCTCCCAGGGGAGGGTCTCCAGGGTGTCGCCGCCGCAGAACCGGGCCACGCCCGTGAGTCGCGCGGCCATCGAGCGCCGCCCGCTGGGGCGCAGGCCGGCGAGGTAGACCAGCTCGGGTCGCCGGTCGCGCTGGGGGCGGGGCGGCGGGGCGGTCGGCGGCGCTGCGACCCCGTCGGCGATCAGCACGGTCGCGGGCAACGCCCCCGGCGGGTCGGCGAGCAAGGCCAACACCGTGGCGCTGGCGCGGCGCGCGTCGTCGGCGGCGAGCCCGTGCTCCTGCCCCCCATCGCGTGGGTCGCTGCCGGTGAGCGGGACCAGTCCGAAGGAAGCGAAGGAAGCGTTGAGGGTGTCCATGTCCCCATGATACACGACGGGATAGCGTATGTGAAGGGCTGTTCACGACGGGGATTTATTATTAGCTGCTTCCGTGATGCTCTGTGCGCTCCCGCCCGCAACATGGCACTGTCTGAGCAGGCTGTTCCTCGCCCTATACGGACGCCCCGCCACATCGTCGGTGACGCCGACGTGTACCTGAGCTGGCAGCATACCTGGCCGGTACAGGAGGCAGGTTTGGTGCCGAAAAGCCGTTGCGCGCGCGCCCGCAGGATGATTTTCCTGCCACGCTGATGACACGCCGGTGTCACACATCATACGGCGAGGCGTGTCGCCGATCCATATCTTTCGCCCGAGAGGGCTGCTCAGCTTGGGGTCGAGGCGATGGACCTCGACGACCTGCTGGTGACCGCCGACATCGTCAGCTTGCATGCCCCTGTCCTTCCCGAGACCCGAGGGATGATCGGGGCACCACAGTTCGCGCTCCTGAGGGATAGTGCGATCTTCGTGAACACAGCACGCGCGGCACTGATTGACGAGGGTGCCTTCGCTGGACTTTGCGCTTTCGTGGCCGGTCAGGCGGTGTAGCAGAGCGCGCCGGTCAAGCGCTCCACGAACGCGCGCGGGACTTTCACCATCTCGGGCACTGAGGCCGACATGCAAAAACCCTCCTGCGTCCAGAGTTCGCGGCGGACGAGGGCGAGGGCGTCCGCGAACGTCGGCAGTTCCTTGCGATACCACGCCGCCTGACGGATCGCCGCCCCATCAGACCCCATCCGGGGGTGCGCCCAGAGGGTGACGAGCGAGAAGAGGCCGAGCAGCGCCGGGGTTGTCCGCAGGATAGCGCGGTCGGACCACTGGCGCTGGGTCTCGACGCCGAGGTGGCGGCGGACCTCCGCGAAGGTCGCCTCCAGCTGCCAGCGCAGCACGAACCAGGCCAGGATCTGCGCCGGGTCGGCGGCCACGTCGGTGCAGAGCAGCGCCTGGGTGGCGAACCGGCCCAGCGGGTCGCGGACCAGCACCCGGCGGATCGGCGCGGGCGGCAGCCCGCTGTGGTACCACACCGCCGTGGCGGAGGCGACCTCGACGGTGCGCCCCCCGTCCCCGTACCGGTTGGCGACGACGACCGGCGTCCAGGCCGTCGCCGGATCGGCGACGCGCGGCGAGGGTCGGGAGAGCCACATGGTGGGGGGGAGAGCCTTCGGGGGCGGCGGGCAAGATGCCTTCCGGCCCTGCGACCCCCCGACAGGCAAGTTGCCTGTCGGGGGGTGCCCGGCGACTATGCCGCGAGCGGGGCGTTGGCCAGCGCCAGGCGGTCGCGGTACTCGCAGCGGGCGGCGAGGAGGTTCACCGCGTCCAGCGGCAGCACGCGCCCGGTGCGCGCCCGGTAGACCGTGAGCATCGCGGCGGCCTTCTTGCCGTAGGCCAGGAGCCTCGGGGCGGTCAGGGCGCGCACCTCGCGCCTGGCGGGGTGGTCGGCCCAGGCGGCGGCGACCAGGGCCTCGTGCCAGCAGGCGTGGCCGCACCTGGCCCCTTTGCAGTCGCAGTGCGTCGCGCCGGTCGCGGCGTCGTAGGAGACGGCGTTGCGGTGGCCGGGGCGATGGGCGCTGGGGGCGGTGAAGGCCACGATCCCGGTGAGGTCGTCGCAGGCGAGGTAGCGCAGCTCGGCGGCGGTGTGGCGGGGCGTCGAGGCCGAAGGCGAAACGGGCGGGGCGGGTTGGGCGTACATCGGGTAGACTCTCCTTGCCCGGAAGGGCGATTGCGGCCTCACGAGTTGCTTTGACCGGCTAGGCTCGTGAGGCCTCTTTGCGATAGGATACTTTACCTATCTGATATAATAATATACCACTTAGTCCTTCCTGTCAACTACTTTCCCGTATCAACTTGACCTATCTATGACGATATGATAGTGTGTAATCCGAGTAGGAAATGTTCGGAAAGGTAGGTCGATGACTGAACGTGAGCTGATACCGCTGAACGAGGCAGGTCGTCGTCTCGGGGTTAGCAAGATGACAATGGCGCGCCTGGTACGCGATGGGCGTTTCACCATCTATCGCAATCCTGTAGACAAGCGGCTGAAACTTGTTGATGTGGCTGAGATTGCCGAGGCGGTTCGTCCTTATCAGGCAGAGGAAGACGACACAAAAAAAGCGGCGGCCTGAACAAGCAGGCCCCCGCATAAGCTTACCGGTGTCTCACCACCGACGAGCAGGGGAATTCTAGCAGCGTGGTCACCATCTACGCGATTTGCAGCACGAAGGATAAGGCCGCGTATATTGGTCAATCGCACTACTCGCTGGGGCAACGCTGGCGACAGCACCGTAGTTTGCTCCGCACGCATCGAGCGTAATCACGTCGAGCGCCGCTGGCTAGCTCGCGCCCGCGCCGTCGGCATCGTACTCTACAACGACCAGGTCCAGCGCGGGCGCAGGAAAGCGGCATAGTAAGGCGAGGGTGAGTATGAGCCAAGAACAGGGGCCGACACTATCTCCGGCGCAGATCGAGCAGATCACGAATGCCTTCGCTACGCGCGGCGTCAATCCTGTTTGTCCCACGTGTGGAAAACGTGGCTTTGAGATCGCCAGTTATGGCCTGGAAGCGGGCTATGAGATGCCTCCTACCACTCCACGGTTGGGTGGCGATAGCTTCCCTACTGTCGTCACGATCTGCCGTAACTGTGGTTATGTCCGCTCGCACAATCTGGCAGCTCCGGGTATTCATCCCTCGCAGCAGTAGCGGGAGTAGCGCCGCCGACATCGTCTTGTACAACGATCAAGTGCAGCGAGGCCGCAGGAAGGCGGCGTAGGCTCGCGGTGGGCGTACACCGGTGGGCGGAGGGATTCTACCAGCGTGACCAGCATGGTGTTCTTCCGACGAGTCTGGCACGCGATCCGACAGCTGCTGCGCCCGAGCGACTGGCGGGCACCGGAACGGCCATCGCCCGAGGATATCGGGCCGGGGATGCCGCGGCTTGGTCGGCGGCGTCGAGTGCGATAGGGGAGGGTGCATGACACAGCGCGATCCGCTCGCCACGGCGACGCTCGCCGCGATCCGGGCGTTATGGGACGAGGACAACCCGAGCCTCGGCACCGATGCTGTCTATGAGTATCTGGAGTTTGCGGGGCAGATCACCCCGCCGCAGTCTCTGGTGCCGACGCTGGAGCGCCTCGCCCGCGTCGGCAACTTTCGCCTAGCGGGTGGGTTCATGGATGCGACCGGGGCAGAGCTGCACGGCGCACGCACGATTCAGGATGTCGCCCCGCAACTCATCGAGGAGCACGGTTAGCCGTGGAAGACTTGCACGCCGCGATCGCCACCTTCCTGCGGTCCCAGCGCCCGGCCATCGTCGGCGCGACTTCGCCGACGCGCGCGTCCGCCCTGACCCCCCGCCGCTGGTTCGCCTGCCGCTTCTGTCGGCGGCGGGTCTGGGAGAGCGATCACGGTGAGGGGTTCCACTTCGCCGAGTTGTGGGAGACGGTGAGTTGCGCGGCGTGCCATCGGGCGCGGCTCGCCGACGAGGCGGCCGCCGGAGGGGCGTGGGCGTTGCTGCGGCAAAGCTGGCATCGCGCCGCCAGGGTCATCCCGCGGTGCAAGCACTGCGGCAAGGCGATCGCCGATGGCGACGACTTGTACGAGGTCGAGCAGCTACGGGCGGTGCGGGAGTGCGCCGTCTGCCACATCCCGCGCTGAGGTGAGCAGGCGCTACCCGACCGCCGACACGCCGTATCCCCAGGACAGGCTCGCGCGGCTGATCCGCCGCCTGGAGGCGCTGGGGGTGGCTGTCAAGGCCGACGACGAGGGCGAGCGCCTCGCGACGGCCCTGGGGGCCGAGGCGTTGTACATCCCGGAGGCGGGCCGACCCGGCGTCCTGGTGCTGGCGGCGCGCCCGAGCTGCGCCGCCGTGCTGGAGGAGCTGATCCACATCGGCCAGCACCGGCGGGAAGGCTGGGGCGATGTCACCGAGGTCATCCCCTGGATGGAGCTGGAGGCGCAGACCCGCATGATCGACCGGAGCCTCCGCTGGGACTGGCCGATGTCGGATATCGAGCGTTTCGAGCGCGTATGGGATGCATGGAGGGGGCGTATATGAGGGACCATCGAGACTGGCGGCGGCTCCCCGCGCGGCCCGACAACGTCACGCCTCTGACCAAGGCTATCCCGGCCGATCTCCTCGTGTTAGAGGTGGCTATGGTCCGGGGTCGCGCGATCGTCGCGGTGCAGGTCTACGCCGGCGAGCTGCGCGCCGGTCTGCGCTTGGCGGTCGAGGGCACCGATCAGGTTTGGGAGGTGCGCGGTGTCGCGTTCGTGCCCCCGGAGACGCGCGAGGTCGGGCGCTTGGGCCTGACCCTGGCCCCGCTCGGGCACGAGCATACGCTGCGCTCCGGCGAGCGCCTCGTCCCGGCCGGTGAGGTGGGGTGAGCGAGAAGGTGCGGCGTGAGACTGGCAGCAGTGGCAGGCACCTGGGGTCAGCGAACCCCCGCTCGTCACGCGGGAGGAGTTGGCCTCCCATTAGTTTTCCGCCGAGAAGTTACGCTACGCCTCCTCGTCAGTCTCGACTTCCTCCTCGGCCGCGCTCGCCCGTAACGGACGCAACCTGCCGTGGAGCACCGGCTCCTCGAAGCGGTACTGCCCGACCAGGTGGATGTGCTCCCACAGCAGCGGCGTCAGGTGCACCCACGCCGCGTCAGGGACGGGCTGCCCGCGCCGCGCGAGGTCGTCCTCGGCGGCGGCGAGATAGGTCGTGTCCCAGACGATCAGCGCATTGATGACCAGGCTGAGCGCCGAGGCGCGGTTGAGCTGGGCCTCGTAGCCCCGGTCGCCGAAACGCCCCTGCCGCCCGAAGCAGATCGTCCGGGCCAGGGCGTGCAGCCGCTCCTGCTTGTTCAGGCCGACCAGCACCCGCCGCCTGAGCGCCCGGTCGTCGACGTACTGCAGGATGTGCCGGGTCTTGGCCAGCCGCCCCAGTTCCTGGAGCGCCTGCTGGAGCGGGTTCTGCCGCTGGAGCGCCTGGAGCTTGGCGACGACCAGCGAGGGCACGGCGAGCCCATCCTTGAGCGACGCGCCGAGGCGATGGAGCTCATCCCAGTGGCGCGCGATCAGGTCGCCCCGGATCGGCTGGCGTAACACGGCGTCCAGGGCGCCGTAGTCGGCATCGGCGTGGGCGCGGGCGAGCACCTGGTCGGGCAGGTCGCGCAGGCGCGGCGCAAAGTGGTAGCCCAGCACCTCGAAGAGTCCGAACAGGATGTCGGTGTAGCCATGGGTGTCGGTGTAGTGCTCGTGGATCGGCAGTGTCTCCTGATAGAGCAAGCCGTCCAGGACATACGTGGCCTCGCGCAGCTGGCAGTTGACGACGTCGATCCAGAACTGGGTGCCCTGGTCGGAGACGTGCGAATAGACCGTGACGCCGCGGCGCATCCCGAAGCAGCTAGGAAGTCATCAGGAGGCGTGCTTGTACCCGCCAGTTACGCTGCCATCTCATGTACACGCCGGCGTCACCGATGATGGGTCTTGCCGCCTTTCGCTGATCGCCTTCCGCGTGTTGTCCGCGTTGGCATGGGCGGATCGGTCGCATGTGCTGCCCGCCGTGGCAACGTCATCACCGACGGCCAACAGTGCGCGCCGTTGTTCAGGAAAAGCCGAATCCGGATCAGCGAATATCGGCAGGATCCCCGATGATGTGGCGAGGCGTCACCCACCCCTTGTGCTATCCTGTGGCGCTGAGCGCTGGTCATCTTCATACAACCGCGCTAGGTCGCGCCATGGCGACCGACACCGCGCGCGACGAGCTGGCCGACCTCGGCGCCCGTGTGGCCCGGCCGGGAGCACGACCGGCCCGGCGCGGGCGACACCGCCGGTAGGGCGCCTGGTGGGCGGCGGGGGGCGAGGGGTGGACCGGATGCGGGAGTCCGACTTCGATCGGGTGCGCAAGAAGGCGCTGCTGAGCGAGCAGCTGCGCGAGCGCGGCTATGGTGCCGCCCAGGTCCTCGGCCCGTTCGACGGGCGCGACGGGGCGGTCGAGTACACCGTCACGCTCTACACCGGGCGGGCGCTGCGCTGGCAGGCGACGCTGCGGGGCGACTACCCCACGCTGCATGCGCGCATCGCGGCGCTGCCACCTCCGGAATAGGTGCGCGCGGCGGCGGCGGGAGCGGGGGGAGCATGCGTCTATGGGGCAAGCGGCGACCGCGCCGGCCGCCCGGCGAGACACCCGCGCCCGGAGTGAGCGACGCCGGGCTCCTCGCCGTCGGCTGGCTCGGGCTGGCGCTGGAGGCGGTCGGCGGCGTCCTGGGCGGCGACGGCGGGCTGCGCCTCGGCCACGGCGGGCTCGCGCTCACCCTGCTCGCGGCGGGCGTGTTCTTCGGGCGGCTGCTCCACGCGGCGCTGCGGGGCGACTTCGACGGGCGCTAAACTGAATCCTCGATGAAACATACATGCCGGACGCTTTAGACTATGTAGGTTTCATCGGCGCTTTGGTTTAGTGCGTCGTTCCTCACTTGCGGTGCAGATACGCATCGTCGCTACCGGGCGCAATTCCGGCGTGTTGTCCAGTACGTACGCGCCCTCCTATGTGTACCATACTTCAGGAACGGCGCATTAGGCGGCGCGGCGGCGACGGAAAGGGACGGGACGCGGTGGACAGCGAGGCGGAACGCGCGACCAACTTTATCATGAAGCTCTGGGCAGGAAGCAGTTCACGGGCAACTCCGGCTCAGTGGACTAGTACACGTTGGCTGAGATCGTCCCCTGGTTTAGGCGGCGAGGGCCTTGCCCTGGTAGGTCCACTTGAAGGGCTTGGCCATGGTGCGATTATAGTAGGCGATGAACGCCAGCACCTTGGTCTGG
>JAABUN010003609.1_pt1 | contig 23527 bp, 19 predicted proteins | sample 5559311 | NCBI WGS metagenome assembly JAABUN01 (sample SAMN10711877, study PRJNA513370) | rock metagenome | isolation source: Antarctica rocks | place: Antarctica: Victoria Land, Siegfried Peak sud
CTCGCTCACCCTCGCGCTGTTTCTTCTATTCCTGATTTCCTTCGTGGTGCACGCCGCCGCCGGCGCTCGGGACGCCAGCGCCGAGCACGCGGCACGTGGCGAGGAAGAAGTGTCGATCCTTTCCTATCTGAGCGGCTCGCGCTTTTGGTTCGAGTCGCTCCAGAACTGGCAGAGCGAGTTCATGTCGGTCGGCGTCCTGGTCGTACTGGCCATCTTCCTGCGGCAGCGTGGATCACCCGAGTCCAAGTCGATCGACCCGCCACACCATGAGGGCGGGGGTAGCGACGCAAGCTGGTGAGCGAGATGCCGTAGTCGATGCCCCGCGCCGGCCCCTAAAGGGAGTGTGATTCGCAGTTCAGTAGTTATGCGACTGACCAGTGAGAAGAGCTGATGGGTGGGGGAAAGTTGAGGGAAGTGGGAGCTTTTAGGATATGTGATCTACTAAAACCCAACGGATAATGGCAGCCTACGGTCGTAGCTGACACGCGGCTTTGGGCGGTCAAGGTCTAACACAGGAGAGACGACAGCGAGTCGAGATGAGGGCCAGACCAAAAGAATGATCGCTTAGATGAGGCCGAGGCCACCCTGGCAGTATCACTGAATCGAAGTACCTGACGCCGCATTGGCTCGTATCTAGACGCTCTCCCGTCCGTGCAAGGGGGCGGGCGCCGAGTTCATCGTTCAGCCGCGGACCCGGACGTGGAGATGCTGCCGGGTCACGATCCTCGAAGCGAACGAGGGAGCTGACGAATTGTCGAAACTCAACGCATGGACACTGCTCCAGGTGGGGGACCTGTTGATCAGTGCCCTGGCGGACGGTCCCGCCAATGCCTCAGCTGCTCGATCATCTGCGATCGATCTTGCCCTGATCGGAGCCCTGCTTCATCGGTACCAAGGCACCAATGTTGCGGCGATGCACCTCATATCGCGCAGAGGAATGATTCCAGGACGGGAGATCCCATGCATCCACGACTGTCCAGACGCACACTGACCATGATCGCCCCGGTCTCCTTCCTGACCTTTGGTCGGTCTGCTGCTGTGTTCGCCCAAACACCCGCCGCCACACCTGGCGATCGGCCCAGTGATATCACCTCGCTGGGGCAACGGCTCGCTGTGACGAACCCCGCCGACATCATCGCAACGCTCGGCGGCTCGACGGTCGCGTCGCCGCTGTTTCCGGCAGAGGTCGGCCCACTTCAGATCGGTCCCTGGGAGGACGATCCGGATATCGAGGGTGCCCAAGGCGCGTTTCAGGTCGTCGGCTCCGGCGAGTACTTCCTCATCGGTGCCTACGTCGTCTACCCGGACGGAGCGACAGCCATGACGACGCTGGAAGCCAGCGCGTCCAGCGCAGATGGCTCAGGACTCTCGACGATGGTTGGGTTGCCCAGCACGTCGATCAACGGCCCCTTCGGCCCGGTTACGCAGGTGCAGGTCGGACCTGTCCTGATCTGGGGATTCGGGATGCTGTCGCGCAGTGAAGGCGCCGCGAGTTCCGGTGCACCTCAGGATCTCACTCGCTATCAGTTGCGGGCAATGACCTTCGCTGTGGCACTTCTCGATCATCTCAATGAAACGACCAGATAGTTCGACGGTGATCACCTCCAGCCTTCAATGCCTGGGTCAGCACGATGGTCAAGCGGGCGACAGGGGCGAGCTGGTCAGGGGCGTCTACGTCCGGGTGATCGTGACGACCAACTTCGACCGACTGCTCGAGCACGCGCTCGACGACGTCGGCATCACGCCGACGGTGATCGCGTCCCCGGACGCGGCCATAGGCGCCCTTCCGCTTCCCCACACGGACTGCACCATTCTCAAGGTCCACGGGGACTATCTCGCCGCCCGCATCCGCAACACGGAACGGGCGGCGATCGAGCGTTGCCGCAGTCGTCGCTTCTCAACCTACTGGACAGTGCGCAAGCCGAAGCCGCCCGGCGAGTTCGTCCAGCGCCTCATCAACCTGCGCGGCGCGGAGACGATACCGATCTCGGACGCGGACTGGCTCTTCGCCCAACTGTCGGAGCACGTCGCCTCGCTGGAGGAGCTCTCCCGCCCACATCCCCTCTCGGCCGACATCGCCCGCGAGACGCTGAAGCGTTATGTCGCGGAGGAGCGGCACCGGGTCCGCCTCTACGACCTCGTCATGGCCGAGGTCAACCGGGTTCGCGACGCCGTACTCAACGAGAACCCGCTTCTCTACGGGGTAGCACCGAACCGGGACGAGCTGTCCGCCCGCCTGGCCCGCTACGAGGCCCTCACCGAGGTGCTACAACCGCTGATGGCGACGGGATGCTACTGGAGCTCCGATTGGAATCGCTGGGTCTGGCGCGAGGCCCTGGAGCGGCTCGCCAACCTGCCCGAGCCGAGCGTCGGCTACAAGCTCTGGGCCAACCTCCGACGGTATCCCGCCCTGCTCGCTCTCTACGGGGGTGGCATCGCCGCGGTCGAGCGGGGTGACTACGCGACGCTCCTGACCCTGCTGGTAGAGGCCCAGGTCGACCGGCCCTACGGCCGCGGCATCACCGTGTCGGAGCCCATGGTGCGCCGCGTCAACGCATCGCTTGTCCTCGACGACGAGGCAGCCCGGATCCTCGGCAGACGACTCAGCTGGCACCTCACGCCCAACTCGGGTCTGAGAGAGAGCCTCCGCGAGCTGCTGCCCCGCGACGAACAGTTCCGGCAGGTCTTCGACCGGTTCGAGTATCTCCTCGGGCTCGTGCACGTCGACCTCCAGATACAGGCGGGGCGCAATCGCTGGGGGCCAATCGGAGTGTTCTCGGGCAGCCGAGGTGCCGACCATCCCGGGATCGCCTTGGCGGTGCAAAGCGAAGCTCACGCCGCCGGCGAGGGCTGGGAGCCACTCCAAGCCGGCCTCTTCGGCGGCACCCTACCGCGCGACGTGGTTGCCCGGCACGCCCCTGGCGCTAGGTGTCGTTAGGTGTCGTGGGGACTATGGAGAACGACGGTCGGCTGTTCGTCCCAACGTCCGACCTGAGGTCTTTCGGGATCGGCTTCGATCCTGAAGACGTCGTCTTAGACTTGAAACCCGACGACTACTCCTTCAGTTCGAAGTCGGGGGTGACGACCAGTATCAAAATTGGGGGCCAGACGTCGGGCGCCTTCCAAGGTCTCAGCGACATTGACGCGAGCATCGCCTTCGAGTTCAACCGCGAGAACGCCGTCGTCTTCAGCATGCTGGGCTGCCGCGAGCACCGCATCAGGAAGTGTGCGTTATGAACTAAATGGGATATGTAGCTTTTTAGTAAATCTTCAATGAGCGCGAGTGGGCAAATTCCGCGCTCATCGCTCATCGAAACGTAGCATGTTTGACCGACCCTGCTAGGACGGCAGCTCGTCACGGACGATCTCATACCAGAACGATAGAGCGCTTCTTTCATTGCTTTCTTGCTGGATGAAGAACTTACCGTCACTCTTTTCAGGGTGGCGGCCGATTCCGAAATTATCCCGATGCTGAAGGTACGCTGTACGGTACATTCCAATACTGCCGCCGGTTGCCTGTCGCACCACTTTGTAGGCGAGATTGCCTAGGAAGGTCGCGGCACCGACTGCACCCACGACTGCGGCGGCATGGGGCGCTGCGATGGCGAGCGCCAGCAAAGACTTGAGCGCGTCTTGCACCTCATCGGACTGCAGCTGATCTGAAAGCAAAGTAGCCAGATCATCGGTGTCGTTAGTGTCTCGAGAGGCCGTGATGAAGATATCTAGAAAATGCAAGGGCTTACCATAGAACAGGAGGATCCCGTTATCACCGGTCGGCAACCGGTAATCATCCCTCACCCCGGAGAAGCGAAACGTGCCGGGCGTGTAGAAGCTTTTAGCTTCTTCTGCATTCCCATTACCTTGGACTATTAGTGCATCAAGCCGGATGTCGGCGGAACCGAAGAGCTTGTCGTTGTCGCCAATAAAGATGTCCTGGAGGCGTATAGCCACATCCGGCGCTTCGCCTGCCCCTCGGCCACCTTGGATGCCAAAGGTCGTCAGCCCGCGCTCGATTTCGCGCGTGTTGGCCGCGTTCGGCAACATTAGATCGTCAATCTCCCAATGTAGGTTCTCGCTCATGTGAATCCCCTCCGTATTGGATCGCTTGTCCGTCCCCAAGGATGAGAAACGGCGCCCAGTGAGCCGGACGATCGTCGAGCGGCTTCCCGTCTTGTCCCACAATGTTACCAGCCGCTAGATCTCTCCTTGTAGCGGCCATGGCTTCACGCAGGGCCGCGGCGGCGGTTACCCCCCGCGCATTGTCGAGCAAGGTGCGATAGAAATGGCGGGCGAGGCTGGACGTCGCGTTATCATCGACCTTCCAGAGTGACAGCACTACCGCACGGGCCCCTGCCTTCAAGAAGGAATAGCCAAACCCTACGACGCCCTCAGCCGTGGGTCTTCCCTGTCCGGTCTCGCACGCGGAGAGGAACACAAGGGCGTCATCCAGTTCGACTTCCGCCACCTCTGCCGCAAGCAACGTTCCATCTTCTTCTCCTGCCAAGTATAGACGGGAGGAATAAGCTGGTTCCTTCAATTCGGCATGGGCAGCGATGTGGACCAAATCGCAACCGCTAGCCTCGGCTCGGTACGATTCCTCGTGAGCGGCCGCTCCAAGGCGGAGATGGACCTTGTTTGGCTCTACCCCAATATGCAACAGCAACTTCGCAAGCGCACTGGCCTCGGCACGAGCACCTGGAAGTGGTTTGAGGCCCTTGAATTGGTCTGCGAGCGCCGGGTCTCCCACAATGTAAGCTCGCTCAGGCCGCTCGCGATTCCATGCACCCCGCTGCCGCAACCACCTAAGGGTTCCAAGCGACGGTGAGACGGAAAGATCGTAGCGATCAATCAACATCTGACCGTCCAGATTGCGCAGAAGGGCAAACGGTAGCAGTGCTATGGGACCGAACGGAACCAGGATGAGCGGTCCGTCATCCGGCAAGGCACTGGCCAACGGGTCGATCAATGCCTGCCACAACTCTTTCGCAAGTTCATCGATATCTTGCACCGGCGCCGAATCCAGGGGGTTGATCGTCCCCCGCGGGACGGAAAAGATATGGAGTTGGTCCCGTAGCGCCTCACCTTGCACTAGAAGCTCGCTGAACGGAAGCGGGGAGAGCACCGTCGTGATCTCTCCGCTGGACAGTAAAACCATGAGTCTGACGGCATCTCCGGCTGGCTGGATGAGCAATACCGGGGCGGCAAGACTCCTTGCCAAATCCTTGACCTCATCGCTTTGTAGCGGCAGCGTGGTACCACGTCTAACGAGTTCAGCGTTGGCGGATGAGATCACGTAGGCAGCGGCATTGGACAACACCTCGACGACATCCGTATCGCCGAAATTGGACACAAGATCGTTCGGTACCGGATACTGTGAATCTGTAGCATCTGTAGCAAGTGACGGCATTTCGGTCGTCAATGCCAGAATTTCGTTGAGGAGTTGGGACCGGGCACGGTCAGCAACTGCGAGGGCTTCATTGCGCAGCATCGCTGGAAAGCCTTTAGTGACGGGCCCACCGGACTTGGCCGCTACCGTAGCTTCCGCGATGGGCTGCAAATTAAGGAGCCATTCAACGAATTCTTCATATATGACGCGATTCCCCTGCACTTCTCCGAGAGCCAATCGAACGTCCTCGGAATAGAAGCCAGTCCGGCGCGCCTCGAACGCTAACATCGCGGCGATCCGTGCCTGGAAGGCGAGTGGAAACTCGTTGTTCCCACTGAGTTGAGCCATCGTCTGAAACGCGCGGATCGATTCCTCTCCCAACGGATGGTGAGGCAAAATTCGGCGGAGCGCCTCGCGTACGTCTTCTCGGGCCGTTTGGAGATTGCCTGCCGTGACGTTCACGTCCGCCAAGTCAAGGTAATAGCTGGCATGGAGGAGACGCTCTCGGGCGGTAGGCTCAGGCAAGCCCAACAGCCCCTGAAGAACACCGCGAGCCTTGTCGAGGTCGCTTACATCTTTGGCCTCGACAAGCGTCATCAACCGCCGTAGCGCGGTGGCGGTGCTGGCCGCCACCGCATCATTCGCGCTTGCAATCAGGCCGCGGGTGGCGGCGGTTCGTACACCCTCAAGGTCTTTACGCTTGTATGCCACGTCCACCAAGGCAATGCTCAGTTGCGCGCGGTACGCCCCTTCCTCGCCGCTCTCATCCAAGAGTCGCGCGGCTTCGTCGAGTAAGCTCTGCGCCTGTTCTAAATGGGGGATGTCGCCCAGCCAAGCGAGATTGCGCGCGTGATCGATGAGCGCATAGGCCAAGAAGGCGGGGTCAAGTTCCTTGACCGGGGCGTCTTCTCGATCTTGATGACGATTTTGTCCCGCCACGATGTCACGGGCAACCCACTCGAGCAATCCGCTCGCTTCTACGCCACGTTCGACATTACCCCGTTGCAGATCCAAATAGGAGAGTGTGCCCAAAGCCGCTGCAAGGCCGCGCTCCTGTTCCAGGATGGTTCGACCTGCGGCGGCATGCAGGGCGGAACCGCTCTCTGGTCCCTTTGTGGCCTCGGCTTCGATTCCCCTAAGCACATGCAACAGCGTCAAAAGGTCCGCGACCGCGGTTTCGGCGGCAAGCCGCGCTTCAACCAAGTCCCCAGCCCGCACTTCACGCAGCATACGGGAAAGCAACGTGGTAACGCGACGATACGCTAAACCGTACCCGTCCAATGGAGTGGATTCAGAATCCCCATCCCCAGAGCCGGTCGTGGTGACGTGGAGATCTGTGATGATTTTCAGCCGCTCTCGGAGCTCCTGTTGCAGCCAGTCGCGTCGGCCCGGCTCGGAGAAAGGCATCGCCTGTAGGCTTGCTTGAGCGCGTAGCGTCAGCCGCTCGGCGTCTCGAAGATGCACGAGGCCGGTCGTTGGGTCGTGAACGGTGGCCCCAAGCAACATCAATGCGTCAATGAGATAGAGAACCGCACCGATCTCAGGCCAACGAATTCCAGTCACGTTGCCATGGAGATAGGCGCCAACGGCGCCCCTGCGGACGCGCTCGGCCGCCTCAATGACCTCTATCCGTGCCTGCCGTGATGAGGCCTGATGGGCTCGTTGAAGTTCAGCAGCGATAGTAGCCTCGCCGGGATCTTCGGGCATCCGTTCGTTCACCAACATCCCGACCGTACGGCATAGGACGGGCAGCGTATCTGATGCCCGTGATCCCATCGGCATCGCCGACACGCGGTGCTCCGCCGCGAAATCGAGCCGGGGTCCGCGGATCGTGAGTTCGCGGAAGAACCCGGTGCTTTCCTCATCTCCCCCACCTGCAGCCATGATCCCGATCCCGCCATTGCACCGGACTTTCGTTACGGCGGTAACAGGGTAACGTCGAGGAGCAGTCACGACCGCCGAGGTCCACTCCTCGGCCGAGGCATTTGGCGGCGCGGAAGTCGGAAGACTGGTTACGACGAGCGTTTCGGTCTGCGGCTTGCTACGGGCGAACACGAGCATCCGAAGGTCGGACCGCACGGGATCATATGCCCAATCGAGAGGAAGCTGAAACTGAAACTGACCGGCAGGATCGTAAAACAACACAGCCTCCGATCGGGGTTGGCGAGGCTAAGCGCCAGTAACAGCAACAGTGGTCGTCTGCATCTCCACTCGACTGTGTAACCATGAGGAATCGCGTGAAGATTGATCCGAATGTGAAATTTCGTCGATCCACGTAGGATAGATGAAAAGAAGCCTGCTGTGGGTGTTGGTGCACGTAAAAGGGCAGCTGCCCACGGGGACATCCTTAAAAGATGTCCGTGTCGGTTTCCAAAAAGGACTATGGTTCGCAGCTAGATTGGTCCGCGAACTTAACGCTAAGTGGGGCGAGACTGAAGCAAATAGCTCGGCTGATAATCTCGACCGTCGTACTCATAAAGCTGTACTGGCGGGAAGGCGTTGAGGCGCTGACCGATCATCGTAGCCAATGCCTGGGGAAGTGTACCGAATAGATGAATCTCTGTTACCAGATTATTCGCAACGATGCGTGCTATTTCATTCCTTACCTGCATGGCGAGGGCACAGGCGACGGTGTTTGTCATGACAAGTCCGGCAACTGATCGGTTCGCGGTTAGTCGTAAGGACAGCAGCGGGGAAGCATATGTCCGCTGAATATAACGGCGCACTGCGTCTTGGACAGGTTGATCCAGCGTGCTCAACTCCACATGAAGGATTCCCGAGCCGGCGGAGCCTCCTCTGCAATTGACGTCGAGCGAAACCTCGGTGGAAGGCGTGCAAGTTGTCGACCAGTAGTCCCGCTTAGTGCGCAGCTCTAATTCAAACGCAGTTGAGGGAAACACATACCCGAGTAGAAACGCAGCGGTGAGGTGTTTGCTGCCATGTACGCGCAACCGAGGACGGCCCATCGTCTCGGCGATCGAGCGCTTGAGATCAATCAGTCCCTCATGAACCTGACGCCAATGATCATCGCTAATTGCGCCTTGGTCTGTAAATAAGTCGGTAGCATCGACACAAAAGACATCTCCCGGTTCGTCCGCTAGCCGCTCACGGGTACTAAATTGCAGTTGGAGAATGTCATTTTCATTACTACTTCTTGCTTCTACGAGTCGATCAATCATCAAGTCACATGCCACTGCTTTGAAAACACGGTCGAGAACCAGCGCGTCATCCTGCTGATTAGGTGATCCAAGAGCATGTGAAGCGTAGTTACTGAGGTCTACCCCAAACGCTTCCGCACTTCTGGCTGATAACTGTCTGAAGCCGAGATCACGTGGCACGGCAGCTAGAACAAAACGGGGGTCGCGGTCCTTTGCGTGGATGGCCGCTTCGATCTCAACCCGGCGGATAAAATCGCTGTCGAACACCTGTGGTGTTGCGTACAAGAGCAAGCCAAAGCAATCATCATGGATGGCTCGCTGGGCCTCGGATACTTGGCCGTCCCCGAATCGGAAGCCGCCTTGGCGGTCGATCCAGGGCGATAGTCCACGCAGTCTCAGGACAGAGGCCAGCACATCGACCTCCTCCGCGTTCTCCCGACTATGGCAAAGGAAGAGCTTTTTCAGTGTAACCACAAACGCTCCCAGCGTAGCTAATTAACCATTGCCTAATGTTACAATGATTGCATCTGTAACACCTGTATGGTAACATCTGAGCAGATAGCTGACAACAGCCTTCCGCTGTCCGCGCGGTTACTTACCCACTGAATCGTCGAGGCGATGTTCCCATGGTGAAGTCAAGCAACAAAAACCCAGGCGTGAATGTCGTTCGCCACGGAGATGATTGGGTGGTTCGCCGAGACGGTGGCCAGCGTGCCTCACGCATCTTCGACACACAACGAGAAGCGATCGACTATGGCCGGCCCATTGCACGCCGCGACGAGACAGAGCTGCGAATTCAGGACGTCAACGCTCGCTGGCGTGATTCGGACAGCTACTGTCCCGACCCGGCACCGCCCATCGACAAGAGCCACTAACCAAGATTCTCAGGAGGGACCGATGGTCATCGCACTTTCACAGCGGCAGCTGCTCACCCTGCCTGAATATTTCCGGGCACTCGCGCGCAACATTGAGCCGCCCAAAGAACGCAAGGATGCTGCCGCCGACATTCCGAAGGATGTTCGCGAGTACCTGAAGACATCGAACAACCTCACGACCGAGTCTCCCCATAGTCGCTTGACGGGTTCATACGCCCGCTCCACCGCGATCCACGCCATCAAAGATGTCGACTTCGTGGTCTTTGTAAAAGCCGGTGAAGAAGACCCGGATCCCGTTGCGACGTTGGAAGCGCTCTACAAGGCACTGAAGGGGTTGCCTGGGGAACTCGGGTACGACGGAAAAGCGCAGATATTGAGACGGCAACGCCGCTCGGTGCACGTTGAATTCGAGGGTAAAGACTTTCATCTCGACGTCGTTCCTGCCCTGATCCGTGATGGTATAGATGAGCCGCTCCGAGTTCCTGATCGCGAGTGGAACACATGGGAGCGCTCCGATCCGCTGGGCTACGGTCGGGCCCTCAGCGAGCTGAATAGTGAAACCGGAGACAAAGCGGTTCGCCTGATTAAGCTCTTCAAGCACTGGCGCACCGTCCAGATGAAGTACCTACGCCCGAAGAGCTATTACCTGGAGGCTTTGATCTACCGCCATCTTGACCGGAGCTGGGTGACTACTGACGGCAAATCAGATGCGGAACTCTTCACCGACTTGATCCGCTCTATCCGTGATCGTTTTCAGCCGGCGTTGGACGGTGATTACGTGCCGGTGATTTCGGACCCAATGCTGGGGCACAACATCGCCTTTAACTGGGAACAGGATTCATTTAAGTCGTTCATGGCACAGCTCGACCAGTCGATCAGTTGGGCCGAGCGGGCGCTCGCCAAAGAACGCGACGAACTCGACGCGGCAATCGAACTGTGGCAGAAGGTGTTCGGTGCAGAACACTTCGCAGACTCCTCGACCACAAGACGGCTCCAGCAAGCGGAATGGCTCTCCACTGGATCGATCTTCGTGACCGGCGCCGGCAGAGTCCTCGATAAACCGCCCGCAGCGGGTCCAGCCGTTTCATCCCCGCGCCACCGTTTCTACGGCGATGTGGATTAACGGAAGCGGAGCGCCGCTGTCGATTGGACGGCAGATCTGGAACATGCAGCGACAGTTTCCAGATTTCGAATTTCGACATAAGGGGATGAGCTGGTATGGTTCGTTACAGCCGACCGATGAATCGCCCCGCTACCGGATCAAGGTGACGTACCGCTTGCCGAACAGCCCTCAAGTTTGGGTGCTCCAGCCGGCAATCGCCGCCGACGCGAAACACCGGTACCGCAACCAGTCGCTCTGCCTCCATTACCCGCGCGATGGGGATTGGCAACCCGGTTTCTTTCTCGCCGACACGATACTGCCCTGGACGGCCGAGTGGCTTTACTACTACGAGTTGTGGCAGATCGACCCCGAGCACCGTTGGCTCGGCCCGGAGGCATCCCACAGTCCCAGAAAACGCTATATCCGCTAGATCAGGAGGATTCCATGATCACGACCACCAGCTTGGGCCCCCGCCTTCGCCAAGCTCGCGAGCTAGCGGGATACAGCCAACAAGAAGCCGCCGACGTGCTCGGCGTTGCCCGCGAGGTCATCTCCTACTGGGAGAACGACCACCGCGTGCCGGGACTCGCCCAGGTCAGGCGCCTCGCGGAAGCGTTCGGAGTCTCTGCCGACTTCCTCCTTGGCGCGGAGTCTGAACCGGTGGCGGCGGAAGAGCACGCCCTGCTCTACCGTGGACTCAGCTCACAGTCCGCCCAAACCAAGGCCGGTGTCCGCCGCTGGCTTACCTTTCTCAATGATTGGGCAACGCTGCTCGAGGACTGCGGCGAGTCGCTTCCAGGACGTCAAAAGCCACCGAAAGAGTGGCGGGCCGCGGCCGCGATCACAGACTCTCGTCAAGCACCGAGATTGGCGGAGCGTGTCCGTCAGGAGTACCACCTCGGATCAAAAGCGATTCCCGATCTCCTCTCGTTCCTGGACGGCCAAAATGTGCTCGTGTATCGAACCGCGCTCGACCGAGTCGGGGATGGTGAGGGGGTCTCGGGAGCCTTCTATAATCATCCGCAGCTGGGGTATTGCATCTTGGTGAACACCAACACCACTGCCGGCCGCCAGACCTTCACGCTCGCCCATGAGTTCGCCCACGCACTGTTTCACTACCAGGAACGCGGTCTGATTAGCAGGGCGGGCGATACCGACCGTAAGGAGTCCTTTGCCGACATCTTCGCCGCTCACTTCCTAATTCCCGGTGAGACACTCCGCCATCTCGTTCAACGCCGGCCTGCGCACGCGATCACCAGTGCGCTCGAGGTAATCTCACTCCAGCGGCACTTTCGGGTGAGCTATGCGACGACGCTCAATCGCCTCAGAAGCGAGGGTTTGCTGACACTCGAACAATACGAGCAATACCGACGCTACAGCCCAAGCGCCCTTGCCAAGCAGCTCGGCTACGATGTCGACGAATACTATCCGACGAACGGCGTCCCCAAAGTCAGCCTGGCCTCCTACCCCAACTCGGTGCTGCAACGCATCCACATCCTGGTCACGACAGGAGAACTCAGCCCAGCGAGCGCAGCCGACCTTCTGCAAGTTTCACAGGAAGAAGTTTTGGAGGAGTTACTCGCTAAACCTAAGTTGGCCCAACTGAGGGAGTCTGAGGAATTCTCCGAACTACCCCAACCCGGCACGCCCCGCTTACGGTCTAACGCTTCCAACAATTGGTAGCGCCGCAACCCCCGCTCTACGTCGCCGACAACATGGTGCTTGACATGTTTGTCGATGCCGGCTGTGTTCCGCTCCTCTCGGCCCTCGCCGGGGGGAGCGTTTTCGTGACGCCTACCGTCCTCGACCTAAATGAGATTCCCCCATTCAGCTGTCAACCTCTAAGTGAATTCGCCCGTGGTCTTTTTCACACCCAGTCGAAACAAGGTCAAGCCCTCTACGCTCAGCGAGTGCAGCGGCGTACCGCATTCGTCACCACGGCTACATCTCCTTGCAAGTCGGTCCAGATGTCGGTCGCCGAGCTTCAACAAGCCCAGTACCTTACGTCACCCGCTGCCCGGGGATAGGCGAAACAGGTGGATCCCAACGTGCGAATCAAGCGTATTTCGCTGGGGGAAGCGGAGTGCGCAGCAGCTTCTTTCGTTTATGCCTATAATAGGAATGAACGGACAGAACGTATGTTTCATAAATTGAGGCTTGGCTGCGATGCTGGTATCGACACGATCAACTGAGGTTCTATCGTTCCAAGTACCTAACCAACCAGAAGATATTTTGGATCGTGTGGAGCTTACACGCTTGGCAGTAGCAAAGCGACTCGACCCGGACCGCAAGGCGTCACTGGGGCAGTTCTTCACACCCATGCCCGTCGCCCGGCTCATGGCCTCAATGTTCTCCTTCGCTGAGGACCACATTTCTCTCCTTGATGCCGGTGCTGGCATCGGATCGCTCTCCGCCGCCTGTATCGCCGAGCTGTGCGCTCGACCGCAACGCCCGAAAACGATCCACATTACCGCGTACGAGATAGAACCGACCCTGAGCAGCCCCTTGGCTGAGACAATGAGATTGTGCCGAGAGGCCTGTGAAGCCTGTGGGATTGAATTCTCCAGCGAGGTTCGGCAGGGAGATTTTATTCAGGACGCAGTGGCCATGCTCCTCGGCAGCTTGACCCATCCCGTGAAGCACCCTCGACCTAACTGCTCGATCCTCAATCCCCCGTACGCGAAGATTCACAGCCGTTCTCCGCATCGACAGCAGCTCCGGCGGCTCGGAATCGAAACCGGCAACCTTTACACCGGCTTCCTGGCGATCACCAACCAACTGCTCTCCAATGAGGGCGAACTAGTCGCGATTACACCGCGCAGCTTCTGCAACGGCCCCTATTTCCGGCCCTTCCGTCGGTTATTGCTCGACACGATGGCGTTGCAACGCGTTCATATCTTCGAATCGCGTCAGCAAGCCTTCCGCGACGATGCGGTGCTCCAAGAGAATGTCATTCTGCACGCGGTCAAGGCGCTCCCCCAGCCGGCGCGGGTGACGATCAGCGGCAGCAGCGGTCCCGAGGATCACGGCCTGTCCGTGCATGACGTGGCGTTTGAGGAGGTGGTGCAGCCCAACGACCCGCAGTCCTTCATTCACTTGATGCCCGATGATCTCGCCAGGCGCGTCACGGCGCGTTTGGCGCTTTTTCACTCGACACTCCAGGGTCTTGGCCTCGCCGTCTCCACCGGCCGGGTCGTTGCGTTTCGGGCACAGGAGCATCTACAAGCGCAACCCGGCGCGCAAACGGTCCCCCTCATCTATCCGCTGCACTTGCGTTCCGGTCTTGTCGAGTGGCCGCAACCAGCGGCCCGTAAGCCGAACGCCCTCGTCCTGAACGCCAAAACGCGCAATCTGACCGTGCCCAATGGCCACTATGTGCTCGTCAAACGCTTCTCTGCCAAGGAGGAGACCAAGCGGATTGTCGCGGCCGTCCACGACCCAGCTCGTGTCCCGGGTGACTCGGTCGGCTTCGAGAATCACCTGAACTACTTCCATAGGCAAAACAATGGGCTAGATCCCACGCTGGCGAAAGGGCTCGCTGCGTATCTGAATACCTCTCTCGTCGACACCTATTTTCGCCAGTTCAATGGTCACACCCAGGTCAATGCCACTGATCTGCGGAACCTCCCCTATCCGACCGAGGTGCAGCTGCGCGCACTTGGCGAACAGATCGGTGAGACCTTTCCTTCCCAAATAGATTTAGATGCCCTAATTGACAAGGAGCTGATTGCTATGGCGGAACCTACCGATACCGATCCAATCCGGACAGCCCAACGCGTCGAGGAAGCGCGGCGCGTACTCAAAGACCTCGGACTCCCGCGCGCCCAACAAAATGAGCGCTCTGCACTAGCACTCCTCGCACTGCTCGACCTCAAGCCGGAAATGTCATGGTCTGAGGCGCAGGCACCCCTACGCGGTATCACTCAGCTGATGACCTTTTTCTCGCAGCACTACGGCAAGACCTATGCGCCGAATACCCGTGAAACGGTGCGTCGCCAAACGGTTCATCAGTTCCGCGACGCTGGTCTGATTCTGGAGAACCCCGACGAGCCGGCCCGGCCAGTCAATAGCGGCAAGACGGTTTACCAGCTTGAGCAGAGCGCGCTCGAGCTGCTGCGCACCTTCGACACCGGAGAATGGGAGATGAGCCTCCGTGCCTATCTGGCCTCGGTTGAGACCCTGCAACAGCGTTACCGTCAGGAGCGTGCGATGGTGCGCATCCCGATTCGGATCGACGCCGAACACACGATTACCATTTCTCCTGGAGGACAAAATATCCTCATCGAGCAGATCGTCGATGCCTTTGCCTCACGATTCACTCCCAATGGCCATCTCCTCTACATCGGAGATGCTGACGAGAAGTTTGCTCACTTCGATCAAGCGGCATTTACGGTGCTCGGTGTGACGATTGAAGCGCATGGCAAGATGCCAGACGTGATCATTCACCATGCCCATAAAGACTGGCTGGTACTTGTCGAGGCGGTGACCTCGCATGGTCCCATCAATCCGAAGCGCTACCAGGAGTTGCAGCACCTGTTCAGCGGGTCTCGGGCCGGCCTCGTCTTCGTCACCGCGTTTCTTACGCGACGGGCAATGGTCGAGTATCTCCCTGAGATTTCCTGGGAGACCGATGTGTGGGTGGCCGAATCCCCCGACCACCTGATCCACTTCAATGGCGACCGCTTTTTAGGGCCGTATTAAAGGCAATACGCTTATGCGCATCAAGCAAATCAGCATTCGGTCCTTTAAGAGATTCAGCGACCTCACTATACAAAACATTCCCGCTACGGCGCGCTTGGTCATCTTGGTTGGCCCAAATGGCTCCGGGAAATCATCGTTGTTTGATGCCTTCAACGCGTGGCAACAGCTTCAAGGCTTTAGAAGCTACGGGTCAGACGCTGACTACTATCAAAAGAAGGGCTTGATCCCAGAAGAACTGGGTAACACCCTTCAAAACATCAAGATCGATTTTCACCAAGCCTTGTCCCCAGACCATCAAACGCTCAAAAAAACCTTTTACATCCGTTCTGCATACCGCAATGAGCCGGACTTCACGCTAAGCGCGGTGCAACGCCTCGGTCCGGTGGAAGATCGCCAGCGTTTGACTCGCCTCATTGACAATGACGCCAGCGTCTCGGCCAACTACCAAGCCCTAGCCGCGGCTACTCTGGACGGTCTCTACAGGGGGGATTTCGACGAGCTGACCGGAGCACAAATTGTTGATTTGCTGATCGGGCAAGTCCGCGATTCGATGCGACGTGTTTTCGAAGGACTGGTCCTCCGAGGTCCTGGCCATCCTCTCGAACAGGGAACTTTTTTCTTCGAGAAGGGCACCAGCACCGACTTCCACTACAAGAACCTCTCCGGTGGAGAAAAGGCCGCATTTGATCTCCTCCTCGATCTCGTGTCAAAGCGCCTTACCTACCAAGACACCATCTTCTGCATCGATGAGCCGGAAGCCCATATGAATACCCGGCTACAGGGCCCTCTCCTGCGCGAACTTGTGTCCCTCGTCCCGGACGGCTGCCAGCTCTGGATTGCGACCCACTCGATCGGCATGATGCGGGAGGCTAGGGACCTCCAGCGGGAGGACGCGAACGCCGTCATCTTCCTCGACTTCTTCGACAAGGACTTTGACCAACCGGTGGTACTGACCCCGGCGGCCGTAGATCGCCAGTTCTGGAAGAAGACGCTCGATGTCGCCCTCGGCGATGTCGCCGAGCTCATGGCGCCGCGCCAGGTCGTGCTCTGCGAGGGTCGGCCAGCATCCGAACGTGACCGGGGTAAGGCTGAGTTCGATGCTCGCTGTTATCGGACCATCTTCACTCGGGAGTACCCTGACGCCGGCTTCATCTCGGTAGGAAACGAAGCGGAGGTGCGCCAGGACACCGTCAAGCTGGGGCCAACCATCGAGGCATTGATCAGTGGAACCACCGTGATCCGCGTAGTAGACCAGGACGACCGCAGCCCACAGGAGATTGTTGATCTTCGAGCCGAAGGAGTACGAGTTCTCTCCAAACGCCACCTTGAAGCCTATCACATGGCCGACGAGATCCTTACCAAACTGTGCGAAGCGCACGGCCAGCCCGAGGCTGTGACAGCAGTGCTGGCCGCGAAGCAACAAGCCATTACCGAGAGTTGCAGTCGCGGGAAACCTACTGACGACGTGAAGTCGGCCTCCGGTCAGATCTACGTGCAGACAAAGAAAATTCTGAGGCTGACCCAAGCAGGAAACACCACCGAAATCTTTATAAGGGATACCCTAGCTCCCCTCGTTACTCCCGAAACTGACACCTACACTGAGCTCAAACACGACATCTTCGGCGAGTAATCTTCTGTCAATCCCTTCATCCGCCATTACATCTAGTCGATTCCAGAGCTTTTCAGAATTTCGCGTACGCAAATCTTCACCTTCAGTTGATTTGTTTGTCAGTCTCCGCTGTGGCTACCTGCACCTCGCTCAGGTTCCACCGCAGCACGGCCTTGTCCTCATGATTGAACCACCTTTTGCATACGAATCAGCTGTTCTCGTATGCTGCAAAAGACGACATCCTCGAGATAAAACAATGACAAGCAGACGAGATATTCAATGCGGCCCGCTTCGTGACCGCGCTTCGCGGACAGCTGTTCCGGGATTAAACGGCACCCCCTGTCCCCCAGGTACGATCAAGTGAGTAACCCCAAAGGAATGCCGGTATGAGGATTAGGATTGGTCGCGTCGGACTCGCGCTTATCATCGGCATGTTGGCCATCGACCCGTCCGCTGGCACGGTCCTTGTGAGTACCAGTCCCGTCGCAACGTCGACAACGAGAGTTATCTCCGCGGCGGCTCAGGACACAAACGTCCCCGTCTTCCTTGATTTGGAGGCGTTCAGCAGCGACAACGTGACCGTAACCGCTGGCGATCGTGTCACCGTGCTGGTGACGGCGATCTACGATGGCGGGGCTGGGGCCGCGATTCCCTGCGGGTCGTTAAACCTCGGGGTGTTAGGCGACCAACCGGCCAACTTCCGAGACGACGCGACAGGAACCTGGCCAGAGAGCGCCTGGCGCAGTCCGGATCGTGTCGCGGCCGACGGCTGTATCGGTGAGGCCGGAATTGGCACGCGCCTCTACTGGCCGGTCAAGCTCTACGTACCGCCGGAGACGCCGGCCGGGACCCACTCGGTCGGCACCTTCAGTCCGGTCTGGGACGGCGTGAGCTGGTCCACGAGCCAAATCGCGATCTCGGTGACTGTTCGCGGTCCGTCGGCTTCGGTCGTAGCGACCGCAGCCGTGGACCAGGGAAGCTCGACCCCATCCATCTTCGAGACCACCCCTCCGTCCGCGCCGGAGAGCGGCACGGCCCAGGCCGCCACCGCGTCCGCCTCTCCCGCCGTACTGCCAGCGGCCAAGCCGGGCCGGCTTGTCGTGTCGGTGGTGGACGAGGCGGTCCAGCCACTGCCGGGCAATGCCTGTTTCGATGTCTACATCGACGCCGGGGATGGCGCGTGGGGCACCCTCATCGCGCACGGTTGCGACGAGACCGATGGTGGTGACGGAACGGTGACGCTTGAAGGAGTAATTGCCGGCGATTACGTGGTGGTGCAGAACATGCCTCCGGACGGATACGCCTGGGCCGCCGATCAGCGGATCAGCATCGCACCGGGAGAGGAGACCCGCCTCACCGTCGTCCAGCCGGTGGACGACGCCACCGCCGCCACGACTGAGGCGGGCATCGAGGCAACACCCGCTGTAACCGAGTCGCTGGCGCCGACCGAGGTCACCCCCGAGACGCCCGAACCGATCGCGCCGGTCAACGCCGGCGCTGTGAATGAGGCGACGCCGATAGCCGCGTCGGCAACGAGTTCCCTTCCGCCGCCGTTGGTCGGTGGCTGGGAGGGGCAGGGCGTGCAGACAAACCCCGACGCCGCGTGGCCGGTCACGATCACCTTCCGCGGCGGCGATATTGGCGAGGCCGTCGCGAGCATTGAGTACCCATCGTACGGCTGCACCGGTGAGCTGACGCTTGATCGGGTCGAGCCTGAGCGCGGACGCATCGTACTGACGGAAAACATCACCGTCGGCGAAGGAACTTGCGTCGATGGCGGTTCGATGGCGCTCTATCTCGAGCCCGATGGATCGCTGACCTTTGAATGGAGCAGTGCCGACGGCAGCTCGACCGCGACGGCACAGCTGGACAAGGTACCCGGCTCCGTAACAGATGGCGGCGAGAGCGGCTCGGTCGAACCAACGCCGATCAATCAGGGGGATGTCCCGACGCCGACTCCGACGGAACCCGTTGACGATTCGGGTTCAACGGTGATCCAGCCGGTCGACGGGAGTGCCACGGTCCCGGCACCGGACGGCCGCGAGGTATCCGGGGGTCCCGGCACACCCCAGCCAGTCATCGGCGCACCGAACGATGCCGCCCGGACCGTGAAAGATGCCGCCGTCAAGATTTCCCGGCTCGAGGCAACGCGCGACTTCGACGCGCTCTACAACGCGATGCACCCCGATGCCCAAGCCATTATTCCGCGTGAGGTGGTGGTCGGGTGGTACAGCGACGATCTCGCGAACAAGGAAGCGGGCGAACTCACCGTCACCGACGTCCGCTTCGTTGACTGGACCTGGGACGTCAACGGCGTCACCTACCCAAATACGGCTGAAATTGACTTTATCCAGCCCTACGTCATAGACGGTGCTCCCACCGAGATCACCGGTACCCTCCGCTTGGTCGAGATCAACGGTGAGTGGCGCTGGTTTTTCGGTCAGAACCGTAAGTTTGTCGACGACCAGATTGAGAAGTACCGCTTGACCAATGACTCCGGAGATAGCGGCGCCGTGGCCGGCATCGCGGCAGAGCAACCCCGAAGCTTCCGTCGGGCCTACACATCACCGCCGTCGAAGGATCTTTGGAAGTCAAGGGACTGTAGCGGTCGCAGGCAAGCGTCCCGGCTCTACCTGGACTGCTGTGCAACCTCTCTACACGGCAGAAGGAGCGCAAAGTGACTCATAACAAGATAGAGTCTGGCGAGGCGGATTACTGTCTCGACTGCTGTCCCGAAAACACCAATAACATGTCAAGCATGACGATCTCACGCCGGCGCGTCGTGCGCTCCGGTTTCCTCGGCGGAGCGGCAGCGCTCGTGTCATCGTCGCGTACTCCGAGATCAGTGTCGGCCAATCACTTCGGCTGCCGGTATCCGGACGGCACTGGCGCTCCGTACTACCTCGACTTTTCGAAGCTCTATAGCTCACGCCTCACAGATGGCTCGATTCTGGATCCCATCACCATCATTCAGCGGGCCTACTGCGGTTACAAGAACGGGCTCTTTCCTGGTGGTAAGATCGACCTCGGTACCCCCTACGCTGACCCACGAAGCGGTCGTCTTCACCTCTGGGATGGATACTGGAATCAAAATTTCTCGGGGCCGCTCGGCTACACGAACCTGATGATCCAGCCACTCAACGGGCGCGCGTACCGTCTCTACGGAGATTGGCTCGCCAAATTCATGGAACGCGGTGGACCAAGGGTTTTCGGTGCACCGATCGACGACCCGCACGCGGCGGGACCCGGGGTCGAGCAGTACTTTCAAGGTGGCCGCGTGCGTCAGACCGGTTTCTTTCGCCAGCGAGAGGGGGCGCCGGTCTACGTGGTGCAGGGTGCCATTCTGGAGCGGTATCGACAGGAGACGGGAACTTCCGGGCGCCTTGGTGCCCCTAAATCGAATGAATATGCCTGGGGCAGCGGAGCGCGGTCGGACTTTGCCAACGGCTCCATTGTTTACCACTCAGGCGGCCGGATCGAGGTGCTCGTCGGTGCCTCCCCGCCTTCCGCCTTATATCCACTACAGACGCCGACCTCGAAGCCGGTATCCGAGCAGGCCCATGTTAATGCGGCCGTGCAGCTGCTCCGCGATACGGGGTTGCAGTATATCGTCAACGCCATTGATGCCAGGGGAGTCAAGGTGGACTTCCAAAAGATATCCATCGCAGGTCACCTTGATCGCTTTGGCAAGATGGTGATCAACGAGCTCTTTCTTTCCTGGCCGGATCAAGACCTCGCCGCTTTGATGGCCCACGAAGGGCAACATGCCGCTGACCAAGTGAGGTACGGCCTCATCGGGTACGATCTCACGGAGAGTAGATGCTACAGCGTCGAGCTGCGAGCCCATCTGACCGCGGCGCTGACCTGGCAGACCTGGTACGGACCGGAAGGTAAACCGAATCCAACTAACCTATATGAGAAGTATCTGAATCGGCAGCTCTGGCTCCTCCGTGAGCATCCCGACCTCTTCGTAGACGACATGTACTCGCAGTACATTGATGAATGCCACGTAGGGCGACTACGTGGGTGGCCCGAGGACTCTTTCCTCACGATGGACGGGCTGCCACCGGGCATTGACACACAAATCCCAACCGTCACACAGACCTTTGAGAGAATGCGGCACCGACTCAAAGAGGGCTAGCGTTAGCCCATTCCAGGCGAATAGCACATCATTGATGATCGCTTCCGATCGAGGGGATAGCACAGTGTCCCCTCGATCAGATTCACCATCACGCGATTATGGTATTATCATCAATATACATAATAAATTGATTTTCTCGATGCGTTTGGTCAAAGCCCTGTTAGCCATGGCTGCTCTCACCGTCATCACTGTGGGGACGCTGCTGCTTTGGACGACTTCGTACGTCCGATCTCTGCCCGAAGTAGACAACATGGCACAGTTTTCTCTAGCGTTTGACCCCCTAGGCCAAGAACCCGTTTCCCTGGAGCGGTACAACCTATGGGATCACATTCTGGGCCAAAGTGCTGAACTACCTAAGACCTCCTTGTTTCCAGCTATGCGAGGGCTTGAGTTTACTAGCATCACTGATGCTTCAGATCCTGTAGCAGCAAAAGATTGGTGTCAGGAGCGTCAGATTGTGATAGATCCTCTCTGGCGCGTGTTCTGGATCAGTCTTACTTCGTGTTCTTTTGATGGTACCCCGCTCGACTACTTCGGTCCCTATCACCTGAAATAATTGTGTCCTCATTTTTTGATACTGCTCGTCCGGGATCGCTTCCCCGATCTTGGCGATCAACCCCGCCTTACCTCAGCAAGGTTCCGCCGCTTTCCACCATTTCGCCTGTAAGATCGACCATCAACCGACCGAGGCAGTGCCGCTTGGGGAAACGGTATTCCCAAGTGAATTTGGGGGCGGTTGGACCGGCACCGTTCAGCAGTACGCCGACGACGTGCGAGGCGCTCGGGAGTCCACCTTCCCGGTCGAGCTGTCGTTGACCGCACAGGCTCCATCGGTCCCCCCGTCGGCACCATCAACTACCCCTCCCTCGGCTGTGGCGGCGATCTGACGTGGCTGGGTATAACGCTTGACTCAGTGGCCCTCGGCGAAGCCATTACCTACGACGACACCACCGACGGTGGCTCCTGTGCCGTCGGTGGGAGCATGATCCTACGATTTGTGGATGATCAAACCCTTGCCTGGACGTGGTTCTGGCCGGACGGGACGCAGGGAGCCGAGGCAACACTGAGGAGGATGGAAGCTCGCAAAGTGGCCGTCTTCGTTGAAGGGCTCTCATCCTCCTTGAGCGAAGCTCAAGTTCGCTTAGATGCATCCAATGCGATTTATGGTAACTGTGCCGAGCACGATCCCGTCTTTGGCGATGTTAAGAAGACCCTGCTAGACCTTGGCTTCACCTGCGCCGATTTCCTCCGCTACTCCTACACGGGAGGCACGTTATACACGGACACCAAGGTTCCGGCACAACCGGCACCAGAGCCATATAGCGACCAAACGGGACAAAGCCTCGATATGAGCGTCACACACCTCGTCGCCATGCTCAGTGATTACCGACAGGCGCATGCCGTTCGCGGTCGGTGGCACCATAGAGGCGGTAGCCCGCTAACGTCCTGCGGGGATCAGGAAGTAGACCGATCTGCTCGTAGTAGCGGATCGTCTTGGGGTTGATCCCAAGATCGTTGGCAAGCTCCCCGACGCGTAGTTCAATGGCGCAATCCTCTTTGTCCATGTAACAGATTGTATCGCCTGCTGGCGCAGGGTTGCGCCTCATTCCCTTACGGGCGAAGAGCTTTCCGCAGCACCGTGATCATCTCCCGAATCGCCGCCTCCCCGTCATTCTCCTTCACGGCATCGGCCACCGTGGCGCGCAGATGGTCCTCCAACACGAGTAGCGACACCTCGCGGGAAGCCGCCGCCAGTGCATTAACCTGTTGCACCACGTCCAGACAGTAGCGATCGTCCGTGATCATCTGTTGCAAACCACGGACTTGTCCCTCCATCTTGCGCAACCGCCGCAGCAGCGCCTCCTTGTCCTCGCCGTAGTGTGTCCGCCTCACCTGCGCCTCTCCTCTTCCCGTATACTCCATGGTGGTATACAGTACCGGCACGAAATGTGCACAACTCGTTCCGGTGAAACGCGCTCGTGTGTCACGGTAGACCTTATTACATATCAGAAAGGAATGACTCCATGAGTTATGCCCAACAGATGATTCAGACCAACCCGAGCCCGGCTGTCGGCGGGGACGCCCTCGCCGCCTGCGTCGAGGCCTGCTTCGACTGTGCGCAAGCCTGTACGGCGTGCGCCGACGCCTGCCTCGGCGAAAAGAACCCGGACATGTTGAACCGCTGCATCCGCATCGATCTCGACTGCGCCGACATCTGTGACGCCACCGGCCGGATCGTCTCCCGGCAAACAGCCACGGAACCGCAGATGGTCCGCGCCGCGCTCGAAGCGTGTGCGACTGCCTGCAAGCTCTGCGGTGACGAGTGCGATCAGCACGGTCAGCACGGCATGGAGCACTGCCGCGTGTGCGCTGAAGCGTGTCGCCGCTGCGAGCAAGCCTGCAACGCGCTGATGGGGCAGCTGGCCGCCTAGTTTTTCTCCTCAGACCGTACAAAGGGCACGCTTCGAAGCGTGCCCTTTGCTGTCTCCGTACGGCAGCGCCGTCTTAGATGCTATCCGGAAAATAAAACGGGGTGGTAGGATGGGGAGATGGAG
>JAABUN010003610.1_pt1 | contig 23525 bp, 21 predicted proteins | sample 5559311 | NCBI WGS metagenome assembly JAABUN01 (sample SAMN10711877, study PRJNA513370) | rock metagenome | isolation source: Antarctica rocks | place: Antarctica: Victoria Land, Siegfried Peak sud
CAAGGACCTGTCGGCGTACGGGCTGGAGGACTACACCCGGATCAAGCACGTGATGCAGTACCACGGGTTCGAGGGCTGAGCAGATCGGGACCGGACGGGGGACCGACAGCGCGGGGGACCGACAGCGGACAAGGGACTCGGAGGGCCGGTCGGCGGCCGCGCTGGCCACGGTGATCGTGCTGTCCAACCTGGCCGGGGTCGCGTCCGGTTCCTCTGCCCGTTCATCACGGCGCCGTGGGCAGCGGGAGCCTCGCCGCCCTGTGGGAGAGCAGAGGCATCGATGTCGTCACCGGCGCCTGGCGCGGCTGAAGAGCCGACCACGATCCGGGTCGAAAAAGAGATCACACAGTGGTTGCTATTCGAACATACGTTCGAGTAGAATGAAGTATGGCGCAAGCGGGCAAGGCTCACGGGGGTGACGATGTCACCCAGGCAGACCACGCCCTCGACCAGTGGTCAACCGGTCTGGATCATCTGATCAAGGTGGTGGAGGACGGCGGGCTGGACCACTACGAGGACAGCCGGTTCATCGAGTTCATGCAGGCGTTCGAACGGTTACGGAACCGGATGGCCCTGGTGGACCACCGGGTCATCCGAGACGGCGTCGACCGTCGACTGCCGGAGACGCTGACCCAGCGGTCGATGCAGCGGGTGCTGACGTCGGCCCTGCGGATCTCGGAGGCGGAGGCGGGCCGGCGAGTGAGGGCGGCTGAGCAGGTGGGGGATCGGCTGGCCATGTCAGGTCAGCTATTGGACCCGATCAGGCCGCGGTTGGCCGCAGCGCAGCGCGACGGCCAGGTGAGCCCGGAGCAGGTGCAGGTCATTACGGTTGGGTTGGTCAAGGTTGACCGGCCTTGTTTCGACCCGGACGATGTGGCGGCAGCCGAGGAGCTGCTGACGGGGTTTGCCGGGTCCTTCGGCCCGACCGACCTGAGGCGGCTCACCGAGACCGTGATCGACCGGATCGACCCGGACGCCAGTGTGCCCACCGACGAGCTGAACCGCGACCGGCGCCATCTGAGTCTGCGGGTCCGCGCCGACGGCTCGTACGCCGGTGAGTTCCGGTTGACCGGGGTGTTGGGGGCGAAGCTGACCGCGGTGCTGGGACCGTTGGCCAAGCCTCGGGTGAGCACGTTGACCGGCCCCGACGGGCGTCTGGTGGAGACGCCGGACGAACGGACTCATGGCCAACGGATGCATGATGCGCTAGAGGACGTGTGTGACCGGCTGCTGCGTGCGGGTGGATTGCCGGAGTCCGGCGGCACCCCGGCGGCGGTCATCGTCACCATCGGAGCCGACGACCTGCTCGCGCGAACCGGCCACGGGACGACCAGTGACGGCTCCCTCATCTCCACCCGAGAACTCCTCAAGCTCGCGAACGAGGCCGAGATCCTGCCTGCCGTGCTGACCGCTGGTGGAGCCGTGTTGGAGTTGGGCCGGACCCGGCGCATCGCGAGTCCGATGCAGACCATGGCGCTGATCGCCCGAGACGGCGGATGCAGCTTTCCGGGGTGCACGCACCCCCCGCAGTGGTGCGAAAGACATCACATCCGAGCATGGATAGACGACGGCCCGACCGACCTCAGCAACCTCACCCTGCTATGCGGATATCACCACCACAACTTCGCGAGCCGAGGTTGGTCATGTCACCTCGACCCGGACGGGCTGCCAGCCTGGACCCCACCCAGATGGGTCGACCGACACCAGACCCCGATGACCAACCACCGGATCATCGGGGCGTCAGCCAGACGCAGATGCTGACAGGGTCCGCTGGTAAGTCGTGAAGACCCGGGACATCCGATAGCCCAGGGCCTCGTTGACGTCGATCATGAATCCGTTGCCGGCGTTGTTGTAGGTCTGGATCGTGGTGAGCTGAGGTTCGGTCTCGGACAGCCAGTGCATCATGTCGATCTTGAGCAGCATCCCGAGCCGGTGACCCCGATGGGCCCGGGCGACCGCCGTGTCGGCCTGGTGGGCGAGCTCGGGCTGCAGCGGGTGCAAGGCGACCTCGGTGTGTCCGCCGACCTCGCCGGACCGCCGGTGCCGGGCCACGATCCGATAGCGCCGGTCCCCGCGCCGTATCCCGGCCTCCTGGTGGTCGCTCAGCCGCCGTTGGTCGAACACCTCGTCCTCGAAGGTGAGCTCACCCATCGGTGCGTCGTTGATGGCCGCGGTGACCTCGACGAGCTCGGCCAGCAAATCATCGTCGAGTGGGGGTCGCAGCCGTACGAGCTCGTAGTCTGCGGCGGCGGTCCTGGCGTTCGTACCCAGTCGGTCGACTTCGGTGTGGTCCACCTCGGCCAGCACCTGGTGCCGTCGGGCATCGCGGTTCGCCTCGACGAAACCCGACCCGGTCAGGAACGCCCGGGCTTCCCCGTCCTCCTCCGGAGCCCAGACCCATAGCACCGTACGACCGGCCGCCCGGGCGAGCCGGATGGCCTCGGCCATCATCGTCCTGCGGTGATCAGGAGCAATCTGATCATGGTCGCGGTGCGCCGGGTGCACGACCACGTCAACGGTCGCCAGGTGCAGGTTGTCCCGTCGGGGGAGTCCGAGCTGGAGCACCCCGACCGGCTTCGCGGCACCCTCGGGCACGTAGAGCAGGTAGTCATCCGGCTCCAGGTCCCAGCCGTACGCGATGTCATTGCTCAGCAGCTCAGCGAGGACTGGATAGCTCGTCGGATCGTCCATCACGCGAGCGGCTTCCAAGATGTCGGACGCCACCCGGATGCGCTGCTGATCGTGGGGTTCCAAGCGGAAGAAGGGCATCCAACCAGAGTGCCCGAGGTGCCGCCCTCCTCACCACCGGATATCCGGGACCAGGTTCCCGTGATGTCCGGCGGTCAACCGTCTCAGTCCCGATGGCTGACGATGTTCACGACGTTCCCGTCTGGTGCACGGACCAGGAACCTGCGGACCCCCCACGGCTCCGTCGTCAGCGGGTGGACGATCTCGAAGCCAGCTCGTTGCGCCTCCTGATACGCGTCCTCCACCTCCTCACCGACATGAACCGAGATGGTGGAGTCCACCGGTGACGTCGCGTCTCGCGTCACCAGCTGGACGACCGCGCGGCCGTCGGGTGAGCTGAGGTTCACGACCCAACCCAGGTCGAAGCCTTCGACGTTAAGTCCGAGAAAACCCTCGTAGAACTCCCGTGCTCCAGCCAAGTCGGGGACTGAGAGGTTGGCGGTGATACCCGTCGGGTGCATCGAATGACTCCTCTGGTCAGACCGGATCCACCACTCTCGCACTGTTGTCAGCGTCGGTCCAGGTCTGCACCAGGCACAGGCAGCTGAGGCAGAGCCCGAGCGATCGCAAGGTGCCCCAGCCAGCCGCCACCTCCGACACCGGGCGGACGTCTCACCGACCCCCCGGGTGTAGGGGTGCGATCTGGGTTACAGTGACGGCATGGCCCGCATCGAGCCCCAGATCGGGCTCCTCCTCCTTCGCTGCCGCAGCGGGGCCCTCTAACGGGTCGGCTCCTCGCTGCGGAGTTCGTGCGTGCCGGCTCGCACACATCCACATCTGCGAGGAACCCATGACCAGCACACCGACCTCCACCCCGACCACGGGCGGGAACACCAGCACGGGCAAGTTCGGGACCCGGGCCCAAGGCGTACCCGTCCAGCAGCCCAGCCCTATGCCTTTCCGGCGCTACCGTGCCTTTCCCCCTATCGAGTTGCCCGACCGCACCTGGCCGTCGGCTCAGATCACCCAGGCCCCACGCTGGCTCTCCACCGATCTCCGGGACGGCAACCAGGCACTGATCGACCCGATGACCCCGGCTCGCAAGCACAAGATGTTCGACCTGCTGGTGCGAATGGGCTACAAGGAGATCGAGGTCGGCTTCCCCTCAGCCAGCCAGACCGACTTCGACTTCGTCCGTCAGCTGATCCAGCGCGGCATCCCCGACGACGTGACGATCTCGGTGCTGACCCAGGCCCGCGAGGACCTGATCGCCCGCACCGCCGAGTCGTTGGTCGGGGTCAAGACCGCCACCATCCACCTGTACAACGCCACGGCTCCGCTGTTTCGTAGGGTGGTGTTCCACGTGGACAAGGCTGAGTGCATCGCGTTGGCCACCCGCGGTACCGCACTGGTGATGAAGTACGCCGAGCAGTTCCTGGGGGACGTCGAGTTCGGTTACCAGTACTCCCCGGAGATCTTCACCGGCACCGAGCTGGCCTTCGCCGTGGAGGTGTGCAACGCGGTGATGGAGGTCTGGCAGCCTTCAGCCGGTCGGGAGATCATCCTCAATCTGCCGGCCACGGTGGAGATGGCCACCCCGAACGTCTACGCCGACCAGATCGAGTGGTTCAGCGGGCAGGTGCGCCACCGCGAGCACGTGGCGATCTCGCTGCACCCGCACAACGACCGCGGCACCGCCACCGCGGCCACCGAGCTGGCCCTGATGGCCGGCGCGGACCGGGTCGAGGGCTGCCTGTTCGGTCACGGCGAGCGGACCGGCAACGTGGACCTGGTGACCCTGGGGATGAACCTGTTCTCCCAGGGCATCGATCCCAAGATCGACTTCTCCGACATCGACGAGATCCGTCGCACGGTGGAGTACTGCACCAACTTGCCGGTCCACCCGCGCCATCCGTACGCGGGCGACCTAGTCTACACCGCCTTCTCCGGCTCCCACCAGGACGCCATCAAGAAGGGCCTGGAGGATCTGGACGCGAAGGCCAAGGCGCAGGGCATCGACATCTCCGACATCGCCTGGGAGGCGCCCTACCTGCCGATCGACCCGCACGACGTGGGGCGGTCGTACGAGGCGGTGATCCGGGTGAACTCGCAGTCCGGCAAGGGTGGGATGGCCTACATCATGAAGTCCGAACACCACCTCGAGCTGCCGCGGCGGTTGCAGATCGAGTTCTCCCGGGTGGTCCAGACCCACACCGACGCCGACGGTGGCGAGGTCAGCGCCTCGCGGCTGGGGGAGATCTTCCGCTCCGCGTACGTGACGCCCGACGAGCCGCTGTCCTTGATCAGGGTCTCGTCATCCTCCGGAACCGGGCTCACCGACACCGTCACGGCGGACATCCGCAATGCGGGACGCACCATGACCGTCACGGGCGAAGGCAACGGCCCGGTGTCGGCCTTCGTCGACGCCCTGTCTCCGCTGGGACACCATGTCCGGGTGCTGGACTACCACGAGCACGCGCTGTCCGCCGGGGGCGACGCCCTGGCCGCGGCGTACGTCGAGTGCGAGGTCGGCGTCGGCGAGGACAGCACCGTGGTCTGGGGGGTGGGCATGGACGCCAATATCGTCACTGCCTCCCTCAAGGCTGTGATGTCCGCCGTCAACCGCAGTCGCTAAGGCGGATCCCCGCTTCGGACGCGCGATGGCGAAGCGCTGTGCCGATTAGTCGCGGCACAGCGCTTCACTATCTCCCCGCCGCGTCCCGCCGTCGTCCCCAGATTGCCGGTTGACCGGCTAGCTGGCGTTGTTTCTGTCCGAGACTGCGGGGATGAAGCCACGCGTCGACCCGGGACCCGAGCTCACCAGGCTTGCTGAGACGCAGGCCGGAGTGATCACGGTCGCCCAGGCCGAGATGCTCAGGGTCGGGCGGCACTCCCGCCAACGGCTGCTGCGGTGCGGGCAGTGGCGTCGGCTCGACGCGACCGTCTTAGTGGTGCACCCGTTCACCCTGGACTGGCTCGGTTACGCCTGGGCCGGAGTCCTGCTGGGCGGCTCCGACGCCCGTCTCTCGGGCCGGGCCGCGGGCCATCTGCACGGGCTGATCCCGGATCCGCCCCGGTCGATCGACGTGCTGACCCGGGGACCGGTGCGAGACCGCCACCCGTGGAGCTTTCATCGCGAGTTAGCCGGGATGCGGTCCGCGGCACGGGGCGAACCGCCGCGCACCGGTCTCGAAGACACCGTTCTCGACCTGTGTCAGACCGCGACCGTCGAGGAGGTCGTCGGGTGGGTGACCCAGGCCGTGCAGACGCGCAAGACGTCGGCCGCTCGGTTGCGTCGCGCTCTGGAGTCGAGGACCCGTCACGGCCGCCGAGCCGTCTTGACTGAACTGCTGGGCGACGTCGAGGACGGGGTCCGCTCGCCCCTCGAGCTTCGCTATCGCAACGACGTAGAGCGAGCTCATGGTCTTCCTCGTGGCGAGCGTCAGCACCGATCGCGTCGGCGCCACCTCCGCGACGTGGTCTACGACGAACAGCACCTGGTGGTGGAGCTGGACGGCCGGGTCGGCCACGAGGGCTTGGGCCGGTTCCGGGACATGGCCCGGGACAACTACGCCACCTTGTCGGGCGAGAGCTCGCTCCGCTACGGCTTCGCCGACGTCGCCGGTTCCCCGTGCGTCGTCGCGTGGCAGGTGGCGGCGGTGCTGCGCGCCCGCGGCTGGGGCGAAGTACCCCACCGGTGCCCTGACTGCGCGGCGGCTCCCGAGGTCGATCCACCGTGAGTCCCCAGGATAGTGAAGGCCAGGATAGTGAAGGGATGTGCCGCGATGACCCGGCACATCCTTTCAACGTTTTCGTATGGGTGCCCAGGCGCCCGACCTACGGCACCATCGTGATCCGGTCGAGGGTCGGCGGAACCAGACCGGGGTTGGCCCCCAGGTAGGCGATCAGCGCGTCGAGGTCGATGGGGCCACCAGCCAGGTTGGTGCCCTGGGTGAAGACGGTGAACCCGTCTCCACCGCCGGCCAGGAAGTTGTTGACCGAGACCCGGTAGGACGTGCCCGGCACGATCGGGGCACCGTTCAGGGTCAGCCCGGAGACCTTGCTGCCGTTCGGGGCCGATGCGCTCCAGCTGTACTTCAACCCCGCTGAGATGGGCAGGATCCGGACGATCGGGGCGCCGTTGACCACCTGCCACTGCTGTTCCAGCACCGCGTCGAGCTGGGCGCCGGTCAGGGTGATCGTCTGCATGATGTTGCCGAACGGCTGCACGGTGAAGGCTTCGCCGTAGGTGACCACGCCGTCGCCCTCCCCGGCGGTCGAGGAGGCGAAGCTCAGATCGGCCCGGACCCCGCCGGGGTTGGTGATGGCGATCTGGGCCCCGTTGGCCTGGGTCGCGGCCAGCTGGGCGTCGGCGATGACGTCGCCGAGGGGGGACTCGCCCGCAGGGTTGGGCGCGCGCACGAGGTCAGCGGTGATGGTGCCGACCGGCCGGTTGCCGATGGGACCGGCGAGATCCTTGGCCCGCTGGACCAGTGCGGCGACCCTGGGGTCGGCGGGGACGGTCCGGGTAACCACGCGGTTGGTCGCGACGGTGGCCGAGCGGATCACGTCCCGGCTCCGGCGGTCGATCTTGAGGTCGACCACCGACAGCAGTCGACCGAACGAGAGACCCTCGATGACCGGTCTCGGGTTCCCGGCGGGGTCGTTGATCGTGCAGTTGTACTGCTGGTGGCTGTGGCCGGTGAAGAACGCGTCCACCTTGGGCGAGGCCGCCCGGGCGATGGCGGAGGCGGGACCGTCAGCCAGCACGTTGCAGTTGTTGGGCGCGGAACCGGCGCCGGTGTTGTCGCCCTGATGCAGCAGCACGACCTGGGCCTTGATCCCGATCCGGTCGAGCAGGTTGGCCGTGCGGTTGATCGCCTGCACCTCGTCGCCGAACGTGAGCCCCTTGACCGCCTCGGCGGTGACCACCGAGGGCACGTCCTTCAGGGTGACCCCGATGATCCCGACCGGCAGGCCATCGGCCCACTTGACGGTGAACGGAGCCAGCGCGGGGGCGCCCTTGGTGGTGGTCACATTTGCTCCGAGGACCGGGAAGTTTGCGCCGCGGTAGGGCTTGTCGAACTGGCACCCGTCGACCGGTTGGCAGCCGCCGCGCTGGATCCGCAGCAGCTCCGCGTAGCCCTCGTCGAACTCGTGGTTGCCCGCGACGGAGGCAGCGACCCCGATCTGGTTCATCATGTCGATCGTGGGCTCGTCGTGGAACAGGGCCGAGACCAACGGCGACGCGCCGATGTTGTCCCCCGCCGACACGACGATGGAGTTGGAGGCCTGGGAGCGGAGCTGAGCGACGTGCGTGGCCAGGAAGGCCGCGCCACCGGCATCCACCGTCGTGCCGTCGGCGAGCACGACGCGCCCGGACGATCCCGACGGCGGCTCCAAGTTGCCATGGAAATCGTTGAAGGCGATCAGCCGGACCGAGGATGTCGCGGCCCGCGGGGCGGCCTGGGCTGGCACCGACTGGACGGCCGTGACACCGACGACAAGCAATGCGGCGGCCACGAGGCGCAGCCGTGGGCGGCGGACGAGACTGGGCTGCTGGGGCGATTCGGGGAGCGTACGGGGCATGACTGAGCCTCTCGGTCGACGGGACCTGGCCAGTCTGGCCCGCGTCAGCCGTCGCGTCCACCACGAGATGATGAACGATGTGTTGCCTCGGACCGCTGATCCGGGGGGAGCGTCACCCGCTCAGGGACGGAAGCCGTTCGCCTCGGTCCGCTCCGGTGCGCTCGGGGCGTGGATCCAGGCTTGGAAGAAGGGGCCGAGATCGATGGGGGTCTCGGTCTGCGCCCGGGTCATCCAGTCCTCGACGGATCGGCTGCCGGGGTCCTGGGCCCAGCCGCGCGCCAACCGGAAGAACGCGTCGTCGCCGATGACGTTGCGCAGGGCCTGCAGGGCCATCGGGCCGCGCTCGTAGACCGCGTCGAACAGGTGCTCGCGGGTCGGGTCGATCATGGTGATCCGCCAGAACTCGTCGTCGTCGCGAAAGCGGTCGAAGGTGGCGTTCAGCGCTGAGTTCGCCGGCGCCCCTCCGGTGCGTTCGTCGTAGCCCCACTGGGTCCACGACGCGTACGCCTCGCTGTTGAAGACGTCGTCCCACTGCCGGAGGGTGACGTTGTCCCCGAACCACATGTGGGCGAGCTCGTGGGTGACCAGCTGGGGGGCGAAGTCCGGGTCCAGGATGGAACCGGCGTTGTAGACCGGCCGCGTCTGGGTCTCCAGGCCGCCGAATCCGAGCTGGTGGACGGGCACCACGCCGCCGAGCTCGGTGAAGGGGTAGGGCCCGAACATCGACTCCAACGTCTGGATCCGGGCCGCCGAGGTCAGCAACGCGGCGAACGCCTGGGCCCGCTGCTCGGCGCTCAGCTGCTCCGAGACGGCGTAGACGTACGGCAGTCCCCGGTCGGTGCCCTCCTTGATCTCGTACTGTCCGATGGAGACGAAGTTGAGGTAGGTGGCCATCGGCTGCCGGGCGATCCAGTGCCAGGTGTCGAAGTCGACCTCGTGACGGGAGTCGCGGGACTCCAACCGGCCCACACTGATGGCTTCCATCCCGGCGGGCACCCGGATCGACACGTCCATCAGTGCCGGGTCGGAGGGGTGGTCGTTGGCCGGGAACCACCACGCGGAGCTCTCCGGTTCACCCGCCACGGTCCACTCCTGGTTGGTGGAGCGCCACGGTGCCACGCGGCCTTGGCGAAGATCCCCGGGCTTGCCCGAGTAGTCGACCTGCACCCGGAAGTCCGTCCCCGCTGCGATCACGTCAGCCGGGGTGATCCGGACGTCGGAGAACCCGTTGGAGTCGAAGACCGCCGGCTGGCCGTCGACGACGACCTTGTCCGTGCGCAGGGCCAGGTCGACGGAGAAGCTGCGTAGCGTCTGGGTCGCCCGGGCGTAGATGGTGGCGGTCGAGGTGATGGTCTGGGTCGGCACGTCCCAGCTGAGGTCGATCACGTACTTGGAGACCTGGTAGCCACCGTTGCCGGCGCCGGGGTAGTAAGGGTCCCCGAGTCCGGGTTCGCCGTCGGTGGAGACCGGCTGGACCGCCGTCGGCTGCTGCCCCTGCCGGAGACGATCCAGCCCCCAGACCAGTCCCAGTGGCGCAGCCAGGAAGGCCAGCAGGACCAGCGGCATCACGATGGCGAACGCGTACGCCACCGGGTGCGGCCGTTGCCGGAGGGCCTCCGGAGGCGGCGACCAGCGCGGGTCAACGCTCGACATGAGCCATGGATCGGAGGTTGCGTTCCAGATGCCAGGCCAGGAAGGCAGACGTCAGGCCGCTGGCCTCCCGCGCCATCGAGTCACCGACAGCCCTGGTGTCGCGCCAGCGACCCTCGAGCAGGGCACCCAGCAGCTCCAGGGTGGCCGGTGTCGGCCGGGCCGAGCCGGGGGGGCGGCAGCGCTCGCAGACCACCCCGCCCGCGGCGGGGGAGAAGGCCTGGTGCGGACCGACGAGACCGCAGCGGGCGCAGTCGGAGAAGGACGGGGCATAGCCGGCGACGGCGAGCGCCCGCAGCAGGTAAGAGTCCAGGATCAGGGTCGCGGGCCGGGGGCCGTCGGCGGTGCCCCGGTTGAGCACCTTGAGCGCCCCGACGAGCAGCAGATACTGCTGCGTGGCCGGTTCGCCCTCCTCGACGACCAGCCGGTCGGCGGTCTCCAGCATCACCTGGCCGGCGGTGTAGGCGGGATAGTCCTCGGTCAGCGGCGTCCCGAAGGCGTCCAGCGACTCGACCTGGGTGACCACGTCCAGGGTTCGGCCGACCGCGAACTGCAGGTCGATGTGGGAGAACGGCTCCAGCCTGGCCCCGAATTTGGACGAGGTGCGGCGTACCCCTTTGGCCACGGCCCGGATCTTGCCCCGGCGGCGACTCAGCAGGGTGATGATCCGGTCCGCCTCGCCCAGCTTGTGCGTACGCAGCACCACGGCTTCGTCGCGATAGGTGGGCACCTCGATATTGTCCCGTACGTGCCAAGAATGTCGCGTCGCCGAGCTGGTCCCGCCGTCGAGCGTCGGCCTCCGGTGGCGCCGACGCCGCACGCCAGCGGGGCGACGCCGCCGCCGGTCCCGGCCCGGCTGGTCCCCCAGCACGTGGCGATCGTGATGGACGGGAACGGCCGCTGGGCCAAGGCGCGCAATCTGCCCCGCACCGAGGGACACGCGCGCGGCGAGGAGTCGCTGTTCGACGCGATCGAGGGTGCGATCGAGATCGGGGTGCAATACCTGTCAGCGTACGCGTTCTCCACCGAGAACTGGAGCCGCTCGCCCGAGGAGGTGCGTTGGCTGATGGGCTTCAACCGCGACGTCATCCGGCGGCGTCGTGACCAGCTCGACTCGCTGGGCGTACGGGTGCGCTGGGCCGGGCGACGGCCCCGGCTGTGGCGCAGTGTGATCTCCGAGCTGGAGGACGCCGAGGCCCGGACGGTGGACAACGACGTGCTGACCCTGCAGTTCTGCGTGAACTACGGCGGCCGGGCCGAGATCGTGGACGCGGCCCGCAAGATCGCCGAGCTGGCCGCAGCCGGCCAGTTGGACCCGAAGAAGCTGACCGAGGAGCGTTTCCGGCGTTTCCTGGACGAGCCGGAGATTCCCGACGTCGACCTGTTCGTCCGCTCCTCGGGGGAGCAGCGGACCTCCAACTTCCTGGTCTGGCAGAGCGCGTACGCCGAGATGGTCTTCCTCGACCGGCTCTGGCCCGACTTCGACCGGCGGGACCTGTGGCAGGCCATCCAGACGTACGCCAATCGGGACCGACGCTACGGCGGAGCGGTTCCCAACCAGGTAGGGCCGAACCAGGTGGGTTAGGAGGGTGGTGCCACCGAGCAGTGGCCGCAGGTGCCGAAGATCTCCAGGTCGTGGCTGACGTCGCGGAAACCGTGCTCGGCGGCGATCGCGTTGGCCCAGGCTTCCACGGCCGGACCCGTCACCTCGACCGTACGACCACAGCTCCGGCAGACCAGATGGTGGTGATGAGTGTTGGAGCAGCGGCGGTAGGCCGTCTCGCCGTCACCGGCCCGCAGGACGTCGAGCTCGCCGGCGTCGACCATGTGCTGGAGGGTCCGGTAGACCGTGGTCAGGCCGACCCGCTCGCCGTGGCTGCGGAGGTCGTCGTGGATCTGCTGGGCCGTACGGAACTCGGCCGTCTCGGACAAGGCGGCCTCGGACAGCAGGGCGTCGACGGCCGCCCGTTGCCGGGTCTTGCGCGGCGGACCGCTCGGGGTGGTGATCTCGGTCATCCGTGATCCCTCAGCCCATGGCTCGAGCCCAGTGCTCGTCGTCGCAGCATCGACACCGGCCAACTGAGGGCGAACACGGCGATGGCCAGCACCACGATCAGCGCCCCGGGGGCGGTGTCGGCGTAGTACGAGCCGACCGCGCCGCCCACGGCGACCAGCACCCCGACGACCATCGCACAGACCAGGGCGGCGTAGAAGCCACGCACCAGGTTCTGCGCTGCGGCCACCGGAACCACCATGAGTGCGCTGACCAGTAACAACCCCACCGTACGCATGGCCAGGGACACGGTGACCGCGGCCAGCACCACGATCACGATGTTGTAGAGGCGCACCCGTAGACCTTGGGTCCGGGCGAACTCTTCGTCGGAGCAGACAGCGAAGAACTGGGGCGCCAGGCCGATGGTCGGGACGAGCACCACCACGGCCAGCACAGTGACCAGCACCAGGTCGCTCGGGGCGACCGTGGTCAACGATCCGAACAGGTAGGCCGAGAGCGCCCCGGCTCCCGCACCCGCGATCCCCGACATCAAGACGCCGGCCGCGAGCCCACCGTAGAAGAGGATCGCGAGCCCCACGTCGCCGGTCGCCTTGCCGAGCTGACGCAGCACCTCCACGGTGACGGCTCCGATGATGCAGACCAGCACCGCGACCGGGATGGGCGCCTGGCCGGTGAGCAGCGCCAGACCGACGCCGGCGATGGCCACGTGACCGAGGCCGTCGCCGAGGAGGCTGAGTCGACGCTGCACGATGTAGGTCCCGATCGCGGGGGCCATCAGACCGGTGAGCAGGGCGGCCAGCAGCGCTCGCCGCATGAAGGGGAAGGTGAGGACCTCGATCACGGCTCCACCGCTCCGTGGATCAAGTCGACCCGGCGCGCGATGCCCTCGTGCTCATGCCCGGCGTGGTGCTGGGCGGGTGCCTGACCCAGTGGGTCGACCGGACCGTCATGGGTGACCCGTCCGTCCTGGAGCACCACGGCCCGGTCGATCAACGGGCCCAGGGCGCCCGCCTCGTGCAGCACCACGACCACCGCGGTGCCGGTGGTGATGAGGGAGCGCAGGAGGTCGGCCAGCACCTGCTGATGGGCCAGGTCGACCCCGGCGGTCGGCTCGTCGAGGACCAACAGATCAGGCTCGCCGGCCAACGCCCGGGCGATCAGCACCCGCTGCTGCTGTCCGCCCGAGAGCAGGGACAGCCGGTCGTCGGCCCGGTCCGACATGCCCACCGCGGCCAGGCTCGCCGCCACGGCGGTCCGGTCGACGGCTCGGGGGGGCACGAACGGGGTACGGCGGGAGAGCCGGCCGGAGGCCACCACCTCCTTGACCTTGGCTCCGCTGAGGCTGGCGGTGGAGTGTTGCGGGACATAGCCGATGTCGGACCAGCGCCGGAACTCGGCCAGGGGCTTCCCGAACAGCTCGACGGTGCCCCGTCGGGCGGGGACGAGCCCCAGGAGCGTACGCACCAGGGTGGACTTGCCCGAACCGTTGCCGCCCAGCAGGGCCACGGCTTCCCCGCGACCGACGCTGATGCTGATACCGCGCAGCACGGGCAGGCCACCCAGGTCGACGGAGAGGTCGTGGGCGGCGAGCACCGGGCCCTGGTGGTCGGGGTTCATCGGCAACCGTTCCCCTTCTGCAGTGCGATCAGGTTGGCCCGCATCACACCCGGGTAGTCCGTGCCTCGGGACTCGGCGGTGATCCCTTCGATGGGGTCGAGCACGTCGGTCTGCAGGCCGAGGTCGGCAGCGATCGACGTGGCCACGGCGGGCGAGACGAGGGTCTCGTAGAAGATCGTGGTCACCCCGTGCCGACGCGCCTCGGTCTGAACCTCGGCGATCCGGGCCGGAGAGGGCTCGGTGTCGGGGGAGAGCCCGGAGATACCGATCTGGGTGAGCTGGTAACGGCGTGCGAGATAGCCGAAGGCTGCGTGGGTGGTGACGAACTCGGTCCGCGCACAGTTGGCCAGACCGCCGCGGAAGTCGGCGTCGAGGCCGGTCAGCTCCTTCTCCAGGGCGCCGGCCCTGGCGGCGTACTCGGTGGCGTGGCTCGGATCGGCGTCGGACAGCCGGCGGGAGACTTCGGCCGTGATCGTCGCCATGTTGGTGGGGTCGAGCCAGACGTGAGGGTCTGAACCCCCGTCACCCTCGGTCGCCGGCTGCAGGGCTACCACGCTCGACGTGTCGAGCACGGCCGCATTGCCGCTCTGGGCCACAGCTTCGTCCACCGCGGGTTGGAAGGTCCGTTCGTAGATCACCAGGTCGGCGGTGCCGATCGATCCGACCTGCTGAGGGGTGAGCTCCAGGTCGTGGGGCTCGGATCCCGGCTCCGTGAGGCTGTGCACCCGGGCACGGTCACCGCCCACCCGCTCGGCGATGAACTGGAACGGATAGAAGGCCACGACGACATCGAGGGGCTCGGACGAGGTGTCGGTGGCGGCGGGCCCTGGGACCGCTCCGCAGGCCGCCGTCAGCCCGAGTGTGGCGGCCACCATCACGGCACCGAAGGCTCGGCGGTAGAACATCATGAAAACCATTTTCATTAAAGCCGTGGGCCACGTCAAATCGACCGAGCCGGTCAGCCACCTCCGGCGTCAGAAGCGAGAGAGCGCCAAGACGACGATCAGGGCCAGCATGAACAGCCGAACTCCCCGCCCGGAGGTGGGCACGGCGGGCCAGGAGACGTACGCGATCCAGGCAACGAAGGCGAACACCAGGACCAGGGCGACGAGGGCCACCGGCAGCGGAGCCAGGACGCCGATTCCGACCCCGGCGACGGTCGCCAACGGGACCAGCGGCCGCGGTAGCCGGTGCAGCCGGATCAGCAGCGGCCGGGTGCGTGCCTCGACCTGCTGGCGCAGAGGCGAGGAGGGCGAGGAGGGCGAGGAGGGCGAGGAGGGCGAGCCGGCAGTCATGACGCCCAGTGTGCCCGAGCCCGGCACCTCGGACCCGGTCGGTGAGTCAGATCGCGGTCAGCTCGGCCACATCGGAGTCGACCCGGGCGAGCAGCATGTCGAAGACCCGTTGCCGGTCGAACTGGAGCGCATGCTCCCGGGCGCGCAGCGCCATCACCTCGCGTTCGCCCTCCGGCATCCCGAGCGCCTCGTCCAACGCGGCCGCGATGGCCCCCGGGTCGTCGACGGGCACGATCAGCGCGGTGTCACCGACCGCCTCGGCGATACCGCCGGTGTCGGTGGTGATCACCGGTCCGCCACCGGCCAGCATCTTCTCCACCAGGGCGATCCCGAAGGTCTCGATGAACTCCGGCCGCGGTTTGCTCGGCAGGACGAAGGCTGCGCTGCCCGCCATCAGACACGGTTTCTCCTCGTCGTCCACGTCGTCGAGGAAGACGATCCGTTGCGTGGCCGGTGAGGCAGCCGCCAGCTCGCGGAGCTGAGCCGCCTGCGGCCCGTCGCCGGCGATGACCAGCGTCGTACGGCGGGCCCCGACGCTGCGGGCGAACCCGGCGATGAGGTCGTCGACGCCTTTGGCGTGGGCCAGCCGGGAGAGGTACAGGACATAACCGTCGCGTTCCAGCCCGCGCGCGGCCAAGGTGGCCGCGAAGAGTCCGGCGTCCAGATCGAGGTAGTCGGCGGTGTTGATCGCCGGGTAGGAGATCCGCACCCGCTCTCGGCAGCGGGCGGCGAAATGCGTGCCGTGCTGAGCGTCGATCAGCTCGGCGGAGGAGATGATCAACTGTCGGGTGTACTCCGAGACGGCCACCGGGACGTCACTGCTGAGGTACGCCGTCAGCACGTGCGCGGCGGAACCGAACTTCCCCTCCTCGACGCAGGAGCGCACGACGTTGGTGACGTCGGAGCCGACCGCTTCGGCGACGGTGATGACGTCGACGCCCAGGCCGGTCTGGCGGGCGACCCGGACCGCGTCGGAGACGGCGATGGTGTGCGGGCTGAGGTAGAGCGACATGGCGACCGTCGGGACACCGTCGGTGAACAACTCGACCAGCCGGCCGATCAGCCCTGAGAGATAGCGGCCGTCGGGCACCTTGTAGTCCCCCACCGGACCGGGGCGTTCCACCTCGATCCCCTCGCTGTAGGGCATCACCCCGTCGAGGGGCTTGAGGGGCAGCCCGGTCTCGATCAGCCGGTCGATCGGCCAGGTGACGATCTTGACCTCGGTGAAGCCGCGGGTCAACGCGGCCTCGGCCAGATTGCGGGCCTCTCCGGAGTGCCCGCAGATGACCGGGTCCGCCCGGACGACGATGACCAGTCGGCGTTGCGGCCCGCGCGTGGAGTCCGCGGCGCCCCCCTGTCCATCGATCCCCACCAGAGCACCCCACATCATGCCTCGGTTCATCGGTGTGTCGCCTTTCTGTCGCGCCGTGGACGGCGGTTTCGGTTCAGCCTGTGAGACTCGGCGGGAGCGGGTTCACTGTGTTCTCGGGCACGCCCGAGCCACGTTCGGACACCGACGGCGGCCGGTTGCTGGTTCCCCAAGCTGAGGGGCGGGGGCCGAGGCTGATCAGCAGCCGACCCCCGCGATGCAGGTCACGGGCAGAGATCCAGCTGCCCTCGACCGGGTCACCATCGAAGGTGACCGACTGGACGTACTGCACCGGCCCACCGGACTCGGGCTCGACGAAGCCCTCGGTGTCGATGATCAACGTCTGACCACCGAGATCCATCTCGGACCGGGCGAAGGACGGAGCGTTGATCAGATAGAGGCTCTGCCCCGCGACCGGGAACATCCCGAGCGAGGCCCAGACGTACCAGGCGCTGAGCCCACCCGAGTCGTCGTTGCCCGGCAGGCCGCCACGACCGAGCCCGAACATGTTGTTCACCGCGGCGTGCACGACTTCGGTGGTCCGGTCGGGCCGGCCCGCGTAGTGGTAGGCCCAGGGGGCATCCATGTCGGGTTCGTTGTTCAGACCCTCGAAACGGTTGAGGTCGTAGCCCGCCAGCATCTCGGCGACGCTCGGTCGCTCACCCACCTGCTTCACCGGGTCGGCGCCGTAGCCGAAGAACGCGTCGAGCAGGCTGACGAATGGCTCCTCGCCGCTACTCAGCTCGATCCTGGCGCGCATGTCCGCGACGATTCGGAAGGAGTAGTTCCACTTGCCGCCCTCGTAGTACTCCGAGTCGACCAACAGCCCGGTCTCGGGGTCGAAGGCGTTGACCCAGCGGGTGGCGAGCTCCTCGAGCTGGTCGGCGAGGGTGTTGTCACCGACGAAACGAGCCACCTTGGCCGTGCACTGGTATCCGAAGGCGAGATCCAGGGTGTGGGTGATCGGGTGGGCGACCCCGCGGAGCAGGAAGTCCTCGCCGTACGCCCGCCGCAGGTCGCTGTCCAGGTGGGTGAGCGCCCAGTCCCAGTCGATGTCGGTGATCCCGAGCTGGCACAGGTCGGCGAAGAACGTGTGGGCGAGCGCGCTGCCCTGGCGGGAGAAGCGATCAGCTCCCTTGGCCATCCGGTAGCCGATCGGGAGGTTGCCCTCCTGCTCGCAGATCGCGATCAACGCGTTGGCCAGCTGGGCGGCGCGTTCGGGATACAAGGCGGTGATCAAGGGCAGCTGGGTCCGGTAGATGTCCCACATCGTGCAGATGTCGAACACGAAGGGCCCGTCCGTCGGCCAGAACGGGCTCTCGTCGGGAGCGAAGCAGGGCTTGATCATGGAATGGTAGAGCGCGGTGGAGAAGATCTGCTGCCGGTCGGGCGACGAGGTCTCGACCTTGATCTTTTCCAGGTGCTGCTGCCAGACGGTCGCGGTCTCCCGCCGACGGCGGTCGAACGCGCGGCCCGGCAGACCGGCCGGGGTCACGCCGCAATCGACCTGCAGGTTCTGCCGGGCTTGGTCGACGCCGCGCAGCGAGAATCCGAACCGCAGCTCGAGCACCTGGCCCTCCTTGGCCGGTCCGCGCCACATCAGACCGAACGGCCGCAGGGTGGTGGGCCGGATGCGGTCGAAGTCGAGTCGGGTGCCGCCCGGCATCAGCCGACGGTCGTACCAGAGCAGCTGTCGCCAGTCACCCAGGTCGCATTCCAGGTGGACAGCCAGGGGTGTGCCCTCCACGACCAGCTCGGCCTGGGCAACGCCCGGGGCGATCGCCTCCAGATGGGCCCGGAGCGGGACCGTGGAGCCGTACGGGATGGCCAGTCCGCCGAGTGAGAAGTCGATCACCAGCCGGGCGTCCCGGTGCGCCGGAAAGGTGTAACGGTGGACCGCGCTTTTGGGTCCGACCGTGATCTCGGTCCGGATGCCCGAGCTCAGGGTGGTCGCGTAGTAACCGGGGGTGGCGTCCTCTTCGGTCAGGTTCCAGGTGCTGCCCAGGCTGTCGAGCGGATCGATCATGGGGGTGACCCGGAAGTAGTTGTAGTACTTGCGGATGGCGCCGGTCCCCGACTGTTGGAAGTGGGTGAAGCCGGAGGCGATCTGCGACTCGTACAGCAGGGGCGGCAGGCCCTCGGTGTTCAGCTGATACTGGCCGTAGCCGGTGGGGTAGGCCCCGGAGTAGGCGCACGCCGACACCATGCCGAACGGGTACGTAGCCCCCGGGTGCGTGTTTCCCACCTGCGGCTTCGGCCACCACCAGGTCTCCGCGAGCCCGTGTGGCTCGGGGAGATCTGTGGCGGACGTCCCAATGAAGGGATCCACGTTGAAGGGATCCACGTTCATGATCAAGACAGCCTCCGTCTGCGGTGGGCATGGATACCCGACTGGACGGGTCAACTGCTCCCGAGCTGGAGGGCCTCGGTCATGATCGAAAGTAAGAGGCGTCCGTTTCGGCTGTGTTTCGCCGACATCACGATCTGGCCGAGATTTACTCGGTCTCCTCCAGCTTGAGGGCCACGCCGAGGGCGAAGAAGGTCGGCGCCCAGTGGCCGATGAAGATGCCCCAGCGATCGGACTGGCTCTTGTCGCTGCCCTTGTTCTTCTGGCTGACGAACCAGGTCAGCAGGGACAGCAGGATGGAGCCGAACCCGCCGATGTAGGCGTAGTCACTTTTCACGCCCAGCTCACTCAGTTGCTTGATCATGGCGATCCTTCCGGTTGGCGATCTCGTCGGGGTGCAAGACCGGTCTGGCCCTAGGTTCTCACCCGGTCCGCAGCCCGGATGCAGCGAGGCCGTACGCCCGGGACCTACGGTGGGAGGGTGATCGTGCTGAGCCGGTTCGAGGTGGCCTCGAGCGACGTGGCAGAGTTCCTCGACCAAGCACGGGCCGCGGTGGCGCTGCTCGTCGCTCGCGACGGCTGTCTGTCGGTGGACCTGGCCCGCAACCTCGATGAACCGACCCTGTGGACGATCACCAGCCGCTGGCGCAACGTCGGCTCCTACCGCCGCGCGCTGCAGGGCTACGGAGCCAAGGTCGCGGTGGTGCCGCTGCTGTCCCGGGCAGTCGACGAGCCCTCGGCGTACGAGGACCACGAGCTGGTCGGCGAGAACCAGGCGCGCGGAGCCTGGCCGCCCTGGTCCGAGCACTGACCGGCGCCGACCGCTAATCTGGACCGTCCGCCATCCCAGCCGGGGATCGGTGCAGCTATGCGTCTTGGAGTTTCCTCGTGGCCCCCAGCAGTCTCGACCCCACCGCCCGGCTCGAAAGGGTCATCTCGCTCTGCAAGCGCCGGGGGTTCGTCTTCCCCGCCGGCGAGATCTACGGCGGGACCCGGTCCGCCTGGGACTACGGCCCCCTCGGAGTGGAGCTGAAGGAGAACATCAAGCGGCAGTGGTGGAAGACCGTGGTCAACGGCCGCGACGACGTCGTCGGTCTGGACTCCTCGGTGATCCTGCCCCGCCAGGTGTGGATCGCCTCCGGTCACGTCGGGGTGTTCACCGACCCGTTGACCGAGTGCCGCTCCTGTCACAATCGGTTCCGGGCTGACCATCTGCAGGAGGGCTTCGAGGCCCGCAAGGGGCGCCCGGCGGCGGGCCCGGAAGAGATTGCCTGCCCGAACTGCGGCACCCGGGGAGAGTGGACCGAACCCCGCGACTTCAACATGATGCTGAAGACCTACCTGGGGGTGATCGAAGACGCGTCGGGACTGCACTATCTGCGGCCCGAGACCGCGCAGGGCATCTTCGTGAACTTCGCCAACGTCGTGCAGGCCACCCGGAAGAAGCCGCCGTTCGGCATCGGGCAGGTCGGTAAGTCGTTCCGCAACGAGATCACCCCGGGCAACTTCATCTTCCGCACCCGCGAGTTCGAGCAGATGGAGATGGAGTTCTTCGTCGAGCCGGGCAGCGACGAGCAATGGCACCAGTACTGGATCGAGGAGCGCACCCGCTGGTACACCGATCTGGGCATCTCGCCCGACAACCTCAGACTGTTCGAGCACCCCAAGGAGAAGCTCTCCCACTACTCCAAGCGGACCGTGGACATCGAATACCGCTTCGGCTTCACCGGCAGCGAATGGGGCGAGCTGGAGGGCATCGCCAACCGGACCGACTTCGACCTCAAGACCCACACCCAGCACTCCGGCACCGACCTGTCCTTCTTCGACCAGGCGGCTGGGCAGCGCTACGTGCCGTACGTGATCGAGCCCGCGGCCGGGCTGACCCGGTCGCTGATGGCCTTCCTGGTCGAGTCCTACACCGAGGACGAGGCCCCGAACACCAAAGGCGGAGTGGACAAGCGGACCGTGCTCAAGCTGGACCCGCGGTTGGCCCCGGTCAAGGCCGCCGTGCTGCCGCTGTCCCGCAACGAGGCGTTGTCACCGAAGGCCCGGGACCTGGCCGCCCAGCTGCGCCGGAACTGGAACGTGGACTTCGACGACGCCCAGGCCATCGGACGCCGCTATCGCCGCCAGGACGAGATCGGTACGCCGTTCTGCATCACCGTCGACTTCGACACCCTGGAGGACGACGCGGTCACCATCCGCGGGCGCGACACCATGGGGCAGGAGCGGGTCGGCCTGAGCCAGGTGCAGGACTTCCTGGCCGTACGGCTGGTGGGGTGCTGAGTGGTTGCTTCCGTTTCTCGGGGGTCCGGCGTGGTCGCCCTCTCGGCTGGGCTCCTCGGTGCCCCTCGGCCGGGCCCTGCCCCCATGCGCCCTGAGCCTGTCGAAGGGTCACACCCGGCTCGACCGCTGACGCTGGGAGGGCTTACGGCGGCCACTCCCGTGGTGCTGGCGCCGATGGCGGGGGTGACCAATGCGGCGTTCCGGCAGCTGTGCCGGGAGCAATCTGGCGGGGCCGGCATCTACGTGTGCGAGATGATCACCTCCCGGGGGGTGGTGGAACGCGATCCCAAGACACTGAGCATGCTGCAGTTCGACCCGGGGGAGAGCGTCCGGTCGGTGCAGCTCTACGGCGTGGACCCCGAGATCATGGGGCGGGCGGCCGAGATGCTGATCGAGGAGCACCAGGTCGCTCACATCGACCTCAACTTCGGCTGCCCGGTGCCCAAGGTGACCCGCAAGGGCGGGGGAGCGGCGTTGCCCTGGAAGCGGGACCTGCTCGGGGCGATCCTCCGGTCGGTGGTTAACCGGGCGGGCCGTTACGAGGTTCCGGTGACGATGAAGACCCGGATCGGCATCGACGACGAGCATCAGACCTATCTGGACGCCGGCCGGATCGCCGAGGAGTCGGGCTGTGCGGCGATCGCGTTGCACGGCCGGACGGCCCAGCAGGCGTACGCCGGCGAGGCCGACTGGTCGGCGATCCGCAAGCTCAAGGAGTCCGTGTCCATCCCGGTGCTCGGCAACGGCGACATCTGGGAGGCGGCCGACGCGCTGCGGATGATGCGCCAGACCGGGGCGGACGGCGTGGTGGTGGGCCGCGGCTGCCTCGGGCGGCCATGGTTGTTCCGAGACCTGACGGACGGTTTCGCCGGGCACCAGACCCGAGTTCTTCCCACCTTGGGCGAGGTGGCAGCGATGATCCGCCGGCACGCCGAGTTGCTGGTCGGGCTCCAGGGTGACTCCGAGGCGGGCGAGCGACGAGGTCTCACCGACCTGCGCAAGCACATGGCCTGGTATCTTAAGGGCTTCCCGGTCGGCGGGGACATCCGGCGGTCGCTCGCGATGATCTCCACCTTCGCCGAGCTGGACGCTTCGCTGGCGCTGCTCGACCCCAGCCAGCCCTTCCCGGTGACTGAGTTGGGGAGCCCCCGCGGGCGACAGGGATCGCCGAAGAACAAGGTGGCCCTGCCCGAGCGCTGGCTGGACGACATCTCGGGCTGCGACCTCGACCTGGCCGACGCCGAGGTGGGGGTCTCGGGTGGCTGAGGGTCCTCCGGCGACCGAGGGGGTCTCGCCCCGAGCACAGGCCTGGGCCGAGACGATGCGGGGGCACCCCGGTGAGGTGTTGGTCCGGGCCCATGCCACCTCGTACGCCCGGGTCACCCCCGGCGGCCCGGTCGGCCGGGAACGCCGCGAGCAGTTCGAACGCGAGACACTACGCGCCGGTGCCAGCCTGGCCTTCGGTGCCGGGCACCGCGCCCGGTCTGAGGAACCCGACGGGGAGCGGACCTGTTTCGAGCGGGACCGGGACCGGATCGTGCACTCCACGGCCTTTCGCCGGCTGGCCGGCAAGACCCAGGTCGTGGTCTACCCCAATGACCATCAGCGGACCCGGTTGACCCACGCGATCGAGGTCGCCCAGGTCGCCACCTCGATCGCTCGCGGCGCGGCCGTGAACGTGTCCTTGGCCGACGCCATCGCCCTGGGCCATGACTGCGGGCACGGACCGGGCGGCCACGCCAGTGAGGACGCCTTCGACCCGTTCTTGCCCGAAGGCTTCGACCACGGTCCGTGGGGTGCCGACGTGGTGATGAGCAGCCACAACCTGTGCGCGGAGACCCTCGACGGAATCCGCAACCACTCCTGGTCGCGGCCGGCTCCGAGCACGGTGGAGGGCGAGATCGTCAGCTGGGCGGACCGGATCGCCTACTGCGCCCACGATCTCGAGGATGCCGTGCACGCCGGGATCGTGGACGCCGATGATCTGCCGGATGAGGTCGTCGACGTCTGCGGTCGGAACCGGCGCGACCAGCTGAGCACCTTCGTCCGGGCGGTGGTCCGTACCGTCGGCGAGCACGGCGAGGTCGGCATGCCCCCCGCGGAGGCCGGCGCGCTTGCCGCCCTGCGGGCGTTCAACTACGAACGGATCTACATCCGGCCCGAGTCGTTGGCCCAGTCTCGGGCCGTGGTGGAGGTGCTCCGCGCCCTGGTCGAGCACTACACCACCCATCCTGAGCTGCTGCCGCGGAGTCCGGAGGTCGACCGGGGCTCAGCCGACGCCGTCCGGGCGGCGGTCACCTACGTCGCTGGGATGACGGACCGCTATGCGTTCGACTCCGCCGTACGGGAGCTGGACTGGGACCCGACCCGGCTGCCCCGAGGGGTCGAGCGCGCCAGCTGAACCCGACCCAACCCGGCATCCCGACCCTCAGGAGCCGCCATGGTCAACCAGATGTGTTCCTCACCCTGCGCAGCGACCGGCTGTCAGTGCTCCTCGACTGCACCGCGGTTCTGCTGCCGGCCATCCTGCACTGGGGTGCCGACCTAGGTGGCTGGTGTTTTTCGCGTGGCGCTGAGCGGTTTCCGGTGATCACTTTGGAAAAATGGTGGTGGCTTGATCCATCGAGTTCTGGAGTGGTCAATGACGTTAGGTTTAGCGCCCACGCAGGG
>JAABUN010003611.1_pt1 | contig 23522 bp, 33 predicted proteins | sample 5559311 | NCBI WGS metagenome assembly JAABUN01 (sample SAMN10711877, study PRJNA513370) | rock metagenome | isolation source: Antarctica rocks | place: Antarctica: Victoria Land, Siegfried Peak sud
ACCCCCCCACCCTCCCCCTTCAAACCCTGCAAACTCCCATTCTCAACCTCCCACTCCTCATCCCCGCTATCGCTCCCACTCCCACCACCACTTCCACTCCCACTCCCCTTTCCCTTCCCCTTAAGCCGCGCTACAGCACCATTCCACATTTCGCGACTATACCCCACCCCCACCGCCAGCGTCGCCCATAGCAAGAACGGATGTCGGCCTCTAGGTGGCGAAAGCATGTATGCGAGGAGAAGGGAGGAGGTGGAGAGGGTGGAGAGGAGGAGTTGGTGGCGGGTACTCAGGGCGCGGAGGTGGAGGAATGTGGTGTGTGCTGGCTGTGCGGTTGGTAAGGCGAGGATCGGGGGGAGGGCGGTGGTGCTGAGGGTGTAGGAGACGCCCTGGGGGGTGTAATGTTAGTGGGGAGGTTGAGGTGGGAGTGGGAGTGGGGGAGGATGGGGGGCGGTACGGTTAGGAGGCCGAGGGAGATGGTGCCGATGAATTTCGAGAGGGTTACGGTTGTGGATGCCATTTTGGCGAGGTGGATGTGTGCGATTTGAGATTGTTAAGGATGGTTTTGTGGAGATGGTGGAGTGGAAGGGCGCATGGGATTCTTGGATGGCGGTCTTGCTAGTGGGGTGATCGGCAGCAGGGATTGTTGAGCTCACAGGCATCGCTATACGCATCATACTACAACTCCATCTTCTTCCTACTACGATAGTTTATACAGAACACTGATACAGACACTCTGAACTCCCGCATCTGTAAGACGGGAAGCTTCTCACTCCATGTTATCAGAATATAATCATTGAGACCGGACCTCGGTAAAATACGCGCATGGAGAAGCGGCCGAGTGTATCTTCCGCCGACGGCGATCAATTGAAGATATAACAGGCCAAACATATCCGGTGTTTCTATTGCATTTCTTCCTCTTGAATCAAGCTTCGTCCTCTTTTGTCTTGATCGCATGTTTACGCTATCTCATTTCCTCCTCACTTACAGTCAATCATGCCTCTCGCCAAAAATGAATACGTGAGCGATATATGGAAAGATGGAATATTTGGTACGTCTCCCACATTCAACAATCCCAACACCCTAGCTCAGCTCATCATGATCTGTAGAGAACAAAGTCATATTCTGCACCGGCGGCGCCGGCTCCATCTGCAGCGCCCAAGTACGAGCAATGGTTCATCTCGGCGCCAACGCCTGCATAGTCGGCCGCAACGTCGAAAAAACCGAACGAATGGCCCGCGACATCGCCACCGCACGCAAAGGCGCCAAAGTCCTCGGTCTCGGATCCGTTGACGTGCGCAGTATCGAAAGCCTCCAAGACGCCGTAGAGAAATGCGTCAAAGGACTCGGAAGTATCGATTTCGTAATGTAAGCCCCCAAACCTCCCAAACTCCGTCCCTTCATTCCTACCATACCCATTATTGACACTTCCTCCCCTCAACAGCGCCGGCGCCGCCGGCAACTTCCTCGCCCCCATAAACCAACTCAGCCCCAACGCCTTCAAATCCGTCATAGACATCGACGTCCTAGGCTCCTACAACACCCTCAAATCCACCCTCCCCCACCTCGTCGCCTCCGCCTCCGCCCACACCTCCGACGGCAAAACCCCCTCCCCAACCGGCACAGGCGGCCGCATCATCTTCGTCTCCGCCACGATCCACTACACAACCATGCCGCTGCAGACGCACGTCTCTGTCGCCAAAGCCGGCGTGGACGCCATGTCGCACAGCGTCGCGGTGGAGTTTGGGCCGAGGGGGGTGACGTCGAATGTTGTTGCGCCGGGGCCGATTGGGGGTACGGAGGGGATGGAGCGGTTGGCGAGGTCGGAGGAGGCGAGGGCGGGGATGAGGAATATTCCGTTGGGGAGGTGGGGGACTGTGAAGGAGATTGCGGACGCGACCGTTTATCTGTTTTCGGATGCGGGGAATTTCGTGACGGGGCAGACGCTTGTTGGTGAGTTTTTGGGTTGATCTACTTCCAGCTGGGTATTTGGTTATGTTAACGAGTTGTAGTGGATGGTGCGGCTTGGCGTACCCACGGCGCGAATCCGGGATCGGGGTTCAAGTATCCTGATTTTCTTCTGGCGGACGAGGTCGTGACGGGAGTCAAGGGTGGGAAGAAATCGAAGCTGTGACCTCTGATCATATTTGCGATTTCCTTAATAACTTCAACATTGACGACAGCGAAGGCATTGGCCAGGCCTGTGAGCAGTATGCTCACTTCACGATGACATGCGATGAAAGAACAAATAATCCGTTTAAAATAACAGTAGGTGCACTCTCATTTCTCTCCCTTCGCAATTATCAACAGCACTGTACATCATATATCCGAACCAAAAGCCCCAAAAAAGAACTACATCAACATGCCCCGAGTCTACTACTTCCATCCCGTCTACGATAGCTCCAACCCCCCATCCCCTTCCCCATCTCTCAACCCATCTCCAGCACAATCCCACAATACCACAATACCCAATCAAAGCCAGTCCCTCCATATCCCCCAATCGCGTATTTCTGGCAGAGAAAGAAGTGATCGCACAAGAATGGGACTCTGCCAGAAAGAAGCCAGCGGTGTCCGGACGTCAAGAACATACTGTCCACTGTCTCTATGCCAATTTGAGGTCACTTGGTGATCTGTACTCGACTTTCATAGCCTACCCATGGTCTTGTTCCATGTAATATCTTACTTCCTCTCCGCATTGGGCGACTCCCCCATGGCACCTGTACGAAGATTTTCCCCAGTCAGTGATATAGCGTAAGGTATAGCTTACCGCGTCTAGAGTCCTGTATCCTGTCATAAGGCTGCTTGGTAATTTGGCGCGGCAAAACCTGTCCAACATAACGAACACATCTTTCATAAGGGCCGCATGAGACATTGTTGGGGCCATCCGATTCGGGTGAAACCACCACTAGATTTTCTGGCAAAGTAATCGTGGAACGGCCTTAAGTCGTCGTGCATGATCAGCTGTCTAATGCGTAGGTGTCTAGGCTCCATTGACGGTTGTACTTAGAATTGCGTGCAACGGTTTTACCGGCCATATGGTGACGCTGTCAACGGTAAAGTTTGATGGGTTACGCTGAACATTCCAGCATTGGCATAATACAGTCTTCAAGGCGTTTCATCCACCTGATCTCTATTGTGTCGCTGACATGTAGCCGAAGCCAGTGACATTGTGCTAGTTCTGTGGTACACCAACGGGAAATTTGAACCTCCGACACGTGTTTCCATCGAATGATATGATATCATGTTGCCGTTGTACATTTTATGCAGCGCATCGCCGAGACGCAAGCCAGATACGGAAAGAGCGGCTGGCTGAGATTCAAGCTTTCTGGGAGGGGCAAAAGAGCCAATCAGAACGCGATGACCGTCTCCACCAGGCTTGGTCTGATACAATTGACTTTGGAGCTTATGCAAATCTCGTTGAGCAGATGGCCGAATGTGGAAGACTTCCTTTTGGCCCCCGAATAGGTGTAACAGCGTCAAGAACTTGGAAATGCGAAACATTTGATAGCTTGGGGGGACGGGGCAAGTATCCGGTCCAACGAGTGGGCAAGCGGTGCAACTTGTATGGATATGAAATGCCGCCCACGGGTAGCGATTACATGCCAAGCTGTGTTTGGAAGTTGAGGAAACCCGTCTCGTTAGAAGAACTCCGTATGGATGAGGAAGCTGAGAAAAGGGGACCGTGAAAACAGATCTTACTTCGTACTCCGTATGATGGTTCAGATGGCGTGTCATCTGCTGGCGCATGGAAGGCCTAGTATTCAGGCGTGAGATGTTTCAAGAGACAGCGTTGCACCATGGCTCAATTCTTGATCCAGGGTTGCCGTTAGGATTGGGCGGGACATAACATCCACACTGGCCTCAGGGTCGCAGCTATTCATGAAGACCACAGTCCGGCTTGACGTCCCTGCCATGAATGTGACGTCCCTCCCATGACTGTCGGCGACATGTATCTCTCATGCACACGTACTCATCTGCTAGGCTATTGTCGTAGTATCAAGGACGGTGATTGTAAAGGTTGCCCATTTGTTTGTTTAGAGGATCTGGTGAAATCATTTACGTGCCAAGCCGCTATAATAGCGCCGAGGACGAATTCGGTCCCCAAATCGCCAATCCAATTTCACCACCTCCGATCAACGTCTATCACTGTCAATTCTCATCTCTTCACCATCATTTTGGTTCATCTTGCTATTTCCATTCTTTTTCCTTTCCAGATGAGTGCAGCGGACAACACTTGCTGAGTTCCACAGGACTGGAACAGCAGGCCACGAATGCATTTATCTCGTTGGTCGTGGTAGAGACGGGGATAATCGGGTGGACCTGTTGGAGTGGTCGAGAGGCGAGGTCAGACCTGCCATCAGCTTTACCAGTCGTGTCTGGATTGCAGCACTGGAGGTCACTTGTTCGGAGGGTGCTGGTGCTGAAAGGTGACCTCGGCAAGTAGCCGGCGAGAGAATCTCGAGTTGACACCAGCAACCTAACACCGGCAACCCGAACACAGCATCTATTCACAAGTCTTCGACATCTGACTTACCTCACATCTAGACAAACCACCACCCTCACCGAGGCTCAGGCCAGATCACCCTCACTACTACTACACAACACAATCGTTTCCTCACAAACCTTGTACGACCACAAAGCTCGTCAAGATGGTCTCCATCAACAGGCACATGGGCCGTGGACGGTGTTTCCCAAACGTGCTCCTGACACTTTGGCTTGCAATCAATACCCAGAATACTTTCGCCTTGGTGCAGCAATACTGCTCATCGCAGAACACTGGTTCGGATTTTGCTGCTGGTAAATCCAAACCTAATGGTCGAGGCTTCGGTGTGATTGCTAATTGGGGCCACCTTGGCCGCGTACATAGTCTCCGATAATTATCAATCGAACGGGGCGTGCTCTACATCCTGCGCCGGCTACGCTTTCGCCGTCGTTCAATACAAGAGTTGCTGGTGCTCCAACTATATCCCAGCGATTACTTTATCGGCGGGCTCTTGTGGCGTGGCTTGTCCAGGTTATCCTTATGAGAACTGCGGCGACGCATCGTCAGGCCTCTTCGGATATGTAGCCCTTGGTAAAGCACCGTTGGGCACGCAAGGTGTAGCCGCCAGCAGCTCGCCCACGCAGGGCACCTCTGCCACTCAGCAAACCCAGGCCACCCAGCCTACAGTACAGGTGGTTAGTACCCAGTTCTTACCTGGAGCCCCGTTCGGGTCCGTCTCTCCTGCGGTCCTGGCTTCCCCTACCGACAACACAATACCTGTGACGCGGCCTTCTCTACCTTTCGTTGGGCCTCCCCCTTCAATACCATCGACGCCCAATCCTTTTGAATCTCATTTTTTGACATTGCCTGCACAAAATTCATTTCCTGGCTCAGAGCCTGTGACTTTGCGAAACACAGTCACAGCCATGCCATCGGTCCAAATTTCTTCTGTATCTATAGTAGGCCCTGCCCTTCCCTATTCAAGGCAGTCACGCATTCACTTGGCTATTATGGTTAATGTCGAAGGAGAATCATCGCTGACGATTTTATCTTAGACGCCTTCTACGACGTCTACGAGCACCAGTACTATACCCACATCTACCATAAAATCTGTATCAATAATTCCCGACCCCCCCACGACATCGTCCATACGCACTACAATCGCTCCGCCTACCACATCCACCACACCAACTACGTCAATAATACCAGTCGCGCCAACCACTACTCCTGTTACTGCCCCTCCACCAAGCAGTACGTGGTCGGCGACGCCATGGGAATCGGTCATGACAGTCACTGGCCAAGTCATTACGCGCACCATTACACCCACAGCTCCTCCGCCTTCCGCCACAACCATAGTGACATCTGCACCAGACAGCAAAGGTGGCTTTTGGTCTAACAAAGCCCAAGTTGGGGGTGTCTTCTTCCTGGTCGCTGCTCTCATCGTTGCCATCATCGCCGCCGCCCTCTTCTTCCTACTCCGGCGGAGACGTCCTTCGGACGTTGCTACAATTCCATCGACCACCGGGAACAATACGCCACAGCGGCGACCGAGTCGGCTGAGTCAGATGGGGCTTATAGGTGGGGTTCAGCGGCAGGCTACGGTACCAAGCATTCACACGAGTGGCTGGGAGCCAGGCAATAGCACGGAAAAGAGCCCAGCGGATACCCTGAACGCAGATCATCGGAGCAGTTACGCGAAGGCGAACGATAATCGACTAGAGCCAACAGCGTTGTGGAATCCTCTTCATAACAATGGAAGCCATAATAGCATACAGTCTTTCCGAGACGATCAAGACTACTCTCGACGGATGTTGCGTGTAAGTTCATTGGATCTTGTTCGCAGGACGCTTCATGGAGTCACATCAGAATATGCTGATAGTCGTTAGATCACGAATCCCACGGATAGTGAACGTTGATTCTCGTGTGCCCGCCCGCACTAGCAGTACGGGATCTCGCGACCAGCGTTCCTCACTAAAGAACGCACCCCCTTGGTTCTTGCCAAATACGACCTCCACCCAAATATCCCTTGAGGATATGGGAGGGTCGACACACCCTTTAACCCTGTTTCAATCAAATGGCGACATATCGTTACATGACTACTTTCCGGATACGTTGTGCATATGTGTACTTCCGCGGAAGACATAATTGGCGTTTGGTTTACTGACCGATCCTAGATGATCGAGTTCTCTCAGTGTTACTTTAGTTACAATGTACAATAGTTTGACGACGGGCAGAAAAGTCTTCCCAGTGATCTCGGTGCGCAATGGCAAAGGGAGGGAACAGTCATGGTTCTACGGCCTGGGGAAACAATGAAATGAAAGGCCATGGCGCTGGAGAGGCATAAGACATTGGCCTATCAAGATTATCTCGTCGAGTACATATCTCAGTGGACGAAGTGCACGCATGTCCTCAGATACTAGCTCAATCGCACGGAAGTGTGCATGAACACCTTGACTCAATTGCCCTTGTGTGCTTGACGTGAATCGTGCATAGACATGGAGAAGAGAATGTGGGGTAGAGTGATAGAGGAAGTCATTGCCTGTCTCGGCCTAGCGCAGATAGCGGAGGATGCAGTTTGCCTTCAAAGGGCGAAGAGATCCACGGGCGGCGACGTTGATTGTGGACGGGGCAAGTGGCCGGATCTATCAGCTACAACTGGGAGCGGGATACCGATGTATGTATCGCGGTATGCATGAATACAAGTAGAGATGCCGGTGCTGCTAATGTTTGCTTCCCTGCAAGTCCAGAACTCACTTTTTGCTTTTCATGCGTTCTTCTACAAGGTCAATAGATGGACAATCGAACCAATGAGTGAAGAGTGAATGAACAACTCATCAAGTCTGATCGACCATTCAATGTGACAAGGTGAAAGTTGAAGGGAGTGACAGCTGTTGCACGACCACTGAGTTGAAGATTGGAAGACGTCTTGATTGCATATTTGGAAGTACATAAGGATCAAAGAACGGCTGGAAGAGAAATGGGCTTCATCTAAGTCAACGTGTGGCTTCTCCCTGACCATTCGATCAATTGGCCATCATCCTTGAACTGCAACTTTCTTTGAATACAAACGACTACATAAAGACATCCGAGACATCTCACAAACTCGAAATGTCTCTTCAACCTTTGACACCGTCCAGTGAAACCCTAATCCTATTCGCTATTGGCCTACTTCTGAGTGTAATCTCGTTCCTCGTGCAAACGAAGAGCCAGCAGAAAAATATACGACAAAATGTAGCCGCATGGCTTCCCAACTTCACTCGTGGAAGACGAACTTCAACTTCAAAGACACCACCTCGATCATTGACCCCCGAAAAGAATGTACCCAACAATGCACCTTCGCCCAGCGCATACGAAGACATCTTTCCACCATCCACCCGTGGAAACCTCCCAATATGGACCAAGTCATGGAGATCGCTAGCGGCAGGTCTGAAGAGCACGAACGGCGAGTCAGTGATCAATCAGGTAGTGTTTGCTAAGAACGTTATTGCATTTGAGCAAGACTATCGGGACGCTAGCCGCTCAACTTACACTCCGATGGGTATTTCGATTGGGGAAGTCAAAGCACTTGGCGACTTTCCGGACTACTCGAAGCTCAGCGGCGTACCCATGCCAAAAGCATATGCCGAATTCAACCTTAAGACTGCCATTCCAAGGCCATATCGTCCATTTAGGTGGGCGTATCATCAGACAATGTGTAGGTTTTGCTCTTGTGTCAGATTCATGACTTGCTGATGGATGTAAAAGCTCTGAACAAAATGGAACCCGATTGGTGGCTCGAGCTCGAGAGTACTTATACAAAGCGCATTGTAGAACGAAAAGGACTCTTCGAAAAGTATGGCAAAATGGTTCTGAATTATCTCCCAGGCAGCGAACTAGGATGTAAGGAGATAATGGAGAACGCACTGCAATTCTACTGCGCTCGCTATCCCCAACACTTCACTCTTGTCCACTCAAAGTCTAAAGGGTACATTTTCAAGAACGGCATCCTCAAGACCGAGACCATCATCAAAGATATGCATCCCCTGCACGTCCTGCTGCAGAACATACCAGAAGATTTTGCAATCATGCTCCGAAACCCCGATGACGGCATGTACTACTTCCGCGCCGGTCTCCTCTGCTCCTCGCTCGGCTGGAACGTAGATACAAAACTGGGCATGCAACTCAAAGAGATCCACGCCCCAATCCCAGACTACAAGGCCAAGATGGAATTCTCAATGGACCGGTAATACCTCTCCTTCCCTACGGCTACCCCCTAGATTGATCAACCGAAAAACCCGCACTAACACTGTCCCCAGCTACTTCTCCCGCCTCCCCACCGACCGCCCCATCCAACGCGGCTCCTGGGGTCTCGAAATCGACAAACCCCTCTTCATGCCCCCCGGCGACCCGCACGAAACCCTCCGCACGACACAACCCCCCTCCCTCCCCCTCTCCCGCATCCATCTGCGCGTAGACTGGCAAACCCTACGTCGCCTCCCCCTCTCCGGCGCCATCGTTTTCAATTTCAAAGCGCTGTTCACGCCACTGGAGGAGTTCAGGGACGAGCCGTACGTGCCGGCGCTGTGTCTGAAGGTGTTGAGGGAGGGGAAGCGGAATCTGATGGAGTATAAGAATACGTGGCATGTGGAGCATGTGGCTGTGCCGGCGTTGGAGCGGTGGGTGGGGGAGCAGGAGGAGAGAGGGGTGGCGGAGAGGGGGTGGGAGGTTAGGACGCTGGAGGAGAGTCCGTGGTTTCCGGGGTGGAAGGAGAAGTGGCATGGGAGGCAGGGGTTTTGAGGGAATGGGTTAGATCAGCGACTGCGAAACGAAATCATCGGTGATGAACACAATATGCATGCATGTACGGTGGGTTTTTGTTTTTCTGGCATTAATCGAGCGAGCGCTACGGCGGAACATTTGAATGAATAGATAATCTTGCATGCGATAATTCTTCATGGGAAGTCTACCAAATTGGGTGCAATTCACTATATGAGTTGCGTAGCATGCGCGCTTTGAATGTTGGGGAATCTTCCTAATTGTGTTCGGGGTACATGTATGGTATGCGTGGATGACTTCTCTGACTAGTTCTACAACTGTTGGTACGTCGTAGAACTGATAAGGGAGCCTTGAATGGGTTTCTCTGATGTTATTACCTTAGGATCAATCGTAATATAACTTGTGGTTTCTCACGCAAGGGGGAATAGTTAAGCCACGTTATCTTATCTCCACGTGACATCAAGCTCCGTCTCCATTATCGCTGCCGAACAGAACCCAACCCAATCACCTCAACCTTCAGCATCCCACCTAACCATGGGTGTCGAGACATCCGCCAACCTACTCGATCCCCTCCACACACTCTCCAATCCCCTCGCCACAATAGAACAGCTATCAACCTCCAGCTCCCAACTCGACGGCATCCCCGCCGACCTCGAGCGCTCTCTCCGTTTCGCCGGCGCGCAATTGACGCAAGCGGCTGGGATCCTACTCCGGCTGCCACAGGAGATCATCGCGCAGGCCATTGTGATTTTCCAGCGCTTCTATGTGGGTTCGGAGGGTGGGAGTTTCAGGATTAATGCTGTTAAGGTGAGTGATTTTTGAAGGGATCTTTGGTTTCTGGGTAGAGGTTTGAGACTGACTTATGGTGGATAAGGATATTTCTGCGGCGTCGCTCTACATGACGGCTAAGATATCGTTCCTCCCCCAATCCACGCGCTCGGTCTTGAATGTTTACGCCTACCTCCTTTCGCCAAGTTCCAACCTACGAATTCCATCGTCACCATCCACAAAACCCGACCCGGAATCCTACTACCTTTCCGAAGGCGCCTATCAGAGCGCTCGCAGCACACTGATGCAAACAGAATCGATCCTCCTCCGGTCCATTTCCTACACCACACAGGTCATCCTCCCGCACCACCTCGCCCTCACCTATCTGCAAACCCTCGGCGTGCTTCCTCCCACGCCCAACGAGAAGTCCACAGCGCTAGCAACACGCACATTGGCACATCTGAATACTGCACTGCTTTCTCCGCAGCTGCTGTATCTTACGCATCAGCCGTCGTCGTTGGCGGTGGCGGCTATATATCTTGCGGCGAGGGAGGTGGGGTTTAAGCTGGCGAGGGTGGAGTGGTGGGAGGTTTTCGATGTTGAGAGGGAGGAATTGGGGTTTTTGGTTGTGGGGTTGGGGAGCTGTGAGGGGTGGATGAGGGAGGAGAGGGAGAGGTGGGTGGGCGAGAGATGTCCGCTGGATTTGGAACGACTGGAGGGGGAGATGAGGAGGAGGGAGAGGGAGGATGGGTAAGCTGTTCTTGGTTGAGAGGGTTATAAACCAGGTTATTGACTGCGCCGCTCGGATCATGGACAAGAGGGGGGGCATCGAGGGGCGTGTGTGGTAGGGTGGTCAGGCGTGACACAGAATTTCAGGATCGAGCTTCGAACGCTGTCCTGGGCGAATCCGGTCTCCCATGGAATTCGAATCCGATAGGCGAGATGCCCATTCCAAGTGTTGGGCTAGCTCTGCAAGCACGACTCACGCCGCGGAAGTGGTGTGTATCCGATAGGAAGACTGGCCCTGGATAAAATGTAATGCTTCAGATAACAGCGCTGGTCATTATTGACACACTGACACGTAAAACCAAGCCATATACAACAGTACACCCACAGAGCGCATTTGCGAGACCAGGAATCTATATAGGAATGACCAATGCTTTCCATGGTCGCAAGATCAGAACAGCGTACTTGCCATGCGTGCGTACCGGTGACGGGCTGCCGGGCTGCCGGGCCGGCGGGAAAGTGCCGGCCCGCTGGAAGAAACGTCACTGGGTAAGGTACGTAGTAGAAGTAAATCATGTCGCGCTGTACCTTCTGCCTGGTGTAAAATACATTAGTCGGCCTTTGACCACTGCGAAGTGAGGCAGTCACTTTGCAATACTTCTTCCTCCTTCCCCGGTAGCTTCGACGTATGAGGATCCAAATTGTACATTTGGTGACAGAGAAGCTTTCCGATATCATGTTTCGTTGAGTTCGAATCGCTGTTCGGAACATTTGCCACTTTCGGTGCTTTTACAAGACACGACCAACATATCATCCTCCCCACAACTGTGATCAAATATTGCTACAATGGAGATTGCTTCGCCGCATATCATAACATCCCCTCCTGGCCGTTTCCAGAAGGTGTCGCACTCGGAGAACGACGCACCCAATGGTCGTGTGCCCGGACACCACACGGTCAAATCTGTGCCCCAGCCTCCAGGATCGCCCACAAAACTACCGAGACATCATACAATGGCATCGCCTCGGTATATCAAACAATTCAACACACTGATGGAAGACCAACGTGAAGTGCACAGCGAAGAACGGGCGTTATGGCATGCGGAGAGACAAGAGCTATATGAGAAGATCACACAATTGGAAGCCTCTTTGCGCCGATACCAAGTCGCTTCCTCCCGCCAGGTCATTCCACCAATCGATAAGCTTGGTCCGGGCAGTGGAAGCTCACGGAGTCTCCCAATCATGGATTCAGTAAAAGACACGAGTGCAAGTGTGACAGGAGATGAAGTCTGGCGCGGCCCCAAAACGGACGTACAGCCAACACGTATATTCTCAGACTCGTTCGATCAACTCGCCAAGCCCGACGGCCGTTTATCTAGCATAGCTGAAGATGTCACTTCTCGCGACAAGGTAGAGATGAGAGGCTGGATCCTATCTCCGAGCCGTGTGCGACCCCGCGAAGCTTCCCGGGAAACCCAAGCAACAGTGCACAAACCCATAACAGGTGCCGAGCTCGACAAGGGCCTCGACGGTATCAATTTTCGGTCCAGCAGCCTCACTCCAGCAACCGCCAAGAACATCATGACTCCACAATCTCCATCACCTCCATCGCCATCGCCTTCTCTCCTCTCACCCCGTGCCTTAAAGCTTTCCCGGCCTGGCCTCGGCGTATTAGAGGACCAGTATACAAAGGATGCCGGACACACCCCTCTACCCCGCTACACCAGCGACGGTGCATTGAGCACCCATTCCAGCGATCCAACAACTCCTCTACAACCACCACCACAACTTCCGCCTCTCGAACCGCAGCCGACACGAGTGCGGCTACCGTCCGAGCGCTCAGATAGTTACTTCCCTGTCACAGACGACACCCCTCACGATCCCGATCCCGCACTAATCGGACCACTCGGCCTCACCAACAACAAAACCGCAGACCACGATTTCCTCAACGGACTCAACTCGAAGCTAGCAGCCGCCGCGTCGTCCCAAAGCCTGGAACCTCATGCCGTGGCTGGTGCTGCGGATGATGGTGGTGTGGTGGAGGGAAAGGAGGAGGGGGGGTTCGAGCGAGAGCCGAAACTGAGGATTAAGCGGAGTATGAACTTTGGGAGTGCGTTTGGGGCTAAGTCGTGTGGGAGGGGTGTGTAGGCGTTTTTGGGGCATGGGTGGGGGAGGTGTATGAGGGTGTTGTGGGGGATGAAGTGATGTGGGGATGGGAACCGGCATTAAGTGGTAGCTTTAGTATTAGCAGGCATAGTTGAAGTCACGATACCAAACCCTTTACGTTACTTCAGGGCGAAATCTATCTCGTGCAGAATACTATAACAGTAATGTGTGTAAACAATCTGTTTAGAAACTGGCTAGGAACGAAAAGGGAAACGAAGTCTAAGGTTGTCTTGCTCTACAAAAATATAACAGTCTGTCGTACGGTACATACATACATACATACGCTACTTCATGGTTGTAGGCTGGATAATCTCGTCTCAAAGGCTGAATATCATGTTTGGGGGTAAAGAGATAGGATAGGATGGGATAGGATGGGATGGGAGGATTAGTAAGTATGTATGTAAGTATATAAGTAAGTAGGATTGATACAAGAATTAAGGGTTTGTATTACATGATCGTAGCATCGGAAAATTTCAAGGAGGCGTAGGGCTAGGTATCTTGAGGTGTTTTACCTCTAGAATACGCTGTCATTGTTCTCGAAAGATCCCCATGGATTTTTTGTGGATTCATGGGGTGGGTGGGATTTTGTTGTATGGTTATGGGAGCTTGGGTTTGAGTGGAGATGAGGGAGAGGGTTAAGGGGATAGAGGGGGTTGTGAGATGTGTGGGTTGTGTGTTGTATGTTTTACGTTTTGTGGGGTTTGGGGGGTTGATGTTTGTTGCTGTGTTTAGGATCGGGAATCGGGAGTTGTGGACGTAGATGGTGTGAGTTATGAGTGTGGTGAGGTGGGTTTTGGTGGGCTTTGGTGGGGTTTGGGGGAGCGTGGTTGTGATAGGGTGAGGATGGGAATGGGAATGGGAGGGAGGAGGATGGGGAGAGGAGGAGGAGGAGGTTTGGTGTGTGTGTGGATGTTATTTGTATGTCTGTTGATCCGATGTCGGATCGGAGAATCAAGGGCGGAGAGTAGTACATGGAATCTCGGAGTCATGTGTAGGTCTAGTAATGGATTTCTGATCGATGATGATGTTGCTGTTATCACTAATTCAGAAAGCTTTGTGGTACTACTACTCACATCAAACCTTATGTTATAGTGTGGGACTCTCGGACTCGGATACGCGTCCACAATTCCTTTCCAGATTGAAGCTGCCGCTATCCTCATCCTCATCCTCCCGTGATACAACATATTACTGCAAATCATGGACGCATGCTCTACCTGAGAATACCACCGTTTGATTACCCACCTACCTGCAACGGCCGTCTCATAGAAAGGACTCTGGTGTATGACTCTATTATACTGATCACCATGAGATTGAGACTTCGTTGCGACCTTCAGGGCCGTATGTAGTCCCATTTACGCTCTCCCAATCAACCGTTTTTGCCGCTCTCCTTTTCTGGAAAGTAGGTCACAGAGCTCACGATCGTGCTTTACTTTATCTTTGAGACGTTTGTGAAATGTGTACGTTACGTCCTTTAGGTGTCAAGAGATGGAGATATGATTCGGGATTCCAATCCCCATGCCAATCAATGGAACATTGTTACTGTTCTTTTGGGCAGCTGTTCCGAGAGTATGTACTCCGTTCACATAGGCTGTCAGTCGACCTATCACAAAGAAAATCATTTCACATGAATTGGGGCGTGAATTCCAAAGACTAGGTTTCGTGATTGTATTTCCGGTTAGCATCTTCGCCCCTACTCTTCCTTCGCGCGGTGTGCTGTGGCATTTATGCTGAGATGACTCTTCCTTTGAAAGGTTGGTAATCTATAGAATAGTATAATATTGTGTGAGTATCGACGTGCGTCGGCTATGATTTCGGAAGCTTGGGGTTCGAGTTCCTAATTTTAATGATCATCGTTGTCATTTCGTAACCCTGACATTGCTGCCATAGGAACCAGTGAGTGCGCCATATGAAGGGTTGTGTACGTATCGTAGGGAGCTATGAGAGTGTCTACATGCCTTGATCGTGCTCCCAACGATTCATGTGGCGAGATCATAATGGACAGCAATAGCGATATCAGAGTAACGTCGACCGCACACCCGGCAGACCCTACTCTCTCCCAACTATCTTTATCGCCATTTCAACTTTCTCACGCCACTATTGTTACAAAAAGTGCTTCTCCCAGAAAGGTCGAATATCTTATTGGGAGCCGTGACATTTCGTCCGTACGTACGTCGGCCGTGGGAATGCGGTAACGTAGATGACGGGATAACGAGAATTGACGGTCATTCGGGATTCCCGAGTAATTTGTAACAAAGGAACTATCGGAATACCAATTATCTTCGGGTGGTACAGCGCATTACTCAGCAACCTCGAATGAACCGTTATTCTCGTTCTCCCGACATGAACGGTCTTAGTGATTGGTCGTCATACTCAATGGCGTTTGATATTCAGAGATTCAGACCGAATGAGTTGATGGGCCTCGTATACAACTAGGTACGTGCGCATGCTAGCAGGTAATCGCCACTGCATATTTCCCCCTTCGTCTATATAGAAGCAGTCAGCACCACGTCTTCTCCAGAGACTTATCATATCTCATCCTCGTCATCTTCACTGCCCACGTTTCTGTAAGAGCACCAAACATCGATCAACTTACCTTACCTCTCCACACGTCTCACCAGGTCACCATTGGTCATCGAACTCCCTCCGTCTTCAACGCTCGCTATCATGAGCCAGGGACGCAGCAAGGGTAAATCTCTGAGCCTAACGTACCACATCATGTTGCTAATGAGCACGGTCAAGTAGACCAGCCGACCGGCGCAAAGCGACCATCTTGGCCGATACTGAACGATAATGATGTGGATCCCCGTGTCAACAAGAAAGCAGCTACCGAACATAATCGCGATGCGCAAAGCCAGAATGTTGTACCAGCAAGTCAAGGAGGCCAGGACCCAAGCTCCTCTCAACCAACACAAGACCTAGACGCCGCTTATGCAGCCGATGCGGATGACAGAGCGAAAAAACATTTTGGAAAGGAAGTCAGTGCCGAGCGACAAGCACAGACCACCGTGGGCCAGGCAAGGATACCACCCATAGGAACCGTGAAGACTCACCTCCGCGAAACACCCCAGTTGCCGCCTAATAGTAGGGAGAGCGCTATCCTCAAGGAGAAAGACGCCGAAATAGCGGCGCTACTTGCAGTTGGCGAGGACTGGCACGATATTGGTACTAAATTTGATGTTCGGCCCGAGGCAGCGAAGTTCGAGTGGCGCCAAAACTTTGAGAAACATCATCCAAAGACCATGGACCTACGCAATAATTGGTTGAACAGAAGAAACTACTGTGAAAAAATTGAAGCGAAGACAAGCGGGTCCAGCAAAAAGTGACGTTGCAGACTGACAGGCACGAAGACGGAGAGGTGGTAGGGCGAGAAAGCGGCCGCGACTTGGATGATGAATGAATGAAGTTTGACTAAGACAATATTAGTCTTGAGAACGGCGAAATCGGCGTTCTTACCTTGAAATTGATTGCATGTAATAGAGGAGGTGGTAATTATGAAGTGGGGTCGCGGCAACGGATAGACTTGGGTTATTACTCGAATGAATGAAAGCATGACAGATGGCATTGCCTCCCGCATAATGCTGTACTTGGAAAATCGTGATTATTCGCCGACTCCGAATAGTCTGCTTACACAGTCAGTACCAGGGAGATCAGCCAATGTCGTAGTACGCAGATAGATCTGCTTCGAGAGCTCGTTCTCCGTCACGGAGGGCGTGAAGGGGATGCTCTGCTGGGCTGGATTCGTAAGCGCTTCTCGATCATTCAGTAGAAGAACATAGATAGAGAAATAACATCAGCCATTGAACCAGAGCTAATGGGAACCGAACCTACTTCGAAGTGTATCCTCACAGTATGATCCACATGACAAGTATGTGCTCCCGCATAATAAGGACAACGCTCGAGCCAGACCAGGCTACCAAACCGGGGTCCTGAAGACAAGCATTTGGGGAAGATGCGATAGTAGGCTTGTAGTATTACAGGCGCTGCCAGGAAAAGACACGGCCTATAGAGCCAGTGCCATTTAGGACGATCCGGGTTAATCGTGTACTATGCCAACGGACACGACTCAGATTACTAGGGCGACAGGATGCTTGGTACTTACCAGGCACTAATTCACGTAGCCAAAGCTAGTGACACGGGTCCTAAAGCTCTTGTGAGTTCCAGAAGCCTTCAAAGTATCCATTCATTACGAGGTTGCCAACGTCCCCGTCCCATTCCTTCCATCAACCAGCTGACCCATCTTAAGCAAGGAACCCTGACCGATCAGCGTCCCGTCGAATCTGAGGTCAAAGTTCTTTTCACGAAACATCTTCTTCTCAATCACAATCCGCATGGCGACCAAAAAGAAAGCTCTCCTGATGAGACCACAGGGTAGCGTCTCACGATAATGGGGTCCGAAATAGAATGCCGCATTGGCCTTGACGCTCATCCCATGAATACCATGGCATGGAGTATCTTGGCCATATTGAGCCACTGTTGCCAGTCCATCAAGAACCGCGAATAAGATATCCTGCATGGGAAGGTTCGCGCCGGTATCTTCCCATTGGATGATAAATTTTTCGTCTTCTGGATCAATGATCGTATTTTGAGGTACCGTTAGATCAGTTTTGGCGGTGCTGTTGCCGATGCCAATCGTAGAAGTGTCTCGGCATGGTTCTTCCGCCTTGCTGAATTCGATAGCTCCGATGGCCTGATCGTCTAACATGATCAAGGTTGTCAACGAGAAGAAACCCGGTCGCTCCTCTACCATTGCAAGTACACTCCGATGTAGTGATAAGACCATGTATCTATTCTGAAGGTATGGGGTGGTGTCTAGAGAAATGAGAAGGTCGTAACCTTGGTCACACATAGTCCAGGATGTCTGTAGCACTTCATCCCATGGATACTTGGCCAGATGGTGCATTAGATCGATCGCGGTAACGTATACTGCGGACGGGCTCAGTGGCTTGTCTGTGTTGAAGAATAGTCTTGGTTTGAACCCGGGGGGATCCGGAGGTAGTGGTCTGGATATACTAACAATAACCCATTCAGTATATGTCTCTCTCATGACCATGCCATTCAGGGTACCTACTTGAAAGGTAGAATCGCAGGCGAATTGGCGGCTAACAGTATTGGAGGAATCGAGATCGTGGTCGCGAGTACGAGGCAATAAAAGCCGACTGTCATAACAGTCTCGAACCCTTTCATCATGAGCATCGATTGTCAATGGCAATGCTCGTGGATACATCTTAGTACAGCTACAGTCAGAGGGTTATATATCTGGTATCGAGTGAGCACTAGAGAACGCATATCGCAAGAGTCGAGCCTATATCCAGCCAGCGGGAGAATGAAATATCTGGCGCTCAGACACTGACCTACACCCGCCAAGACTACCAGTAGCTGGTACAGATAGTCGACGGCGTGCCTAGAGACTTGGTACTTTTATTTAGAACTCAACTATGACTGCCTTTGGCATGTAAGCTGTATCGGATTTCTACGAACCTATGACAAATAAGCCCTTCTCGTCAGCAGGCTTTGTTTACCCTAGGAGGATGATGAAGACAAAATAACACGGAATGGAGAGAAGCTGTGTGAATGTGCCGATACGGTATTAGAGTCTTATGAGCGGAATCAAAGGATACGCGTCACCAAGTCTCCTGCTTATATCTGCCCTCCTTTTCCATACCTTCCAGGTACCTATTGGCTGCCTGGTGCTCCATACCGTGCCCAATAAACGCATCGACTAGAGCAGCCCGGACTGCCTGCGGCATCTTACCGGAAGATCCGCACACATAGACCAAACCATCATCTTCATGTAGGAGCCTAAACACGGATTCAGAGTGCTGCCGAATGGCATCCTGCACGTAGACTTTGTGATCTTGGTCCCGCGAAAATGATGCATGAACCTCCAGTGGCATCAAAGCTTGGAGGTGTGCCCACTCATCACTATAGAAATAATCTGCGCTTTCGCTTCTGCAGCCAAAGAAAAGGAGATTTGACCCAATTGGAGTTGCATCTTTCATGTCTCGCAACAGTTGCAACCTTTCCCATATTAGAGATCTCATAGGTGCAATACCCGTTCCGGGACCAATCATGACCACAGGGCGCTGTGCTTCATCTGTTCTGATGGCTAAGCTACCTCTTTGTAAAACCACACGCAGCTCAGTACCAACTGGCAGGTTGGCGAGATAGCGCGTACATACACCTTCTCTGATCTTCTTGATCACAGTTTTGTACTTCACAATGGCTACAAGAAGCTCAAAACGAGCCATATTATCTCGGCCCTTCTTGAGTGTACCTCCACTCGCGATACTGAATTGGCGACTTCGAAGCTCTGGCAATACATTTGCAGCCCATTCCCATGGTATCTTGACAGACTCGAACTCTTGAAATACCTCAAGTATACTTCGCCTTGGCCGTGAAGTGTAGTCATATAGCTCGTCTATATATTCTGGTTTGGTGAACTCAAGTAGACGGTCTTTGTGGAATTGGTCATTTGTGAATTGGGCGATTAAAGTGAAGAACGACCTGCGTGGAATGGCAGTTAGGTCAAGGCGATTGGTCAACAATGACCTTAGTGTTGTATTCCTCTCCAATAAGGAAATCGGAGGTGACGGGTAGATAATGTTATGATCCTTGGCAATGGTTGGAGCGAACATGATGGGCTTGTCAGCAACCTCAGCCCAGTCCATGCGCTCCAGTAACTGATCAACATTATCTTGGGAATTCCGTGGCAATATTGACAGTATATCCCCCGGGCCGTAGGGTGCAGGGGATCTGCTGTGGAATGCCAAATGACGAACGTCTTGCCAATGCGTATCTGGAGTCATACGGCGATTCTCTCTCAAGGTCACATCTAGTTCCTCAGAGATTTTACCATTGCTAGAGGCGCCGTGGTGTATACCTGCTGAGCCTGCCTCGTACGTTACGCGTGCAGCACCGTTGGTTGAGAGCGGCTCCAAGTGATCGCCGTTTCGGGTGGGCTCGGTGGTTTCATTCATCGTACTTGACCGCAGTGATAGCTTCCATTTGGGCTCTAGTAAAACTGTCTCGGCGATCGGTTCAACTCCGTCGAGTAAAGGAAACCTACAAAGGATGCGCTGGCGGAGGTCTGTGGACCATGGTACAAAGCTACCATCGAGGCTGTCGATGATCGTCAGCCTATATCACAAAGGCAAGGTGTGATAAGTCAGACCCCTCTTCGTGTTGCTCATCCGCTTCACCTCGAGGGTAAAACTCGTTTGCGCCGACCTGGAGCAGCCTTTTGTGTAGCTTCCGAGCTGCCCAATTGAACCTACCATCATTCAGCACCTGGCATGAGGTGAGCATGCTGGATGTCTTCCATACTTAGGATAGGAGCTGTCTCCAAGACCAAAGATGGAGAATTGAACGTCTTTCAGGTACGTGTCTGATAGCTTCTTTCGGAGTAAACGTCTCCAGAACAGTCTGGCATTGATTGGTAAATCTCCCTGGCCTGCAGTGGAAATGACAACAATTACAAGAGTAAAATCCTTCAGGGATGACTGCCGACATGGAATCAGCGAATACATCTTTCCCCATTGATTGGTAATCTTGTTACCGGGTCGATTGTGTCTAGCTTAGATACGTGAGTCAAGAAGTGAATACGCTCTAAAAGACGGCTGAGCTCTTCGGAATAGTCGTATGCATTACCAGTCTCTGTGCCATACGCGATCAGAGCGGATCTGCTCTTCATCTGACTTGCAGAACGAAACTTAGCAATGGAATCACGAAATTATGGACGTTTGCCACCAGAATAACTAAATTGGTCGTTCACAATTCCTAATTCGAGATAACCTCAGGGCTGCGACTCTCACACGTTATTGGATAGGTGTTCGCGCCGGTGTCCTTCCTCATGGTAGGATCAAGTACGTAATGGGAGTGATTGCCAAGTATCTATTGGATATAATATTGCCACGGCTTCACTGCGAACATTCATTCGTAGTTTCCAGACAAGGCAGATCTCAACGACAATTGAACAAGAATAGCAACAGCGTTCACGGTTCAGTTTAGAGCAGGTTGCGTGCCAGGTGAGTGACGCTACTATGGAGCTGGGAGTAAAGTATGTTGTATATAAAAGTCCTTGTCAACTCTGCCGCCATGAAGCTTGGCGTTGTTATGCGGCGCCAAGGATTGAAGACCCTGACGCGGCCACCTTTCCGCCTTTGGACGTTTCCAGCATTAGCGCCGCTTGCAGTCACTCAAAAATTGTTCATGCCTCCTTCCTTCATCCATCATCAAGACACTGTCCACTGTCAATAACAACTCCTCACTATTCCAATCCACCTCTCCATCTAGGGCACGTAGCTACCCTAAACCCCCTCGTCAAGCCATTTCCTCAAAGGCATACTCAACCTCGCCTTCCAACAAGCCTTCAAGCAGAGCAAAGCTCGTTTCAAGCTCGCCTCACCATCATGTCTGCAGTCGATTCCCTCACTGAGAACATGGCCAACACCACCATAGCTTCCGAAGGAGCCAACACTGCAACCGGTGGTGAGCCAATCAATGCTGCCGAGAACGAGGCAGTCATCGCTGCTGCTGCTGAGGGCCGACGTCTGTACATTGGAAACCTCGCGTACGCGACCACTGAGGGGGAGCTAAAGTCCTTCTTCACTGGATATTCTATGTATGTGTGCTGTCCTCTTTTGACATTACATCTTGCTCACATTTGGCCTCAGCGAGACAACCTCAATTCCCACAAACCCCCGTACCACCCGTCCGGTTGGCTACGCCTTCGTCGACCTTTCCACCGCTGAAGAAGCCCAGAAGGCCATTACCGAGCTCGCCGGCAAATTCATCCTCGAGCGTAAGGTCTCTGTCCAGCTAGCTCGCAAGCCTGAGACTGCTGCCGAGAAGCAGGCTGCTGCCGCTAGCGGTGCTGAGGGCAGCGGAGAGGGCGAAGGAGGCCGTCGTCGTAACTCTACTCGTGGGCGTGGACGTGGCCGTGCTCGTGGTGGTCGTACAAACCGCGGTGGTCGTAATGTAAGAATTCCGCCTACGTCTCCAGCATCTAAGATTGTGCAAGCTGACAGGACTTTGCTCAGCGTCAGGCCGAAGGCGGCGAAGATACCAATAACCCAGGCCAAACGCAACCACTTGCCGATGCTTCAAACGTAGCGACTGATAAAGCTGCAACTAACGGAGACGAGAAGCCTCGTGCTGCTCGTCAACCCCGTCAGCGTGGACCACCCGAAGATGGTATTCCTTCCAAAAATAAGGTTATGGTTGCCAATCTCCCATACGATCTTAGCGAGGAGAAGGTAGGAGATCTTACTGTATATCTTTTACCGAGCACCTTGCTGACGCCATTCTAGCTTAAGGAGCTCTTTGCAGCCTACAACCCCACTGCCGCCAAGATTGCTTTACGCCCAATTGCCCGCTACATGGTCAAGAAGCTTCAAGCTCGTAATGAGCCTCGTAAAGGTCGCGGCTTTGGCTTTGTCTCCCTTGGGTCGGAGGAATTGCAGCAAAAGGCTGTGAGCGAGATGAACGGCAAAGAGATCGACGGCCGCGAGATCGCTGTCAAGGTTGCTATCGACAGTCCAGGCAAAGAGGACATCGACCCCGAGGCTGCGGGTACCGCGCCTCTCACCGAAAATGGCGTGGTTCAAGCCAACGATCCTCCCGCTACTGAGGCCGCTGCCTAGGCCACTACAAGTCAACGTGTTGCTAGACTTTAATCACCAGCTCATGAGGGTTGTGTGTCCGATGCTCACAGGGAAGATGTCGCGTGATTTTGGTTGCGATCGCAGTCCATGATTATCTCGCATGCATTTTGGGTGACTGATTTCCTTGTTTTCATCAGGGATATTTAGAAGCTCGACGTTGCCGGCAGGACATGAATATACTGTTGCATGTAATATTATGACGAAAGTCACTAGCTGCATGCTTGCATTGTGGTCGTAGCGACCAGTGTATTTCTAGATCAGGTACTCGAAGGCAAGAAGGGAGAATTATTTGTACGCTGTATTTGCCGATCAAGCACTTCGTAACATCTCCTTCGTATCCTGTGTCGTAGTAGAGGTTGCAAGCCACGTCTGTTGTGGCTTAGTAGCCACAACAGTGGCGCTTATCGATATGTAACGGAGTACGCAGGTCGAGTACCTCCATGCTCCCATTCCAATCATTCATACTTCGACCTTTCTGAGTAAGTGACAACTAGAATTGGACAGTCGCCTGCAACAATCATGTCGACATAGCTAGAGCCATCACTCCCTTTACCATACACCACCTTCCACAATGTGGGAAGTCGACCCTGAAACAAAATCCAAGGTACCTCTTCCCCTTTCCCCCCCACCTTACCAAAAGACCCCCTAATACCCACTTTTCTCCCATCAGCTCGCCGCCCTCCAGAAACGCCCCGGCAACAGCCAATGCATCGACTGCGCCGCCCCCTCCCCGCAATGGGCCTCCCCCAAATTCGGCACCTTCATCTGCCTCACATGCGCCGGCCTGCACCGCGGACTCGGCGTGCACATCTCCTTCGTCCGCAGCATACAGATGGACTCCTTCAAAGCGGCGGAGATCAAACGGATGGATCTGGGTGGGAACGAGGCGTGGAGGGGTTTCTGGGAGGGGGAGACGGGGAAGGAGTGGGGGAGGCCGGGGGAAGGAGGGGATGCGGGGGCGGGGAGGG
>JAABUN010003612.1_pt1 | contig 23518 bp, 18 predicted proteins | sample 5559311 | NCBI WGS metagenome assembly JAABUN01 (sample SAMN10711877, study PRJNA513370) | rock metagenome | isolation source: Antarctica rocks | place: Antarctica: Victoria Land, Siegfried Peak sud
ATTAATAAAAAGACATTACCAAAAAGAATTTTATTACAATAAACTAATAACTTTATGTAATCACACCTTAAATACAGGAACTTAATAAATTCTTTTTCGCAATTCATCATAGGAGAACACAGAGGAAAGCTCTCTATGTTCTCTGCGTTCTCTGCGTTTCCTCCTCCTGCCGTTCTCTGTGTTAAAAAAACGAAGGCTACACCAACTGACTAATACTTACCCGTTCAGCCTTTCTTGTTAAAAAATGAATGATAGTCCAGGCTAACAAATAGGTACATCCGCAGATAGTAAACAAAACATTATATCCGGCACCAAGCTTACCGACCGATTTATAGCTATCCAGTAAACTACCCACCAGTATCGGAAAGAAAATGCCACCCACCGCTCCCGCCATACCACCGATACCTACTACTGAGCTAACGGCCAGCTTGGGAAACATATCCGATGCAATAGTAAAAACATTGGTGGCCCATGCCTGGTGCAAAGCAACAGCAAAACTGATAAGTGCCACAGCCACCCATACATTTGTTACAAACTGCATAAATATGACTGATATCTCACATATCGCAAATATCAGCAATACCATTTTGCGCGCCTTTAATGTTGGCCATCCTTTTTTTATCAACCATGATGAAAAATAACCGCCGGTAATGCTGCCTACGGTAGCTGCGGCATAGATGAGCATTAATTCAAGGCTTGGTTTTTTAAGATCAAGGTTAAAGGAAGAAGAGAAGTAAGATGGCAGCCAGAATAAAAAAAACCAATAGATAGGATCTATCAAAGCCTTGCCAGCAATGAAAGCCCAGGTTTGCGGGAAGGTGAACAGCCTAATCCATTTAACTGTTTTTAAATCATCCCTATTATTTGCTAATGGCTCATCATTGTCACTGATTAACTGATATTCCTCATCGGTAAGGCGGCGTTGTTTTGACGGAATGTCATAAAATATTAACCAGAAAATAAGCCAGACAAAACCCAATGCACCGGTAATCCAGAATACTTCCTGCCAGCCGTACCTGGTTAATATCAACGGCACTAGTATTAATGCGACTACCACACCTATACTAGTACCTGCATTAAAAATACCTGTAGCCAGTGCACGCTCTTTCTTTGGAAACCATTCGGCTACTGTCTTTACCGCAGCAGGATAATTACCAGCTTCGCCCAGGCCTAATCCTACCCTCGCCCATCCAAAACCTACTGCGCTTCTCGCTAACGCATGCAGCATCCCGGCCAGACTCCACCATACAATTGTTACTGTATAGCCGAGCTTTGTACCCACTTTGTCAATGAACCTGCCAAACACCAGCAAGCCTATTGCATAAGCTGCTGTAAAAGCCATAACAATACGTGCGAAGTCCGTTTCCGTCCAGTTAAATTCTTTTTCCAGGGTCGGCTTTAACAATCCGATAATCTGGCGATCAAGGTAATTGATCGTTGTGGCGAAGAATAACAGCACAACGATTAGCCAGCGGTAATTCCTGATTTTGGAAACGGCCATAAAATTTTATGCTGTTGAAGGTTGTGGTTAGGTTTGAGGTATCAGGTATGGGGTATGAGGTTTTGGAAACAACTAGTGTCATGTCAAACATAAAATGTCTGTAAATGTTGCTATCAGCTATCAGCAGTCAGCAGATCAATGTGTAATACGTTTCCTCCTGATACCTGATAGCTAACGGCTGATAGCAAAAGCGACAATTTAAGGTTGACATTACATTACCAATTATGAATAGCGCCATCCGGACTTCTGAGCACCGGATGCGGAAATTTTGTTTTAGCTGTTATCTCCATAACGAAATCTGCTTTTTTAGAATCGAAGGCTACGCCCAATCCAGGCTTTGGATTCAGGTATAATTTACCGTTTTTAAAATTCACATAATCCTCATTAAAATAAGGAGGCCTTTCGGGAGCCCCTCCTCCCAGTTCCATCAGGCAACGCGAAGGACTGCTGGAACCTAATACATGTACTAAGGCTGCCGTAGATAATGGACCAGTAAAGTGAGGAATCATCCCAACATAATGCGTTTCGCAGAGCGATGCTATCTTTTTAAATTCTGAAATGCCACCGGTGTTTGGCAGCGTAACACGACTGTAATCTATAAGATGCTGCTCTATCAACTCATTAATATCCCAGCGATCACCAAATTGCTCCCCGACAGCTATTGGCACTTTAGTCATTGAGCGAATGGTTTTATATACTCCCGGATTTTCAGACCTGACAATATCTTCTACAAAATACGGTTCCAGCTTTTCAAGCTCACTACAGATCTTGATAGCTTCAGGTGTATCGAAACGCGTATGCAGGTCTATTGCCCACCTGCCACCGCCACCAACGGCAGCGTCTATACGCTTGCAGAATTCTATTGTTTTATTTGCGTTCTCATAAAAGTCAAAGGGCACTTCGCCGCTACCGCCCGTTGGACCAATCCTGTACACTCTTAAACCGGCAGCTATGCAATCTTTTGCACGCTGCTCTTCCGTAGTTGCTTTTGAAGCAGCGAAACCGGTAGCATAGCATTCAATATATTCACGGGTGGCTCCGCCTAACAAATCGTAAACAGGCACTCCCAGCGCTTTTCCTTTGATATCCCAAAGCGCCATTTCCAATGCGCCTAAGGCATGAAGTTTTTCACGCCCTGGTGGATAAAACATTCCGCGGTATATATTTTGCCAGACGTGCTCGATGCGAAAAGGATCTTCACCGATCATCATTTGAGCACATTGATCTATCATATCTTTTGAACCTCCTTCACCGATTCCTATGATTCCGCCGTCTGTTTCAATTTCTACAATTCCACGTGCCTGGTTAAAAAGTGGTTTGTTATATCCGGGAGCACTGTAATACCGGATCTTGGTAATTTTAATTTTGGGTGCAGCAGTGGCTTTAAGAAATGGCAACCCTGTAAGTACGCCTGCAGATACTATACCTGCAGATCTCAAAAAACTTCTTCTTTGCATGAATTAAGTTTATTGTATGAATAAATTTCTAATGAATGAAGCAATTCAACTAAAGTAAGGAAATATAAGAATTTTAAACAACAATGCTTCGTGCTAAATGAAAGATTACATTATGGTGATTTTTTTTAACCACAGAGTGGTTCAGAAAAAAATATCATACTTTTTTAACAGTAACAATCCAGGTAATAATCAGCCCCATAAAAGCAATCATTAAAAAAGACCAACGGAGGTTAAAACTTTGTGCTATAAATCCAACGACCGGAGGTATCAGCAAAAAACCAAGATAACCAATACTGGAAACCGCAGCAATAGCGGGACCACTACCCATTGTTTTTGATTTTCCGGCAAGACTGAAAACAAGTGGTATCACGCAGGATACTCCAAAACCCACCATAATAAATCCTATGCAAGCAGGAATATAATAAGGAAAAATAACAGCGGTAAGCAAGCCGGTAAAGATCAACAAGCCACTGTATTTGAGCACCTGCTGTATACCTATAAATCCAACTATCCTGTCACCCGTCAGTCTTCCCAGTGTCTGTGCCACCATGTATAAAGCAAAGCCTATTGTAACCAGGTCTTTAGGCGCTTCTATTATCTTCTTAAAATAGATGCCACTCCAGTCGAACATAGTGCCTTCGCAGGCCATGGAAGCAAAAGATATCAACCCGTATTTTACCAGCGATTTATTAGGCACCACGAACAAAGGCTGCCTTTCATGAGCAGCAGGTTGCTGGTCAGGCGTGAATTTGAAAAAGTATAAAAGCAAACATGTGAGAACACTTGCAACCAGCAAAAAATGAATAAAAGGTTGGTGGTTCATTGCCACCATTAGTGCGCCTAGCGACGCGCCTCCAAATCCGGCCAGGCTCCAGATTCCATGAAAGGTAGCAATGATAGACCTGCTGTACATTCGTTGTACCGCTAATGATTGCGCATTCAGTGAAATATTAAAAAGGTTACGTGAACAGCCAAATATGAAAAGGATCAACATTAATTGCCATGTAGATGAAACCAGCCCGATCATGACGAGCATCAGGTTAAACACAATCGCGCCCACCAGCATTACATACCGGCCATTGTACCTGCTAAGCAACATGCCAGTGAAAGGCAGTGTCAGCATTAGCCCTGCAGGTAAAGCAAACAGTACCCAGCCTAATTCCGCTTCATTTAATTTAAGGTGCTGCTGAATATTTGGAATCCTGGATGCCCAAGTGGAAAAACCAAAGCCCGAAACAAAAAAGAAGACGGCAATAGCTATTCTTGCCGTTCTCGGTCTGCTCTTATCCAATACTAATTCTGTCATAACCTTTTTCAAAATAAAGCGCAAAGGTAGGGTTATGAGGGTATCAATTAATTGTACTTTAGAGAACTATGCTCCGCAGCATCTTTTATACAGCTTACCGCTGCCACAAGGACAAGGTGCATTGCGCGAAGGTGCGGCTTTTGGCTTTAAATACCCGGTGTTTCCCTTATACAGTTTATTAACATCAGAAATGTTTTCTTCACTATCCGGTTCGATACCAACTACAACCTCCCATCCCCTGATATTACATAGCGCCATTATTTGCATCGCCCTTTCTTCTGTTTGTACTTTAACTATTGCCGGTTTTCCTTTTGTTCCCAGTTTTGCCATTTAAATTTTTTTATAACTTACTCATAATGTCGTGAATGAAATTATCAATTTAAATTATGTCTTGCCACACGGTTTAGAAATTGTAAAATCTTACAGTCAGAAACCGAATGTGTCAATTCTGAAATTATTGAAACAGTTAACTTTGTGCTTCTGAGTGCCTTCCTGCCTTGTGGCAAAACCCTCACCAGTCATCAGTTCTGAAAGAAGAAGCCGGTAAGCCTTCATTATTATAAAGATCGCCTACTACCCAGTCTTTAAAACCATAACGGACCGCCACAGGCTCTTTTACTTTATCGCTTTGAACGGTTATTCCAGTATTGGTAATTTTTGCAATCGCAGGATAAAAGATTTTATCCGCTCCGGCAACTTCAAAGTTTAAAAGTTCTTTTCCAAAAGAGCTAAGTCCATTCTCCGCAAAATCAAACAAAATATTTATCCTGCTACTGTCCACTTTCATGGATTTGTAAACCGGACCTGAAAATACAATCCCTTGTTTATGATAAGTTTTAGCAAGCGCCAGGTAAAGCAATCTTTTACTGATAGTTGTTTTGTCAGGAGGATGAATACCCCTCTGGGTTCCAACATCCATGGCAACAGCCATACCTGCATTGGGTATGCTTGAAGATGCCTTCAATTGAGTTTCGCGCAGGTAGGCAGATTTGCGGGCGGTATCTGCGCCATAGGTATAGGGAGCGATTTGTACGTAATAAAATGTGAGGCTGTCGTTTTTCCACAATTTTCGCCATTCACCCACCATAGACTGCATCATTCTTTCATAAGATGGATAAATTCCTACATTGCTTTCTCCCTGGTACCATAGAAATCCTTTTAAGCCAAAACCCACCACGGGATTTATCATCGCATTATAAAGACTTGTCGGTGCATTGGGTGATAATCTGGCGGTATCTCCCGGAACAGGAATCTTCATTTCTGGAAAAGATTTTAAACTGCTTTCATCCATCCATGCCTGTATGGGGGTTCCTCCCCAGTATGTGCCGATAATGCCAACAGGCACTTTAAGTTTTTCCTGTAGCATTTGTGCGAACTGAAAACCAACCGCACTGAACTGTCTTGAAGTGGCAGCATTCGATTCGGTCCAACTACCCTTGCATGTATCGAGTGGTGTTCTTGATATTGCCTTTTCCAGAAGGAACATTCTTATATTCGGATTATCAGAATTTGCTGCTATCTCATTTGAATTTAAAATCGGCTGGTTTCTAAATCCTTTAACAGGCATTTCCATATTAGACTGACCGGAGCAAAGCCATACTTCACCAATCAGGATATTTTTCAGTGTGATTAATTGCCCGTCTGAAAATGAGATAGTAAAAGGTCCGCCTGCAGCAGGCGTGCTTACCGATATATTCCATTTGCCATTAGCACCGGCTTTAGTTTTATAGATTTTTTTATCCCAGGATGTTTGTATGGTAACAGTGGCATTAGTAGTAGCGGTTCCCCAAAGCGGCGCCATAGATTGCCGCTGCAAAATCATATTATCACCTATGATGGAAGGAAATACTACTTTACAAAAACCTGATTGGTAAGTAACAATGAAAGCAAGCAGAAAAAAAAGTTTTGATCGTTGCATGTGGTAGTTAGTTTTGGCTATCAGCTATCAGCTGTCAGCTCTGATAATAAAATGTAATTTTTAATATTTGTAATGCTTTAATTTCGATCTTAAGTTGTAATCTTTATAAATATTTTGAATCTCCTTGTTCAAAGTATCAACCTGAAAGCTGAAAGCTGATAGCTGATAGCTAATCCGAATTACTTACAAAAGCAATCTTCTTGCTATCTGGCGACCATGACGGTGTATTTATCGATCCCTGCCCGCCATACAAATATGCGAGCACAGTTGATTGCTTTCCATTGACCGGCATCATTCGCAGGTAAACATGTTTATAAAACGGATGATCATCCGGCTTAACGTCTTTTGTGAAAGATAAAAATACAATCCACCTGCCATCAGGAGAAACATGTGGAAACCAGTTATTGTATTCATCATTGGTAAGTTGCTCCTGTCCGCTTCCATCTGCCTTCATCCGCCAAAGCTGCATACTTCTTGAGCGGGTAGAATTAAAATAAATGAATTTACCATCCGGACTATACTCAGCGCCATCATCAAGACCCGGAGCTGTAGTAAGGCGCACCTCTTCACCGCCGTTAGAAGGAACTTTATAAATATCAAACTCGTTATTTCGTTGTCCGGTAAAAACAAGATACTTCCCATCGGGCGACCATCCATGCAGGTAGGAAGGGCCTGTTGGTGTAATCTGTTTTGGCTTGCCGCCTTCAATAGGAACCGTAAATACCAGTGAGCCGTTTTTTGCATCAGTACCTGTTGAGCTCAATCCTAACATTTTTCCATTAAAAGAAATCACATGATCATTATTATTTTTAACAACTGGTTCCGTGTTTAGCACCTGCGGTGTGCGCTTTACTAAATCAAACCGGTACATCAGTCCCTTACTGTTATATATAAGCGATTTGTTGTCTCTTGTCCAGTTAGGAGCCTGCAACGATTCAGGAGCTGTGTACACTAATTGACGGTTACCGCTGTTAATATCCATTAATTCTATACTACTGCCTATATAATCTTTATAGGGAACAAAATTTTCTTTAGCAGGTACGATAATCCGGACATTATCAAAAGAAACTTTTTCAACAACATCTTTATTATGGGCGCAAATGAACAGTCCAACATACACATCATCACCTAAACTGAGATCTGAAATATTTTCTGTAACATAAGTCTCACCGTAATGGGCAACCGACATAATGTATTGATTGCCCTTTCTTTCCAGTTGTATAACATCAGGTCCCTTAAGAGAAGACCTTGTTTCTGCGACATCGGTATGTGGTATCTTTCTATATTGAAGTGAAGTAAGCCCATCTCCATGTACCGTTGCGCAAACCATTGCTGAAGTAGAATCCAGACTGCTGCGTACCATCCAGCCAAATTTGCGATGAGGATCAGTACCTCTTCCTAATAATACACCGCGGGCCTGTAGAATAAAATTACCCTTCATCTGTTTCCAAATAAAACTAAGCTCATCATGTTTGAACCAGATGTTCGCGCCTGAACCTGATAATTCATACTGTTGATTATCTTTATTATAACTGACCGTTCCGGGGTGCAGCACCTCACCCACATCATTGCGGCCATCAAATATGCCGGCTTTCTGGGCTATTGAGTTGAACAATGAAAAAAATGACAGGGCTGATAAAAGTAGAAATCTTTTCAGTTTATAAGAAGAGTTCATCAAAAAGGAGTTATGAAGATAAAAGTACTGATTCCATTGCAACTTTCCTGATATGCAGGGTTTTGAGTACACAATGTTCTTTAATTTAACCACAAAGGAAACGCCAGAGAGTAAGAAGAGGTTACACAGAGGAGCCCTCTGTGTAACCTCTTCTTACTCTCTGGCGTTTCCTTTGTGGTTATAAAAAACTCAGGCAATAACATTCTTAAGCAACTTGTTAATATAGGCTTTGCTAATACCTGCACATTCCAAAGGAGTCTTTGCTTTATCAGGAACAGCATCCAGCTCAATAATCGCATAGCCTTTAAAACCGATGTCATCCAAACCTTTGAATACTCCCGGAAAATCAACCCTGCCCTGGCCGATCTCCACGAACTGGTAACCCTGCGCGTTTGTAGGTGTTGGGTTGTCACGCACATCCTTTATATGTAACGCTTTTAATCGATTCTTGTACTTTTTTATGGCAGCAACCGGGTCTCCACCTCCCTGTTGATAATGGGCGGTGTCTAATTCAAAACTTACATAAGCCGGGTCCGTAGTTTTTAGAATCGTTTCCACTTCACCAGGCGTTTGACCCAACTGACCCATGTGATTATGGTAAGTAGTTTCCACCCCTACCGCTTTAGTTTGCTTACCAATGGTTGTTAGCAATTTTCCATATGTGGTAAGTTCTTCTTCCGTAGGTTCCCGGTTTTTAGGTCTTGAAGAATTTGTTATCTGAAGGAACTTACCACCGAGTGATTTAACAAACTTTGCATGGGCCACATGCGTGGCGATGGTCTGTTCATCTTTACCAGTATTGATATCAGCATTACCGCTAGAAAACATTACCAGCTCCAGTTTTGCATTATTCAGTAGTTTTTTCAGTTCATCAGATTTTTGTCCGAAAGTTGTGAAGGCATTCGCACGAAGCTGGATACCGGTAAAGCCAAGCGATGAAATATCTTTAATGGCAGCGGTATCATTACCACCCCAGGTAATGGCGGAATAGCCAAATTTAATATCCCCTTTCTTTTTAAAATCATTGATTAAAATATTGGAACGTCCAACGAGGGGAAGACCAATAGAGAGTATCCCTAAACGGGCAAGAAAATGACGGCGTGTTGAAGAATTTTTCATATGCAGTTGTTATAATGAAATGGCATTTTACGATATCAAACATAACTAATGTTAAGCTAAGTATCAAATCGCGCATGAAGTTGCTATCAGCTATCAGCTATCAGCTATCAGCAGATCACTTCCTGCTAAATTTCCTCCTGATAGCGGACGGCTGATAGCAAATACGTCAATCTACAATTAACTTAACACAAATTTCCGGCAATCCTTTTCCCATTAATCATTTCTGTAAATCCTTAACCGTTTTTGATTTCTTTATATACTCTTTTAAAATATTAAGTTCATTTGCATCATACGGATCAAAATTTCCGTGGTAGAGGTCATGCTGCCAGATTGTGGGAACAGGATCTCCCGGACGATGACCCCAGGGAAGGTTTGTCTGGGTTTTTCCATTCACCAATCCCCATAACATACATCCTACTTTTTCATCGTAGAAAACCGGCAGGTTATCAGGAATAATGGAGCCTGCGGCACGATTCATCCATTCAGTATTAATAACCGGACGGTTATACTGCTTTAACTCTGCGATCTGTTTAACAAGATCAGCTTTGACACCATAGTTATGAAAGGAGATAATATCAGAGGCAGGGATAGCGATATCATTCAATCGTTTGTTACGGTTCCATACATCAATCGTAACAGGCTGTGAAGGATTAACTTCGCGCGCCCACCTGACTACCTTTTCAAGAAGTGGTAGAGAGGTGGTTCCTAATCCCCCGTTAGTAGGCTCATTATACAGATCCCAGATAAATATCCTTTGATCGTTTTTGAACCTGCTCATTACAGCCTTAACATATTTTTCTATCCGGGGATGCGTTCCGGAATCAATTACCATACTGTGCCCCGGACTTGGAGACCATGCCCAGGCATACCATCCATCCAATGGTTCAGGCTGATTACCAATCCTGGGATCGTGTTCGATGCCAAACATACAATCATCAAAAAGAGCAGGCATAAATTTTATAGAATGCTTATCGCAAATGCCAAGAAAGGTATCAAGTGTTTGAAGAAAGTAAGCCGGATCATCTTCATACACAGCAAACTGAAGTACCGACCTGATGCAGTTCAATCCCAATCCTTCGGCCAATGTAAGTTCTTTGTCAATCGCCACCGGATCAAAGCTTGTTTTATCCCACATGGCTGTATAGTTTATGGCATAACCCGGTATATAATTAAAGCCGCAGAACCAGGGTTGTTTATTATACCAGCTCCATATCTTTTTTTCAGACCAACGTTCTCCGGTTTGTTGTGCGGATAGATGTGAATTAAAAGTAATGAACAGCAATAACGTAATGGCAAAGAATTTTTTCATATTATTTATTATTCATCTTGTTGATTTGGGCTAATTAAAGGGTTCGGCCAGACCCTTAGTATTGTTCTCCATGAACTTGATAACATGATCCGAAAACTCTATTGAAAGTAGTGATCTGTTATTGCTGCTTTAAATTACTTTTCAGGAAGAGGGTCTGGCATCGCCTTGTGAAGCGGGTCATAAACAGCGACACCTACTCTTGAATCGGCGCAGCCATAATACATAAACCATTTCTTTTTAAAATATACCAGGCCTTCAACGAACACCGTTCCTGCAATATACTGACCGCTTTTTTCGAAAGGCTCCATGGGACGAAGAAAAGGGATATCTAGTCTGGCAATGGCTTTGGTGGGATCATTTTTGTCGAATAAAACCTGCCCGGCACAATAGCTATTAGCTGTGAACCTTTTATCGCGCCTGTCTCCCGCTGCATTCTTACCATTGTACAACAGTAAAATTCCCTTGTCCGTCATAACCGCTGGCGGACCGCATTCGGTAAGATCGCTGTCAAAAAAACCTTCTCTTGGTGAGATAAATTCTTTCAGGTTTTGATTGGCATCTACTACAGGATCCCAATCAATAAGGTTGTTGGAAGTAGCACCATATACGTGGTGCTCGCCCCAATATAAAAAGTACTTGCCATTCAGTTTCGTTATTACCTGTTTGTTCCCTTTTATAGTGGTAACGATGGATGCAGACTTACTCGCCATATTGAAAAATTTACCGTTGAAGGCTTTTCGGAAAATGGGACCATGCTTGGTCCAGTTAATCAGGTCTTTGGAAGTAGCTAAACCTAGCCTGGGAATCTTTCTGTTCCATTGGGTATAGATCAATACATAAGTACCATCTTCAGTAACAGCAACCCTTGGATCTTCGCATCCACCAGGATATTCAAATTCTTTCTGACTATCTTCTCCCGGATAAAAAACGGGTAATGGTCTCCGTTGGAATGAAAGGCCATCTGAGCTGCTGGCATATCCCAGTCTTGAAGTCCGCTCGCCAATAGCCACGCCGGATTTATCTTCTGCACGGTATAAAACAATCACCTTCCCATCTTTAACAGCAGCAGCCGGATTAAAAGTATCATTTGATTCCCAGGCTACCTCCATTTTTTTCATCGGGCAATTGAATAAGGTTTTATCCCTTGGAGATATAACCGGATTTACACCTGGAGCACGTACGAAACCACCAAATGCCCAGGAAGGTAAAGCCGTTTGATTTTGATAAATTGATTGCTTTTCACCGCCGGTGATAGCTTGGGGTGATAGCACAAAACCTGCGCAAACAAGCGTGATACACAGGAATATCCCGACTCTGAAAATAATCGTATTGGCAGGCAGTTTATGATCGTTAAAAAACATGGTAAGTGTTTAAATCCAATTGTTATGTTAAGTATGAATCGCGTGTTACATTTCTAACAGTTATCAGGAAATCAACGCGTAATTGGTTTCCTCCTGATAGCTGACGGCTGACAGCTTTAATGATCATTTTAATAATAATGGAAAATATAAGCTTTTATCTTCAATTTTCATTTTATCAGGCTGTCCTTTTTTATCACCAACAAACTTAGCCTTTACAATAGCTGTAACCCTTGGTGAAACAACCTGATCTGAGCGGTGCATATGAAAAACATAAGTAAACGAACCTTTTTCCCCTTTTATAAAATCACCATGACCTGTGCCGTTACGATGCATGGTCTCCCTGTTTATGATGGGATTATTTTTATACTTTTCCCATGGACCGATAGGTGTTGTAGCAGTAGCATAACCAACAGCATAATTGATATTGCGGAAATCATTAGCAGAATAAAAAAGGTAATACAATCCGTGGTGTTTTAATACTGTCGGTCCTTCTGTTATGGGCGTATTGGAATGAGTGGTATTCTCCCAGGTTTCTGTTCCCTCCAGGCATTCCTTTCCAGACTCCGGAATTATATCCGATAAATCATCTTTCATCTCTGCAACAAATAATTTATTACCACCGCCTAAACGAACATGGTATAAATAAATTTTACCATCGCTATCAACGAATACATAAGGGTCTATCTGTTTGCCCGGACCGGAGATAGCTTTAATATTTTGCTGTCTGAAAGGCCCGAGAGGACTATCACTTGTTGCGATGGCAATATTTTCATTGGCAGTATAAGCCATATAAAACTTATTTCTGTACTGAAAGACCTGCGGCGCCCAGAATCCTGTTGTGCCATAAGTGTCTCCTTTTATCAGCGCATAGCCATCACCGACACCCATAGGCCCTTTCCATGTTTTCATATCCAATGAAGTGTACACGAGAAAACCTTTACCTGAGTTACCTCCTGTACCGTACAGGTAGTAAGTGCCTTTGTTATAGAAGATAGTAGGGTCAGCCATGAAGAGGGTGTCTGTTGAGGTTTGAGTTGTTAGGTAGGAGGTATGGGGATGATGGAACAGTAAGAATTGAGAGAGCGCAATAACAAGCGTTAGCATACTGAAATTTTTTTAAGACGTTATAAAATGTCTAATTTCATAACAACTTAATTCATTTAGATGGAGTTTCCTTAATTTTTAAATCTATAAAAGATTAAAGGTTACCTGCTTTCAGTAGAATTATAAACTCATGTAATACTTGCTATCCTTATTTCCTTTGTAAGCCGGTAATCTGATACCTAAGTAGAACTCATCGCAAAACAATACCGATTCACTTTTGAGAGTTAACAATCTTAAAATCATCATTAAAAATCCATTTATAATTATTCTAATTTGCAGGTTCAGCAGGTGGTTTTGTGCTTTTATCATCCGTCCCTTTTTTTGCAAAAGGGTTACTGTTAAACCTAAAGCCTATTGTAAAATATAATTCAGGCAACCAGACTTTATGATGTAGAGATTCAAAATTAAGATTTGTTTTAACTACCTGGTTCTCTTTATATTCACCTATCAATTTATACTTTTGCATAAATGCCACCCCAGTACCTAATATTACATTTTCACCAATTATAGCTGAAAGCCCTGTATGACCAGACAATTCGAAACCTGCATTTAAACCAAAGCCAGCGGTAAAACCGCCATCAAGATTTCTGGAATCTGAGTGGAATGGATAAGTAAAGTTAATTGTGGCAGAAATATTTTCCCAGGGCTTGGGTCCATTTTCATTTTCCTTGGTCAGTGTAAATTTATTAGCAACACCGGTATCAGCCTGAGAAAAATAATGATCAACTTTACTGATGACGTTTGGTGCGTAGGTTAAGCCATAGTGAATAAGCCAACGGGTTTTTTCTGGTGTTTTTAAAACTTTAGTCCATACAATTGAACTATCCTTATTTACTTGCCTTATAACAGTTATAGTAATCGTTTGGTTATTTTGCAACTTAAAAAGAAATGGTTTGACATATACAGTTTCATCTATTAAAGCATTGCAAAAAACAATACACGTTTGATCTATTAGCTTTTTCTTTTCTTCTTCTAAATTTTTTATTTTTGTTTTTATTTCATTTTCCTTAGTAGAATTTTGAACTCCAGCTATTGCCAGTTGTAAACTACTGCTCGCACTACTACATGGTGCTCCTGATAATTTTATAGTATTAAATAAAGGAATAGCACTAATATCCATTTCGATAATGAAAGTATATTGACCATTATTTCTGGCAGAAGGTAACAAATTTTTAAATATTATTTCTTTTGCTGAATTTAATTCTATAGTTTCTGTCTCTGATTCATTTTTACTTAAATCCATTTCTATTTGGGCAGATAAATTAAAAAACATGTAAAGACTTGTTATGAGAATAATTAAATGTTTCATTTATATTGATTTAAAGGTTTGTAAAAGCTTTTGTTTATTTAAAATAAAATCCAGAAGGTTTTGGTTGTTAGTTTCACTTGTTAAATCTGTAGCATCAACAATTATTTGTTTTAACTTTTCAAAACTTAAATCTGAATGATTTGCTTTCGCCTTTGAAAGAAATAAGGCTAACAAGCCAGATGCAAAAGCACATGCATGCGAACTTCCACTATTTTCATAATTAGGATATTTTGTTTGGAAGAAAGCAGATGTAAAGGATCCGAGACATGTTAAATCGATTCCCTTCCAATAATTAGAGGATATTAGTCTTCTTCCATCTTTATCTAATCCTGCAACAGATATCACATTTTTTAAACGAGCAGGGGTAATTTTAATATCGTTTACATAATCAGAATCATTGCCGACCGCACAAACGAATAAGATTTTATAGTTTATCGTATAATAATTTACTAAAAATTGAATTTTTTCAATTTTTTCATTATCTAGTAAAAGACCAGCACAACTGCAATTCACAATAAAAATTTCAGTTTTATTTACAACTTCTTCAATCTTTTTTAAAGCCTCAATAAAATCCTCCCACCTGATATCATTTGCTTGTTTACTTCTTAAAAATTTTATCGATATAAGTGAACAATTCGGTGCAACTCCGACTATTTCAGAACCGCTGCCCGCAATAATAGAGCACATTAAAGATCCATGGCCTATTTCGTCTTCCCCATTATCATTGATAATTGATTTTTTTAGAACTGTAGACGATATATCCGGGCATGTTGAAAAACCCGAATCTAATAGTATGACAGTGACTTTCTCACCCCGTGAATAAACCCATAATTCTTCAAGACCTAAATCTTTAAATAATATTGAGCCATTATCGGTGTGAGAATATAAAGGAGCTGATATAATTTCTTGTGTTGTATGAAATCCTTCTTCGCTAAAAAATTCATTTTTATCACTTATCACCCATTTATTATTTCCATTAACCTTATCTCCAATCACTCTACTTTTGACACTGATTTTATCGCCAGGAATTAGAAGCGAAGGATTAGGCGCATTAACAGAAGGGCTTCCTATTCTAACATTCACAGTTTTTGATGCGGTTAATATCATCCTATTCTATTTAAAGGTGAAACCGAAATAGATGCAGTAGTCGAATCTGCTGGCTGTTTGATTGAAGTGCGTAGCTGTATTATTTTATTGAGCAAATCAAACCAGAATGGAGCACCTAAAGAAATGGCCAGCGCTGTTATAAGAAAACTCCAGAAATGTAAAATGAATAAAGATAAAAATGAGCCTGTTCTTTTAAATTGACCGGAATAATAATATTTAGTCCCATTTATGGTAGTATCAGAAGATCGCCATGTTAATAATGTTTCATCAATATCAGGCTTATAAATCATTTTATTTTTCGAGGAATCGAATGAAACCTTTACAGTATCAGGCAACCAGCTCCTTGAACCTAAAATACTATTGGCCTTATTGATATCCGCATCCAGTTTTTTCTTTATGTCGAGTAGTGAATCAAGTTTTGCGTTAGTGTCCATTGCTAACTCTTTTGGATTTGAAGGATTGTGTTGGACATACGCCGTAGCCATGCTTACCATTTTCTCTCGTGCATCTTTATCGGTAGATAATTTATCAATAATAGAAAAAGTTCCGGCGTTGAAACCCCATGCTATTAAAAAACCTATGACCATCAACACTACCTGTATCTTCCTTTTATACCATTCAGTCGCCTGTTCCATTGTCCTGTCAAACCAGGCTTGAAGATGCAATTCAAATTTTGCAAGGTCTCCGTTAGAATAATGGAAAAGGCTGAGAACGAATTGCGCGGATTGAACATCCAATGTTCTTTCTTTATTATTACTCACACCTATATTACCGGGGTTAGGATTTTTTACAGTAGGTACAGTTAAAGAAATTAACTCTTTTTCAATGTCATTTTTATTAAGAAGCCCGCTGCCATTCAATTCATACAATAAAGTGCGTGAAAAAGTTTCAGATTGAAAAGAAGATGGATTTTTAAATATCCCTGTACTACCGAGATATTTTATCTCAGGGTTGTTATAGAATTTATTAATTCTTTCATTTTCAGGTTTTTTCATCAATCTTAAAGAATCTATAAACCGCTCAAATCCATTCATCTCTATGCTATCACTTAACATTCTATCAACAGCTTCCCTTAAATTCCTGGCTCTGATGCCTAATTGCGTTGCTATGATCTCTGCAACTACTGTTGCCAGTAAACTATACAGGAGGTAAATGAATACTAACCCGATTACAACATTAAAGGCTACGTTATCAAACATGATTATAAGTTTTTGATTTATCTACAATAAAATTTGTACTTTGATTTAATCTTATACTAACCGGGCATTAATTAATTACATACCTGCATTTTGTTACCTGGTTATTATTATGAACAAAATGTTTTGAGCAGGGTAAGGTTATCAGTTATCAAACTTTCTTAGGGAAGGGGATTGTAAGAAGAATTAAGATCAAAATTACCTGATCTCTTTTTTTATTGATAGATGTATAATCACGATATCCATCATGGAAAACCACCATATTCTTCATGGAAATACCTCTTGATTATTAATTTAACTTTACCGTATGACAAAAATCGCACTCATAGATGACCATGAAATATTTTGTGATTCTTTGGCAAGCCTTATTAACGATTTCGAAGGATTTTCCGTTTGCTGGTCTGCAAAGGATGGCAAGACGGCTATTGATTTGATGGGGCAGAAGCACAGCATGCCTGACATCATCTTGTTGGATATCATCATGCCAGGCATAAGCGGAATAGAAGTGGCGAAATGGATCTTTGAAAACAAAAAAAATATTAAAGTATTAGCGCTTACTATGGAGGAAGACGATAACAGTGTAATTCAAATGCTGCAATATGGAGTAGTAGGATACTTGCTTAAAACTATCGGATGTGAAGAATTGTTCATCGCATTACAACAGGTAGTTAAATACGGCTATTATTATACTCCTATAGTTACGGGTAATATTCATAAGCAGGTTACAAAGAAATCAGTATCTACTGATGTGCCTGAATTAAAAGAACGGGAGAAAGAACTGCTAAGCTATCTATGCACTGATATGAGCTATGCAGAAATATCGAAAAAAATGTTTTTAAGTGAGTCTACCGTTGATACGTACCGGGCGAGATTATTTGTAAAATTCGAAATTAAAAATCGTATCGGGCTGATAATAAAAGCCATAAATCTCGGTCTTATAAAATTATAACGGTATTTCCATTTCTATACCAGCGCCTTTGCCAGGTTCAGATGTTAAGGTAAATTTTCCTTTCAGGTATAACACCCTGCCTTCTGCATTCTGCAACCCTAAAGATTTATTATTTGATTTTGGCTGAAATCCCTGTCCATCGTCATGCACGCGTATTGATACCAAATTTTCATCGGCAAGTATATGTACGGTAATTATTAGTGCATTACTATGCCTTGCCGCATTAAGAACCAGTTCACAAATAATTCTGTACACATTAGTCTGAAGATCGGGATTAAGAATCGATTGAACCTGATGATTGAATATAATGGTTTTATTATAAAGTTGCTGAATGCTCTCGAAATATTCGTTCAATGTACCGGTTAGCCCGTTTGAAGAAAGCCCTTTAGGCATCAGGTTATGTGCTATATTTCGAATTTCGGCAATTGAATCATCAATAATGGATTCAGTTTTAACTACCAGTCCATTTTGCAGGTCTCCATCTTTTGTACGGATGATGCGCCTGAAATTGATTTTTAGTGCAGCCAACAACGGCCCTATGTTATCATGAAGATCGCCGGCTATTCTTTTACGTTCGTTATCCTGCACAGTAATCAGCTTTTTTAATAACTCACTCTGCTCGTTTTCCAGTGTACTAACCCGTATTTCCTTGCTTTTCTTTTCTTCCAGTAAATTATAAAATAGTCCAAAGGCCATAATGGAAATTTCAAGCAAGCTTCCTATTGCCATACCATGCTCATTGATGAAAAAATTTTTCATGTATCCCAAATTCCCAAAAAGTTGCACCATTGCCATCAAACAAATCACAAGCATAGCAGTAGAAAATATTTTTGCAGTAAGGTCATATTTAATAAAAAATATTAGCGTAAATGCAATGATAGAAGCTGAAACAATAAGCCCTATATGCCACCCAATAATCAAGGCAAATTTTACCGCATCGTTAACTCCTGGTATGATTAAAAAAACCATTGAACCTGCGAGCAGCAGTAAAATATATAGCATCCATTTAAGCAATTCACGAAGCCATCCATGGTATTGCAATCGAGGCTTAAATACCAGATGCAGTACAACTATAAGGAAGATGCCGGTTCCCAAGCTACTGACCGGTTTAGCTATTTCATTTATTATTGGAAAGTTTGGATATACAAAAGGAAATATGCTGCTATAATGTGAAAGTATCCACCCTGAAACACATATAATATATCCCAGGTAAACGACAAATACTGTTTTTTTGAAAACAATGAATGCCAACAAAATTATTGCTGCAATCATGCAAACAACTCCTGTGTAAAAAAAAACAAATCTCTCATAAGCCTGGTATTTTTTTTGAAGGTCATCTTTGTCCAGTATTTCATATCTCACGTTAATATTTTTTTGCGAAGCTTTCAGCGCAAAGAGATAATAGGAAGAAACACTACTTATTTCTAACGGAGCAGTATGCCAAACATAATTCCTCTTGTTATCATAAATTACAAGGCTCCCACCCTGGTAAATCAACCCGATTGTTCCATCATTATAAATTCTGTATATGCTAACCGTATCTAGACTGGTATTATCTATGGATAAACATTGACCCGGCACATTGGCTGCGGAGTTAAGTTTAAGTATCATATATTTAAACTCACTTCCTACGATGCCAAAGTCATTACGGTTATCCGATAATTTTTTAAAAGGTAATGCAGCCAAGTGTACCTGTTTCATTATCTGATCGGGGCGGCTTATATCCTTAATTATTGCAATGCTATCATAAATGAGAACTGGCTGCGTTAAGCCCCTTGATGGTGCAAATACCAGGAAGAGCAGCCCAATATATTTGGCATTCCAGGAATATTGTAGGGGTAATATGCCGGCCTTGCATCTTTTCATGATTTCTTAATTTCAAAGGTGATGGGACAATTGCAAATAGTTTATGCGATCTTACTTCCAGGGGGCAGGTAAATTAAAATATAATGATATTTTATGCTTCTTGTAACAAGCACTTATAGTTTGCGTAAGGTGCCGGGGAGTTATCTACAATATAAAAATAAAAAACAGATAATCGCAATGTTGTTAATCTTACATATTTAGTTCTGACACTTTTATAATTGCACCCATCGTTACAAAAGACTTCATGGTCTTGAAAGAAGACACTACCGGTAGTTTAAACGTGGCAAAGTTTATTAACTTCACTGGGTGTAGAACTTTTACAAGTTGATGCCTCTATTTAGCAAGCTTGATTACATACCCTGCCAGATTCTTAATGTCCTGCGTTGGAATAGCACCTTCCCATGAGGGCATTCCATGTTGCGGATACCCGGTTTTGATACTAGTTATAACCTGCGACAGTAAATTACCATGTTTGAATTGCCCTTTTTTAATCACTTTCGCCCACTGGCTTCCTTCAAGCTTCCTGCCATGGCAGTTGCTGCACATTTCAATGTATAGCTTTGCAGTTTTACTTAGTGGCGCAACTTTTTTCACAGGTGTTTCAGACACAGCAGATGTTGCTGAAGACTTTGTTAATGCCATACCGCCATTACCCGGAATTAATCGTACAATTTTATCATATTCTGGTCCGGGTTGTCCTTCAGGCGGATCTTTCTGAGAAGTAGATAAATAGATGTATCCTTCCGGGCCAACACATAGTGCCCTGATCCTGCCAATTTCCTTCTGTAATAAAAAATTATATGTAACAACCGACTGACCGTTTAATTCTATATTAAGGATAGCTTCGCCTCGAAGGCAGGCTACCAGTAAATGTCCCTTTAATTCCGGAATTGTATTACTGTTATAAAATATAGCTTCTGAAGGACCGATAGATGGAGTGAATTCCAGCAATGGAGCAACCATGCTGTCATTTTTAAGTTGATGATGAATAACAGGCCATCCATAGTTATTTCCCTTATTAACGATGTTCACTTCATCACCACCGTTAGGTCCATGTTCAGATATAAACAACCGGTTGCTGCCAGGCTGAAAAGCTAATCCCTGCGAATTGCGATGACCATAAGACCATATCTCATGATGAGCGTTTGGAAAATTAATAAATGGGTTATCATCCGGTATGCTTCCATCATCATTCACCCGTAAAATTTTTCCGTTATAGGCTTCCAGGCTTTGGGCCTTTATTGCTTCATCCGCGTCGCCAGTGCTGATGTATAACTTATTGTCCGAACCGAATTTTAACCTGCAGCCGGTATGATTCTGATTTGCTGGAATATTTTCAATAATAGTTTTTGGATTGAGTAAAGAATCTTTCTGCAACTGATACCTGACAACCCGAAGCCAGCTCCTGCCATTGTTTTTATAATTATATGCCAGGTATAAAATATTGTTTGTAATGAATTCAGGATGTAACGTAAGTCCCAGTAAACCCATTTTCTTGGTAGTATCGATGTCTGTTAATTCAAATATAGGTGAAGACACCAGCTTGCCTTTCTTAAATATTCTTAAGCGTCCCGGACGCTCTGTAAACAGCATGCTGCTATCAGGAAGAAAGACAATCTCCCAAGGCACATCAACATTTTCAACAATCGTTTCCATTTTAAAGGCGGAAGTATGGAAGGGCGGACGGGGTTTCAACTTATTTAATGCGACGAAAGCGAGAATAGTTATAGACAGAAGGGATATTGCAAAAGTCAAGAAAATATTTTTCATTGATTTGGATTGAAAATGTATTATTGAGGTAACTCACCTATAAGGTTTTTAAAACCATATAGGTTTTCACGCGAAGACTTCGGGAATTGCCAGATTTCTTATCTTAAAGATTCTTAGAACTTGCATTTACACCTATAAGGTTTTTAAAACCTTATAGGTGAGATGGCCCCCTAATCCAACCACACACATTGCGTAAACGCTCCATTGGCAGCGGCATCCCACATTTCAAACCTGACCCATTTCCTGCCTTTCAAATCAGCAGTGAAAACAAAACTTTTCTTACCAAATGCTTCCGTATCCTTAAGGTCAATATGCTGACGAAATACCTGCTTTCCATCTCCTGAAATAATTTCAGCATAATTCAGTGGGTATGTCCAGCTGGCTTCAACTTTTACCTCCGCTTTCCCATTACCGGCCGGAACCACTTCACCTGATTTTTTTCCATTGACCGTAAAAGAAGGAAATACTATTTCACCTGTTGATACAAAGAATTTTCCCTGCCTCATTACATCGAGTACCAGTTGCCATCCCTGGTCGTAAGAAGGCAGTTTGTCGAGCTGCATGTAGTTTACATTCATGTGTCCGTACAATTCAAAATCAGGTTCTATCTGGAAAAGATCCGCCTCAGCTATCACATGTTTTCTAAAGCCCCAATTGGCCATATCATCCATCAGGTCAAGTACACGCAATCCCAATTTTGGTAATGAAAGATCAGCAGGCATAGCCTTCCAGGCGGCACCAAAAAAGTGATCAGACTTATAAAATTCTTCCTCTTTATATTTATCAGGGAACCCGGTGGAGCCCTTAGTTCTTGCATGCGCTGTCCATGCCAATCCATTTTCAAGCTGAAGCAGTTTCAGCATTTCATTCTTATCAGAGATCCTGTATACCTTACCATATTTTGAATCGGTTGACATGAACGGCTCCTCAGGTTTTCTTGACATCATCCAGAACACCGGCTTAGGAAAAAATTCAAGCCAGTGACCACCGAAAAAGTTATTAGGTTCTTCACCCGGCAATAGCAGGAAGTTTTTATCTGATAAACGTTTGCATTCATCAAACAATGTTTTCAGTTCCAGGAAACGCTGGTCTTCCGGCCCCTTCGGGTGACCAGGACCGTGAAATTCAGCCAGGTGAATAATGTTAAGACCCGTGTTCTTAAATACCTTAACAAAATTAGGCGTATCGGGCATTTGCTTTTTAGAGAGCACATTGCTGGTATGTTCTATATGAAAATGGCTACCCATAGTTTTATAACCAGGCAACGGAACATACGAATCGCTATGTGTAAACTGTTTTACATCTTCCAACACCTTGCTATTTTTTTCTGTGCTAAGGAGGCAAAAGAAATTCATACGTTGTTTAGTGCCTGGAGGAGCGTTGAACCAGGGCACATAGCGGTTGTCTCCATAAAGGTCCTGCCTGATACCAATACCATACTCAGGAACCATGTTACGGTAATTACTTCCATACCACGTAAATTTCAAATTAAAACATTCATCAAGCGGATAAAAATACTGATGAGGTGCAGGAAACAATGCAAGACTACCTTCTTTACCAACGCCAATGATCGTCCGGTACTTTACAGCAAGGTCGGTACTGACCGATTGCCGGACCGGCTTTGTATCCTGCAGTTTATTGAGCGGATCAGACCACACTAATTTTTCCCAATCAAAAGTCTTACTTACAAGTCCTGCATCATAAACAACGGCTGTCGAGTCAACTTCAGTTGACATAACTGCCGCTATATTAAATAAGGGACTTCCATTATACAAGGTAATCTGGATATCACCACTGAACCTGTCTGCGCTTATCTTAGAAACGGTAATGATCGTTCTGGAACCCTCCGTAGATACACTGGCATTTGTTTTATTGATGCTTGCAACAAAAGACTGGAAAGGCTTCAACGGTACCCTGTCAAAAAAAATATTCCAGCCATTTTGTGAGATCAGGTCTCTTTTTCCAATCGTTACCACAAATGATGGATCAAGGTCTTTTCCTATTTCATGAAATTTCCCCTGGCTACTCATCTGGATACTTTGGAACAAGGGTTTTTCGTTTTCAAGATTTAGTTTTAATAAACCTTTTTCGGATTTACTCACTTTCCACTGTACATCTATGATGTTATTGGTAACTGAAACAGTAGTGGTGCCTTTTTTATTGAATGAAGAAAGAGTCACAGGTATTTGTGCATTTGCAAAAATTGAAATCAAGAGTGCGGGAATGAATAGGCGTTTATACATTGGCAGTCGTTGGGTTTAGGAAAGATAAATAACGAGTAATGAAAAAACAAAAAGCCATGATTTCAATTTAAAATTATTATTAAGTTCTTGTTCCCTTTCTTCTCCAACCTGCCGCGCTCTACCAAATTTTTTTAATAGTAATTCAATCATTCAATCTGTAAGATCCATATCAGTTTCACGAGTGGAAGCCCATCCCCTCCTCGGAGCAGGGCTGTTGTGTTCTAAATTATCATGTTGTATAAGCAGTCGATATCGTTTGCTACCAGCCGCATTGCTTGGGCAAGGTTTGAATAATTGTGTTTTCTAAAAATATTGATACCTATATTTT
>JAABUN010003613.1_pt1 | contig 23486 bp, 20 predicted proteins | sample 5559311 | NCBI WGS metagenome assembly JAABUN01 (sample SAMN10711877, study PRJNA513370) | rock metagenome | isolation source: Antarctica rocks | place: Antarctica: Victoria Land, Siegfried Peak sud
TTGGGGAAACGCCCGGCTCCATTCCGAACCCGGAAGCTAAGCCCAACTGCGCCGATGGTACTGCGAGGGGGACCTCGTGGGAGAGTAGGACGCCGCCGGACAAACTTTCGATGACGTCCACCCCTACAGGGGTGGACGTCATCGGCATTTCTGCGCACCCCCCGATCGTGCAGCCTGAAGCACGGCGAGCCCGATGACTCAGGAGGATCAGTCAGTGGCAGATCAACGAGATCGTGACGAGACGCCCAAGCGTGACAGCGCTGGCACCCAAGGTAGGCCGGAGACGTCCGACCGCCGGCCGCCGACCTCCACTGGGCGTAGCCGACCCGGTCGCGACGGTAGCCGGGTGCAGGGTCAGCGCGCGGGTGGACAGCGCGCAGGTGGACAGCGTGGCGATGCCCAGAGAGAGGCAGGTCGGGGCGGCGGTGCGCCGCGCAGCGGTGGGTCCGCCTCTGCAGGTCCGTGGTCCGGTGGTAATCAAGCGGGCGAACGGGGCGCTGCCCGGCGACCGTCTGTCGACCGCCAAAGAGATGGTGCCCCCAGAAGCTCGTCTGCGTCGGGCGGGCCTCGGGCAGGTGGCTCTGGTTCGCGGGTGCCTCGTGCTGATGGTGGGCGTACCGATGGTGGGCGCGCGGGCGGCTCCGGCAGGGCAGTGGCCGGCACCGGTGGCTCCCGTGCTGACGGTCCACGCTCAAGTGGTTCTGGCTCCTGGGCGCCTCGTGGCGCTGCTGCGCGTGCTGATGGACCGCGTGCGGCGGGCCGAGGAGGCGATGGGTCGCGTTCTGGTGCTGCCCGCGCTGGCGGCGCGCGTTCTGGGAGCGCGCGATCGGCTGGACAGCGGTCTGGGCCACGGCAGGACGGGTCAAGGACCGCGGGCCCTGGCTCGGGTGGTTCGCGCGAGGGTGGCTCCGGTTCGTGGGCGCCGCGCGCTGGCGGGCAACGTGGCGCTGGAGCAGGCGCTGGTGGCACCGGCTCAGGTGCGCGGACCGGAGCCGAGCGTCCTCGCAGTGCGAGCTCGTCGCGGACCGCGAGCTCCGAACGGGGCGAGCGCCCTTCCGGTGGACGCGAGTCGTCGGACAGATTCGAGCGTGGCTCCAGAGGAGGGTCATCCGGGCGCGAGCGCGGCGGCTCTGGTCGCCCGGCTGCCCGTTCTGGGTCTCCGACGGATCGGCGGTCACCACGTGATGAAGCTGGTCCCCGCACGGAGCGGGTCTTCACGAGCCAGCGTGTCGGTGCTGAACGTTCGGTGCGCACCGAGGAGCCGACTGTTCCTGATGAGGTGACGGGTGCGGAGCTGGACCGTCAGGTGCGCGGTGAGCTGGGCACCCTCTCGAGGGACAATGCCACCGCTGTCGCCAGGCACCTGGTGATGACAGCTCGCTTGCTCGTCGAGGACCCTGAGGCCGCCTACGCGCATTCCATGGCGGCACAGCGCAGGGCAGGACGGGTAGGTCTCGTTCGTGAGGCGGCGGGCATTGCGGCGTACCAGGTCGGACGGTACGAGGAGGCGCTTCGCGAGCTGCGGACCGCCCGGCGACTGACGGGTTCCTCGGAGCACCTGCCTGTGATGGCGGACTGCGAACGCGGCCTCGGACGTCCAGAGCGCGCTATCGAGCTCGCAGCGACCCCCGAGGCGGGCCAGCTCGACCGCGCCGGACAGCTGGAGCTGCTGATGGTCTGTTCGGGTGCCCGCCAGGATCTCGGTCAGCCCGAGGCGGCCGTCGTCATGCTCCAGGTGCCGGAGCTGCGGGCCCAGCCTGGCTCAGGATCGGTCGAGTCCCAGGCGACCAGGGCGCGCCTGATGTCGGCCTACGCCGACGCGCTTGCCTCAGCGGGTCGGACACAGGAGTCGCGTACCTGGTTGGAAAGGGCGGCCGACGAGGACGAGAGCGAGGTGACGGGGGCAGCCGAGCGGCTGGGCCGCTACGGCGACGAGTACATCGTCGACGTCCTCGACGACGATGACGAAGGTGACGCCGAGGGCTCACCGCAGGAGAGCGACGTCAGACCTGGCTCCCAGGCCTGACGTTGGTGACGACCACGCTGGCGGACGCCTACGACAGCCTGCTTCTAGACCTTGACGGTGTCGTCTACGTGGGCGCCGATGCCGTCCCTGGAGCAGTTCCGGCGCTTCAGCACGCCAAGGCGTCCGGGATGGCCGTGGGGTACGTGACCAACAACGCCTCCCGCACCGCTGACCGGGTGGCCGAGCACCTGCGCTCGTTCGGGCTGGACGTCTCGCCCGAGCACGTGACCACGTCGGCCCAGGTCGCTGCGGCCCAGGTGCGGAAGCGATGGGGAGCAGGTGCGCGGGTGCTCGCCGTCGGGGGGCCCGGGGTGAACGCTGCACTGGTTGAGCAGGATCTGGTGGTGGTCCGTTCGGCGGAGGATGACCCGCAGGCCGTCGTGCAGGGCTACGGCCTGGAGGTGGGGTGGGCCGACCTGGCGGAGGTGGCGTTCGCTGTCCAGCGGGGCGCCTGGTGGGTCGCCACCAACACGGACCTGACCGTCCCGACACCCAGGGGAGTGGCCCCGGGGAACGGCTCGTTGGTGCGAGCGGTACGGAGCGCGGTAGAGATCGATCCGGTCGTGGCCGGCAAGCCTGAGCCGGTCGCGTTCCACACCGCGGCCAACCGGCTGGGGGCGCGCTGCCCCCTCGTGGTCGGAGACCGCCTGGACACCGATATCGAGGGTGGCCGCGCCGCCGGCATGGACACCCTTCTGGTGCTGACCGGTGTGCACGGGCCGCGAAACCTGCTCGAGGCCCTGGCGAACCGGCGACCGACGCACCTCGGCAACGATCTGGGGGCGTTGTCCTCGGCCCCTCTCGATCGCGAGATCGCCCGGGACGGCTCGATGGCACGCTGTGGCCGAGCTGTCGTGACCGTGGCCGACGGCACTGTGGTCGCCACGGCAGAGGGAGGACCGCTCGAGCTCCTGTGGGCTTCGCTGGGTGTGTTGTGGCACGCAGCGGACGAGGGGACGGCCTTGAGACTCGATGAGGCACTCGGCTCCCTCTTCGCCTGACTCGGCGCTCAGGTCGATGCCCTGGGGGTAGCGTGGGCGCGATCGAAGGAGGACAGGATGCTCGAAGGACTGCGAGGCTACGTCGCGCTGGCCAGTGGCCTCACCGAGGCGACGGCGGCCAAGGCACGAGAGGTGGCCACCGCGCTGGTTGCCCAGGGCGGGGTTACTGCCGTACCGGCGACGACGACCGCGATGGCGGTGCAGATCGCCGGACTGGCCGAGGACCTGCTCGTCACGGCGCGCGACAACCGTGGCGTCCTGCTCGAGGTCGTCCGGGCCGAGGCTGAGCGTGCGGTCGCCGCGCTCGGCGTGGTGACGACCGTCGAGGCTGACGCGTTGCGACGCCGGATCGCCGAGCTCGAGCGGACGCTGGCGGACGAGCGGCGTGGGAGGGCGAGCTCTCGCGCATCAGCTCAGGTGACAGGTGCGCCTGAGGCATCGTTCCCGGTGCGCAGGAAGACCGCGCCAAGGAAGCAGGCGCTTGCCGGCGCCGATGCCACGGGCCGGCAGGGGGGTGTCGAGACAGCCGTCGGCAAGAGCACCTCGTCCGAGGGCAATACGGCCACCAAGAAGACGATCGCCAAGAAGGTGGCCACCAAGAAGACGGCCCCCAAGAGGACGACCGCGAAGAAGTCGACGGCCAAGAGGACGACCGCGAAGAAGTCGACGGCCAAGAAGTCGACGGCCAAGAAGTCGACCGCCAAGTCGGCGAGCACCAGCTCGACCGGGAAGCAAGCGGTCGGCAGGAAGGCAACCAGCAAGGGCGTGGCGGCAAGGACCTCCACCCCCCGCGAGGCGACCCCGCCGTCCGCGAGCCCGCCTGGGACCACCGATGACTGAGTCAGGCAACGGCACCGGCGACCACTTGCCGCGCCGTGCCAGCCCGGACCCGACCGGCGACGCCGGGGTCGACTCGACGATGGCTCGTCTCGAGGGGATCGACCCGCAGACGGACCCGGCCAAGCAGCTTTCCCTGCTGATGGCCGTCCACGACGAGCTGCAGCGGCGGCTGACGGCCACCGAGGCCTGACGCGTGGCCCGTCGGCAGCGGCTCGACGCCGAGCTCGTCCGACGCGGTCTGGCCCGGTCCCGCCAGCAGGCGGCCGAGCTCATCGCGACCGGCCGCGTCACGGTCACCGGCGGCACCGCGTCCAAGTCCGCTACCCAGGTCGAGATCTCGGACGCCATCGTGGTGACGGGTGTCAAGGACGGACCGGACTACGTCAGCCGGGGTGCGCACAAGCTGATCGGTGCGCTGGACGCGTTCCCAGCCGTCCGCGTGGAGGGGCGCCGCTGCCTGGATGCTGGCGCCTCGACAGGCGGCTTCACCGACGTGCTGCTGCGACGCGGGGCCGCCAGGGTGCTGGCAGTCGACGTCGGATATGGCCAGCTCGCGTGGTCGGTCCGCACGGACCCGCGCGTGCAGGTGCTGGACCGCACCAACGTCCGGACCCTGCGTCCGCAGGACGTCGCACCCCCTCCTGACCTCGTGGTGTCGGACCTGTCGTTCATCTCGCTCCGGTTGGTGCTCGCGCCGCTGGTGGCCTGCTGCTCAGCTAACGCCGACCTCGTGCTCATGGTCAAGCCGCAGTTCGAGGTCGGTCGCGAGCGGCTGGGCTCCGGCGGCGTGGTGCGCGACCCTGCCCTGCGTGCGGAGGCCGTGGTGTCCGTCGCCGAAGCGGCACGCGCGCTGGGCCTGGCGGTGCACGGCGTGCAGGCGAGCCCGCTTCCTGGCCCCAGCGGGAACGTCGAGTACTTCCTGTGGCTGCGCCCGGGCCTGGTCGGGGCTGCGGCCCCCGGTACGGTGAAGGCTCTGGTCGCCACCGCCGTGGCGCAGGGGCCGACGGGAGCAGGTGCGTGAACCGGAGCGCAGACCGCTGGGTGCTCGTGCTCGCACACACCGGCCGCCCGCTTGCCGTCAGCGCGGCCACCGACCTGCTGCAGCTGCTGGTGTCCGCCGGTTTCCGCCCGGTCATGCTCGCCGAGGAGGCCGCCGACGTCCCGCACGAGAACCCCGTGCGGACCGTCCAGGATGCGTGCGAAGTCATCTCAGAGGCCGAGCTGGTGATGGTGCTGGGGGGAGACGGCACGATCCTGCGCGCCGCCGAGGTGGTCCGCGGGCAGCAGGTGCCGCTGCTCGGCGTCAACCTCGGTCACGTGGGCTTCCTCGCCGAGAGCGAGCGCGAAGACCTGGCCGATGCCGTCGATCGGGTAGCCCGCCGCGACTACGTCGTCGAGGAGCGCATGACCCTCGACGTCCGGGTGACGCTGCACGAGCAGGAGATCGCCCGCACCTGGGCGGTCAACGAGGCGACCGTCGAGAAGGCCAGCCGGGAGCGGGTGCTGGAGGTCGTCACCGAGGTGGACGGGCGACCGGTCTCCACGGTCGGGTGTGACGGCGTGGTGATGGCGACGCCCACCGGCTCCACCGCCTACGCCTTCTCGGCCGGCGGACCCGTCGTCTGGCCCGACGTCGAGGCCCTGCTCATGGTTCCGATCAGCGCGCACGCGCTCTTCGCCCGACCCCTGGTGGTCGCGCCGACGTCGGTGCTGGCGGTGGAGCTGCTGGGCCGCGCCGGTCCGGGGGTGCTGTGGTGCGATGGTCGCCGCACGGTCGACCTGCCGCCCGGCGCCCGGATCGAGGTCCGCCGCGGCGTCGAGCCGGTGCGGTTGGCGCGGCTCGCCACCGGGCCGTTCACCGACCGGTTGGTGGCCAAGTTCCGACTCCCCGTGACCGGTTGGCGCGGACCGACGGAGCGCTGAGCGGTGCTCGAGGAGATGCGGATCGCGGACCTGGGGGTCATCAGCGACGCCGTGCTGACGTTCGGACCGGGGTTGAGCGTGGTCACCGGGGAGACCGGGGCCGGCAAGACGATGGTCGTCACGGGGCTGACGATGCTGCTGGGTGGACGCGCCGACACCGGGGCGGTCCGGTCCGGTTCCGACGCGGCGCGGGTCGAGGGCCGGTTCGTGGTGGACGGTGCCGGATCGGTCGCTCAGCGTGCCCTGGACGCAGGCGCCGGCCTGGACCCGGTGGGGCCGGCCGGGCCCGACCTGGTGGAGCTGCTGGTGGCACGCACGGTGGCGAGCACCGGACGGGGCCGCGCGCACCTGGGTGGGCGGTCCGTACCCGTGGCCGTCCTCGCCGAGCTGGCGGAGGACCTGGTGGCTGTGCACGGGCAGTCTGAGCAGGTGCTGCTGCGTTCGCCCGCGCGCCAGCGAGACCTCGTGGACCGTTTCGGGGGCACCGTCGTGGCGCAGGCCGTCGCGGCCTACCGGGTAGCGTGGACGGAGTACGTCACGGTCGATGCCGAGCTGAGCGAGATCACCTCGCGCGCGCGTGAGCGCGGGCAGGAGGCGGAGGTGCTGCGAGCGGGGCTCGCCGAGGTCGAGGCCGTAGATCCTCAGCCCGGCGAGGACGTCGACCTCAAGGCGGTGACGGGTCGGCTCGAGCATGCTGAGGAGCTGCTCGCAGCCACCGGCGCCGCGCACCAGGCGTTGACCGGTCAGGAGGACGTGCCGCAGCACGAGCCCGACGTCCTGGGGCTGGTGGAGGCGGCCAGGCGGAGCATGGAGGCTGCCGCCCAGCACGACGAGGATCTCACCACGGCAGTCCAGAAGCTGGCCGAGATCGGCTACCTGGCTGCCGACGTCGCAGCTGAGATCGCCTCATACCAGCAGGGTGTGGACGCCGACCCGGCCCGGCTGGCAGCGGTGCACGAGCGCCGTGCGGCACTGGCGGTGCTGACCCGACGCCACGGTCCTGACGTCGACGCGGTGCTGGAATGGGCTGCGGGTGCCTCGGTCCGCCTGCTCGAGCTGGACGGTGACGACGGCCGGGTCGAGGTGCTCGCCGAGCGTCACCGCGCGCTGGACCTCGAGCTCGAGCGGGTGTCCGAGGAGCTGCGGAGCGCGCGTCGCCTGGCCGGCGAACGCCTCGCTGCCGCGGTGGCCGCGGAGCTGGCCGCACTGGCCATGCCTGCCGCCGAGGTGCACGTCCACGTGGTGGAGCGGCCTCGCGGACCGCATGGCGCCGACGAGGTCACCCTGCTCCTGCGCCCGCACCACGGCGCCGAGCCGCGCCCGCTGTCCAAGGGCGCCTCGGGCGGGGAGCTCTCCCGGGTCATGCTCGCCGTGGAGGTGGCCCTGGCCGGTACGGACCCCGTCCCGACCTTCGTCTTCGACGAGGTCGACGCGGGGGTAGGTGGCAAGGCGGCCGTCGAGATCGGGCGGCGCCTCGCCCGGCTGGCACAGGGTGCACAGGTCATCGTGGTGACCCACCTGCCCCAGGTGGCGGCGTTCGCCGACCGGCACCTGGTGGTGTCCAAGGCGGACGACGGGCACGTCACCGAGAGCGGCGTCCGCAGGGTCGAGGGGGAGGAACGGCTCAGGGAGCTGGCCAGGATGCTCGCAGGCCAGGAGCACTCGGCCTCTGCCCGCGAGCACGCGGCTGAGCTGCTGGACCAGGCGCGCACGGTCTGACGGCTGCGCCGAGGCGCAGCGGGAGGCGTCGCTCACACCTGCGTGTGGTGCTCGTCGCCCCCGAGCACCGTGGGACCATGAGGGCGATGAGACGACAGCTGTTCCGGCGGACGCCGAAGGAGACCTCGCCCGGAGCGAGCGGTCCGGCGCGCGTGGACTCCCGCACGAAGAACCTCACCAAGCGCCTGCACCCTGGCGACATCGCGGTGATAGACCACGTGGACATCGACCAGGTATCCGCGGACGCACTGGTGGCGTGCCGGCCGGCGGCCATCGTGAACGCCGCCGCCAGCACGTCCGGGCGCTACCCGAACATGGGGCCGTCGATCATCCTCGCGGCGGGTATCCCCCTGGTGGACGGTGTCGGCCAGCACGTGATGACCGACGTCGAGGAGGGTCGGGCGGTCCGCGTGCAGGGCAACGCGCTGTACGGCGGCGACGAGGTGCTCGCCGAGGGGGTGGAGCAGACGGACGCGACGGTCGAGGTGTCCCAGCTCGAGGCCAGGGCCGGCCTGGCCGTCCAGATGGAGTCCTTCGCCGCGAACACCATGGAGTACCTGCGCAAGGAGCGCGACCTCCTGCTGGACGGGGTGGGCGTGCCGGACATCACGACCGACCTCGAGGGCAAGCAGGTCCTCATCGTGGTCCGCGGCTACCACTACAAGGAAGACATCGCCACGCTGCGGCCCTACCTGCGCGAGTACCGGCCGGTCATGATCGGGGTCGACGGCGGTGCGGACGCGATCCTGGAGGCCGGGTACAAGCCGGCTCTCATCGTGGGAGACATGGACTCGGTCTCGGACGCCGCACTGACGTGCGGCGCCGAGATCGTCGTGCACGCCTACCGCGACGGTCGGGCGCCGGGCCTGGAGCGGGTCGAGGCCCTCGGGGTGAGGCCGGTGGTCTTCCCTGCCGCCGGGACCAGCGAGGACGTCGCCATGCTGCTGGCCGACGACAAGGGCGCCGAGCTCATCGTGGCCGTCGGCACGCACGCCACCCTGGTGGAGTTCCTGGACAAGGGGCGCTCAGGTATGGCGAGCACGTTCCTGACCCGCCTGCGCGTCGGGGGCAAGCTGATCGACGCCAAGGGCGTCTCGCGCCTGTACCGCCAACGCATCTCGAACCTGCAGCTGGCGCTGCTGGTGGTCGCAGGACTGTTCGCGCTGGGGGTCGCGCTGGCAGCGACCGCTGTCGGGCAAGCCTTCTACGCGCTTGCCGCAGGATCGGTGCACGACGCCGTGCTTGTGGTCGTGGACTGGCTCAAGGACCTCGGCAGATGAAGCAGTCCGCCGCTGAACCGCCACCGGTGCCGGTGACGCCGAGAACGCACATGCTCCCGACGACAAGGACGCCCCTCCTGTGATCGACTTCCGCTACCACCTGGTGTCCTTGGTGTCGGTGTTCATGGCGCTGGCCATCGGCGTGGTGCTCGGAGCCGGGCCCCTGAACGAGTCGCTCGGGGACACCCTGAACAACCAGGTCCAGTCGCTGCGAACCGACAAGGAGGCGCTGCAGCAGGCCGTGGACAATCGAGACGCCGATATCGCGGCGCAGGACGAGTACATCGCCGCCATCGCCAGCAGCGTCGCTGCGGAGCAGCTCACCGGGCGCTCCGTCACAGTCGTGTCGTTGCCTGGCGCGGTGGCGCAAGACGTGGAGGCCGTCACCGCCCAGATCGCCGCGGCCGGCGGCACGGTCACCTCCGTCGTGGCCGTGCAGCCGAGGTGGACCGACCCTGCGGAGGCAGCCTTCCGCAGCGAGCTCGCTGGCCAGCTGGTGCAGTACATCAACCCCAGGCCCAGTGCGGAGCTGGGCACCGACGGCGAGCTGGGCGTGCTCCTGAGCCGCGCTCTGGTGACCACCGGGCCGGTGCCCGCTGAGCGGGACGCCGACGGCGTGAGCATCCTGGAGGGACTGCAGGCTGCTGAGCTGGTCACCGTGACGGAGGACGCACCGGCGCTCGCGGAGCTGGCGGTGGTGGTCGCGGGGACGCCGGAGGAGGCAGCAGGAGCCGAGGACCCGGAGTGGGTCGAGCGGGAGAACGGGTCCTACCTCGCGCTTCTGACTGAGCTCGACGCGGCGTCTGCCGGAACCACGCTGGCCGGGCCTGTGGGCTCGGACGGGAACGGTCTCGTGGCCGAGCTCCGGGCAGAGGCCCTGCTGACCGAGGAGATCTCCACGGTCGACGGCGTAGGTACCGCCGCCGGCCGGCTGTCGGTGATCCTGGCACTGCGTCAGCAAGCCGCCGGGCAGGCGGGTCAGTACGGCACCGGTGAGGGTGCGCAGGCGGTGCTCCCGCCCATTGAGGCGCCCGCCGGCAGCGTCGAGCCGGGCCCGCAAGAGCCCACGGCAGAGCCCACGGAAGAGCCCACGGCAGAGCCCACAGGCTCTCCGTCCGGGGACGGATGATGGGGGCTCTCGGATCGAGGCTGGTGCACACGCTCGTGCCGGCGGCGGTCGGCGCGGGCACCGCGGCAGCCGCTTGGTCGGTGCACGCCAACCCCCCTGGCGGTCCTGAGCGCTGGGAGCGCACCAACCACCGCGGGGAGACCGTGACCATGGTGGAGGGCCCGGCATGGGCGCTGGGAGCGGGGCTGGCGCTGCTGTCGGCACCGATGCTGCCCGTGCGCGTGCGGGCGGGCGCCGTGCTGGCGACGCTGGGGGCTGCCGTGTTCGGGGCCGTTGACGACCTGGTCGAGAACGGTGCGAGCAAGGGGCTGCGTGGGCACCTTGGGTCTCTGGGCCGGGGCGAGGTCACGACCGGCGCGCTGAAGGTGCTGGGGATCGGTGCCACCGGTGCGGCGGCAGCCGCGGTGCTGCTGCCGCCTCGGCACGGCGCTGGCCGGCTGAGCCACCTCGGGGACGTCGCGGTGGCCGGTGGCGTCATCGCGGGCGCCGCCAACCTCGCCAACCTGCTCGACCTGCGGCCGGGCCGGGTGCTGAAGCTGGTGCTGGCGCTCGCCCCGACGGTGCTGGATCCGGGACGAGGGGGCACGCTGCGGGCCGCCGCGCTGGGCGCGACCCTGCCGTTGCTGATCCCGGACCTGTGCGAACGCGCGATGCTGGGTGACTGCGGCGCCAATGCCGTAGGCGCGCTGCTGGGTGCGGATCTGGTGCACGCGACGACCTCCGGGACCGGCGGGCGGCCTGCCCGGGCTGTGGCGTTCGTGGCGATCGTGGCACTGACCCTGGCCAGCGAGCGGGTCAGCTTCACCCGGGTCATCGAGTCGACCCCGGGGTTGCGCACGCTGGACGCCCTGGGACGGCGGCGACCCGCGTCGAGTCGATGAACGCGGGACAGCGCCGGCTCCCTCTGCTCGGTGGGCTCGGTGGGCTCGGTGCAGGGATCGCTGCCGGAGCGGCACTCATCGCTGTCATCACGCTGGTCGCCAGGGCGGCAGGCTTCGGTCGCTGGCTGGTGTACTCCGACGCCGTCTCCGCCCAGTGCGTGGGCAATGCGTACTCGACCGCGAACCTGATGCCCAACGTGCTCTTCGAGGTGGTCGCGGGCGGCGCCCTGGCGGGGGCTGTGGTGCCCCTGCTGGCAGGGCCGTTGGCGCGGGCCAGGGAACCGGGGGCCGACCCCGCGCACGCGGCCGAGGCGGATCGGACCGCCTCGGCGCTCGTCACCTGGGCGGTGCTGGCACTGGCCCCCGTCGCACTGGTCCTGGCAGCTGCCGCCACGCCCTTGATCGGGCTGATGAACTTGGACTCCCAGTGCCCGGGCGCCTCAGCGCTGGCAGCCCGGATGCTCGTGGTGTTCGCGCCGCAGGTCGTGCTCTACGGCCTGGGTGTGGTGCTGGCGGGCATCCTGCTGGCGCACCACCGGTTCGTCTGGCCCGCACTGGGCCCGTTGCTCTCCAGCCTGGTCGTGATGGGGGCCTACCTGGCGTTCGCGCACACGGCCGCCGGGTCGCGCGACGACGCCCGTCGGTTGCCCGCGGCGGCCGAGAGCTGGCTCGCCTGGGGCACCACCGCGGGGGTGGTCGCGATGACGGTGCCCCTGCTGCTGCCGGTGCACGCCGCCGGGGTGAGGCTGCGCCCCACGCTGCGCTTCCCCGACGGGGTCGGGCGACGCGCTGCGTCGCTGGCCGGGGCCGGTGTGCTCACGCTGCTCGCCCAGCAGACCTCGGTCGTCGCTGTGCTCGTGCTGTCCAACGGACCGGGCACCGAGGCCACCCTGAACGTGTTCCAGTACACCCAGGCGGTGTACCTGCTGCCGTATGCGCTGCTGGTCGTGCCCCTGGCCACCAGCGCCTTCCCGCGGCTGGCAGCCAGCGCCGCGACCGGGCAGCGGGAGGCGTTCGCGGCCACTGCCGCGCGCACGACGCGAGCGGTGCTGCTGGTCGCCTGCGCGGGGGCAGCGGTGCTGGCGGCGCTGGCGTGGCCGGTGGCTGCGTTCTTCGCCCGCCTGGACAGCGGGCAGGTCACCGAGATGGGCCCGGCGCTGGTCGCGATGGCGCCTGGATTGATCGGGTTCGCCCTGGTGGCGCACGTCGGGCGGGCGCTGTACGCGCTAGAACGGGGCCGGCTGGCTGCCACGGCGACGGTCACGGGTTGGCTGGTCGTGGTGCTGGCGATGATCCTGCTCTCGGTGCTGGTCTCCGAGCCCGCCGACGTCGCCGTCGCGCTGGCCGGTGGTAGCAGCATCGGGATGACGGTGGCCGGGGCCGGGCTGCTGGTAGCCCTGCGCAGGGCGGCGGGCTCGCGTGCGCTGGCCGGTCTGTGGCGCACCCTGGTAGGGACAGGGATCGCCAGTCTGCTGGCAGCTGCGGCAGGATGGTGGGTATCGGTGCTCCTGACCGACGCGCTCGCCAGCTCCCTCGGCGGCACCCTGGCAGCCGGCGTAGTCGCTGCCGGCACAGCCGGGGCGGCCCTGGGGGCAGGGGTAGCGGTGCTGGACCGGCCGACGTGGCGATCAGTGCGCGACCTGCGGCGACGTACGCGGGGTCCGGCCGACGACGTGCAGCCCGCTGCCAAGAAGGGTTTGTGATGAGAGTGCTTCTGGTGCAGGGCACCTCGGCCGGCGGCGTCGGGCGGCATGTCGCGGCGCTGGCTCGTGGCCTGTCCGCCGCCGGGCACGTCGTCGTCGTCGCTGCGCCCGCCTCGGCGTACCGGGCCTTTGGCCTCGAAGGCAGCGGTGCATCCTTCGAACCCGTCGAGATCGGGGACCATCCGCAAGGCCGCCAGGAGGCTGCTGCGGTACGGCGGCTGCGCCGGCTGTCCCGCAGCTGCGACGTCGTGCACGCGCACGGGCTGCGTGCCGGCGCCCTGGCGGGGATGGCCGTAGGCCCGGCATGGCGGCGCCGGCGCACGCCGCTGGTCGTCACCGTGCACAACCTGCCGGTCGGCGGCGCGAAGGTCCAGCGGATCAGTGCCTTCCTCGAACGGGTGGTGGCGCGCCGGTCCGCAGCCGTGCTGGGGGTCTCCTCGGACCTGGTGCAGCGGATGCTGGACAAGGGCGCGCGTCGAGGTGCCAGGGCCTTGGTGCCTGCGCCGGCGAGCCCGCCCTCCGGACCGGTCGAGGAGGTCACGGCGGCCATCCGGGCTGAGCTCGGCGTTCCGCAGGGTGCGGCGCTGCTGGTGACGATCGCACGGCTGGCCCCCCAGAAGGGGTACGCGACGTGGTTCGACGCCATCGAGCTGATCGTCCGCGACCACCCCGGGCTCTCGTTCGTGGTGGCCGTGGCCGGCGACGGTCCGCTGCACGGCGAGCTGGCCGAGCGGGTGCGCTCGCAGCGGCTGCCGGTGCGCCTGCTGGGCCACCGGTCGGACGCCTCAGACCTGTTGGCTGCCGCTGACGTGGCTGTCTGCGCCAGCGTCTGGGAGGGACAGCCCCTGGTGGTGCAGGAGGCGCTGCGCTGCGGGGCGCCGCTGGTGGCCACCGACGTGGGCGGTACCGCGGAGGTCGCCGGCGACGCGGGCGTGCTCGTCCCCTCTGGCGATCCCGGCGCGCTGGCGGCCGCGGTGGCCCGACTGGTGCAGGATCCGCTCGAGCGCGGGCGGCGCCGGGCGGCCGGGCTCGAACGTGCCGCCGGGTTCCCCACGGACAGCGACGCCGTCGCCCAGGTGCAGGCTCTGTATGCCGAGGTCGTGGCCGGACGCTGATGGCTGCACCCAGAGAAAGGTTTGCTAGTGTCGAAGCCCGTGGCGGAGCGGACACTCGGATACCGAGAATCAGTCAGGCAGGGCGGGTCGATCGTGACCCGACACATCTTCGTCACCGGTGGTGTGGCGTCCTCCTTGGGGAAGGGTCTGACGGCTTCCAGCCTCGGGCACCTCCTGCGCGGACGAGGTCTTCGCGTCTCGATGCAGAAGCTCGACCCGTACCTGAACGTGGACCCCGGCACGATGAACCCCTTCCAGCACGGGGAGGTCTTCGTCACCGACGACGGGGCCGAGACCGACCTGGACATCGGTCACTACGAGCGCTTCCTGGACGAGGACCTCGACGCCGCAGCGAACGTCACCACGGGGCAGATCTACTCCGAGGTGATCGCCAAGGAGCGTCGCGGGGAGTACCTGGGCGACACGGTCCAGGTGATCCCGCACATCACCAACGAGATCAAGCGACGCATGCGGCTGCAGGTACAGCGCCTCGAGGGGGAGCCACCTCCGGACGTCATCATCACCGAGGTCGGCGGGACGGTCGGCGACATCGAGTCGCTCCCCTTCCTGGAGGCTGCGCGGCAGGTGCGCCAGGACATCGGCCGCGACAACTGCTTCTTCGTCCACGTCTCGCTCGTCCCGTTCATCGGCCCGAGCGGGGAGCTGAAGACCAAGCCGACCCAGCACTCGGTGGCGGCGCTGCGCTCGATCGGCATCCAGCCGGACGCCATCGTGCTGCGCTGCGACCGCGACGTTCCCGAGGCGGTCAAGCGCAAGATCGCGCTGATGTGCGACGTCGACTTCGACGCCGTGGCCACGGCCAAGGACGCGGACTCCATCTACGACATCCCCAAGGTCCTGCACAGCGAGGGCCTGGACGCCTACCTCGTCCGGCGCCTGGACCTGCCGTTCCGGGACGTGGACTGGACCGCGTGGGACGACCTGCTGCGCCGGGTCCACCGGCCGGCGCACCGGGTCGAGATCGCACTGGTCGGCAAGTACATCGACCTGCCGGACGCCTACCTGTCGGTGACCGAGGCGCTGCGTGCGGGCGGCTTCGCGATGGACGCCAAGGTCGTCATCCGCTGGGTCGCCTCCGACACGTGCGACACACCGGAGGGTGCGCAGAAGATGCTGCACGGTGTCGACGCTGTCTGCGTACCAGGCGGTTTCGGGGTGCGGGGCATCGAGGGCAAGCTCGGGGCGCTGCGCTGGTCGCGGGAGAACAAGGTGCCGACCCTGGGCCTGTGCCTGGGCCTGCAGTGCATGGTCATCGAGTTCGCGCGCAACGTGCTGGGCCTGACCGACGCCTCGTCCTCGGAGTTCGACGTCGGCACCGAGCACCCTGTCATCGCGACGATGGCCGAGCAGCGGCACATCGTCTCCGGCGACGGCGACCTCGGCGGCACGATGCGCCTCGGTCTGTTCCCCGCGGCCCTGACGCCGGGCTCGGTGGTGGCGCAGACGTACGGGGTCGACTCGGTCGGGGAGCGGCACCGGCACCGCTACGAGGTGAACAACTCCTACCGCGCGCAGCTGGAAGAGGCTGGGCTGCTCGTCAGCGGGCAGTCCCCGGACCGCGAGCTCGTGGAGTTCGTCGAGCTGGCGCGCGCGGACCACCCGTACTACGTCGCCACCCAGGCGCACCCGGAGTTCCGCTCCCGCCCGCACCGCGCCCACCCGCTGTTCGCGGGCCTGGTCGCCGCGGGCCTGGAGCGGCAGCGGGAGGAGCGTCTGATCGAGGTGGAGAGCGCGCCGGTGCTGGCCTCGCGGGCCGAGGCCACGACGTGATGACGTGGTGACGGGGGAGTTCGCACGCGGCGACCGGCTGGCTCCACGTGCCGTCGTGACCTCCGAGCTCGTGCACGAGGGTCTGATCTGGGACGTCCGTCGCGACACCGTGGACCTGGGGGAGGCGGGAACCGTCCGCCGCGAGTACGTCTCGCACCCTGGTGCGGTGGGGATCCTTGCCCTCGACGAGCTCGACCGGGCGCTGTTCGTGCGTCAGTACCGCCACCCGGTCGGGCACGAGCTGTGGGAGCTGCCGGCGGGGCTGCTGGACGTGCCGGGTGAGCCACCCGTGGGCGCGGCGCAGCGCGAGCTGGCCGAGGAGGTCGACCTCGTCGCGGGGCGGTGGGACGTGCTGGTCGACTGGTTCAACTCCCCGGGCGGCATGGACGAGGCGATCCGTGTTTTTCTGGCCCGGGACCTGTCTGCGGTGGCGCAGCAGGACCTCTTCGTGCGCCAGCACGAGGAGCGTGACATGGTCGCGGAGTGGGTGCCCCTGGACGTGGCCAGGGACGGCGTGCTGGCCGGGCGCCTGCACAACCCGACGGCCGTGGTGGGGGTGCTGGCGGCATGCGCCGCCCGCGATGCCGGGTGGACCTCGCTGCGGCCGGCCGACGCGCCGTGGCCTCAGCACAAGGCCTACCGGTAGGGCCGCTGCCGGCCAGGGCTCAGCCCTTGGCCTGCGACCAGCGCTCGACCACCGCCACGTCGGCGACGAAACGAACCCCGGAGGACGACCACCGGGTGGCGGTGGCCTCCAGGTCGGTGACGACGTCCCTGCCCACCTGCTCGGCCGCGTCCTCGCGCACGTGCAGCAGCAGCTCGTCGTGCAGGCACAGAACCAGGGACCCGGAGCGCTCGGCGGCGAGCCGCGCCCGCACCGTGGCGGTCCAGGCCTTGAACAGCTCGGCGGCCGAACCCTGCACGACGGCGTTGCGCGCGAAGCGCCCCCGTGCGGCCAGCGCCGCCTCGTGGGAGCCCGCCGCGGTCTCGTCCGCGGTGGGGGAGAGCGGATCCAGGTGCCACATCCGCACCCGCCTGCCCCCGTACGTCAGCACGTCACGACCGGCCTTGCCCTCCAGCGCAGCCTCCTGCAGGAAGCGGATCGCCGCTGGGTAGGTGCGCTCCATGTCGCGCAGCGCCTCACCGGCGGCACCGCTGGTCTGCCCGTACATCGCCGCCAGCACGGCGATCTTGGCCACCGGCCGTTCGCAGCGCAGGGCGGCAGCCACGTCGGCGTAGAGGTCGTCGGCGCGGGCGGCGCGCGCCAGGCCATGGTCGCCGGAGATGGCCGCGAGCACGCGCGGCTCGACCTGGCCGAGGTCTGCCCGGACCAGCAGGTGCCCGGGTGCCGCGCGCACCGCCGTGCGGAGCTCGCGGGGCATCGAGTGCAGACCGGCCTGCGCCGTCATCCGGCCGGCGCCTCCGTCGCTGCCCGACCAGGCACCACGCAGCCTGCCGTCAGCCGCGAGGTGCTGGTCGAGCCATCGGTATCCGTAGGTGCTGGCCACCCGCTCGGCCCGGCGCCATGCCAGCAGCGCGCCGATGAGGGGATGCGTCCCCGCCAACGGCTCCAGGCGCCAGGACCTGGTGTCCGGCAGGTCGAAGCCCGTGCGGCCCAGCAGCTCCTTGACCTGGGCCGGGCTGCGCAGGTCCACGCTCCCTGCGGTCGGCACCGTGTCGAGCACCACCCGGTCCCGTGCGCTGCGCAGCACCTTCTCGTCTGCCTCATCGAGCGGTCGTCGGCCGACGATGGAGGCGATGGTGTCCTCGGCCACGGCGCGGTCGACGGGCAGGCCCTCCGCGGCCAGCTCGACGCTGAACAGCTCGGCGGCGGACTCGGCCCTGGCGCAGTGCAGCGGGTCCCCGCGGCTGGGGACTGCGGACAGGGCGGACAGCTGTCGTCGGGCGACTTCCAGGGCGAGCGCCGCCCAGTGCCGGGCTCGCACCGGTGAGGACCGCCACCCACCCGCGAGCCAGTCCGGCCGCAGGTAGCCGTCCGGGCGGACCGGTTCCTGCGGGGAGCCGTCGTCGTCGGCCAGGCCGGCCGAGGGTGTATCCCCGTCGAGGCCGAGGAGGTCGAGCTGCCCGGAGCGCGGGGCCGAGTGGATGTCGAGACCGTAGGCAGCGCACCAGATCTCGGACGGATGATCCCGCGAGCCGCCGTGCAGCAGCCGGTGCACCGCCGCCAGGTCCCAGCAGCGCGCCAGCCGTAACGAGGGGTCGATCCGCAGCAGCTGCGGGACCACAGTGCCGGCGGACCACCACACCCAGCGCAGGCCCGCCGAGGTGTCCAGGCGCGACATCGCTGCCGGAGCCTGACCCAGCGGGACACGCCACCCCGGGGCGTCGCCATCGTGCAGCAGGACCACGTGCTCATGCTCGAGGGCGACACCGACCAGCGTCCCGGCAGGCAGCTCTCCGCCGGCACCTGCAGGCAGCTGGCCCGGCGACCTCACCCCAGCCAGCGCGTCAGGCACTCGATCGCCGCCGGGTAGGCGTCCAGGCGGTTGGCCCGCTTGGCGAGCCCGTGGCCCTCGTCGGGGTAGACCCGCAGCTCGCACTCCAGGCCGTTGGCGCGCACGGCCGCGACGACCTGCTCCGCCTCGGACAGCGGAACCCGTGGGTCGTTCGCGCCGTGGATGACGAACAGCGGCGCACGGACCTGGTGGATGCGCGGCAGGGGCGAGGCCTCCTCGAGCATCTGCCGGTCCTGCTCGAGCCGCCCGTACTCGCGCTCACGGAACGCGCGTCGGTAGGGGGAGGTGTTCTGCAGGAACGTCACCAGGGACGACATCCCCACGATGTCGACCCCTGCCGCCCACAGCCGCGGCTGGAACGTCAGGCCCGCGAGCACCATGTACCCGCCGTAGGAGCCGCCCCACAACGCCGCCCGCGCAGGGTCCAGCCCCTGGCTCGGCAGCCAGGAGTGCAGCGCCGCGAGGTCGGCCACGGAGTCCAACCGACGCGGGCCGTCGTCCAGGGCGTACCAGCGTCGCCCGTAACCGGTGGACCCGCGCACGTTCGGCACCAGCACCGCGTGGCCGCTGGCGGTCAGCGCCTGCAGCACCGGGTTGAACGTCCGCACCGACTGGCCCTCGGGTCCGCCGTGGATCAGCAGCACGCAGGAGCCTGGCTGCGTGCTCGTACTGGCTGGGTAGGCGAAGCAGGGCACGTTCTCGCCGTCGGGCGCGGGCACGAGGTGCGAGGTCGGGGTGCAGGGGCGGCCGGGAAGCCCGTCGGCGGACGTGGTCAGCGCGCGGACCGCGCCGGAGGCCGCCTCCACGACCAGCACGTCGCCGGGGACGGCCGGTGCGGAGAAGGACAGGGTGACCGCAGAGGAGTCCGGCGCCCAGACCGGCTCGGGAAGCATGTAGGCGACCACGCCGGCCTCCGCGGTGCCGCCGCCGGGCAGGTCCACCTGGTGCACCAGGCGTCCGGAGGCGGGGTCGTACAGGCCGAGGCGGGACTCCCCGTCCACGAGGGTCTGGCCCAGCAGCACCGAGCCGTCGGGGGAGAGCCAGCCGCTCACGTCCCACTCGTCGTGGGCCACCAGCGGTCGGAACCGCCCCGATCGCAGGTCGTGCACCCCGACGAGGGTGGTGTCGAACTCCGCATCCGTGCTGTAGACCAGGCAGGTCCCGTCGGCGCTCCACGACAGCCGCTCGTGCCGTCCCGGTTGGTCCGGGTCGGTCAGCGGCACCGGCTCGGGCACGGGGTCTTGCTCGTCGCCGGGAAGGTCGACCAGCACCAGGTGCGCGCTCATGGGCAGCAACGACGTCAGCGCGAGGGCGAGCCGGCGACCGTCCGGGCTCAGCGCCCCCTCTGCGACCATCCCGCCGCCGGTGTAGGCCGGCCGGTCGCAGCCCGTTCCCAGATTCCGCACGTGGACGTCGAAGTCCACGCCGTTGCGGCCGTTGTGCGCGTAGACCAGGTGCTTTCCGCTGACCTGGAGGAGCGTGTGCATCACCCCGTCCGCGTGCACCAGGGGAGTCAGGTCCGCAAGGACGGCGGGCTCGCTGCGGCTCTGGAGGTGCAGCAGCGAGAGCTGGGCGTTCTCGTTCCCGCCGTCGTCGTGGGAGACGATGACGCTGCGGCGGCCGGGCAGGTAGCGCCCGCTCACCGAGCCTGGCAGGGCCGTCAACGGCGTGATGACGTCCCCGTCGAGCTCCACCAGCTGCACCGTCCCGGTGTCGTCGTGCCCGGCCAGCACCCGTCCTTCGGGGTCCACGTCGAACGCGCGCCAGGAGCGCACCTGCCACCAGTGGCTGACGTCGATCGGCTGCTCGTCCATGCGCGCCAGCCTGTCACGACGACGGGTGCACGGGTGCCCCGGCTGCGCAGCCCCGGTGTTGGGGGCACACTCTTGGCAGGCGAGCCGGTTCCGGATCGCCCCGACACGGGGGCGCTCCCACCCGGCAACGAGAGGGGCTCTACCCATGGGCGAGAAGGACGTCGTGCCGGCAGCTGGTCAGCCCGATCAGGGTTCGCGGCTGGAACGGACGGCAACAGGCCTGGTCTCCAGATTGATCGACGCGGGCATCGACGGCGTCGGCCCCCTCGACCGTGCCGGTGACACCGCCAACGAGGCGATGCGCAGGGCCGGCAGCACCGACGAGGCGATCGAGGCCCTGGTGGCCTCGCACCTGAAGCTCGCAGCGGCCGGAGGCTTCGTCACGGGGTTGGGCGGCTTCATCACCCTTCCGGTCTCCCTGCCCGCCAACGTGCTGGGTTTCTACGGGATCGCCACCCGGATGGTTGCCGGCATCGCGCACCTGCGCGGATACGAGCTGGACAGGCCCGAGGTGCGCAGCGCGGTGATGCTGACCCTGATCGGGGCGGACGCACGCAGCGTGCTGACCAAGTCCGGGATCAGCCCCACCGGAAAGCTCGCCGACCTGGCGCTCCAGCGGCTGCCGGGGCCGGCCCTGATGGTGTTGAACAAGGGCATCGGGTTCCGGCTGCTGTCTCAGTTCGGCAAGAAGGGACTGTCCCGGCTGGGCCGCGGGGTCCCGCTCGTGGGGGGCGCCGTAGGGGCGGGCCTGGACTGGTGGCTGCTGCGCAAGATCGCGACCGCGGCACGTTCGGAGTTCGTCCCCAGGAACCCTCGGTGAAGCGGCTCTCAGCCTTTGCGACCTTGTGGGAGGCGATACGGGGCCGACGTCGGCCGGGCTCGCCCAGCATGGGCGAGTCCGTGGCGGCGCTCCCGCGGCTGGCGACCTCGACGCTGCGGGGGGACTATCCGGGCCTGGACCGCAGCCGGTTGATGCTGATGGGTCTGGCTCTGGCCTACGTGGTGAGCCCCGTCGACCTGATGCCCGAGGCCGTGCTGCTCCTTGCTGGCCTGGGCGACGACGCCGTGGTGCTCAGCTGGCTGGCCGGCACCGTGCTGGTGGAGACCGAGAGGTTCCTCGACTGGGAGAGCGCGCACCAGCGCTCGAACCAAGGAACCAAAGTTTCCGGGCACGCCGTCTGACCGGTGCGGTTCGCTGTCCACAAGGGGGTCTCGGCCTGCTTCGTGTGCCTCGCCTGTGGACAGATAGGCCGAGTAGAGACGTTTGATGGTCATTGTCGTCATATGACGACCGAACCTACGACACTCACCATTCGAGAGCCACGCGACCTCGTTGCGCTGGTTCCCTATCGCCTCGGCTTCGTGCCGCAGAGCTCGCTGGTGCTGGTGAGCCTGCGCTCTGAACGGTCGCACGTCGGGCTGGTGCTGCGCATCGACCTGGCCGACGTGGCTGCCGGAGAGCCGCAGGTGCTCCAGCAGCTGGCCGACCACATGAGGGGCGACGCCGCCCGGCGGGTGGTCGCCGTCATCTACGACAGCGCACCCACGCGCGCCAAGCCGCTCTGGCTCGAGCGGCTGCGTCACACCCTGCTCAGCGACGGGGTGGATCTCGTGGACGCCTGGCACGTGGACGAGCACTACTTCCGGTCGTTGCTGTGCGCGAGCTCGTCCTGCTGCCCGGACCAAGGGTGGCCATTGCGTGACCTGCAGTCAACGGTGGTCAGCGCGGAGATGGTGGCGCTCGGGATCAGTCCGGCGCCTTCACGCCAGGGGCTGCTTCCCGTTCTGACACCGCACCCGGAGCGCGCCCTGCGCCGCGTCGCCGGGCGCATCGACCGCGCGTTGGACAACGGCGGGCCCTCGCGTGCACGCCGGCTCGCGGGGCTGCAGGCGTGGCGTTCCCTGCTGGAGGTCCAGGGCCCCCCGTCCGAACCCGCCGCAGCCCAGGTGCTGGTCGCCCTCGCGCACCCGTGGGCACGCGATGCGGTGCTGCTGACCTGCGTCCCCGGCGCGCAGGACGTGCCGGACAGGCTCGCGGTCGAAGGGCCCGACGAGCTGGTCCACGCGTTGATGGACGGGGTGTTCGGCGCCCAGGGCGTGGAGCCGATCCAACCCGACGAGGTGCTGCTGGAACGGGCCTGCGCCGCCCTGGCGGAGGTCGCGCGGTATGCCAGGGCGTCGCGGCGGGCGGACCCGCTGGCGGTGATGGCCTGGGCGGCGTGGTGGGGCGGGGACGGCGCCCTCGCCGGCGATCTGGTCGACCTGGCGCTGGACGCCTCACCGGAACATGCGCTGTGCGGGCTGATCCAGGCCAGCGTCCGCTCGGGCATGGCCCCGGCATGGGTGGCGTCCGAGCAGCTGGCCGCACGCCAGGCCGACACGCGTGCCCATTAGACGACGACGCCGCCGGCACCGCGTCTCGGATGGCACAACGCCTGTCCCACATATCAAGACGCGAGCGATACTGCTTGTCTCGGGCGCGGGCGTTCCTTACCCTGGGAGGCAGGTCATGAGTGCCAGCGTTCAGCCCCGGCTTGCTGGCCGGCAACCCTCCTCCGCGGTGGGGTGCCCCGGGTGATGACACGGCCTCTCGGCGATCTCAGTCGGCAGGCAAGCGCGGGCCCGGCATCTGGGCCCCTGACCGGGAGGCTGTGCCGTGATCTGTCGAATGTGTTGCTGACCAGCGTCCTACGACGCTGCACCGGTGCCGATCCGCACCATCCTCAGCAAGAGAACCCAGAGCCCCGCGCGTCCGCGCGCCCTCGCATCCCCAGGAGAAGACGATGAACGACGGATGGTCCTTCGAGACCCGACAGATCCACGCCGGCCAGGCTCCCGACAGCGCGACCGGCGCCAGGGCACTGCCGATCTACCAGACGACGTCCTACGTGTTCAAGGACACCCAGCACGCAGCAGACCTGTTCTCGCTGAGCGAGTTCGGCAACATCTACACCCGGCTGATGAACCCCACGACCGACGCCGTCGAGCAACGGGTCGCCAACCTCGAGGGTGGTGCGGGTGCCCTGCTGGTGGCATCCGGGCAGTCGGCTACCACGTTGGCGCTGCTGAACGTGGCCGAGGCGGGCGACCACATCGTCGCCAGCCCGGCCCTCTACGGCGGTACCTACAACCTGTTCCACTACTCGTTCCCCAAGCTGGGCATCGAGGTCACATTCGTGGCGGACCCCGACGACCCCGAGTCGTGGCGCGCCGCGGCCCGCGAGAACACCAAGGCCTTTTTCGCCGAGACGATCTCCAACCCCAAGCAGGACGTGCTGGACATCGAGGCGGTCGCGGCCGTGGCCCACGAGGTCGGTGTACCGCTCGTGGTGGACAACACCGTGGCGACGCCCTATCTCGTGCGCCCGCTGGAGTGGGGGGCCGACGTGGTCATCCACTCCGCCACGAAGTACCTCGGAGGGCACGGCACCGCGATCGCCGGGGTGATCGTGGACGGCGGCACCTTCGACTACGCGGCACAGCCGGAGCGCTTCCCCGGCTTCAACACCCCTGACCCGAGCTATCACGGCCTGACCTACGCCCGGGACCTCGGCGTGGGCAGCCCGCTCGGGGCCAACCTGGCGTACATCCTCAAGGCTCGCGTCCAGCTGTTGCGCGACCTCGGACCGGCGGTCTCACCGTTCAACGCCTTCCTCATCTCGCAGGGCCTGGAGACGCTCAGCCTGCGGATGGAACGGCACGTGCAGAACGCGACGGCGGTGGCGCACTGGCTGCAGGAGCAGCCCGACGTCGAGACGGTGCGCTACGCCGGTCTGGCGTCCAGCCC
>JAABUN010003614.1_pt1 | contig 23478 bp, 24 predicted proteins | sample 5559311 | NCBI WGS metagenome assembly JAABUN01 (sample SAMN10711877, study PRJNA513370) | rock metagenome | isolation source: Antarctica rocks | place: Antarctica: Victoria Land, Siegfried Peak sud
AAGCGTTAGCTTGCTGCTTGCCGTCGTTCGGCAAGCAGCAAGCTAACGCTTACCCTACCCTGGAACAAAAGCCACCGCCAAAACATTTACTTCACATGGCGCGTATCTTTACGCCCCGCTTCGCTTGCGAGGCGGGCTCGTTCTTTCTAATTTGGGGATGACCGGAATTGACAGCTTGCGCAAGTCGCGGGTAAGCGTGCCGGGAGTTGATGGAAGCTCTCCCGCCAAAAAATCTATCAAACAACAACTGGCGACTATTCGTACGCCATGGCTGCTTAGTTTAGAACTACGCACTGCCATCGTTCCGCTCGGGTAAGTTTTTACACCTGGGAGCACGGAGCGTCGTAAGTAGAAACTAGCCGTCGAAGAGCCGTGATTCGGCGGCGAAACCCAACTGCGGATAAGGGAATTTCAAGGGCCTGATGTGCGCCTGGAATTCTTCGAAAATCCAAGCATAGATACGCACGTAGAAAGCACGTTGGCTTCCTTGTCTGGACCAGGGTTCGAATCCCTGCATCTCCACTGAAAACCCCGATTCCAGTTTGGATTCGGGGTTTTTGTTTTTAAAGGGGACGGTTTAGGGGACAAGCGCAAAAGTTGTGAGGTATCTTCTACTGTCTTCGTCTTTAAATTTGTGGCGTCGTGTATGCTACACTCTAACTGGGGTGGTCTAGCGGAAACGGACAGTGAGAAGTCTTAACTTCCCCTGCCTATGACTGAGAAGGAACCAATTGGCGGCCAGCCCGCTACCCGCAAAAAATATGCACCTGCTTTCAAGGCCGAGTGCATTCGACAGGTGGCTGTCGGCGCGCGGCAAACCGATGTAGCCCGTGCCCAGGGCATCTCGCCCGCCCTGCTCTCGGGCGCTAGCAGCACCAGGCGTTAGAACAGGCCGTGCCCAGCAGCGCCGAGCGCGAGGAAATCAAGCGGTTACGCGCTGAGTTAAAACGCGTAGAAATGGAGCGGGACATTTTAAAAAAAAGGGGTGACCATCTTTTTCCAACTTCCTTAACCGTGAGCAAGTACGAATTTATTGCTTCGCGTTCAGCAGGTTGGCCAGTGGGGAAAGTATGCCGAGTGCTGCGTGTAAGCACTAGCGGCTACTATCAGTGACGACGGGCCGGTGTGCTACTGACTCCTACTTGGCAGCCTATGGCGGCGGCCACTTTTACCCGTCACGCCAGCCGCTACGGTACGCGCCGTCTACGAGCGGAACTGCGTGCCGAAGGCCACCAGGTGGGCGTTATGCACTGCGCACTTGGCTGCGAGCCAGCGGCTTGCGGGCCCTTTGTACGCATACCCCGCGCCCCCGCGCGACGCAGGCTGCCCCGGCCTGGTGGCCGCAAACCTGTTGCTCGGTCAACCTGCCCCGAGCTGCCCCCATCAAGTCTGGGTGGGCGATATCACTTACCTGCCGTTGATAGGCGGGCGCTGGTGCTACCTAGCTACTTGGCGCGATGCCTGCTCCCAGTGTGTGTTGGGCTGGCACTTAGCCGCGCAGATGCCCACTGAACTGGTGCTCACGGCCCTGGAGCAAGCCCTGACGCTCCGTCAGCCGGCCCCTGTACTCGTCATCCACGCCGACCGGGACAACCAGTACACCAGCCACGCCTGCCGCCAGCGCATTGAACATGCCGGGGCCTTGGCCAGCTTCAGACGGCCGGGCAACCCCTGCGATAACGTGCAGGCCGAAGCGGGCTGGAGTACCCTCAAAACCGAGCTACTGCCTCACGGCGGCATGTTTGCTAACCTCGAGGAGGCCCGCTTGGAAGTAGCCCACTACTTCGACACCTATTTCAACTTGGAACGCCGACACTCCGCCCTCGGCTACCGCTCGCCCCATCAATTCGAACAGGACTTGAAAATCAACCTACCTTAGCTCAGTATCCGCAGCAGCTAGAGCCTGTTATGTACTGGTGAGCGGTTTGAGGTGTCGAGCAAGCACGATGCCGAGAAAAAACAGAAAATGAAGCTGTTGCGACGAGCAGCTAAGGCGCTCGTAGTCGCGGGCTAGTCGGCGGGAGCGGCTGAGCCAGGCAAAGGTGCGTTCCACGACCCAGCGCCGCGGTAGCAGGACGAATCCCTTCTGCCCAGCTGGCTTAGTAACCACTTGTAGGTCAATGTCACGTACGGCAGCCTCATACCCGGCATCTTCCCCTGTATAGCCCTGGTCCACGAAGCCAATCTGCACGGTTTGGCCCGTTACCTGCTGCACCCGCTCACTTGGTTCCCCCACCTGGGTCCGCTCCTGTTCGTTGGCTGGCGTGACGACCACGCTCAGCAGGTGGCCGAGGGTATCGACAGCAAGGTGCGCCTTGCTGCCCTTGCGCCGCTTGCCGCCATCATAGCCCGCCCGGTGCCCGCTCTCCGGCGTGCTTTGCAGCACCCGGCCGTCCAGGATGACGGCGGTGGGAGTCGCGGCCCGGCCCAGCCAAACGCGCTGTAACTCGTTCAAATCGTGCACCATATCTTCAAAAACGCGGGCATCCCGCCAGCGCGTCCACTGCTGGTAGACCGTGGCCCAGGGCGGCAGGTCGTGGGGCAGCCCGTATGGCCCAGGTAGCGCACGGCATTAAACAAGTCGCGCAAGGGGTAAAGCCGTTGGGGCGCGTCTTCCCGTATCAGGGCCAGATAGAGGGCCACAAAGGTCCATTCGTCGTCGCTTACCTCGCTGGGGTAGTGCCGGGGCGTGCTCATACCCCTAATTTACGCACCAATGCATAACAGGCTCCAAGCGTGGGTAAGTGCAGGTGTGGCTGCCCCCGCGGACTCGTTGCGGGTGTTGCGTACCCACTTCGAGGGCCGTCACCTGGCGGGAAGAGGCGCGAACGGGACAGGGATAGCGGGAAACGGGACGAAACAGCGGCCTCGTCGGTCGGTAGCAGCACTTGTCGACCTACTCGAAACACAGCGCCGGCGCATCAGGCGCTACCTAGCTAAACGGGCCCTTACTGGATTGTTTACTATTATCTATTAAGCACTTATGCACATAGCCAACACTGCTTACCCCTGGTAGGTTTTTAAGTAGAACCAACGGATAGATGAGGCGTTCAATAAGTGCTAATAGTTTCATTTATTGAGCGCTACCAACTGCCAGCGCGCATGTTGAAACTGAAGCTTGGTTACCGAAGCGTAATCAATTTGCAGCTGAAAAGCGTTGCGCAGCGGAATTTCTAAGCAGTGGCATACCAGCGCCCGAATGGTGCCACCGTGCGTAAAAACCAGCGTGGGCTCCTCTCGTGCAGCGGTAGTTAATTCGGCTAGAAATGTGGCAGCCCGCTGCTGTACTACCCCGAAGGTTTCGCCACCGGGCGGGGATAGGGTGACGTAGTCGGCCATCCAGGGCGTGGTTTCGGCGGGGGGCAGGTCAGTCCACCGGCGATTTTCCCACGCGCCGAAGTTCATTTCGCGCAGTCGCTCATCCAGCGTTAGCTCAGGGGCCACGGTTTCGGCCAGGGCCACGCAGCGCTGGGCGGGGCTACTGAATACGCGGTAGGGCGGGGGCGGCAGCTTGGGGAGTAGCCGGGCCGCTTCGGCGGCAAACGTAGCCGCGAGCGGCACATCGTGGTGGCCGTAGCAAATGCCGGGGGCCTGCACGGCAGTGTGGCGAATCAAATAAATTTCCATGCAAAACCAGCCAGTAGGAAAAGGTAGATACTCACTTCGGCCGCTTGCTGAATGGCCCCTAAGCAGTCGCCGGTGTAGCCGCCAATCCAGCGCTGGAAATAGCGGGCCAGGATAGTTTTTACTACCGCCAGCGGCAGTAGCACCAGCAGCAACACTGGGCGGTGCAGCCACGCAGCATAGGCGAGCAGGGGCAGTGCCCCCAGCAACAGGCCGGTGGCTAGCTCCGCCGCACTCATTTTTTTGGCCACTGGCTTCGCCTTGCTGTCCTCGTTGGCGCGGGCGTAGCGGTGGCTGAAAATGCAGGTGAGCGCCGTGGCCCGGCTGAGCGGGTGGGCCAGCAGCAGGGCGGGCGTAACGGCCGCCGGGGGCAGCCCGCGCAGCACCAGAAACTTGCCCGCCAGCAGCAGCCCCAGGCCGGTAGCGCCGTAGGTGCCCAGGCGGCTATCCTTCATGATGGCCAGTATTTTATCCTGCGTCCAGCCGCCCCCAAACCCATCGCACACGTCGGCAAAGCCGTCTTCGTGAAAGGCTCCGGTGAGCAAGATGCTGGCGACCATACTTAGCAGCAGGGCTACCTCCGCGTTACGAAACAGGAAGCTGGCCCCAGCAAAAACGCCTGCCGCCACGCCGCCCACCAGCCAGCCCACGAGGGGGAAATAGATGGTGGCTTTATTGAGCAGCTCATCAGAATAGCCCGCCCACGCGGGCACCGGCAGGCGGGTATAAAACTGCACCGCCAGCAGCAAAAGACGCAAGTGGTAGCGCAGCCAAGTAGCCATGAGTGGAGTCAGCAAGGAAGCTTAGGCACCGGAATCATCACTTACGCCGGCGCTTTCAAAGGACGCCATTTCGTTCAGGAAATTGACTGCCGCCTGCACCAGGGGGTAGGCCAGCGCGCAGCCCGTGCCCTCGCCCAGCCGCAGCCCCAGGCGCAGCAGCGGCTGCCCGCCTAGTTCGGCCAGCAGCAGGCGGTGCCCCTGCTCATCCGACTCGTGGCAGAATACGCAATAGGCGAGCACGGCGGGGGCTAGCCGGGCAGCCACCAGCAGCGCCGACGAAGCAATAAAACCGTCGATGAGCAGCAGCATTCGCAGCTCAGCGGCGCGGAGCATGGCCCCGCACAGCTGCGCGATTTCGAAGCCCCCGAAGGTAGCCAGCACTGCCAGCGGTTCGGTTCCTACCTGCGGGTGAGCAGCCACGGCTTGCGTGAGGGTAGCAAGTTTGCGGGCCAGGCCGGTCGCGTCGAGGCCGGTACCGCGCCCTACGCACTCGGCCAGCGGCCGGCCCGTGAACAGGTGCATAAGCACGGCGGCTGAAGAAGTGTTACCGATGCCCATCTCGCCCAGGCCCAATACGTTGCAGCCCGTGGCGTGCCGCTCGTCGGCCAGCCGGGCGCCGCGTTGCAGGGCGTCGGCGCACTGGGCGGCGCTCATGGCCGGGGATTGGGCAAAGTTTTGGGTGCCCTCGGCTATTTTCTCGTCGCGCACGGCGGGCAGGTCGGCGAAGCTGCCGCGTACGCCCGCGTCCACGATGGTCAGGCCCAGCCCATTCTGGCGGCAGAAGACATTGATGGCTGCCCCGCCGCTGGCGAAGTTGCGCACCATCTGGTACGTCACTTCGGGCGGGTACTGGCTCACGCCGGCCCGGGCAATGCCGTGGTCGGCGGCGAAGACCAGCACGTGTGGCTGGCGCAACGCGGGCGTCAGCGTCTGCTGCACCAGGGCCACTTGCTGGGCCAGGGTTTCGAGCTGGCCCAGCGCCCCTAGCGGCTTGGTCTTGGTCGCAATCTTATGGGCGATGGCCGCCGTCAGGGCGGTATCGGGGGCGGTGATATTCCAACGCATCAGGCAGTAGGCTCGGGTGGAGTAGTAGCGTCGTCCGCTTTCTTAAAGCGCTTGTAGAGAAAGAGCTGCCACTTCTCTTCGGCTACGCCGGCCTGGTCCATTTCAGCGCGGGCCAGCGTAAAAAACAGGTCCGACAAGCGGTTGATGTAGGCTGGGATGGCGGGGTCCACGGCATCCACGGCCATCAGGCTAACCAGGCGGCGCTCGCCGCGGCGCATCTGGGTGCGCACCACGTGGCAGAGGGCCGATACCTCATTGCCGCCCGGCAGCAGGAAATAGTCAGAAGCCGTTTTCATCGCGCCTTCCAGTTCATCAATCCACTCCTCGCAAAACTGCGCGCCATCGGTTGGCAGCGGATTAGGATTGATTTTCTTGGCATCCGAAGGCCGCGCCAGGTGCGACATCATATCCATCAAATCCTTCTGAATCTTGTGCAGATTGGGCTGCCAGGCGTGCTCCGGGCCCAGCTTCACGCGCAGCAGGCCCAGGGTCGAGTTGGCCTCGTCGAGGGTGCCAAAGCACTCCACCCGCACATCATCCTTGGGCACCCGCGCGCCCCCAAACAGGCCCGTGGTGCCCGCGTCGCCTTTCTTCGTGTAAATTTTCATGGAGCTGTTAGTTTACTTATTAATAAGGAGTTACTTAACGGTTAGCGGCAGCCCCGACACCATAAAAATGGCCCGGTCGGCCCGCTGGGCAATGTACTGATTGAGCCAGCCTTGCAGGTCGGTGAACTTGCGGCCGGCTTCGGTGGGCGCGTGCAGGCCCATGCCGATTTCGTTGGAAATGACCAGCAGCGTGCAGTCCTGCTGCCGCAGCTTATCAAACTCCTGCTGAGCCTGGTGCAGCGCGGTTTCTACGTCATATTTCGCATCGGTGAAGAAATTGGTGAGCCAGAGCGTCACGCAATCGAGCACCACCACGCGGCCCCCCAGGTCGAGGCGGCTGAGGTATTTTTCCTCCTCCAGGGTGGTCCAGCGGGCATCGCGGTCGGCCACGTGCCGGGCAATGCGCTGGCGGTGGTCGTCGTCCCAGGCCCGCGAGGTAGCCAGGTACACCGGGCTAGGGCTGAGCTGCAAGGCCAGGTCCTGGGCATAGCGGCTTTTACCCGAGCGCTGCCCGCCGGAAATGTAGTAGAGCACGGCTAGAACGTGATAGTGTAGCGCCCCGAAATGTTGCGGCCGGGCAGGTTGTAGCCGCGTTTCTCGTAGTAGTTCTCGTCGGTCAGGTTATTCACCAGCACCGAGATAGTGTGCTGGCCGGCGAAGGTGTAACCCGCCGAAAAATCCAGGGTCATGTAGCGCGGGTACTCGATTTGGGGCGACTTCACGTCGGTGAAGTCCGTGTCCTGGCGACGGCCTACGTAGTGGCCGGCCAGGCGGGCGCTCAGGCCGTGGTGGGTGCTGGCGTAGGCCACGCCGTAGTTGCCGCTCAGCTTGGCCACGTTAAAAATGGCGCGGTTGGTTTGCGAGCCATCGAGGTTATTGGTCACGTCCTCCGCCTTAAAAATGCCCGTGCCGCCCGCAAACACGCGCAGTGAATAGCGGTTGTCGGCCAGCATCCCCAAATCGTAGCTGGCCTCGCCTTCCAGGCCGCGGATGCGGCTGTCGTTGGCATTTACGTAGGTAGTGCGCGAGGCTACCTTATACCCCTCGGGCGTGGTTTCGTTCGCCGGATTGGTGGTGCGGGTAGTAATGCGATTCTGCACCTGGGTCGAGAAGAAGGTCACGTCGGCCGAGAAGCCGCTGGTGGGCAGGCCGTAGCGCAGGCCGGCGTCCCAGGTCACGCTGCTCTCGTTTTTCAAGTCCGCATTACCTTGCGTAATAGACACTTGGCGGCTAGCCGTGGGCGATGTTTGCGAGTAGCCCGCCACGTTGTAGGCGTCGGGCGTCACGTAGGCGCGGCCGATGGTAGCGTGCGCCCGCAGGCCCTGCACCAGCTCAAACTGCGCCCCCAGGCTGGGGCTGAAGAACGGATTGGTAGTTTTGCCGGGGTTGAAGGAGGTGAGCAGGTCGGTCTGCTTCACGTTGTAGGTAATAAAGTCGTAGCGTACGCCGGGCGTAATAATCAGCCGGTCAGCTAGTAAGCTCAGTTGGCCCTGGGCGTAGACGCCGGTAGTATTTAGCTCATAATTGGGATTATAAGGCGCGATGTTGGCCCCGGCCGCGTTGAAGCGCAGCGAGTTGCTGGTCGCCTCATTATGGTCAACGCCCACCGTGATGCTTTGGCGGCCCAGCTTGAGCACATCCTTCACCTGAATGCCTTTCCAGAGGTACTGGCTCTGAAACGAGCGGTAGGGCGCGATGGCCGTGTTGCCGTTGTAGAGCGTGTTGTTGTTATTGGTTTCCTTCGACGTGTAGCCGCGCACGAATAGCTGGTGGTGCGCGTAGTCCCCGGTGGCGCTTAGGTCAAGGTTCTGGCGCTCGATGTCTTTGGTGGTGTTGCCCAGGTCGCCGTAGTAGATATCATTGGGCGACTGCACGTTGCGGGCCACGAAGCGCTCGCCGCGCACGTCTGCCCGCCAGTGCTCGCTCAGCTGGTAGCCCAGGCGCAGCGCGCCCGAGTAGTAGTTGAGTTTGGTGGAGCTGCGGCGCTGGCCGTCGGCGCGCTCGTCGTCGGTGGTTTGGTTGGTGCCGTCGGCGTAGATTTTGGTGACGTGGTCGCCATCGAGCCAGCGGCGGAAAATGCCGCCTTCGCCCAACTTGTAGTCCTGGGCGCGGTCAAACATCGCGAGCGACAAGTCAAAATCGAGGTTCTTGGTCAGGTTGCCACCCGTCGCGCCACCAAACTTAAACGTTTGGTAGCTACCGTATTCCGCAAATAAGGTCGGGCGCACCGGCCCGCGCGAGTGGCGCGTAATCACGTTCACGACCCCGCCCATGGCCTGCGAGCCGTAGAGCGCCGAGGCCGGGCCTTTCAGCACTTCTACCCGCTCCACACTGCCCAGGTCGAGGGTAGCGAGGTTACTGGTGCCCGCCGGGCGGCCATCCACGAGCAGCAGGGCGCGCTGGTTGAGGCCGCTGGTTTGGGGCCGGAAGCCCCGGATGCCTACCCCCGCCAGCAGGCCGGGATACTGGATAATATCAACCGAGGCATTTTTCTTGAGCACGTCGGTAAACTCTTGATTAGGAGTCGCTTGGATGTCCTTCTGGCTGATAACCTGCATCGTCTGCGGCACCCGGCTGCGCTCGGTAGCCGAGCGCGTAGCCGTTACCACTACCTCGCTGAGGTTCTGATGCTTGAGCGTATCGGCTAGCATCTGGGCCTGCGCCCCGCTTACCGTGCCGACCACCAGCAGGGAGCCCATTACTAGCTGAATTTCAAGGCGACAGGGCTTAGTGCGCTGGCGGAGAAAACGTTGGTTCATACTTTTTACTATTTGCTGAGGAGTCAGCACGGTGGATTAGGGATACTAAAATTTTGCCGGCGGCTGGGTAGTGTCAGCTACGGCAACCGGTTGATTACCTCTTATTTGGCTCAGCGCCCGCAGCAGGGCTTCCACCGTGTCGTGGGCTTGGGGCGGCTGGCCGGCGGCTTGGCTAAGCCAGGTAGTTTGGGCGGCGTGGGGCACCCGCACGCGCAGGCTGGCCGGCGCGGCAGTGGGCACAAAGCCCTCGCGTTCCAGCGCCCGGCGCGTCCAGAAAGCGGCGGCGCCGTCGCCCACCAGCTGCACGGCCGGGCCAGTGGGCGCGTGCAGGGCGAAGGTGCCGGTAGCCGCGTCAAACGCCAGCCCTTCGTGCACAAAGGCCGCCGCGAAGGAGCCGCTGAGCACCAGGTCTTCGGGCGTGCCGGTGCGGAGCGCGCCCTCGGCGGGCAGCAGCCAGATGCGGTCGGCGGCTTGCAGGGCCAGGTCCAGCTCGTGGGTCGACAGCAGGATAGCCTTGCCGGTCTGGCGGGCCAGGCGGTGCAGCAAGCGCATGAGGGCCACGCGGTTGGGTAGGTCGAGGTGGGCGGTGGGCTCGTCGAGCAGTACCACAGGCGTGTCCTGGGCCAGGGCGCGGGCCAGCAGCACTTTCTGGCGCTCGCCGTCGCTGAGCTCGCCCACCGGGCGCGGGGCAAAAGCCGCGGTGCCCGTGGCTACCAGCGCGGCCTGCACCTGCGCCTCGTCGTGGGTCGACAGGCCGCCCAGCCAGCCGGTGTGCGGGTGGCGGCCCAGGCGCACCAGCTCGCGCACGGTCAGGTTGCCAGCGTCGAGGCGGTCGGTAAGTACAATGCTAAGCTGGCGCGCCCGCTCGGGGGCACTTAGCGTGGCCAGCGATTCCCCGGCAATTATTAATTGGCCGCTTAAGGGGGGCTGCAAGCCGGCCAGGGTGCGCAGCAGCGTCGATTTGCCAGCGCCATTCGGCCCTAGCAGGCACACCAGCTCGCCGGGCCCCAGGGCCAGCTGCAACGGCCCGGCCACGGGGCGGGGCTGGTTCTTGGCGGCAAAATAGCCCACCACCAGGTCGGCAGCGGTAAGCAGCGGCGGGGGGGTAGGCATGGGCATTAGGAGAAAGACGAGCGGATATTCTGGCGGCGCAGCACTACCCACAGCACCACCGGCGCACCGAGCAGCGAGGTCACTACGCTGAGCGGCAGCGAGGTTTGGCTACCGGGTAGCTGGGCCACGCAATCGCAGGCCAGCGTGAGGGCGGCCCCGGCCAGGCAGGTGCCGGGTAGCAGCAGGCGGTGGTCGGCGGTGCGCAGCAGGGCCCGCGTGAGGTGCGGCACGGCAATGCCCACGAAGCCAATCGGCCCGCAAAACGCCGTAATAGCCCCCGCCAGCAAGCTCGTGCTGGCAATGATGAGCGTGCGCGAACGCCCCACCACCAAGCCCATGCTGCGCGCATAATTCTCGCCCAATAGCAAAGCATTCAACGGCTTAGCTGAAGCAAAGGCCAGCACTAGCCCTACCCCCACTACGGTAGCAAGCACCGCCAGGTGGCGGCCCACTACCCCCCCCAGCGAGCCAAACGTCCAGAGCAGATATTCCTGAATCTGTTCGGGGGCGCTGAAATACTGCCAGAGGCTGACGATAGCCCCGGTTACGCTCGCAATCATCAGGCCCACAATGAGTAAGACGACGTTGTCGCGCACCCGCGCCGAGAGGGCCAGCACCAAGCCCATTACCAGCGCCGCGCCGGTCGTGGCGGCCAGCACCAGGCCCCAACTGCCGCCCAGGCCCAGCGCCCGAATGGCAAAGCTGTTGGCCACGCTGCCGCCGGCTAGCATCACCACGGCCACGCCCAGGCCCGCGCCCGCCGTGAGGCCCAGCACCGAGGGCCCCGCCAGCGGGTTGCGGAACAGCGTCTGCATCTGCAAGCCGCTCACGGCTAGCCCACTGCCCACTGCTAAGGCCGTCAGGGCTTTAGGTAGGCGAATTTCGCGCACGATAAAGGCCCAGGCCGGATTGTCAGTCGGCTGGCCGAGCAGGATTTTGACCACGGCCGCCACCGGAATGCGCACCGGCCCCAGGGCAATGTCGAGCACGAAGCCCAGCAGCACCAGCCCGGCCAGGGCGAGTAGCCAGGCCGGGCGCCGCTGGCCAGCCACCGGGGTAGGGGCGCTGGCCCCAGGTTGGGACGGCCTCACTTGACTGGCTGGTAATAGTAAAGCTGCCAGGTGGGCAGCAGCTCGGGGTGCAAAATCTTAATCAAATCGGACAGCACCAGGTCGGGCCGCACCGCGCCCGATTCCCAGTAGTCGTTGGAGCCCTGGGCGTTGGTGCGGCGGTTGTTGTTGTAGAGACGGCCGGTTTTGAAGGGCGCAAAGGCGGCGTAGCGGGCATCCTGGGCCACAATTTCGGCCTTGGTGCTGGCCGAGCCGGTTTGCAGCCAGTAGTCGGCGGTGAGGGCCACCGGGGCCACCGTTTCAAACGACAGCGCCAGACTGCCCTTCGGCGACTTGGTCTTGTCCCACTGGTAGGTGGTGCCCGCATCGCGCAGAAACTGCGCCATATAGCTGTCGGCATCGGGCACGTACCACACATCTTTGAAGGGCAGGCCGACTACTACGGTCGGCTTTTTGGCTGCCTTGTGCCCCAGGGTAGCCAGGCGCTGGTAGTCACGCACCACCTGGCCGAACTTCTGGTTGACCAGGTCTTCCTTGTTGAGCAGCGCGGCTAGCACCTTCACCCACTCGGCGCGGGCCAGCGGGGTCGATTCGACCCACTCCGAGTTAATCATAACGGGCACCCCGGCCGCCTGCAGCGTTTGAAAGCGCGTGAGGCCCTCACCGGGCCAGCCGGTCGCCATCACCAGGTCGGGGTGCTGAGCGATTAGTTGCTCGTTGTTGAGCTCTTTACCCTGGCCAGCTTCCAGAATCTTGCCGGCCGCAATGCGTTGGCGCACCCGCGGGGCCGAAGCGTATTTGAGGTTGCCGAGGCCCACCAGCACATCGGCAGCTCCCAGGAAATCAACCAGCGCGACGTGCATCGACGATAATCCGACCAGCGTGCGAATGGGCGTTTCGATAACAATGGCATCGGCGTAGCCCGCCGGGCGGGCCGCCCCGCGGGGCACTAGCAGGTAGCGGGTAGCGGTAGTCTTTTGCTCAAACGGGCTCAGGACGGTAATTACTTTGCACCCGCTCACATAGTTGATGGTGAAGCCCTTGGCAAAGTCAACTGTGGTGCGCCCCCGGGTGTTGGGTGCTGTCGCCAGCTTCGGCCCAGCAGCGTGCGGCGCGGCAACTGGGGCAGGAATGGCCCGCGGGGCGGCCACTTGGCCCCGGCCCGCCAGCGAGGCAAGCAGTAGCCCCGCCAGCACGAAGCTACGGCGGAATAAGAAAAACGAGGGTACGCCTCCGGCACGGCCGGGGGGTAGCGAGGGGTAGAGCATGGTACGACGAGCCTTTCTGCCGAAAGCTGTGACTGTATGAAGCAGGTGGCAGGTCTTCTGACTTCCCCCGCCGACTGATGGCCTTCCCATTCCCAAAGGGAACAGTGGCGCCTGATTATCAGTCGGTTTGGTGAGGGGGTTACAGCAGCGGAGACTGTCCCGGATTTACACCGGATTCCCTATTAAAGTCGCCCCGCACCGCGGAAGCGACTACCATTTGCTGGGGCGAAGGTAGGGACGATTGCCGGGCGGGCCGCCGCCGGGCCCCGTCGCCCTAGGTGCCGACTACCGCCCGCACAAAGGCTACGCGCTCCCGAACGGAAGCTTTAGGCAAGTCTACTACCGTGAAACCCAGCCGCTGATACGTGCGCCGCAGCGCGTAGTACAGTACTTCGGCCTCGGCAAACGTCTGCCAGCGCTCGGCATCGCTGACGTAGATTTCGGGCCAGGGCGGCGCCAAAAACACCGGCGACTGGTAGCCGTGCGCCGCCACTGTCTCGTAGTAGGCCGGTGCTACCGGCTGGCCCGCGACCTCGAGGTAGGCGATGAGGTCAGGCAGGCCCCGGTCGAAAAAAGTGGGGCCGGCGTGTTGGCTAGCCGCCACGTGCTGCGCCACCATCCGCGCCCGCGCCAGTTCGGCAAAGCCCGCTAAATCGAGCCACGGCACCAGCCCGCTGCCCAGCGCCACCTGCTCCTGGATGAGCGCGCGCGATACTTCGTCGGCCCCCGCGAAGCCCGCCCGGCGAAGGGCCGCCAGCAGCGTAGTTTTGCCAGCCCCAGGGCCGCCCGAAATCACGTAAAGGGGCATCTCAACTTCTAAAAAAAACAGGCGTGCGTGCAGGGGCAGGCGTATTCAGCGAGCGCCTGCCTGGCCCCGGCGCGCACGGCAAAGTTCGCGTGCTTCTCTCTTCCCATGCTTCCTACCCCTTCTGAAAAGCCCCAGTTTTTACTTGCCGCGCCCAGCAGCGGCAGTGGCAAAACCACCCTCACGCTGGGTTTGCTGCGGGCCCTGGCCCGGCGCGGCCTGGTGGTGCAGCCCTTCAAGTGCGGCCCCGACTACCTTGATACCCACCACCATACGCAAGCCGCTGGCCGTCCTAGCCTCAACCTCGACCTGTTTATGGCCTCGGTGGGGCACGCGCAGGCCACGTACGCGCACTACACCGCCCCCGCCGATGTGGCGGTGGTCGAAGGCGTGATGGGCCTCTTCGACGGGGCCGACCGCATGCGCGATAGCGCGGCCGACGTAGCCGAGCAACTGGGCATCCCCGTCATTCTGGTCGTCAATGCCAAGGCGATGGCCTATTCGGTGGCCCCGCTGCTATTTGGGTTCAAGAATTTTTACCCCGGCATCCGGCTGGTCGGGGCCATTTTCAACTTCGTGAATACGGCCTCGCACTACCACTTTCTGCGCGAGGCCTGCGAAGACGTGGGCGTGGAGCCACTCGGCTATTTGCCTGCTAATCCGGCCTTTGGCATCCCCTCGCGCCACCTGGGCTTGTCGATTGACACGACTGTTCAGTACGAAGCCATTGTGGAAGCCCTGGCCGATGCCCTACCCCACACCGTGGACCTCGACCGCCTGCTGGCCGTAACGCGCACGGCCGCGCCAGTTGCCGCGCCCCCGCCGCCCGCCGGGGCTAGTCCAGCGCCGCGCCGCCGCCTGGCCGTGGCCCGTGATGCGGCCTTCACCTTTACCTATCACCAAAATTTGCAGGCGCTGGCTAGGTTCGGGGAAGTCACGTATTTCAGCCCGCTGGCCGATGCCGCGCTGCCCGCCGGCACCGATTTTTTGTATTTGCCCGGCGGCTACCCCGAGCTCTTCGCCGGGGCGCTGAGCGCCAACGCGACCATGCGCGCCAGCATCGCCGCGTACTGTGCCGGGGGCGGGGCCACGTATGCTGAGTGCGGCGGCCTGATGTACCTAGGCCAGCAATTGCTCGACGCGCAGGGCCAGGGCTTTGCTATGGCGGGCGTGTTGCCCTGCACCACGTCGATGGCCCAGGCCAAGCTGACGCTGGGCTACCGGTCCGTGGAATGGAACGGCCTGACTGTCAAAGGGCACGAGTTTCACTATTCGAGTCTAACCGACCAGAGTCTGACGCCCGCCCCGGCAGTTATCACCAACGCTAAGGGCGTAACGGTACCCGTGCAGCTTTACCGGCAGGGCAACGTGTGGGCCTCCTACGTACACCTGTATTGGGGCGAAAACCCGGCGTTTATCGAGCGGCTGCTAACGCAATCCGCGCCGGTAGCGCCGCCAGAATAGCCCGATAATGCCCGCCATCGCCACCGCGCACACGGCGTGGTTGAGGCGGGCTACCCGGTCGATTTCCCTAGGGCCGATGGGGCGCGGGTTGTCGCCGATGTAGGGTTTGGGCACGAGCTGGCCGTGGTAATAATTGGGCCCACCAAAGCGGCAGTCGAGCACCCCGGCCAGCGCGGCTTCCGGGTAGCCGGCATTGGGGCTTTTATGTTGATTACCAAACTGCCAGATGAACCGAAAGGCGCGTCCGCTGCCGCCCAGCGCCGCCAGTAGGCCGGCCGTGAGGCGGGCAGGCAGCAGGTTGGCCACGTCGTCGAGGCGGGCCGCGAACTTGCCAAATTGCTCGTAGCGTGGGTTACGGTAGCCCACCATCGAGTCGAGGGTGTTTACCATTTTGTAGGCCATCAGGCCCGGTACGCCGGCCAGGGCGTAGGCGCACAGCGGGGCCACCACGCCGTCGCTCAGGTTTTCGGCCAGGCTTTCGAGCACGGCGGTCCGAATCTGCTGCGTGTCGAGCCGGGCCGTGTCGCGCCCCACGATGCGGGCCAGCTGGCGGCGACCAGCTTCTAAGCCCTCGTTTTCCAGCGCCGCGAACACCGCCCGGCCCTCGCGTACCAAGCCCGTATTGGCCAGCCCGTAGAAAACCCAAACGCTATTGGTGACAAGGGTGCAGGCCGGCGGCAGGCGTTGCAAGAGCCTGGCTAGCAGCCTGAAAGAAATAAACGCGCCGCCTACCAGCCCGCCGGCTAGCCAGGCCCCCTTGGCGAAGCGGTGCGGCCCGTGGTTGAGCCGCTGCTCGCCGGCGGCGATGAGCGCGCCGTAGGTGCGCACGGGGTGGGGCCAGCCCTCGGGGTCGGCCAGCCACAGGTCGAGGGCATACCCGAGGGCCAGCGGGGCGGCTAGGCGAGCGAAGCGGTCCATGCGGCTAAGGCATTAATAAGTAACTGGTTATCGGCTGGGCGGCGGGTGCCGATGCGGAAGTGCGCGGGCGTGAGGTCCCGAAAGTTACTGGCGTCGCGAATAAGCAGGCCGTGCTGGTCCAGCAGCCAGCGCTTTAGCCCGGCCGCCGTGCCGCGCCGGGTAGTAGCCAGGAAATAATGGGTCTGGCTGGGTAAGATGCCGAGACCGGGGTTTTGAGCCAGCCGGGCGGCTAGGGTGGCTTTATCAGCCAGCAGTCGCGCGAGGGGCAGCTGCACCTGGGCGTAGTTCTCGAAGAGGTAGTGCCCGGCCGCCACGGCCAGGGCATTGACCGCCCACGGCGCTTTGCCGCGACTGAGGCGCGCCACCAGCGCCGCCGAGGCCACCACGTAGCCCAGCCGTAACCCCGGAATGGCGTAAGCCTTCGTTAGCGAACGCATTATCAGTAAATTATCAAATTGCACCAACAGCGGAATGGCCGATTCACTACTGGTCGTAAACTCAATAAAGGCCTCATCAAGCACGAAGACCGTGCCGGGGTTGTGCGCCAGCAAGGCCGGCAGCAGGCCCGGTGCCAGCACGCTACCGGTGGGGTTATTCGGATTGCAGATAAAGACCAGCTCGCTGGCTAGCCGGCGGTCGGCGCGCAATTCCTCCCACGCCAAAAAGTGGAGCGCGTGGCCGTGCAGCCGGCCGGCATCCTCGTACTCGGCAAAGGCAGGCGTGAGCACTGTGCTGCGCTGCCCCGCCCAGGCCTGCGCCACCAGGTAGATGCTCTCGGTGGTGCCACTGCTCACGAGCACCTGCGCGGGGGCCACGCCGTGGTGCGCCGCAATGCGGGCGGCGAGGCTTTCGGCGAGTACTTCGGGGTAGCGGCTCACGGTGAGCCACTGGCTGAATACATAGGCTTGCAGGCCCGCCGGCGGGCCGCCGTACCAGACGTTGGTGCTGAAATCGGCGATGAGGGGGGAGGCGTGGCGGTAGCCGTCGTCGCCGTGGCCGTGGAGCATGGGTAGGAAGCTAGCGTTGCAGGTCGGCGTAAATCTGGGCCATGTCCACGTTCGCCCGAATGAGGTCGGCCAGGCGGTCGAACTGGCTGTTTTTGAAGGCCGCAAAGTCGAGCGGTGCGCTGGGTGGCTGGGTGGTGTACGGCGCCAGCAAGTGCTCGATAACCTGCGCGTTATCCAAGATGCCGTGCAGGTAGGTGCCCCAGCAAGTCGGGCCAGCGTAGTAGCCGTCGGCCGTGCCGTCGGCCAGCGTGGCCACGGGCTGCGCGGCCCCGTCGGGCGTGGTATGGCCCATGTGGATTTCGTAGCCCTGGCAGTCGGCCGCGGGCGCACCGCGGAAAGCAAAACGACGCTGCCGGGTAGTTTTTTCGCCTTGCAGCACCGTGCGCACGGGCAGCAAACCCAACCCGGCCGTGGCAGCCACGCGGCTTTCCACCCCATCGGGGTCCTCCACCGAGCGGCCCAGCATCTGATACCCCCCGCAAATGCCGACCACGGTCTTACCGGCGCGGTGGGCCTTAACGATGGCAGTAGCTAAGCTATTGTTTTTCAAGGCGATGAGGTCATCAATGGTGTTTTTGCTGCCGGGCAGGATGATGATGTCAGCCGTGGCTAGCTCGGTCGCGTCGTGCGTGTAGAACAGGTGCACCCGCGGGTCGTGACTCAGGGCGTCGAAGTCGGTGAAATTGGACATGCGGCCCAGCAGTATTACGGCCACCGCCACGCGGCCGGCCGGGGTAGGGCTGCGTTGCTTGCGGGCCAGCGCCACTGAGTCTTCTTCCTCCAAAAATATGTCGCGAAAGTACGGCAGCACACCTACTACCGGCACGCCCGTGAGCGCGGCCAGCTGCTGCCGGCCCTCTTCAAACAGCCGCGCATCGCCCCGAAATTTATTGATGATGATGCCCTTGATGCAGGCTTTTTCATCGGGCTCCAGCAGGGCCAGCGTGCCGTAGACGCTGCCGAATACGCCGCCGCGGTCGATGTCGGCCACGAGGTAGGTGGCGGCCCCGGCGTGCCGGGCCATGCGCAGGTTGGTGATATCGCGGCGCTTGAGGTTCAGCTCCGAAATGCTGCCTGCCCCCTCCAGCACCACCGGCGAGTAGCGGTTCGCCAGCCGGTCAAACGCCTGGGTGGCAGCGGTAAACAGCTCGTGCTGGTCGTTTGCACGGAAGTATTCGTAGGCCGACTGCGTGCCGATGGGTCGGCCATTGAGCACCACCTGCGAGGCCTGGTCAGAGGTAGGCTTGAGTAGCACCGGGTTCATATCGACGTGGCAGGGAATGCCGGCGGCTTCGGCCTGCACCGCCTGCGCCCGGCCGATTTCCAAGCCTTCGGGCGTGGCGTAGCTGTTCAGCGACATATTCTGCGCCTTGAAGGGCGCCGGGCAGTGCCCATCCTGCCGAAATATTCGGCAAAAACCAGCCGTTATAATACTCTTGCCCACATCCGATGCGGTACCGACAAACATGATAGGACGAAGCATACGAATAGGAATTACGCAGCTGAAATAATAAGTATTAGTAGTCAACTAGTTACTTAGGAAGCAAGAGCGGTTGAGGAAACTTGAAAAAGCCCCCCAGAGGCAGTGGAAGCAGTTTCACGACAGCAACTGCGTAAGTCCTAACGAAGTAAAGCAGCACTGAGCTGTCGAGCAAAGTTATTTTGCTGATTGGACTTTATGCTTTACTAAAGGTCACAAACTACTTAATAAGTGGCCCTTCCTGGATGGTTTTCGAGAGTGCCTCTGTAGGATATAGAAGCATTTTTTCAAGTGTCTTTAACCGACCCTTGTTGGCCGACTTGTGCGCGCCGCCTAACATAAGGGGAATTATCAGACAGCGGCTACGGCATTTGTAGTTCGCGAGCCTAACAGAGGGTCTATCCCTTCGCTTCATGCTTTCTTTTTCAGTTTTTGAGTGGATATTGACTGCATTCACTAGGCCAACCAAGGCTACTCGCTGGGCATAGTGACTGCTGCTATGTAGTAGTTTGGGGCATAGGCCCTACCCAGGATGGGTGGAGTCGTGTGTAAGCTTATACCAACTGTAAGCTTCCCCTGTAAGTAGGCCAGTTAAAAGTAGAGAGAAGTAGTAACTTTTCACTTTCTCTATTTTTAGCTGTTCATGAAAAAGAGTCGTTTCAGCGAAGCCCGGATTCTGGGCATTTTGCGCCAACAGGACCAGGGCCAGACCGTGGCCCGGATTTGCCGCGAGCACGGCCTGAGTGAAGCCACGTTTTACGGGTGGAAAAACAAGTTCGGAGGTATGAGCGTGAGCGAGTTGCAGCGCCTCAAGCATCTGGAGGACGAAAACCGCCGCCTCAAACAGCTCTACGCCGAACTGAGTCTGGAAAACCAGGTAATCAAGGACGTGTTGCGAAAAAAGTAACTACCCCCACGGCCCGGCGGGAAGTGGCCCACTACGCCTGTGCGCGGGGACTGAGCCAGCGCCAGGCCTGTACGCTCGTGGGCCTGGCCCGGGGCAGCTACGCCCCGCCACCCGGTGGGGGCCGTGGGGGACTCCAGCTCACCGCTGCCGACTTGGTGAGCCGCCTGCAAGCGCTAGTCCAGCGGCATGGGGGCTGGGGCTTTTGGAAATACTACTACCGGCTGCGCAAGCTGGGCGTGGTGGTTAATCACAAGCGCTTATGGCGTATCTAGCAGGTCCTGAGCCTGCAACTCGGCAAACGCCGGAAAAAGCGACGTCTGCCTGAGCGCGTGCAGCGGCCCCTGGAAGTGCCGCTGCAACCCACTGGGTGCTGGTCACTAGACTTCAGGAGCGATGCCTTAACCGATGGCCGGCGCTTCCGCACCCTGAACGTCATCGACGACTGGAATCGGGAAGTGCTCGGTAGCGAGGTGGATTTTTCGCTGCCGGCCGCCCGCGTCGTGGCCCTGCTTACACAGGTGGTCAGTCGTTACGGCCCGCCCACCCGGCTGCGGGTGGACAATGGCCCTGAACTCATCAGCCAGGTGCTCCAGACCTGGTGCCAGAGCCAGGGGATTGCGTTGCACTGGATTCAGCCGGCTAGCCCGACGCAAAACGCCTATATTGAACGCTTTAACGGCTCATTTCGCCGCGAGTTGCTCAACGCCCACCTCTTCACCAGCCTGCGCCAGGTGCGCGAACACTGCCAGCTTTGGCAACACGATTACAACCACCTGCGCCCCCAGGAGGCCCTTAACTTCTTAACCCCCATCGAGTTTCGTCAAGCTGCCTGACCTCTACTTTTGACTGGCTCACTTTAAAGGGGAGCTGACACGGTCAGCCCCCCAGCACCCGGGCAACGGAGACCCCGCCGCATTAGCCGGGGGCAAGCGTGCGTAGCGGTGCGGAAGGGATTGCAAGCGTTCGCAGCAGTGCGCAGTCGGTTTTATTCGTTCGCACGTGTTCCGAAACACGCATAGTCGTTTGTATTCGTTCGCAAGTGTGCATACGCGTTTGTAGATGTTCATAAACGTTAGCTAGGCGTTCGCAATCGCTTGTAAACAGACTAAAAAGTGGCAGGAGCCAGGTGCTTCAGCCCCACTAGGTACGCTGGGGCGCTAGCCGAAGCGAGAACGGGGCACTACTTACCGATTCTTACGCTCAGCAGGCCGGGTAAACAGCCAATAAGCCCCTACAAGTAGCCCTTTTAGGGACTGTGCTTTGAATATTGGGAATTATTAAACAAGTTTTTAGTTTTTCACGTATCGTTTTTAATCCGCGTAAGTCCGCTCAGCTCCTCAGTAGTGCCCCAAGTGCTCCTGTGCTTACCTTCGTTACCATGAAGCTTCGAGACCGTTACCCTCACTTGCAGAACCCCGCCGTGGTAAAAGCGATGGTGTTACGGTCGGCCTATGCCTCGATGGCCCTGGAGAACCAGACGGTTCCGATGGAGCGCTTGGAAGCGCTATACGCGCAGACTGAGCCGGCCCCAGCTCCTACGCCAGGGGGCGTAGTTGCGCGCTAATCAACTGCTGTAAGCTGCGCAGCTCATAGGTATCGGCTTGCCGAATAGCCGCTAAATATTGCGTGCGGGCTTCTCCCGGCTCCCGCTGGTAGAGCACGACGGCCTGGTAGCCGTAGTTATACGCGAGTAGGTCCGTTACTAAGCGGGCTGTGCGACCATTGCCGTTGGTAAAGGGATGAATGGCGACTAAGCGATGATGAGCATAGGCCAACACTTCCGCTACTTTCTCCGGCGTGGGCTCAGCCGGTAGTTGCTGCTGGCGATAGCGCACTTCGTCTGCAAATTCATAAAGCAGTTGGGGCACCCGCGCCGCGTCGGGCGGCACATAGGCGCCCACATTAGGTACCGTACGTCGCCACTGCCCCGCCCAGTCATAGAGCTGCCCAAAAGCGCGCCGATGTAGGTCTTGCACGAGCCAGACCGAGAACTCGATGGGATAATCCACCTCTTCGAGTAAGTAGCGCTCGACGGTGGCTACCCCAAGCGCCTCCTGTTCGTTCAAGGCGTCTTTGCTGGTTAAGCCGAGTAGGTTATCCTCCGGCGCATCGGTGTAGTGCCCCATACCGCGCAAAAGTACAGCGCGTAGGGTAGTAGCAGGCGACTGGGTACTAGGTGACGCGTATTCTTCTGGTCAAAATACTCGCTCAGAAAATGTCTTGTAAAACCGCGTTTCTGGGCGGCTGAGCAGGGTGCTAAAAGTGTTAAAATGAACTGTGTTAAAAGTCAAGGGTTGGGGGCAAATTTTGAGTTAAATTCTGCTTGATAAGGAATCCCGGATTGGACGATAGCATAAGCTTGCTTGAGCAGTTTATTGCAGACGGCCACCAGGACAACCTTGCCATTCTTACCCGTGGCCACCAGTCGGTCATAGAGTGCTTTGCACGCCGCGTTCGATTGCTTGGCGGCGAAGCTGCACCTGAACAGCTTGCTGCGAATCAAGCCCCCACCCATGCGCGTGATGCGCGTCTTACCTCGCACGCTACTGCCCGAGCTGTACTCGCGCGGGCACAGGCCGGCCTTAGCAATGAGCTGGCGGTAATTCTGCACCTGCGAAAAGCCCTTAGCGAACAGCAACAGTTGGGCGGCGGTTTTGCGACCAATGCCCGGAATGGAACACAGCAGGGGCATCTCGCGGGCATAGGGCTGCTCCAACAAGGCCAGCAGTTCGGCCTCCAACGCCTGGATTTGCTCGTCGAGTGATTTGAGCGTCTGTTGCCGCCGTTTGCGGGCCACGGCACTGACCACGGGCTGGTGCGCTAATCCTTGCAGTGAATTGCTCACCATTGTCCGCTGCCGGATAAACTGCTCCATTACCTGCTCCATCTGCCGGCACTCCACCAGCACGGGTGCCTCCGGCTGCCAGACCGGCAAGGGCTGTTGCTGACCATAGCGCAATAGCCACTGGGCATCCTTGCGGTCACTTTTACCCTTGCCTAGGTGCATTTGGATAAAGCGCCGGACGACTAGCAGACTTGTTATGATTTGACAATCAACACTCTGACTGATTAAGTCTTTTTAATACCTTGAAATTCCACAAGCCAGCAGCCAACTCTATCATCTCATCGGCAAATTCCAATTTTTTGTTTCTAAATTTATTTACTAAAATAGCATATCGTTTTAGTCCGGCAATAGCGTGCTCTACTAACACGCGATTACTACCCACAAACTTATTGTAGGTCTTTTGAAAAGATGTTAATGCTGGATTCGGATTTGCTTTACTTTTACGCGGTTTTTTGTACGGAATGAGAATTAATTGATTAGCCACCCAATTGTTAATTCCTAAATAACCTAAATCTACCCATAGTATACGCTTCGTTGAGGCAAAATAAGTAGCGGAGAGGTCGCTTTTTAATAAATTGAAATCAACGATTCTACCTGCTCTCACCGTTTTGCCGAGGAAATAAATATACGTTGTTCGGGCGCTTACCAAAGTATTTTTCAGCGCGCATTGTTTTTTTTTACGCTATAGGATTCTTTCTGAACTTCTTTATTCTCAGGGCGTTGAATGGGTCGCTCGGTGGCATCAATGAATAATTCTTCCACCCCTTCGAAAAATTCCTGAAAGTCAGTATCATCTTTAAAAAAGCGTTTAGGTAGCACTTGGCGCTGAGCCAACGTGACGCGCAGAATAGCTTTTGCCAACTGGATATAGTGATGAGCCGTTGCATTAGACACGCCAAAGCTCAACGCTAATACATCAAAAGTAGGGTACACTTTTTTGTAAAAAAGTAGTAAAAATAATAATTCTTTGCCATCTGAAAAAGCAGGTTGATTTCCAAAATTTTCCGGAAAAGAATATGTTTCTCTGGTGTAAAAGGTGCAAAAATCCTCGGCCAATTCTTCAAATTCCTCTTGGGTTAATCCGGTACTCGCCAAATAACTTCGGCTCGATTTAAGATTTTGATAGACACTGGTGCGCATCGCTAGTGAAATTGGTAATTGGCTAATTGCTTAAACTTTAACAAGTATACGTGTAAAATGTTTGAAATCAAACCATAACAAGTCTAATGGGTATCCTCCCTCCGGGCCTGGCACCTCCAAAAGCGGCAAATTATAGGTAAAGGAACCAGTAGCCGGATTTACTAGACTAGTCGCATCCACCGGCTCGAAACTGGTATACTCGGGTGCGGCAGCACCTACTGTTAATGCATGAGCAATGGAAGGTGATAGTATATTACCAACTAAATTGACCAGCAAGAAAATGCTAATGCCTTTTTGGTAGCGATTAGAAATCATACAGAACGGGTTATAAGGCAGGAAAGGCTTGCGTTTTCTCAATATCCTGAGTATAGAAACTAAGTACAATAGGCTCGCGTATTAGGCCATTAGCCTTTAGTAACAAGGAAAACTTATTCTTTACTTGGGGAAGCTTTTTAGGAAAAACAAACAGAAAGCTACCCTGCCTATCAAGCCCAAAGGTTCGTTGGAAAGTAGAGTTACTATCGCTTGAGAATCAGGCATATGCAACCTAAGCTTAATTGAGTAAGCATTTGGGCTGAAATAATACAGCCACTATAAGACGCTAAAAAGTGCTCAGAAAAGGC